>Ga0182024_10003909_pt1 | contig 34900 bp, 27 predicted proteins | sample P32metaG_FD_120480 | JGI IMG/M metagenome (GOLD analysis project Ga0182024, IMG submission 120480) | Permafrost microbial communities from Stordalen Mire, Sweden - P3-2 metaG (Illumina Assembly) | ecosystem: Environmental > Terrestrial > Soil > Wetlands > Permafrost | place: Sweden: Stordalen...
TCACCGCCGTCGCCTCGCCGTTGCGAGCGAAAAATGATACCTCGCACTGCCGCAGAGCATTTCGCAGCTCCACAGCCATGCTCTCCATTTCCTCGACGCTGGCGGTCAGTTCACCATCGCTGTCGGTACCTTCAGCTCCTGGCGGAAATACAGTCACCAAGCCAATTTCAGTGTCCTCACCCCAATGCATCTTTACCAGTGCATCCAGCGTGGCCTGTGAACTGGGTCTGTTGTTGATCGCAACGAGTACTTTCATATCTTCTCCGGAGGTTCACCAGTCAACAGCGCGCGGAACTCGACACCAGGTCCAAGCTAGATAAACGCATCCCTCTTTCGGTGCCACGAAATTACTAGCGCAAATCAAAACAAAATGATTGAGGTTGTAGCATTGCGCCCAAGATTACCCTTTCCAAGCGTTCACTAGCATACAAATGAAAGGCTCGTATGTCATTCGTAAAAATACTAGTGAGTTTGAGAAAGAGCCACTCAATGAGTTTCGATTGCTTGAATTCTTGATGCATCATCCAGATATTTTCAGTCAGGAAAGCATCTACTCGTGGAAAGAGTGCTATTCCTGATACCACTGCCTTTTAACCTCGGTAGAATGATACCAATCGAAGAAACGCCCAAGTGCTTGCCCGTCAAGAGAAGCGTCGTCGAGAGCCGGCACTTCGTCAGGCTCGGAAAGCAGGGTAAGCCTCAGGGCGCACCCGTACTTACGTATTCCCTCGTTGCGGTGGTGCAGCAGCGTCTTGAATGCAACAGAATCCTCTGGTGTCGTAAAATCAGAATGACGAAACAACAGACAGTCGGCTCCGCCTTGAAGCTGGTTCCATAAATCAGGATCTAAGCTTAAGCACTTGAGCGAACCGTAAATCACCCAGGCGCTGAAATTGTCCAATGAAGCGCCGAAATGTTTATTCGATCGACCCGGATGCTGATAATTTGGATGCCCCAACTCACTGGCAGCATAGCGGGAGAGTTCAGGCACGAACATTCCATCGTAATCCACTAACCTCAATTCATTGTCAGAGATGAGAATGTTGTCGTGCTGGAGATCACCATGTGCAATACCAGCACGCCGCAGGTCGAGAATCATTTCTTTCAAATAGCTGGCGAGCAGATTGAGGGCGATCTCAGTGTGCAGATACTTGGAGATGAACTCGTTGAGGGTCAGTCCCTGAACCCATTCCATCTTCAAAATGGGATACCACTCTCCGCCAATCCTGATACCCTGTTCGACATATTCAACTGGAACAGTACAGGGCAAGTCATCAGAAAGCACGTACCTGGAGATTGCTTGATAGCGAACTCTTTGATCTGGCACGTTATGCAAGAAACAACGTACGGCGACTTTGCGATCTTTGCAGTTGAAACAGAATACTATGGCGAAGTTGCCTGACATTGAGCGTGGTAGCCCAAGCGCGGTTGTTTCAACGCTCGCCGCTCGCAGCTCCGCATCCGAGAAACTGATCGACGGCGTCTGAACAGCCTCGCTATAGTCTTGAGGCGAAGGCCAATTGATTCTCGGTTTGGATTGCGGCAAATAAACCTCAATTCTAGCCCGCGGATTTCAACTAATATGATCCATTTTCGTCGACATTTCCAAATTTTAAAAGGCAGTGCAATAGTTCCATTTTGCAGTTCAAAAAGGAAAACATAGTCCCAGGCACCATATCAATTAATCATCCAGACATCAGATTGGACCGCGAAATCGGGGGCAGATGATCGGATGATTGTCATCATTGAGTCACGATCTCGCCTATGCTAAGATTCGCGCCCAAACGTCTTCTTAATTGAACTAGTCAGTGGGTTCGCTATGTGCGCCAGCGCAGAATTGTTTCCTTGATCGGATTTACAAATGCACGCCCCTGGGCGGTCGCTTCATTCCATTCCCGCTTGAGCAGGAAATACCAACCGCCCGTGGTGCCGGAGTCTGAAATCATCATGATCGGTTGGGACTTTGTTTTCAGATATTTTTGTTGTTTGATGGCGATTGATTGATCTTGACTCAAGAAGGCTTTGACAAAATAATTGATGAACGGTGTGATCAATGGCGCCACATACGGTATCGTCCAATAAGTGGTGTGATTTAACTCAGTATTCTCTTCATCAATTGGCGTCAAGGCGGTGATGCCGGAAAGGATCGTGCGTCCGTTGAAGCTGATGTGCTCAATGCGGCAACCTGGAAGTCTAAATCCGATTTCGGTTTCGATGAACTTGCCAATTAGTTTAAACATTATCGAATCGGCAGGTGGTGTGTGCTTGAGCATATTCCAACCAGTTCCCTTCGGAACAAAAGTCTTCCTCTTCTCTCGCGCCGACCGGCTCGAACGCCACCACCAGGCGTTGTGCACATACGGCACGTGGGCAGTATCGACCAAAGCTACAACGTTGTAATCGACGTGGTTGGGCAAATGCAGATTGGTCGTCGTTTTGTCGTACACGTAACCATCCAAACCCGGGGCCTGAGGAACTTCAGGAAGATTCTCGCTGCTATCGCCAAAAAATACCCAAACGCTTCCCAGCACTTCTCTGCATGGATATAACTTTGTTTTGATTGCACACAAGTTCATTTTTTGATCGCTGCACAGCGCTGGTATCTCAGTGCATTCGCCAGCGGTGTTGAACTTCCAGCCGTGGAAGCAACATGCAATTTCGCGCCCATCAAAATGTCCATCGCTGAGAGGCACTGCCTGGTGCGGACAGATATCTCTCATCGCAAAAGCAGTACCGTCGGCATCTCTACCCAGTAATATTGGCTCGCCGAGCATTGTCTTTGCCAAAGTTGTACCCCGTTTCAATTTCGAGGCAGGGACGGCGAAATACCACATGTTCGAGACGAAGCCGTGCCCCGCCCCCAAAACTCTTAATTCGGCTGTAGCCTTGCTTCCAGTGGTGTTCATGACCGACTCTCTAATGGGGAGCAGCATCTAAAGACTGGCTGATGATCGAACAGCCGATAAACAAATGATTGTCCGCATCAGAATGCCTCCAAAGAAACCTTACACAGTGTAATGCGCTCTGGTGATGAACTGGTGTGGATTAGTGAGGTAAATACGGATTGTTCCACGATTTCAAGATATAAAAGTTCTCATGATCGTATAATGCTGCAATGAGAGAGTCGACCGATCGAAGCGAAAGTGTTGCCCCCGCGGAGTCCTCAAAGTCTCCGTTTGCAGACGCGATCTTTGAACAGGGTCAGATCGTCGGCGGAAAATACAAGATCATTTCGCTCCTGGGCGCTGGCGGAATGGGCAGAGTCTACCGTGTTCTCCAGGTGTTCCTGAACAAGGACTTCGCACTCAAGACAATAGATATACGAAAACATTCCGAAATTTCCGCGCGGAGATTTCAGCTCGAGGCTAAAGCCACATGCAATCTGGACCATCCGAACTTGGTCCAAGTTCACGATTTCGGGTTGCTCGACAGCGGGCAACCATATCTGGTAATGGATTTCATCGATGGAACCTCATTGTCTCAACATCTTCTGGAGCATGGACCGGTTCCAGTAGACGAAGCCATTCCCCTTTTTGCTCAAGCGTGTTTTGGACTCTCGTACGCTCATGATAAAGGCATAGTTCACCGCGATATCAAGCCGGGTAACATCATGCTTGTAAACGGCGTCGCACGCGATACAGAAGGAAGCGTCAAAGTTGTTGATTTCGGAATAGCGAAACTTACCAGTCACGAAGACGGCGAGATACAGGCTCTAACACGAACTGGCGAGATCTTTGGCAGCCCGCTTTATATGAGCCCCGAACAATGCTCAGGCACCGAAATCGATCGGCGCTCGGACATCTATTCACTTGGATGTGTTCTTTTCGAAGCGTTGACCGGTGCCCCACCCCATATTGGGAACACGGCGTTGCAGACGATGATGCTGCATCAATCAGGACAGGCTCTGCCTCTCAAGCAAGCATCTCTCGGCAAGGATTTCCCAGAACGACTCGAGCAAATCATCAGTAAAATGCTGCGCAAATTACCGAGCGAAAGATATCAAAATCTAGGAATCGTCGCTCACGAACTGGCATTTTGCACTAATGCTACGACTGGAAACCGTTCATCTGGTCAGAGTCGCCCGAAGATTCCAAAGCCCCTCAAACTCGTCTCAATGGCGGCTGATCGGTTCTACATGTTGCTTGCAACAACGGTGTTGGTTGCTGCAACTCTCTCCGGACTCGGCGTTTACTCATTCATGCAGCAACAAACTTCACTTCCTCACAACGCAGTACCGGCGAACGATGCTCCAGTTGATGCAAAAAAGCCTAGCGAAAGCAATCCTTCTAACGGACACCAGGCTGACTTTATGGATCGCGATCTGATCGAAGGACTTAGTGAAAACCCCGCGAAAGTAGCTGCCGAGGCACGAACTCTAGCTAACGCAGATCCCATCTCTTGGAGTGTTGTGACACTAAATGGCGTCAAAAAGAAGAGGCTTGTCTTTCCCAGTTGTGGCATCGGTCAAATAGGACAGATCGGTTCTCGGTTTGACTATAAGCTCATCGGCATTGCGAAGGGCGTGGTTCACGTGCCCATAGATAGCCAACTGGTGCTGATTGTGGAGGGAAAGGACTATCCTGCTACTCTTTTAACTCCGAGCATTTTTACCAAAATAGATCGCAACGAATTCGCTGGTTTGATCCTGAAGAACAACAACTTCAGATTGGACGCGGCCAAGTCAGACAAGACTAGGTCTACCTGGATTTTGAGCATCCTGAAGACGGTGGCCCTGTGGCCGAAATTGAAATCATTGCATCTCGATTACGCATCTCTGAACCGGACTGGGCTGGAGACTCTCGAAACCATGCCGGCATTGCGTGACCTGTCACTAACAGCTTGTACGATTGACGTAGCAGTGCTCCCTCCCCAGCCAATTCTTAGAAAGCTGCAAAGTTTATGTCTCAACGGCACTGCAGGAGCCGCCAGCATTGTCGAGCGAATGGTGGGTTCTCCAAATCTACACATGCTCTTTTTGCGAAATGCGTCAGTTTCTCCAGCGGTGTTAGAAAGGCTTTCTCAGTGCAAACATCTCGCGCTTCTACAACTGACAGAAAGCACTATCGATGATTCACTGGTACGGGCCTTATCTAATCTGAAGGACTTGAAAGCCCTCTCTTTCCCGGGAGTCAGCTTGACCCGCTCACAACTCGCAACCTTATCTAAAAATCCAAAACTTTTCCGAATATTTTTGTCGCAAGACAAATTCCCAAATGCGCAGGAATTACACACGCAGTATCCAAAACTTGTCTTCTCCAACAAAGATTGATTGAGGAACGCGGAGTCTCACGACGCGCTGCTTGAAGCGAATGGTGGAGAAAGTGGACCTGATCCATTCCGCAGGACAGACTCATTTAATGCGCCCAAACGTGCGATGATTTCCAGCCTGTGTCAAAATCTCTAGTTCGGCTCAGCGTTCCCTAAGCAACATGGCTAGACTCTCTCTTGCAGCAAAAATAGGTCTGGCAGTGGTTCTACCGCTCTTGGTGCAATTGGGATTCTTGGCGTTTCTCGTTAATTTAGAAAGGAGTATGGAGGAACAGCTGCGACAGACCGTCAGGGCAAAGTCAGTAAGTGATGCAGTAAACCTGCTAGCCAGAGATTACTACGAAATCGCCCTGGAGTTCATGGCGTTCAGCAAGACGGGCGCGATGAAGCAGATTTCCCAGAACCGCGACCTGTTCAGAAACAAGCTCTTGCAAACGCGTAAGAACGCAGCCGATTTAAAAGAGCTAACCAAGGATGATCGGCACTTAACCGAATCGGTCGAAGCTTCCGAAAGAGCATATACACGTGCCATGGGTCTGATGCAGCAGCTGAATCAGGTGCAATTGAGCACTGATCCACGCGCACTCGGCTATGCGGCCATCTTGTACAGGCAATTGGAAATAACGTTCAGGACAATGCTCTACGGCGCTCTGCTTAATACAGCTAAGGAACAGACGCAGGTTGTGCAAGAGAACCTGGACAAGCAAGCGCTAATGAGAGAGCGGTTTCAAAATGCTTCGATTCTGTTCGAACTGGTAAACGTTGTTTTAGCCACTATGGTCGCGGTCTATATGACCAAAAGTATTTCGCAGCGCTTGCGATTGCTCAAGGATAATTCATACAGACTGGCGAGCGAACTGCCTCTCAATCCAGTTCTAAAGGGAAACGATGAAATTGCCACCGTGGACCAAACTTTCCACAGAATGGCAAAGACCTTGCGGCGAGCAGTGCGCCAGGAACGCGAGATCATGGATACAGCCCGAGACATAATTTGCTCTGTGGATGAATCTTGCAAAATTACTTCAATCAATCCGTCGTGCGAGAGCATGCTTGGATTCAAGCCTGCGGATATGATCGGCACTCACCTCGGTGATTTGTTTGAAGCCGGACGGGAGCAGGCAATTAGTCTGATCGATCAGTTAAAGGAAGGCAAGGATACTGCCAGCGATGTTCAACTCAAACGCGCGACTGGTGAAACGGTGTACGCTTTGCTTTCGGCACATTGGTCGGAAGAAGAGAAATCTGCATTTCTGGTTATCCATGACATAACGGACAGACGCCGGGCAGAGTTGCTTAGGAAAGAAATCGTGGCGATGATCACACACGATCTGCGCACGCCATTGACCAATTTCGGTCACGTCATCACTTTTCTTTCAACCGGAAGATATGGTGAATTGAATGAAAAAGGAAAGGAGTACCTCGCAGTAGGAACACTCAATGTTCATCGCATGAGCACGCTGGTTAGCGACATGCTGGATATCGAAAGGATCGACAGCGGCGGCATGCAACTCGATCGAGCAAAAGTGATTCTCGACGAATGCTTCGAAGATTGTTTGGCATCGCTCTCGCCACTGGCAGAAGCCAGCGCCGTCAAATTGACCTTCGCGGAGGCAAATTTTGCGGTCTGGGGCGACGAACATAAAATCGGGCGCGTGCTCATCAATCTAATCGGCAACGCCATTAAGTTTTCGCCGCGCGATTCAGAGATAAAAGTGACCGCCGAATTGCAGGAAAACTTTGCAAAGATTACCGTTTGCGATCAAGGCAAAGGCATTCCCCAGGACGAGCAGGAAAAAGTCTTCGAGCGATTTCACCAGGTGGTAGGCACCAGTAAACAACCTGTCCCCAGTTCGGGACTTGGTTTGACGATCTGCAAAGCATTTGTCGAGCTGCACGGTGGAAAAATCTGGGTGGAAAGCACGCTTGGCGTCGGCTCCAGTTTTATATTCACATTGCCTCTGCCCCCTGCAGACAGCTGATTCTGCCAAGGTGCATTGGTTACTTATCTGAGAGCAGCCGAAGTCCAGGTACGAGTGCCTCTGATACTGTCCGTGCCACCGTGTCTCTTAGCGACGAATGTGGTCAATTGTCCACATTCCCATGGCCGCGCATTGACCAAGGATAATCCTCACATAACAGTCTGTGTTATTTTGCATCGTGAAAAATAATTCCGAGCGTGTGTCGATGACCGCTCAAGACTTTGCTTACACCGTGACGAAGGTTGACTTTGTAGGTGCCCCTGGCTCCTTGCACAGGGCGATTGTTCACGGCAAATATGACGGCGTCACCCTGAGTGAGCGGAACAACCATTGGACGAGACTGCATACGTGGTCTTTGTTCCGTCATGACAAATTCACCACCCTGAAAATCATCATTGGGTTTGGACAAAAGAATAGCCATTTGCAAGGGAAACACATGTTCGCCGTAAAGATCTTGATGAAGACAGTTGTAGTCTTCCGGTCCGTACTGCAGGAGCAAAGGTGTAGGTTTGTCTTGCCCGGCATCGTGACAGACACTTTTAAATTGTGCGTGAACAGGTGGAAACTGTGCAGCTATATTCATTGATGAATTCCATCGATTGGCTATAGGAGCCAACTTGGGATAGACGATCGTGCGTAAAGATTCAACCAATGCCGGCAAAGGATAAGAAAAGTATTGGTATTCGCCACGACCAAACCCATGGCTCTGCATCACCACTTTCTTCCGAAAATAGTCCTCCTGCGGATATAATTCGGCAACCTGCCGGCATTGCGCATGCGACAATATATTTTCTAAAACAGCGAATCCCTGTTCGTCAAGACTGGCCTCGACTGCATTCCAATCATGGTCCTGCACTTTTGTAATTAGCGCCAGATTTACCGAGAGACTTGGTTCTGTTTGAACTTCGTTCATACGTTTGCCTCCATTTTAAGCAATGCGCGTTTGCGTTCAACGCCCCAGCGATAGCCTGATATTGAGCCATCATTGCGAACTACCCTGTGACAGGGAATAGCGACTGCAAGAAGGTTGGAGCCGCAGGCATTAGCGACTGCCCGAGCAGATGCTGGTGAGCCGATTCGGTTGGCAACTTCAGTGTAGGTAGCTGTGGTGCCAGCAGGAATATCTCTGAGAGCCTGCCAGACACGCTGCTGAAATGCTGTGCCGCGGACATCTAAAGGAAGATCAAGTCCGATCGATGGAGCTTCAATGAAGCCGACTACCTGCGACACGATCTTTTCGAACTGTTCGTCATTGGCCACTAATGTCGCCCGAGGGAATTTGTCCTGCAAATCCTGAAGCAATTGATTTGGATCATCGCCCATTAAGATCGCACAGATTCCTTTGCGACTGGTTGCCACTAGAATCGAACCTAATGAGCATTCGCCGATAGCGAAGCTGATTTCAGTATTAACGCCGCCTGCGCGAAACTCAGTCGGTGTCATGCCTAACAAATCGTTGGATTTCTCATAGAACCGACCGCTTGAATTAAAGCCAGCCTCATAGATGGCACCAGTTACAGTATCATTGCGGTCCAATTCAGTGCGGATCCGGCTTGCTTGTTTTGCATCGCCGTACGCTTTTGGCGTTAAACCAGTCACCATTTTGAAGGTACGATGAAAGTGATACACGCTCATGCCCGCACGGTCTGCAAGCTCCTTTAGCGGAGGGACCGTTGCAGAGGTTTCAATAAACCGGCATGTGTCAGCTATCGTCTCACTGTGCATTGCTGCCAGCGGCTTTGAATCCGGGCGACAGCGTTTACAGGCTCTGAAACCCGCTTTTTCGGCATCGGCAGATGTAACATGAAACTGAACGTTTTCGGGCCGCGCTAGCCTGGCACCGCATGACGGGCGGCAGTATACGCCTGTGGTTTTGACTGAGTAATAAAACTTCCCGTCAAACTCAGTGTTACGTTGAACCACCGCACTCCAGCGGGGGTCTTTTTCTGTTGCAGTCTGTTTCGACATTTTTGCTGCTGCTTTCATGTTTTCTATTCCGTTGTGGGGCTTGTTCAATCTAGCAACTGCTAACGGACGACGCACTCCGACTCTTGCTTTCAAATTGCCCCATTGTTATTACACCATCTTGATCGCCTTCCCTGTAGTATAAGGATTCAAAATGAGGTATTGCATATAGCCTACTTGGCTGCTTGCGCAGTCCTCTGCTGTTAAAGAGCTGAGCATGAAAGTGAAAGTCTGGATGGACAGCTTCGAACTGAATCACGGTGGCTTTATGCATAAGATCACGGCATTGATGATTTGTCGCCTAACTTTCCCTTCTAGCAAGCGCTCCTCTCGATCTCTACCACCCTCCTAAAACGACGGCGGCGAGAGTTAGTCCTTTACAGCTTGGAGGACGGTGAGATGAAATTCGTAGTCAGTTTAGTTGCGCTTTCGGTCACAACAATGTTCTGTTCCGTCGCCTATGCCGACCCTGTTACGCAGGACAAGAATAAGGCTCAGTCAGAGAACGCAGACAAACTCAAAGCGTATATCGAGTCGATCCAGGGACAGAAGTCACCACCGCTAAAAGGCGAAACGGGTGAACAGTATTTTTTGCGTCAAATTGCGGAAGCAAAGGCTGCTGCACGTCAACAGCGAAGTCAACACAGTCATCACCAATAGGCTGCAAATCATTAATGACACCGAATGCGGTGCACATCATTTGGTCAACAATCGCAGCCGGGAACGCGCCAAGCAATCGATCAGTTCGGTTGTGCAACCTAGGTTTGATCGCGGATTGGAGCACAGAGTCAAACTCTATGCGGTTTCTACGAAGCGCAACCGCGTAAATTCTTGACAACAAGGCTGATCTGAGATTATAGTACGTCTCCAAGTCGATCCTTTTGTCATCGTATATTTCCCCCGGGCTTCATCCATTGAGGCTTATGACCGTGACCGCACACTTCGAAAGCTCTCTTGCAAATCAATCCGCACCCGCAGCCATTAACCTGCTGGGTAACGATCATCCCTTTTTCGGTCCGTCCGGCGCAGAGAACAACGCGCGGACACCGGGCACAAACGTGGGCGACAGTTTCCCGCGCACATTGGCAGCATCCAATACCGGAGTTGCCGGGCTTGATGCAACTCAGCCGCAGAGCTATCTAGATGCGCCGCCGGCTAACACCGGTTTTGTAGCGGGAGACTCTACTACGCTCGAGATTCCACCTATCTCAGGGGTCACCCAGACGGCACCTGAAATGCCAGCACCTATCCAGCAAGCGATCGCCGCCGGGCGCCCGATCCGCTTCAGCTCCGCCGGCGAAGACCAACAGGCGAACAGGCAGCCTGATTACTTCTTCACCCCCGAAGGACAACTGGTTGCTAATCCGAACGCCACGCCCAGTGCGGACGGAAGCATCAACATCGAAATTCAGAGTAAGGACCAAACAAACAATCAGAGCCTGCGCGATGCAATACAGCATGAAAGCGCCATGCAACGGCAGGCAGCCCAAGAGATGATGCGCCTGTTCGAAAAAGCGCATCCCGGGCAGCCGATTCCCTCATGGATGAGAGACCTGGCTGAAGCCACACCCAATTTGCCAGACTTTGTTCCCTTCAATCCGCCGCCTCATGCTCCGGCTGCTCCGCCGCCCGAGAATGGCTTCGTCAATCGCGGCGTCAGTCCTGGTGGAGGCGGGGCCGGTAATGGTGGGGGTGCCGGCGACGGCGGTTTCAGCGGCTTTGCTGGAAACGGCGGTTTCGATAACAAAGGATACTTCCAAGGCAACGGGGGAAACGGCGATGGCACGCTATCCACAGGTGGAACCGATAGCCGGGGTCAGCCTCTGGGGGCAGGCGAACAAGTTCAAGCCAAACAGCTGTACGACTACTTTACGCAGCATGGGTTTAGCCCTGCCCAGGCGTCAGGAATATTGGGCAACATCCAGACAGAGTCGAGCTTCCGAACCAATGCCCATAACGCTGCAGAGGGCGCGATCGGTCTGTGCCAGTGGGAAGGCGGCAGACGCACAGCGCTCGAAAGCTTCGCCGCTCACGAGGGCAAGCCGGTCACTGATTGGCACGTGCAAGCAGATTTCATCATGCACGAGCTGAATACTACTGAAAAAGGCGCATTCGCAGCCATCAAAGCTGCTCAGACCCCCGATCAAGCAGCGCTCGCATTCCAGTCGAAGTACGAACGAAGCGCCTCCCTCGGCGATCGCGCCGCAAACGCCAGCAATATTTACCGCCAGCTCGCCTGAAGTATCGGTCGAGAATGAGACACTCCGAGGCCCCTGGGCGCGAGCGTCCCGCCCGCTCTTTAACCGAACTTGTAAGGTGGGTATTAGTTTGGCAGGCGGGAGTTAGTTTTTGTAAGGGCTGACGAGCTTACCTTCGCTGGTCGTAAAAGGAACGTCCAGGTGCTCGCCTCTGCCGCTATCAATTTTGACCACACCACGGAACCCGGACGCAGTCAACGCCTGAGTGCGAACGCTACCCACCTCTGCATTTTTTCCGAGCTTCTGACTGAGAACATTGTCGAAGTTGTCGAGATCGACGCCGCTATGAACGCCTGCCTTATTCATTGCATCAAGAACTGCCTGTGACTTTTGGTCGGATGAGATATTCCTGCTCATAATAGACAGTGCAGCGTCTTCAGCTGCCCGATTATATTTCTGATCAGTTGTTTTGTCTGGAAATGACAAAGCAGAAACTTTATCCGAAGCCTTCGGCTTGGTGGCGTCAATTGGACTGTTGGCTGAGTCGCTCGAAGATTTGACAGCATCACCGGCGGTGCCGACCTTTCCGGTATCAGGTCCGGACGCAGGTGTGTCCGATTTACCCACGCGCTCTGGTGCAATAATACCGCTGCCATTCAATCGTCCGCTTGAATCGGAGATGGCGTAAGCATTTTGTTTGAAGTGCAAGAGCATGGAAGAATGTACGCTGTCGACATGCAAGGCTGATCCGTCGGACTTTAATTGGTCATTCAACGCGTTTTGGAAAGCATCCTCGGCTCGGGTTCCTGCTGCTCCTCCGCCTGCGGACGTATAAATGTTTTCGAACGTCAGTGCCAACACGTTCTTGGTGTCATCGTTCGATGGCAGTGCTGTCTCGATCTTCTTCGCCATGGACGGAACGAACTTCATGTACTCGGCATAAAGATTCTGCGACCCCGGAGATGCGGCTTGACTGTCTCCGGCTTGGTTCGCGAGCTGATCTAATGGCGCCATGAAGCTCCTCGCTTTAGATCGAGGTCCGGAACGCCGGACCTAAACTAAAACCTTCTCGGTAGTAAATTTCGGGATAATACAAATCTAGCAAAACTTGCCAGGAACGCAAAGAGCGCGATTTAACAACTCGGAAACAATAGGGTTCTGAAACCCCCATAAGTCGGAAGAACCGCTAAAAATTTTACGCAGAAATCTTGTCGGGTGGGATACAGAGCTACAAGATAACGCGCTTTTGAATGCGGTCAGCAACTCTACAGGCTTACCATCTTTCGCCCCAGACAGTTGGTCTGAGGACTCCGACGAAAAAGCACGCAGGAGAGAAAAGACTGCTGACAATAAAGGTAAGCCCTTCGAAAATTGGGGTTCCTGGACCCGTTATTGACGCTAAAAGCATTTGTACAATCATGAATGGCATTAGAGCCAGGGGAGTCAAAGTCATGCCGATGAAAAGTCCAAACACAATGATTTTCGCGACATTACTTCCCAATCTATGGTAGTCGATGACTTTCGCCGCCAACCAGCGACCGGCGAATAGTCCGAGGAAGTAACAAATAAAGCACCCTATAAACGGCACGTTAATAAACATCATTAGCCAACCGGCGCCGAATCCGATACCGGCGCACATTGCCATCGTTCGAGCCACAAGCATGGGAGTACCCGATGTAAGCGGTTTCTTCGTCGAGCCGACGCAAGCTTTGCAGCGAAATCCAACCGGACACTGAACCATGCATTGACCGCAGATTGTCCGGCTGCAATCAATACAGGTTAACCGCGAATCTTCGTGAGAGCACTTGCCAGCCAATGTTTTCCTCAGGATGCTTTCTGACGACGCCTCTAGATTCTATCTTCCCCAAAGCGAACTAAATGCCATCGGTTTCCATTCGTAAAAAAGCACGTGGAAGAGGAAGCTAATAATGACGGAAATAGCGAATCATTGTTTCCTTTTGTCTTAGACAATCGGACTTGGAAGATCATCCTGCTCATTACGGTTCCGCCTAAAGCTGGTGCCACCACAACTGGTGCGGACATAACTGTTTCTACTGGCGTGTCAAATCATGAATCATGCATCGCCTCTTCTTACACATTAGCTTGAAATGCAGGGTAACACATCGAAGCCGTATCCTTCTCTCGCCTCGTCCAGCGCAACCAAATCAAGCAGATCGGTAGATCCAAAAGTTATTGCACCGCCTGTACTATCTTGACTTTTAGGCGGCAGTAACAGAGTATTTGCAAGTGGTGAGCAGAGATGTTGTTATTGTTGATAACAACATTGTAGAGCTGGACAAGATTTAAGTGATTGGTTGATGCTGATAGCCTTTAACTGAGCATGCATTCAAAGTCAATTAAACGAATAGCACTGATTTGTGCGTTAATCCCACTGAGCCTTTCTTTTCAATGCCCTACTCCGGCTAATCCGCTTTACCTGACCGAAGCCGAAGTCATTGAGAGGAGCAACTGGGTAATATTGGTTCGCTCAACAAAGATGCCAAATTATCTGAAATATCCAGGCTCGCAGGTCTTTCCTTTGACCCAAGTGCGATTTTCGTATTTAAAGTGGTTGGGAGCTAACACGGTTGGTCCCAATCTCTATGAAGATTTGTGGTACCACAGCGGATTACCGATCGGCTGCCGTCGCTACAACTTGCTGCCAATCGACAAATTTGACCTTGGGACGATCTTTGTACAGCCAAATTCAGATACGAGTGCAGACACTCGTGCCCTGGCTAATGCCATCATTCGGATTGCAGTCGATCTCAACTTGCAGCAGATCGAGCCTTCTGCAGTTATCGTTCCTCAAGAGATGTGCCAGCAATTAGTTTCAGATCTTGGCTCTTTCGGCTTTCATCAAAGGACCGTGCATTCAGGCGCACAAGCAAGCATCCATCTCGTTTCAAATCCGCGCGTATTCGACGAGTACCTTTATCACGATAAATAAGTGGCAAGGAAAGATGTGGCCGCGACTCGACATGCTCGATGTGTCACCGTGCTGGTGAACCGGCGTGTCGCTTAGAGCGGACATCTTCAATAGAGGGCTCGATGCCGGCTGGAAGCGGGCGCTCCCAGGCGCTCCGCAGCGTTATGAGAATTTTTCCGCTACGTTCGCTGCGCTCACTTCGGTCACAAATGATTATCTCGGGCTTCAGCAATCGCCAGTCCGTTCAATGCAAAGAGACCTCGGCAATAATAATGCCGAGGTCCCTCTCAAAGCGCTTGTAACTATTACAGTGCGTCGAATCCTGCAATGACAATAGTCACCGTTCCACCTGATCCCTGCCGGTCTAGCTGGCAGTCTCTCACCGCGTGAAAGCAAATTGGTTGACCACAGGGCGGCAGGGGAGTCTGAATGCAATCTGAGGCGTTGAAAGGAAACACTCCGACCTCGGCACAGTTCTCGTCTCTGCGTGCGGCCACGTCTACCATTCGATTTACGATCTTGCTGACAGGCTGATGTGTAGCGGGGTTTTGCCACACGGGCGACCCGCCCACAAGCTCCATAAGTATTCTTGAATTGGCTCCGTTGACACAACTAATGTCGACCGATTCGAAATTGGAAGGGGGATTCAGGGTGAACTCGGCCTGATTAACTCCATTGACCAGTCTCTCCGGCAACCGGAAGCCGGCTGGAAGTACAGGACAAGGAGGCTGTCCAGATCCTCCGCATGGACACACCGGGATACAGTCAAATGTGATTGTTCCGCTCATAGTGCTTCCGCCGCTGTTTCGTGTGATAGTCGCAGTGGCGCCAGCCGGCAAGTTGAAGACGCCTTTCTCGGCGCGGGTGAAATTGGAGGGAACTCTTACTGGCAGAACATGATTCCCGTCGTGGACGGTTATGTTATTGGCGAATGGGTTCTCGCAGTTCCACCAGACTTCGACTTCCGAGTTAGTGCTGTTGTAGACCTTAAGCGCTGTGGCTGCCTGGGCTGCCGGCAATATCGCAAAGGTCAGGGCCATTAAGAACACGGCCAGTGCTGCCAATCGAGGTAACTTTTTCGATATTTTCATTTTTGCTGCTGCCTCTGTGTTTCGGTGCTACCAGTCGTAAAATATATCAACTTTATAGCGGCTTGGCCTAGCGTTACATCTATGCGGACTATGTGCTCAGTCACATTGAGCGAAGCCCGGTGCGGGTCAAGCTGGATAAAGTGGCACCTGTTATTCTTTATGATGCCTGGACAGACATTAGGAGTAACCGTTCTGGAGTCGAATTCAGCAGTAGACCGGTTCAGCAGTCTAATTCACTCGTGAGCATGTTACGATCAAGACTTTTTGGGACTCGTTTGTAATCGGCCTGTTCTTCACACACTCGATTGTGCAGATTGGTTTTGAGAAGAGAGGAGCAGATGAACAGTTGGTGGCAGGTGCATCACAGTCTCGACATGCGTGTCAGAGCTACCGACAGTGCGCGCGAAGCGAAAGTGCTAGATGCGTCCGCACGACGGGCAGAGAGAACTCTTATTGTGCTGGCATTGCTGATAGCCATAGCAGCTTCAAGTGCTGCGTCGAGGGTGATGGGCGAAGGCTCGACTGCGCCGGCATCTCCGGCAGCACCTGCTAATGTCCAGAAGTTGGACGACCAGCTGGTTGAAAAAGCAAATCAACTTCACGAAGAGGCCGTGCATCTTTTCGATCAGCAAGAGCCGGACAAAGCCATAGACAAAGAGAAAGAGGCGGAAACGCTGGCGCCACAGTACTGGCTCCCTCATGCAGCTCTCGGCTATCTATATTATGGGAGAGGCGGACCGGCGATTCGAGAAGCCACAGAGTCAGTGAAGACCACTCATCCCAGCCTGGCGGAAATCAATCTGGCTCTGATGCTGCAGTCTTTTCAAATGTATGACGCGTCGCTCGAATCGTTCAAACACGTGCTGGAAACTGATCCACAATCTCTCTCAGCGAAGGTCGGTATTGCTGCCTGTCTGATCGGGCTAAACGAGGTGAGTGAAGGACGAAAAATCTTGGATCAGGTTGATGCTTCAGCACCAAAAGATCCACTGGTGCTTGAGGCAATCGCGCGGGCTTACTACGACGCTGGAGATATGAGGAAGTCCAAAGAGGTCTGTCAAAATGCGCTGGCAGTTTCGCCCGACCCGAAGGCAACCGAAAAATTGAGAAAGCTGCTGCTTGTTACAGCGGTAAATACGTCTGACATGAACTTAGTGGACGCGCTCAAAGACAAAGTGACTCCTGCGCTGCAGCCATATGAGCGCGGCTGGCTCAGAGCAGCGGAGTTGAGGTTTACAGATTCTGCTCGTTACGGCTTGAGTTTGTTGCGTTTTGCTGAAACAGAAAATAATTCAAATCAGCAATGGCTCTCCTATGCTTCTATCCTGCAACAGAAGGCTGATACGGCTGAAACTAATAAAACGGATTGGATGCAGCTTGCGAAAAACTGCTTGGGGAATGCCGAAGAAACGGAACCAAACAATGTTGAAATCAGGATCATGCTCGGATCCATAGAAGAAAGACTTGGTCATAAACAAGTCGCACTGCAAAAGATCATGGAAGGATGGAATGATGCTGTCTGCGAACCTTCGGTGACGCAAATACACGCAAATAATCTGCAGGCAAAATCTGACGTAACCAGGTTATCGAAAAGTTTTGTCAAAGACGGGAAAGGTTATCGCAGCTATTTAGCGATGTTGGAATGCAATCTTCCGAAGGTCACATGCCGCTGTCGTTATACGCACTTCAGGGAGGCTGCCAAACAATTGCCCGGTGTAATCGACGTAATCATCGGAATTGATGGACACCCCACAGCACTGGTGATTTTTGATTCTAGAAAGGCATCGAAAAAATCTATCTTCGAAAGCCAATCGGTCGCAGCATTGCATGAGACGTGGGAAATCGTTCAAGAAAAGCCCATCGAGACCATCACAGCGTTGGGCGATGTGACAGCGAAATTCGAAGGGCCACTTCCTGCGCCGACCTTTTTTGGTGAGCGCATTGCATTGCAATTTCCTTCGCCAGATAGCGGAACTCAAAAGCCGCCTGGTCAACTGCTAGCGCTCTGATCTGACAATCAGAGCAGGACCGCCGAAGACTGGTCCAAATGGAATTGACTCAATTTGAAACGGACTGATATCGAGTCGGCGTCTCACATCACTACGTGCAGAAACGGGCTAGCGACACAATCAGGATGTCCGAGATAATACATGGACGGGCGCTCCACCGCGATTCCGCGTGGCGCCAAGTCTACTGTTGACAGTACCACTGATGCGGGTTTATCGGTGATTTTAAGGAGAGCAAGGTCTGCCACTTTGTCTCTGGCTAACAATCTGGTACTAAGAGTAGTGCCGTCGTGTAAAACGATTTGCGGCGATTGTCGTAGGTTCGCGCCAAATATTCGTGAAACTGTTCTTGCGGTCTTTCATGCTTTGCCAGTTGAAGCATCAGCGTTTCCAGAGTTCGTTTCTGACTGTGTCAGCAGTAGCGTGAAATTTCTGTGAGTGGATTCGCAGAAAATGCTGACGCCGATCGCGATAGCACCAGTTGTCGCAGGAGGATGATCGAGTTATCGGCTAAGTCGCCAACAGGGTTTTAGTGCGAATGCGACTTCAACCCTGGCTGCAACCGAATCTGCCCTGGTATAATCGCGTTCCCTGTCTCAAGGTAGTCGAGAATGCAAATTATACGGATCTTATCGATGTCATTGGTATTGACAGTCGCTTTGCAAATGAGTGCATCAGCACAAACAAATCGGCAGTCGACCGCTACCGGAGCCGCCGTAGAGTTCACATCGATCGATGAGTCTTCCGAGCACGCATTCACTGTAGAAGTTCCGAAGAATTGGGAAACGAATACGGGAGTGGCAACATATGGGACGCAGACGTCGCCTTGGATGACCGCGGCTTCACCAGATCATGAATCTGGAATATTTCTTGGCGACCCGAACAGGCAGTTTTTTCATGTTCCCGGTCCAGGGTTCCCAAATGGACAACAGATAACGAATCAGCTAGGAAGGCTACGAGTGATGCCGTGTCAGACAGGCGTCGAATTTGTCACGAACAACGGAACACAGCTGTTGCCGGCTGGAGCACAAAACATCAAACTCGAAGGTGTCAAGGATGAGCCCGCGTTGGCGGCAAAGCTTACTTCTTCGATCAACATGCCTGGAACAACAGTGACCGCTGCCACAGCCAGATACAGCTTTGATCAAAATGGCATCAACAAGGTGGCGTGCGTCACCATGCAAGTCTTGATCAACGCAATGGGCTCCTGGTCGGAGATGAATGGAATTGGATATTACTGTCGACCGGGTGACGAAGATACAGTAAAGTCCGCTTACACGCACGCGCGGAAAACAATGAAACTGGATCCGTCGTGGATAACTGCACTGAACAATAGAAATGCTGGTCAGGCAAGCGCAGTACTCAAGCAACAGAATGATTTCGGCAATTCGATGCTCAGGCAGCAAGCTGAAACAAGCAACCGGACTCTGGAGACGATGCACGATCAAGGCATGGCGAAATTACAAGCAACCGCAGATCGAAGCAAACAGCAAGCCGCCGCAGATTCAGACTGGCACAAAAACGCGATGGTCAATCACTATGCGCAAATGGCTGCTAAAGACAACAACAACTACCATGAAGTGCTAATGATCCAAAACAAGCACCTCGAATGGAGCCCGGCACTGCAGCAGAACGTCGAAGTACCAAACTACTAGTTTGGTGTTCGATTTTCGAAAGATTGAGACTTTGGCTGAGGCCCTATAACGGGCGAACTCGCTGATAACCTTATCGAGGTTTTCGGCGAACGATCTCAATTTGGGATTTGTTGCTTGCAAGTCCTGCGGAGTTATTGTTCAGGATTTTCGGAAACTAAGATCGCGCGGGCCAACATGCGGACGCATGTTTAGAGCAGCGGCAGTGATTTGCTTATGAATGCAGCTTTGCGGCTATTGCTGTGTATATAGATCTCGGGGCGTGGCAAAAGGCTGATTGCTCGGAAAAATGCAGCGACGCCTTTAACTGAGAGCCGGCAAGCAAGAGTTATACACTTAAATGATGCTGACCGTTCACATGCCATCACTATTGCCTAGCCTTGTCGGTATAAAGACATCGCGCAAAGGGATTGTCCTTGTGGCTGTTCCTTTGTTAGTCAGCACTCTGTTTCTCATTATCCTCGCTGTCATGCTCAATCTCTCTGAGAGAGAGGCTAAGCGCGAGGCACACAACAAAGAAATTTTGATGACGATTCAAAGATTGGATTTTCTGTCTAAAGAATCCACCACGATTGTAATACGCTGGGTGTTTAACCGCACAAATGCAGACAGCAGCCGTATGAAGCAGATTCAGGATCAGTATGATCAGCAATTAGCCAATCTGAAGGTTCTGGTGGCAGATGACCCAGAGCTTTCTGTTCGTGTGCAACAGATCAAAATGGGTGAAGAAAGTGCAGTTGCGCTGAAGAGAAAGTACGAGCAATCACTTCCAGGCGATGCCACTACTATGTCAACGATGGCTATGGCGCCGTACCTCACCAAGCTGCATGTCGAATACGACAAGATTGTGCGCGGGAGACGCGACTTCGCCGATTTGGTTATGAGCAGGCAGAAGAAACCGGCTATTTCCAGTGCAACATGGAGAGAGATCATCATCTGCGTCCTTTCGATCGGACTGAGCTGTAACATTGGTTTGAGCCTGTTCCTATCTAGTTTGTTCAGCCGAAGCATGACCAAACGGTTATCAGTTCTAGTTGATAACAGTATGCGACTTTCTGCGGGACAGTCTCTCAACGCGCCCTTAAGCGGAGCCGATGAAATCGCCTCGTTGGATGAGGTATTTCACGACATGGCCGCAAAACTGGAGGCGTTGGCACGCAAGGAAAAGGCGATGATGGATGAAGCCGTGGATGTAATCTGTTCGCTGGATTACAGCGGCAGGATTGTGGCAATCAATCCAGCTTGCACAAATACGTGGCGCTATCCACCTGATGAACTTTTGGGCAGACACATTAGCTCGATCGTTTCAGCCGACGACATTGAAGCTACGCGCTCGTTGCTCCAGGGGCTGACGATGAATAAAAATGAAACTTCCTTTGAAAATCAAGTCGTATGCAAAGACCAAACAATTGTGCACATGCTCTGGTCTGTCTTTTGGTCGCAGGAGCAGAAGCAGTACTTTTGCGTAGCGCACGATGTTACGCAAAGAAAGATTGCCGAATCAATGTTGCGGGAAGGCGAGGCGCGCATGCGGCAAATTTTGGAGAGCGTACCCTTAGGCCTTGTGATCCTCAGCCCAGATGGTGCAATCGAAATCATTAACCAATGCCTGGAGCAAATGTTTGGTTATTCAGATTCTGAGTTAATAGGGAAATCCGTCAGTATTTTAGTCGACCCAACCCAGAACGTGCACTCTAGCCAATTGCTCGAAGAGCTGCTGCAGCCCTCGCTTTGGGGACCGTCTTCTCAGTTATCCGCCATCACAAAAGGAGGTGCTGCCTTTCCAGCAGAGCTGGTGCTAACTGAATTCTTCATTTTTGGCGAGCGCAAGTGGCTGGTCGTGATTGCGGACATCAGTCCGCGCAAGGAGACGGAGCGCGTGAAACAGGAGTTCATCGCCATGGTCAGCCATGATCTGCGGACTCCGCTTACGACGGTAATGATGACAATGCAATCATTGCTTGCCGGTACATTCGGGGAATTGAATGAAAAAGGTTCCACCCGAATTGCTGCCGCACAAAATGAAGTCTCTCGCCTGGTTCACCTCATTAACGGACTGCTCGAGATCGATAGGTTGGAAGCGGGACGCATGGAGATACAACGCGACTTGGTTGATATCAACGACTTGATTGCGCGGTCAATCAGTTCGGTCGGATATCTGGCTGAAAAAAACGGCATTCAGATAATCAAATCGGTGTCCGCATCTGACGCCCTGGCCGACGACTCCAGCCTCATTCAGGTGCTGGTTAATCTGCTCGCTAACGCAATTAAGTTCTCCACACCAGGAAGCACCATCGAAATAAATGCAGAGGAAATATCGGGCACCGTTGAATTTAGAGTCAAAGATCAGGGGAGAGGCATTCCGGCATCGTCGATAAGCACAGTATTTGACCGTTTCAGACAGGTGGAGAGATCAGATCACACAGAAAAGGGCGGATCAGGCCTTGGACTTGCTATCTGCAAATCCATCGTTGAAGCTCACGGAGGCACTATTGGCGTCGAAAGCATCGAAGGAGCGGGCAGCACATTCTGGTTCAGGATCCCTGTTGAGGATTAGCGGCGACAATGATTGCAAACGCTGAACAACTGAAGATTGGGCAGAAGGGAGTGATCCTAGTCTCCGTTCCGATGCTGATCGGAACTCTATTTCTTATCACCCTCAGTTATATGCTTTATGAATCTGATAGCGAGACGCAAAGCGAAACACGAGCCAGTAACATCTATCAGACAGTGGAAAGAATCGGTGCACTGATTAAAACCGCTCAAATCGCTACCCTCTATGCAGTCAACGATAATCGACAAGCAACCGATCGCTACCAGGAAATGAGTCAGCAGAGGCAGATAGAGTTCAAGGCGTTGGAGGAGCAGATCGCCGGCGCGCCGAGATTGAAACAGCACGAACTGTACTGGCGCAAAGCTGCTGAACGACAACTCGCTCTGATTGATCAGATCCACAACTCCGCCGCAAAAGGCGACCGATCGTTTCTCCAGGTAACAGGATTAAGAGGGGAATTAGACTGGGTAGTGCAACATGAAAATCAGACGCGACGAGACTTCCTTCACCAGCTCGAACTGGCACAACAGACGAGCCACAGCAACACCGAACAGTGGCAAAGTCGCATAACCTACCTGCTGGGTATAGGCATAGGCGCCAACGTTTTACTCAGCTTGTTATTGGCTTCATTATACAGCCGCGGCATTGTAAAGCGTCTCAGCGTCCTAGTGGACAACAGCAAACGGCTTTCTTCCCAGCATCCGCTCAATCCCCGCATATCAGGCACTGATGAGATCGCTCGATTGGATAAAGCTTTCCACTCTATGGTGCTCCATCTTGAAGAAGCGGCACGCAAGGAGAAAGCCATCGTTGATGATGCAGCCGATGTGATTTGCTCGCTCGATCCTGACGGACTAATTACAGCTGTCAATGCCGCTTCCTACAAACTCTGGGGATATTCGGCTACAGAACTGATTGGCAAGCCGATTTTCAAGATCGTGGCAGATGAAGACCAGGAGACTATGAGAAACGCATTGCGCGCACTCACTGTCAGCGAGCCACAAATATCGCTGGAGCACCGAGTTTGGTGCCAGAATCGGTCCTACATGCATATGCTCTGGTCGATCCGCTGGTCGGAAGAGCAGCAGGCATATTTTTGTGTTGCACACGACATCACGGCACGCAAACTCGCCGAAGCTTTGATCAAAGAAAGCGAAGCTCGCATCCGTTTGATCCTGGAGGGAATGCCAGTTGGTTTGCTGATCACGGATGAAAGCAGTTGCATTGAGATGACGAACAACACGGCCGAGCAGATGTTTGCTCTCAGAAGAACAGAATTGTCAGGAAAGCCTTTGAGCACTCTATTCTCCAGTGAGCCGGGAGTAAAGTTGACCGTTGACGAGCTGATGGAAAGGCAGGCGGAGCCAAATGCCAGGCCCAATCTGGAGCTGGAGGCACACAAGAGCACAGGCGATCTGTTTCCGGCAGAGCTCTCTGCCAGAGAGTTCACACAGAATGGGCAACGCAAGACGCTGGTTGTAGTATCAGACATCAGCCCTCGTCGTGAAGTGGAAAGGCTGAAACAAGACTTTGTCAGCATGGTCAGCCACGATTTGCGCTCGCCGCTTACGTCAATCGTGGGAACAGTGCAGTTGCTGGAAGCGGGACTGTTTGGCGCATTGAACGAGTCTGGAGTTGAACAGCTTGCGGTCACGGGAAGAGAAGTAGACCGATTAATCAGCCTCGTCAACAGTCTTTTGGATATTGAGAAGTTGGAAGCAGGTCGAATGGATCTGAAAATGGAGAGTGTCGAGTTGGAATCCGTTGTTTCCTCCTCAGTTCAATCGCTCATTTATCTGGCCGAAAAAAACCGCATTGAAATAGTGACTGATCTGCCAAGCTACAAAGTGTGGGCGGATAGCTCAAGCTTAGTACAGGTGCTGGTGAATCTAATCGACAATGCCATCAAATTCTCACCTCCGGACAGTACCATCACAGTATCTGCACATGTTGGTCGCGATCCGGCGCAAGCGCAAGACATGGTCGAAATACGCGTGCAAGATCGAGGGCGAGGGATACCGGAATCCCACAGAACAGCAATATTCGACAGGTTCAAGCAAGTCGAGCTGGCAGACCGGGTTCAGAAAAAGGGCTCAGGACTTGGACTCGCTATCTGCAAATCAATTGTCGGAGCCCATGGCGGACAAATTGGCGTTGAGAGCGAAGTCGGCAATGGAAGCACGTTTTGGTTCTCCATTCCCAGTGCATGAGTAAGCCGCCGGTTCCAGCAGCAAAGCATCGGGACGAGGGCGGTAATCTGCTTGTGATCACATTTTGCGGTTGACTGAATTCGCTCCAAGCCTGTCAACTCAACCCGACAGGCTTTTGCGTGACGCGTACCTTCCAATATTGATGGCATCTTTACGGATGAGCATTGTTAGATACAACTACATGCCCACTAGATTTGAATTCCGCATGGTCATGCACTTCAACACGCCGGGCTCATAGTCTTATCGACACGAGAATGGCGAAAACTCAAACCTGGGGGCGAACGGAAAATGAACAATCTAGGAGGTTATCTTTTACTGGCTGCCGCTCTTGCACTTGCAGCAATACCAGTTGCGGCGGAACCAAACCCGGAACCACCGTATGAGTGGGTCACGGCTTACGGTGCAAAGGGCGACGGCGTAACAGACGATACGGACGCGATACAAACAACGATCGCTCGCTCGAGACACGGGGTTTATTTTCCGACCGGGAGGTATCTGTATTCAAAGCCACTCATAGCATATGGCAGATCGATTAGGGGCAGCGGAGCGGCCGAGTTGATTTCGGCAAATGCTCGGGCAGAACTCGATGTCAGCGGTGTGTGGAAGGTGGACCATTTGATTTTCACGCCATCGCATCCAGGCGGCAATGCCATTGTCTGTAGCGATTCGAGAGACACTGATTATGAGACCATTATTGATTCCAACATTTTCAAAAGCGGATTTCAATCAAATATCAAAGCGATTCATTACCGCCTTTTAGTCATAAGCTTCAACACTATCAATGTTTCCAGCTGTGGCGCAGGTGTCTGCGCTTCTGACGTGAAGGGACTTGTAATTGCAGACAATCAGATCCGCGGTGATGATCCCGCCACGAGCATTGGAGTCCGGACCGACCATAGCAGAGGGTGTTACGTATGTCATAACAAGATTCTAAATTTCAAGTACGGGGTGTCTCTCACGAACTGTGATCAAAGTGAAATCAGGTCCAATGACTTTCGATCGGTCGGTATTGCGGCAGCAATTGCTGACAGTGCCAAGTGCGAAGTTAACTCCAATCGAGTCTCTGATTTCGGGCTTTACGGCTTGGTCGATCGCGAAAACTCCAATATCAAAGTCAACGGCAATGCATTCACAAACGGGCAAGGCCCTGCCATTTTTGCCTGGCGAGATCGAACATGCGAGATCAGTCGCAACCGACTCCAGGACGGAACAGTAGGTATCGCTTCTGAGTCCGCCTCGAATCTCGAGCTGAATCAGAATTTCATCAACAACGAATCTGGCGCCGGTATCTACGTAAGAAACGGCGCGCAGATCCACATAGAGAATTGCGATATTCAAAATGTTGGCGGTGCAGGGATCTTCATGGCTGGCACGAACAACTCGCGCATCTTAAAAGCAAACATTCAAAAAAGTAAGCAACAGGGCATATACGAGCTGAGGTGCCTCGGTGAAAATTCTATCGAAAGTAATCGACTTGAGGATTGTGGACTTGCCGCAACGCATCCGGCTGCTGTGATCTTTGTCAATTCTCCGCAAGCAACAAGCATTCCCGTCGTGTCGAATGAATACACGGGCGCCGAAAAAAATCTGGATTACTTCATTCGATCCATGCAACCACAGCCGCCAACGCTGATCTTCGGCAACAAAACGAACACCCTGTTGCCGACAAAGACTGGCCCATGAACAACCTGATTCGATGCAAAGAATTCGTGTTCGCCTGCAGTGAAGGTGAACGGCTATTAGATGCACAATGCTTCATCGAAACATAACCGCACCCGCTGTACCGACGCATTCTCGACGCAACATCCGTCGAACTTCGGTTCTACAAGCTCAGCGATTTTCGACTTGGACCTGCAGACAAGAGCAAAGAAGCGTTTCGCATGCGACTGCTTTGCAGCAGTAATTTATAGTCAGTCAAGTTGGGATGTTGTTTCCACACCACACATCCGATTGAATCGATTCAGCGCGTCATTGAGAAAGCCGAGGTACCGCTCAGGGTGGTAGTTGGGTGCTGTCCTCCACTCCCAGGCAAAACCGGAACCGCTTGTGCCCAGCGGCACGGCACCATCGGGAGTCAACACTACGGAAGTGGCGAACGCGACGTGACTGAACCGTGTGCTGTTGAAGGCTTTCTGCCACGCTTTGAGGCCGTTAATTTTGTCGGGAAATCCTTGATCGGTGATATTCAGTTCAACTGGCACGAAACTGGTGTTGATGAAGGAGATTACCTTGTCGTCCGAAAGCGAACTGCCCCGGGTAATTTGCCCACCCAGTCAACACTCTTTCGCATTCTTCTGCGCCTCTTTCCCCACCACCAGGACCACCAGTATTGGCTGGTGCAACCTCTCTGCATCCGCTACAGCCTGATCCACGGTTGAACGCCAGTGGATCTGCCTCCACTTCCCCTGCGCTTCGCACTCCAGTGCAGCCTGCTTTTGTTCCTTATACTCTCTGAATCCAGCGAACGGTTTTGCGTGCGTCGCTTGTACTGCGATCATGCCAGCCATGAATAGCGAAATTGCGGTCACCGCTGTTCGTCTTGCCATTGTTCCTCTCCTCTCTCCGCAAATTCATATACACGCTCCAACGGAAAAGGTTTCGCGCGTTGCACAACTTTCTTAGTCGTTGCTCGAAGCGTCCCGAGGCACGGAGTTTTCACTTGTTACTCGTGATAGCTGACGATGGGCGCCATCCCGGAATGCAGCAGTCAGCCACAGACAGTACATTGGCCGATCGCTGCGAGCAATGCGAGATTCCATGCGCCTAGAGCTAAATTCAATGTCTTGTTGCCTTGTTCAAGGTTGTTTCGAGATCGTCCAGTGTGTTGAGCCTGAACTGGATCATCTGGTCAGGTAACTCACCTGCTCGCCGCAGCTGGCGCGTGTGGAGTTGGTCGCCGATGAACCCTAAGGCCGTTATTCCAACTGAGGCAGTGGAAGCGACTGTGACCGGAATTGAGCCAGCGAATGAATTGGAGTTCGCTGCGCGAATATTGTGTTGATCTTTGGATGCAATAACTGAACCAATGACGTCTTGCGAAAGAAAACCGCCGGCGATCAGTGGACCGGAAATATTAGATTGCAAAGAGATTTTGTCTTGCCGCCGCAGTTCGATCTCCTGTTTTGCAATGAATTTGGCGTCGCGATCCGACCATTTTGTGTAGATATCATATCTGGTGGCAACAGCTCCTAATGATGCAACGAGCTGTGGATCTCGTTCTTTCATCGCTGTTTCCATCTTGACCATAGCTTCTTTGAGTTTTGTCCTGGCATCATAAAAATGTTCGTTGAGCTGCCTTGATAGTCTCCCCCAGTAGAAATAATAAATCTTGTTGTAAGCGATGGTGCTCGCCGGTGCCGATCCAACTGCGATGGAGTCGCCTACTATGCCGGTCGTTGCTGAGGGTTGTCCGAGACTGCTTACTTTGAAACTTTTTAAACTCAGGATAAAACTGGCAACATACAACGAGCTGCTCGCCACATCTAAAGAGTAATATACGTTTTGACTTGCTTGATAAGATTTGGCGTCTGAGTAAATGTCTGCAAATTCATACACGCAACAGTCGCGAGAATACTTCAGCACCTGACCTTCTGTTTCAAAAATTGCAAATCCCTCTTTGCCTCTAGTCGTTTCGACTAATTTTGAGCGAGCCGCTATAAGCGCGTCGATCTCTTTCAATCTCTCAGTGAAAATTTTTCTTGCTGTCTCTGGATCGTTGTGGGTCCGTTTATGTTTCATCGCCATCAAAGTGTTTGAGCCAAGCTCGAAACCCGAGCTTGCACCTTCCACCGCGGAGCTTACCAACCCAAGATCCGATGCACCTTTGAGCACATTGTTCGACACTGATTGAGGTGACCGCAGATGCTTTCCTGTTTCCACAAGCGTCATGATATTGGTGCCAAGAAAGCCCGACGCAGCGGCAAGTTGGCTCCAGAAATATCGCGAGTGCCGCCATTTAGGATCGTCAATCGAAATTGTTCGGTACTTCATGAAGAAGCGCTCTAGAGCGATCTCCTTTAGTAGAATTTGATTGGTCAGCGACTCAAGCTCCGGTGTGTCTTCAGCCACTACATAATCCTGCAGCACCTTGTCACCTGTCGGCATACCCGGGTTGGAAGATGCGTCGGCGCTAAAGACCCCAGCACCAGACCCGCACGAAGAGAGAATCAACACGATCGCCTGAAGCACAGTTATCGAGTGCAGCGAACGAGTTTTGATTGAAGAAGGGCTTTTCACGTCTTTATGATGGTGTATCTCGGAGTTAATCCGGGTGAACGGCATGTGCTGATTTTCTCATGTCTTAGGATGATGCTCTCATGAGAATGTTGGAGGAACTTGTCGATCCACCGCGGGTAGGATTTAGTATCATTTCACACATCAAGTTTGGCATCCTGGTTTAAGAATGACAGTTGTATAGGAATCTCGGAGACAACAGGGAGGCAGTTGCAAAAGCGGGGTTAGACGACGATGAAATATAACTGCAGTTCGATATTGATGGCGCTGTTGATCGCTGGAAGTCTGTCCGGATGTTCTCCTGCCAAACAGGAAGAAGAAAAAATTGTGCTCCCGAACATGACAATAACGGTGCCTGCAGACGGTAACGGCAAATTCGCTGAGAATGTCACATTCAAGTCGCCTAAAGGAGACACCAACATGTCGCTGTCAGTCAAAGAAGGCGGTTTGCCAACCATCAACGTGAAGACTCCTGATGGCGGGGTAATGAATGCGGATATGTCGGGCACTGGCAGCGTCGAGTGGTCTTCATATTTTCCGTTGAAACAATACCCGGGATCTAAAGTGTCACAGTGCACGGCAAGCCCGAACCCCGACCAGTATGTAATGGCTTCCATGGATACGACGGATCCGTCGAGTACAGTCGAAAAATTCTATCGCGACAGTCTCGCCAGTGATGGATGGAAGATAGTTTCGTACATCGGCAAGAATAAGTCGAATCCGATGGGAATCCATTGCTCACTCACCGCCAACAAAGATGGTCGGGAAGCTCAGATCATGATTATGGATCCGACAGGCGCGTCTAAAACGACATCCATTTCCTTGACGGTGTCTAAGATATGGGTCAATCCGAATCAACCTCATCAAAGGCATTAGTTTGATATCGAAGCTTGATTCCCCGATCATCGGTTGACGATGGCGGGCGATTGCGCGCGAAACGTCTTTTGATGTGTTTCACCAGCATAAGCGACTGGGTACAAAATGTTGGAAGCATAGGTAGGTTACTTCGTTCTTGGGAGCGAACCTGATGCGAGCCGGTCTAATTTCTGCTCTACTTTGTTGTGTCATAGCATTCGTTTTGGCTGAATTATGTGGTCTAGGTGTTAAAACCAACCAGGCCACTCAGCTCGGCCAGCTTAGAAGCTCAATGGCGTCACCTGGTTCAGCACCGATGTCATCGCCACAGCTCGACGCACAGGGCTCTGCAGCCCTAACCCGATCGTTTTTGGATACTACCGGGCCTGGAAAATTCTTTTCCGATCTGTTCGCCAAGAGAGAACCTGGAAACTGGGATGAAATGCTGCAGTGGGGCGGCGACGCAAGTAGTCGGGGTGATTACGCTCGGGCAGAGAAGTATTTGCGCATGGCTATGGATACAGCTGAAGCTCAAGATCCAAACGACATCCGCGTGGCGACTGCAGCCTCGTACCTAGCCAACGTAGAAACTAAAGCTCTAAAGTTCGGCGAAGCCGAAAGGCTCTACAGAAAGGCGCTAGCAATCGACGAGAGACACCTGTCGCCGAAAAACCCCGACGTCGTGCAGATGCGCCAGGATCTGGCAGACGTGTTGCGCCACAACGGCAAGTCACAAGAAGCCGCGAAACTAGCTGGTCACGGTGCAACCGCGACGCGGACAAAGGCAATGCACGGACAGCGAGTTACCATCGCACAACATAAGTCCGCGCGAATGCAAAAGGCCAAAGCATCCGGTGGATCGTCGCAGGGTGGCTTCAGTGTTGTTACCCTACTTCAAAACTGATTGCAAGCTGCCTGCAGTGTTGGCGCGGCAGCACTTTCTTGAGCCGGACTTGGTCGAATTGCCGCATCCACCATAGTTAGATTCACCCTGATGCAACTTTTCTGCACAACCTGTCGAGCGGCTCCAACACCGTATCCCAGCTGTAGCGCTCTATGACCAGTCTGCGCCCATTCTCTCGCAATTTTCTCCACAACTCCCCGTCGTAGAGCAGACGATGCACTGCAAAGGCAAACTCCGCCGGGTCATCTCTGATGAGCAAGTCTCGTTCGTCTTCGACTGCCAGACCTTCGCAGCCGATCGACGTGCTGACTACGGGCAACCCGAATGCCATAGCCTCGAGAATTTTAAGACGGGTGCCACTGCCTATGCGCAACGGGCAAATGCTAACACTGCACTGCGCGGCAATCGATCGCATGTCATCTGGATCAGCAACCAGTTTAAAACTGCCACGCTCGGCAAGAGTAGCAATATCATGCGCAGGAGCCCGTCCGGCCACGATTAAATTGGCAGACGAACTGAGCTTCAATACATGCGGCCAGATCTCCTCCCAGAAGTACAGAATTCCATCGATGTTCGGGTAATATGCAAGCATCCCGGTGAAGAGAACATTGGTTGTGTCCGGACGCGCGTCAGTCAACGGCTGATCCAAATCGATCCCATTCTCGACCAGCCATGTTTCTCCTCGCTTGGCGCGTTGTTGAATGATGGAACGCTCCCTTTCACATACTGCTGTGCGCCATGAAAATTCTGGCCAAACTTCATCTTCGTATTCCCGGAGCAACTCTGCCTCTTTCGTTGGATTTTCGAAGCCTGGGGTCAACTGACCGTAGAATGATGAACCTGCTGTTTGAGCTAAAAGGCTCGACTCGATATTCTGCTCCGCTAGAATTGTTGGTGCTTCAATCAGCGTGCGATAAGGAGCAAGAAAGATCTGTTCAATCATCGCTACGTCGAAACTCTCAGTTGCAATCGCTTGCAACGCGTCTCGCATCTTCAGGGTGTCGCACCGCCTGACCTTATAAGGCAACTGTGCAGCTGACTCAGGCTGCGGTCCCCCGTGTTCAACGGCATAGACTTTCGTGCAAAACTTTAAGAGCTGTTCCGGACGCTCATTGTGTAAGGGCTGCGAAAACATCGCTAGAGTCAAATTATGCCTTTGCCCTAGATACCTGACTATAGCCCACCATCGCATGTATGCTCCCGCCACCGGCGGGTACGGGTTTGCCGGCAGAATCAAAAGAATACGCAGTGGCAATGACGCAGATTCGTCGAGGCTGGATTCAGTTCGAGCCGGCGCTGTCTGCACCGCATGTGATGGCAAGGCGGCAGTTGACACGAAGACCGAATACGGTGGTGCAGGTCGCTCTACCTGTCTGAATGGACTGCCGAGTCGACGCAACAATTTTCTCGAAATATCAATCACTGGACCGATGAACAGGAGGTTGCATATCCGTGCACGCATCTCGCGCATCGCCGGAAGCAGCCCTATTGTCGCCCTGGCATCCGCGGGCCCAGTCGCCTTGTCAGTTCGCTGATGCGAAGTCTCAGCTCTCATGCGACGATCGTATTCATCGGCCCAAAAATGCCGTTTACGCGGATTTGTTGCGTTGAGCTGGCCGTCTGAGTTCAGAACATACAAGTCAGCCTCTGACGGAAATTCGATCATGTCGACTGTCATGTTAACGCGAGGGTAGCCCCACCCCTTCTCTACGTCCGCTGATCCAAACTGCAGTGCGCAATACTTCTCCTGCACATGAGCCATACTCAGCATTATGTAGTGCTTCATGACAAAGGATTCGGGATATTGATTAAGTCCCTGGAACTGAACAAGATGTCCACCCGACGACACTAGATCTATTGGGCCGTCTTGTTTCTTCCAGGCATTGAGCCGGTGCGGCAAAAATGGAGCAAACGGATAGTACCAGCGCATCGTATCGACAAATCGGAGATGATCGTGGAAGGGCTGCTCTCGCGTTGGCAGAAATGTGTACTCCATGAAATTGACCGCATTGAAGCCCTGTTTTTCGACATCAGCAAAAGCCTCGACAAGCGAGCTGTACCTCGAAGGGGCGTAGTGACGTTCATCAGCATCTACATGCATAAGCCAGTCAGCATCAAGTGACAGAGCTAGTTGCTCCTTGCGCTTCAGTTGATCGCTTAAGGAAAAATATCCTTCGCGAGGCAATGTCTCAATCCCTACGAGACCTTTGTGCAAGTACTGTGATGCAATGGCAACCGTATCATCGGTTGAACAATTGTCCATCAAGTAAGCTTCTACGCCCTGTTCAAACAAATGTTCTATAAAAGCACCGATGAATCGCTGCTCGTTGTATGTCGCAAGTATGGCGATGACGCGCATGTACTGGGAATCCTTGAATGCCGGCCGACCGGCTAATTACAGACTGTGTTTAGACGCGCTCCTGCTGTGATTGACATAGGTCTGATGGACTTTTCCCTTCCAACAATGATGCATATTTTGCCATAAGCGGTGCAATATCCTTCTGTTCGCGAAGGTTCCACTTATCGATAAAACGGCGTGACACACGAGAAGCTGCAGCTTGCACTGCCTTATCCAGGGTGTGTCCAGAAGGAAGCCACAAGTACTGTATGTTTTTTTTGCTTCGCAAATATTTGAATTTTCGATCGCCCACTTCAATCATCACAACAAGATAATTGTCGAAGTGCTCCTCAAAATAATCCAGCATCGCGTCAAGGTCAGGACGAGGGCTGGTCGGATTATATTGAAGAGCGAGAACAGTAGCCACATTACTAAGATCAACCCTGGTCGGTTGTTGCGTCTGCATAGAAAAGTTTTCTCTTGTGTTCACGATAACCAGATCGAGTCGGGAATCCAACTCAAGATTTCTGAAACCCTTATCGACGTAAGATCGAAGTTGTGGGCGTGTCATCGCACTTACTCGCTCATATTCCTGCTCATTTGATCGGTAGAAGTTGTTGTAGTAGCTGTCCGGTCCGCGGCTGTGTTCGAAGTGATAACAATTTACAGTGCGTACCCTGTCTACTTTGTAGCCAAGTTCGGCAATCCGGCGCATAAACTCCATGTCTTCAAAGCCGTACGAAACAAAGTTCTCATTCCATCCGCCGGCAAGGAAAAATGGCTCGCGCCTGTAAAAGACAGCGCCTCCCAGGGCTTCGTATTTGCTGCAGCCATATATCGGCACGAAGTCCGTAAAGTTTCCCTCAGGCAAATTCAAGTCAAACTGAATGTCGATGAAGCTAAGCTCAGGCATCAACTTCAGGAAATCAACGCCTCTGTCGATCCGCTCTCTCTTTATCTCTACCATCACTCCATTGTAGGGAGCGACAAAGTCCGCCCCCGATCGCATGAGCTCGATGCTTGCACTGATGCCGTCAGGAGGGATAAACGCGTCGACATCCAGCATCATAATCAGATCGCGAGTAGCCAATGCTGCCGCTCGATTGAGATTGCGAGTCTTGTAGTGACAGCCTCTGGTTTTGATGAGAAAGTGCCTGATACCTTTTCGGTCCTTGATCAATTCCTCGACATGGCTTTTGAGCCCTTGCTCGATCAAGACAATCTCGTAGTTCTCGAAGAATGTTTCGAAAAAGCGCAAAAACAGATCTAGATTTCTCAACCTGTCAGAGCTGTCAATCAGCACGGAGCATGTTATCGATAATTGCGATAGGTCAATCACTTTTGTTCCAGCTCTCCATCAAATGATCAGATATTTCAAAAACAGCAAAGACAAGCCAATTCTCAGAGACAATGCAATTCGCTTCCACTTCAGGAATTTCCTTGTGCCCGGTTTTCGCACCGAAGAAAAGTGAAGCACATATATGTCACGAAGGCGGCGATCAAGTTGCGAATTGAAAAAGGTGATCTGGTAGTTGAATTCATACTTGGTTGAGAATTGAATGTTGTTCTTGCGGCACCAGAGAGAGATAGCACTCTGGTCAGCAAATTTTAGATAGCGATTATAGCGATTGGTAATTTCCACCAATTGCTGCTGAGACTGAAGTGACCTCAGTTTTCTTGGAATGACGAAGACACCGGCGTTGCACATATCCGCCTCTCCTTGCATGGTGGGAAGCTGATCCTGCGCAAGCAACGAGCAAAGACCCTCGTCCTGTAAATCATTCGGATCGAATACGCGCACTGATTGAGTCGGCTCGCGATTCTCCACCACAAAGAACTCGCTGGTATCCAACAAGTCGTCAAGCGATCGCAAGATTAGCGTGTCCACGTCAAGATAAAGCACGTTGTCAAAGTCGGCAAAGAAATCACCCCAGGCAAAATATCTGTAATATACAGTCGCTGACCCAACTTCTCCCAGGTTCAAAGAATCGCTGATACCAGGGATTTCGATCTTCGGCACCAGCTGTGTGTTCGGTATACCTTGCAAAAACTTCAGGATGCGCTCGCTTTTGCCGTCGTAATAAACGAACAGCTGCGGATGTTCGGGATAGTTCTGCACAAGACTTTTCAGACAAGCTCTAGCCAACGAACTAAATCGATCGTCGAAGGTTATAAAAATGGCATTTTTCACGGGTGCCCAAATGAACAAATGAGAACTTGTTGAGAATCCTGCCTGACACTAATCTATTTTGCAAGCAAAGTATATTCGAGAGTCATTCATGCACCGTGTCAGTGCTTACATTCCTTGCTATAACGATGCGGCATACATCGGTCGCGCCATCGCCTGCCTCAAGCAACAGACGCGACAACCAGACGAACTATTTGTTGTCGATGATCGGTCTGACGATCAATCAGCCGATGAGGCGCAGGCTGCTGGAGTAAGGATAATCCAGATGCCGAAAAATCTAGGACGGGGCGCCGTGAGAGCATTGGCTATGCAAAATGCGGCCCACGAACTGGTTCTTTGCCTTGATGCCTCGAAGCAAGTGGGTCCCGATTTCTTGGAAAGAGCATTGCCCTGGTTTGAAGACAGTAAAGTTGCGGCTGTCTGGGGAACTATGGACAAAGAAGGTGTAAACCTCCCCGAGCGCTGGATGATTCGACATTTGCTGCCTCCTCTCAGGCAGGAGGCGGTGGTTCATAGGACATTTCTTTCGA
>Ga0182024_10003910_pt1 | contig 34896 bp, 32 predicted proteins | sample P32metaG_FD_120480 | JGI IMG/M metagenome (GOLD analysis project Ga0182024, IMG submission 120480) | Permafrost microbial communities from Stordalen Mire, Sweden - P3-2 metaG (Illumina Assembly) | ecosystem: Environmental > Terrestrial > Soil > Wetlands > Permafrost | place: Sweden: Stordalen...
CGGGGTCGTCGAGCTGACGCCCCGACAGGTTCACGCTCACGCAGACATCGTCGGCGATCAGGCCGTCCCGGCGCCAGCCCGCGAGCGTCTCGAGCGCGTTGCGCATCACGTGCTGCCCGAGGGCTCCGATCACGCCTGTCTCCTCGGCGATGGCGATGAACTCGGTGGGCGGAACCGGCGGCCAGTCCTCGGGCCAGCGGGCGAGCGCCTCGAGTCCGCAGATCTTCCCGGTCATGAGATCGATGATCGGCTGGTAGTGGATCCCGAGCAGCGAGCACTCGACGACCTGGCGCAGCTCGTTCTCACGGGCCAGGCGATCCACCACACGGCGATGCATGCTCTCGTCGAAGACGGCGCTGCGGGCGCGGCCGCGGCGCTTGGCGTCGTACATCGCGATATCCGCGTTGCGCATCAGATCGGCCGGACCGAGTCCCGGGCCGCTCAGCGCTATGCCGGCGCTTGCGCTCACCACCAGTTCGTTGCCGTCGATCACGAACGCGTCGACGAGTGAGCCCAGGATGCGCCCGGCCACCACCGTCGCATCCTCGGCGTCGACGATGTCCTCGAGCAGGACCGTGAACTCGTCCCCGCCCAGCCGGGCGACCGTGTCCCCGGGGCGCAGCGCCGCCGAGACGCGACCGGCGAGCGCGATCAGGAGGTTGTCGCCGGCGGCGTGACTGAGGCTGTCGTTGACGAGCTTGAAGCGGTCGATGTCGAGGAACAGCACTGCACAACCGGCCGTCGGATCACGGATGGCGCGCTGGAGGATCTGGTTGACGCGGTCCATGAACAGCGTCCGGTTGGGCAGCCCGGTCAGGGTGTCATGCAGCGCATCGTGCTGAAGGCGCAGCTGCGCGACCCGTCGGTCGGTGATGTCCGAGAGCGAGCCCGCCATCCGCGTCGGCTTGCCGTCGATCCCGCGAATCGTGAGCCCGCGGGTCATCACCCACCGCCAGGTACCGTCGGCATGGCGCATCCGGTGCTCGGACTGGAGATGCGGCGTGCGTCCCTCCAGGTGGGCCGCGATCGCGGTTCGCAGGCGCAGCACGTCGCCGGCGTGGACGAGGTCGAACCAGGCCGAGGGATCGTCGTCGTCGGCCTGCTCGGGCTGCCCGAGGATGGCGCGCCAGCGCGGCGAGAAGTAGATCCGTCCCGTGACCAGGTCCCAGTCCCAGATGCCGTCGTTGGCGGCCCGCACGGCCAGCGAGTACCGCTCCTCGCTCAGGGAAAGAGAGCGAATCGCCTGCTGGTGGCTGATCGCGTAGCGGATGGAGCGCTCGAGCCCCTGCGGATCGAGCTCCTGCTTGACCAGGTAGTCGGTGACCCCGAGCGCGGTGGCCTCGAGGTCGATCTCGTAGGTGTCCTGGCCGGTGAGCATGATGACCGGCTCGAAGGGCCGCGTGTGAAACGCCTCGCGCACCAGATCCAGCCCCGTGCGCGCACCCAGTCGGTAGTCGATCAGGTAGATGTCGTGACGCTGCTCGGCGATCGCCCGCAGCGCCTCGCGGTACTCAGAGCACCAGTCCAGCGAGAACCGCACTCGGTCCTCGCGGGCGAGCATGTCACGAGTGATCAGGAAGTCGTCCTCGTCGTCCTCGACGAGGAGCACCCTCACCGTGTCGGGGTTACCCGTGGCCATGTACATCCCCGTTCGGGAGCTCGACGATCTCGAACCAGTACTGGGTCCAGGTCTTCATCACGTCGACCAGTCCTCCGAAGGTGACCGGCTTGGTGATGAACGAGCTGACGCCCAGGTCGTAGGTGCTCAGGACATCGGCTTCGTCCTTGGAGGTGGTGAGAACGACGATCGGGATCCGCTTGAGGGACTCGTCGGCCTTGATCTCGGCCAGCGCCTCGCGCCCGTCCTTCTTGGGCATGTTGAGGTCGAGCAGGATGATGCCCGGACGGGGGGCTTCCTTGCCGGCCCAGCGGCCTTGGTGGCGGAGGTAATCGAGCAGGTCCTGACCGTCATAGACGAACCTCATCTCGTTGGCCAGGCGCGAGTCCTGGAGAGCGTCACGCGCGAGCTCCCGATCCTCCTCGTCATCATCGGCCAGCAGGATCGTGAACGGCCTCGTGGGGGCCTCAGGCTGCGACATACCGCTCCTGTTCAGTTGCGTGCTCGGAATCGGCCTCGTGGACCACCGGCACGTCTGAGACAGCCTCTCTGCGCTCGGCCTGCATCGTGACCGTGAAGGTCGAGCCTTCATCAAGGACGCTGTGCGCGTCCACCGTCCCGCCGTGCCGCTCCGCGATCTTACGGCACAGCGCCAGCCCGATCCCGGTCCCCGCGTACGTGCCGCGGCCGTGCAGGCGCTCGAAGACGCGGAAGATCCGGCGGCTGTACTGGGGGTCGAAGCCGATGCCGTTGTCGCGCACCGTGAGCGTCAGCCAGCCCGAGTCGAGCTTGCCGTCGATTTCGACCTCCGCGGTGACGCCCTCACGCTTGAACTTGAGCGCGTTGGAGACGAGATTCTGGATCAGCTGGCGCATTTGCGGGGCGTCGGCCGACACCGTCGGCAGCTCGCCGACTCGGACGATCGCTCCCGAGCGCGTGATCTGGTCGTCGAGGTCCTCGAGCACCTCCGCGGTGACCTGGCCGAGGTCGACACGAGAGAACGGACGACCCTGGCTGCCGACGCGCGAATACCTGAGCAGATCCTCGATCAGCCGCTGCATCCGCTCGGCGGAGGCGTTGGCACGCTGCAGGTAATCGAGTCCGCGCTCTGACAGGGAGTCGCCCTCGGCCTCCCGGATGCGCTCGGTGAACGTGCGGACCTTGCGCAACGGCTCCTGGAGGTCATGGGAGGCGATCGACGCGAACTGATCCAGCTCCGCGTTGGAGCGCGCCAGCTCGCGGGCCCGGCGCTCGAGCTCGACGTTGGTGACCTCGAGTGCGCCGTTTGACTCCGCCAGTGCGCTGTTGGCCTCCTCGAGGCTGATCTTGGCGTCGGCCAGCTGGGCGTTGGCCGTCGTCAGCTGCTGGTTGGCGGCGGCCACCCGATCGCTGTCGCGCATCGCCCTGCGCAAGAGGAACAGGGTGGCCACGGCGACGATCCCGAAGGCGATGAAGATGAGCCACGGCAACCACCGGCGCAGGCCCGAGACGCTGGCGAACAGGGGCCCGTTGGGAGCCGCGAGCACGATCCGCCAGCTCGTGTTGGGCAGCACCACCTGGTCGAAGTAATGCCCCTTGATGTCACCGTGGGTATGGCCGAGCACGTCCAGGTGAGCCGGCGTGCGGAAGACATATCCCGGCGGCCGGGCGGCGTAGGTCGACGAGATGACCACTCCCTTGGCATCCAGGACGTAATTGTGGGAGCCCTTGACCCCGGGGACCTGGTGCAGATCGGCTCCCAGGAAGCCGCTCAGCGCGGCGGGCTCGAAGCCGGTGAGCAGGTAGCGGGTCCCAGATGCCGTTGGGATCGCGAGGCCGTAGTTGATGATGCCGGTCTTACCGAACGGCAGCACGTTGCCCAGGGCCCAGGGATGACCCGCGCGCAGGAGCTTGAGCGTCTCGGAGACCCGCAGGTCGGAGCGAGCCTGGACGGTGAATCCCGTGGAGGCGGCGACCACATTCGCGTCAGGGGTGAGCAGCACCGCGTAGGCGTTTCTGCCCTGCGCCTTGTCCATGACGGCGCGCGAGACGGTGGGCGTCCCATAGATCCGTCCGCTCGCGGCGGTCGTCTTGGCCGAGGTCTGGAACAGGCTGTCGATCAGCGCGGCGGCGAGTACGGAGCGTTCGTGAACGCGGTTCTCGATGTCCTGCTTGGACTTCGCCTGGTTGTCAGACAGCTCGATCGCGAACACCGTCAACAGCGCTAGGACGATCATCGCTCCGGCTACCAACGCGGCAACGGCCTCTCTGCGTCTCATATCGCTCCCCCTTGAACAGCCATCTGATTCAGGCCTATCGGCGTTCCTCGGCTTTCGGTCAAGACCTGACTTGAGCTTTTGCGCGGGATCTTCGGCAAATGTACTAGCGGAACCTCTATTCGATGCCAAGCCGATCGAGCAGACGCTCGTCGGCGCGCCAGTGTCGCCGGACCCTCACCGAGAGCTCCAGATGAACCTTGGTGTCGAGCTCGCGCTCGATGGCGCGGCGCGCCGCGACGCCGATCGACTTGATCATCCTCCCTCCTGCCCCGATCAGGATCCCCTTCTGGGACTCCGTATCGGAAAGCAGCACCGCCTGGATGCGGATCAGGTCGGGACGCGGGTGGGTGATCTCCTCGACCTCCACCTCCACCGAATGCGGCACCTCCTCGCGGGTGCGGCTCAGCACCTGCTCGCGGACCAGCTCGGCCAGCCGAACCGACGGGGACTGATCCGAGCGCTGGTTGGCCGAGAAGTACATCGGGCCCGCGGGCAGTGTGCCCACCAGGTGCTCGATGAGGCTCTGCACTCCCGCGCCCGTGCGTGCCGAGACCGGGAAGATCTCGTCGGCCACTCCCAGCTCCTCGGCGGCCTCGAGCGTGGCCACGATGCGCGTCTGGTCGGCGTGGTCGACCTTGTTGACCGCGATCGTGATCGGCACTGCCGCCTGGCTCGCTCCGGCGCGCAGCAGCTCGGCGATGAACCGATCGCCCGGCCCGACGCCCTGCTCGGCATTGAGGACGAGCAGGCATCCGTCGGCATCTGCGAGCTCGCGCTCCACGCGATGTTGCATGCGATCGGTGAGCGCGTCTCGGGGTCTCTGGACGCCCGGCAGGTCGACGAGGACCAGCTGCCAGTAGGGACCGGTGGCCACGCCGCGGATCGCTCGGCGCGTGGTCTGCGGCTTGTCCGACACGATCGCCACCTTGGTGCCCACGATCGCGTTGGCCAGCGTGGACTTGCCTACGTTGGGACGGCCCGCCAGGGCCACGAAACCCGACCGCATCGGCGGTGTGACCGCGCTCAACGCACCCACCGCATCAGCTCCGCCTGGAGGGCCAGCATCTCCCCGTCGTCGGTCTCGTGGTCCATCCCGCTGAGGTGAAGCGCTCCGTGGACGACCGCTTCGCGCAGGTCCTCGGTGTGCGGCGGACAGATCACGATGTCGCCCAGCTCACGCGGCCCGGCGCTGGCGCCGTCCTCATCCACGCCGAACGACAGGACGTCGGTGGGCTCGTCGATCAGGCGATACTCGCGATTGAGCTCGCGGCTGCGGTCTTCGTCGACGAACTCGATCGCCACGTGCCCCTCCTCGATCCCGGCCGACGACAGGGCCAGGGCGCACAGCTCCTCGAGCTCCACGGACGTTGGCCCGTCTTCGCTTGAGACCTCGATGCCGATCACCTCGACGTCGAGCATCTGGAGACCCTCAGGCCCGCTTACGCGGTCGTAGCTCCGGGGCCAGTCGCTGCGCGTGCTCGTTGTAGGCGGCGACGATCCGGCGCACCAGCTTGTGGCGCACCACGTCCTCCTCGCCGAAGCGGACGAAGTCGACCCCCTCCACCTGGTCCAGGATGTCGGCCACCACCACGAGCCCGGAGTCCTGCTCGCGCGGGAGGTCGATCTGGGTCACGTCGCCGGTGACGACCATCTTGGAGTTGAAGCCGAGACGGGTCAGGAACATCTTCATCTGCTCGGGACTGGTGTTCTGGGCCTCGTCGAGGATGATGAAGCTGTCGTTGAGCGTACGCCCGCGCATGAAGGCCAGCGGCGCCACCTCGATGACCCCGCGCTCCAGGTGCTGACTGACGCGCTCGGGGTCCAGCATGTCGTGCAGGGCGTCGAACAGCGGCCGCAGATAGGGGTCGACCTTGGCCATCAGGTCGCCCGGCAGGAAACCCAGCCGCTCGCCGGCCTCGACCGCCGGCCGCGTGAGGATGATTCGGTTGACCTCCCGACGGCTGAGCGCGGCCGCGGCCAGGGCGACCGCCAGGAACGTCTTGCCGGTCCCGGCGGGCCCGATCCCGAAGGTGATCGTGTTGGCCCGGATCGAGTCCACGTAGCGCTTCTGGTTGACGGTCTTGGGCGCCACCTTGGTCGCCCGATGGCGCCAGACGACGTCCTCGAGGATCCGGGACGGCGACTCGTGCTCGTCAAGCGCCCGGGTCACGGCCTCGATCGTCCCCGGGGCGATCTCGTGGCCCTGGGCGATCAGCTCGGAGAGCTCGCGCACAACCGCCGCGGCGGCGTCGACCTCATCGGTCTCCCCCGCGAGCGTGAGCACGTTGCCGCGCAGGTGCACATCGGCATCGAGATGGTTCTCGAGCGTGCGCAGCACCGCGTCCTCGCTGCCCGCCAGCTCGGCGGCCACAGCGTTGTCTAGCTCGATCGTCTTTTTCACCAACTACCCAAGCGCCTCGCGCACGCGTATGCTGGCGCGCTTGCCGTCGGCACGGCCGCCGGACCTGGCCATGACCGCTTTCATGACCTGGCCCATGTCCCGCGGGCTGGTGGCGCCGGTCTCGGCGATCGCCGCCGCGACAATCGCGTCCAGCTCTGAGTCGTCGACCTCCGCCGGCAGGTAGCCGGCGATGAGCGCCGCCTCGGATTCCTCCTGGTCGGCGAGCTCGGGACGGCCGCCGTCGCGAAACTGGTGGGCGGCGTCCAGACGGCACTTGCGCTCGCGGCGGAGCACCGACAGCTCGTCATCAGAACCCTCCTTGGCGGCCTTCTGAAGCTCGGAGAGGACGAGGCGCAGCGCTCCGACCCGCTGCTTCTCCCCCGCCTTCATGGCGCTGGTGACGTCGGCTCGCAGCTGGTCTGTGACAGTCATGTCCCGCCTATGAGGATAGCTCTCGGTTCCCCGGAAGCTCGCATCTGATTCCGTCCGCGTGCAGCTCCACGCACCTGACCTCCACCAGGGATCCGCGATCCCCCGCTCCCGCCGGCAGATAACAGCGGGTGTAGTCGGCGGTGTAGCCCGAGCACTGGCTCTCGGCCACCTTGTCGATCAGCACTCGTTCGCGCCCGCCCAGGCGGGCGCTGCGATGCATTCGCGAGCGCACCTCCGAACGTGCCCGCAGGGTCTGGGAGCGGCGCTTGCGCTCGGCCGGCCCCACGCCGTCGCCCAGCCGGGCGGCGACCGTGCCGGGCCGGGGTGAGTAGGAGAAGGCGTGAACGCGGGAGATAGCCGCGGCGTCGACGGCCTCCAGGGTGCGCTCGAACGCCGCCTCGTCCTCGGTCGGGAAGCCCACGATCACGTCGGTCGTGACGTTCACCCTGGGCGCCGCGGAGCGCAGCGCGCCGATCCGCTCGACGTACTCGGCTGCGGTGTAGTGGCGACCCATGGCGCGCAGCACCTCGTCGTCTCCGGATTGCATCGGCACGTGCAGATGCGGACATACCTTGGGCTCTGACACCAGCGCCTCCAGCAGCGTGTCCTTGACGTGGATGACCTCGACGCTCGAGAGCCGGACGCGCTGCACACCGGGCACGGCCGCCACCTCCATCATCAGCTCCCCGAGCTCGAGGCCCCGCTCGGGGTCGCGGTAGTCGCCCACGCTGATCCCGGTCATCACCATCTCCGGCTGGCCGGAGCGGACCCGCTCGGCCACCTCCCTGAGCACCGCGCCCGCGGGGCGCGAGCGAGCGCCACCCCGGACGGTGGGGATGATGCAGTAGGAGCAATGGGAGTCGCACCCATCCTGGACCTTGACGAACCCCCGGGTCCGCCCGGCCGGCGCCGCGGGCTGCGACGCGCGGGCGCGGGCGAGCACATCGTGCTCCAGGTCGACGCAGGCCGGGTCTCCGAGCTCGGGAGCCTGGCCGGCGATCGCCGCCGCCACGTCGTCGGCGGTACCGACAAAGGGCTTGACCCGGGCGTCGATGCCGGCGAACTGGCGCGCGTCCAGGTTGACCGCGCATCCGGCGACGTAGACCTGGTCGACGCGCTCGCCCCGCAGGGAGCGTCTCACCGACTGGCGTGACTTGGCTTGCGCCTCTCCGGTTATGCAGCACGTGTTTATGACGTGCAGGTCGGCCTGGGACTCGGGCGCCTCGGTGTGACCGGCCTCGAGCAACGCGCGGCGAGCGAGCATGGCGTCGGCCTGGGAGACCTTGCAACCTAGGAACTTAACCGCGAACGAGGCCACGCGCCGAAAAGCTAGCGCGTGGCCTCGTGCGGGCGGGTAATAATCCGCTCAGCTGCGATAGCCGCTCACGACCGGCGGACCGTCGTACGCCTCGATCGTGCTGTCGGGCCGCGGTGTCCTCGGGACGGCGCGCGTCGAGAGGAGAGAGGGCTCTAGCGGAAGTCCAGCCCGAGGCTTGGGCCGGGGCACGACCACGTCGAGGAGTAGGCCACCGATAGTCACACCAATTGCGAGTGGGTTTGGCAACTGTTCACCTCCTTGGCTTTGGTTCCTAGTTCACAAGCGACGCCAGCAAGGATCGTTGACATGGCCGTCTGCGGCATCGGCCCCATGTCCAAGATTGGGCGCGCCGTTGTTGTCCATGCGCGTTGGGTTGCGGTTGGGGGTCTGGCGGTTGGGGGTCTGGCGGTTGGGGGCGCTATGCGGGAGTCGTGGTGCGAACTTCGGGCTTGGGAAGGGCGGTTGTGCGGTCGTGGCGGCGTGCCCGAGGGCGGATTTCGGGAGACCGCGGGTTTCAGAGCCGGGTCGGGCCCGCAAGCTGAGGTGCGCTCTGTGACCCGCGAAATCCGGGGGTCACAGAGCACGGCGGCGCGATGCGCGCATCGCGTGCTCTGAAAACCGCGGCTCCCACACACCAACTTCGGGTCCAAAGCGCTAGCGATCAGCCGGCAAGCGCCAGCGCCGCCCACTCCCCGCGCGTCCGGCGCGCCCGCTCGTGCAGGCCGCGCTGTGCGTACGCCGCGGCCACGTGGTCGGCCTCGGTGCTCAACAGGCCGCTGAGGATCAGCTCGGGCGCGAACCGGCGCTGAAACCCAGCCCATGTCACCAGGGGCCCGGCGAGCACGTTGGCCACCACGAGGTCGGCGTCTGGCACCTGCTCGGCGCGAACGTCGAAGCGGCGTATGTCCAGATCCACGCGGTTGACCTGCGCGTTCTCACCGGTCGCCTCGACGGCGGCGGGGTCGTAGTCGAGGGCCAGCACCGGAGACCACCCCAGCTTGGCGGCGACGATCGCCAGCACCCCGGATCCGCAGCCCACGTCCACGCACGATCCTCGAGACCCCGAGCCCTCGAGCATCAGCTCCAGGCAGAGACGCGTCGTGGCGTGGGCGCCGGTCCCGAACGCCTGCCCGGGATCGATGACCACGTCCACCGCCGCGTCCGAGACAGGCTCCCAGGGCGGGCGCACCACTAGGCGGTCACCGAGCACCAGCGGGCGATGAAAGCTGCGCCACCGCTCAGACCAGTCGTCGGCGATCTCCCGGGTGCTGACCTCCACGAGCCCACCGCCCGCCGCTGCCCGGACATCGGGGAGGTCGGGCAGCTCGCCGGGAGCGCCGTAGACGGCGTATTCGACGACATCGGCCGAGACCTCCACCTCCTCGACGCCGCTGGGGGCGAGCTCGAGCAGCTCGGCGAGCACGAGCTCGGCCTGCTCCCGGCGCACGCGGACGGCGAGCCTCAGCAAGCGTCCCGAGAGCCGCTCAGGCGCCGCCGAAGGCGCGCTTGAGCTTGCCCAGCACCCCGTCGTCGGTGCGCAGGTTGTGGTCGGTCAGGCTGTCGGAGAGCTGCTCGAGCAGCACCTTCTGCTCGCGACGCAGATGGCGCGGGATGACCACGTTGACGACCACCCGCAGGTCGCCGTGGTGCCGGCCGCGCAGCGCGGGCATGCCCTCGCCCCTGATCACCAGCGTCTCGTGAGGCTGGGTGCCGGCCGGGATCTCGAGCTCGGTCTCGCCGTCGATCGTCGGTACCGACACGGTCGTGCCGAGCGCCGCCAGGGGCGCCGCGACGTCGACCACGGTCACCAGGTCGTCCTGGTCGCGAACGAAGCGGGGATCCTGACGAACCCGGACCTGGGCGTACAGGTCTCCGGCCGGACCGCCGTGCTCGCCGGCGTGGCCCCGCCCGGTGATCCGGATCCGCTGGCCGTCGTCGATTCCGGCGGGCACGTCGACGGACAGCTTGACGCGCTGCACCTTGCGCCCGCGGCCATGGCACTCGTGGCACGGGTTGGCCGCCACGCGCCCGTCGCCGTCGCAGGCATCGCACACGGTGGCCCGGACGACCTGCCCGAACGGGGTGCGCGAGACGGCGCGCAGCTGCCCGGTCCCCTGGCACTTGGGACACGTCTCGATCGGGGTCCCCGGCTCGGCGCCGTTGCCGTGGCAGTGCTCGCAACGCGCCACCGCATCGAAGGCGACGTCGATCGAGGCGCCCGCGGCCGCCTCGGCGAGGGTGATCTCGCTGGCCACGGCGATGTCGCCGCCCTGGGCGGGCCCTCCGGCGCCGCCTCCGAAGGCGCTCGAGAACGCGCCGCCACCCCCGAAGAAGGCTTCGAAGATGTCCGCCACCGACCCAAAGCCCTCGAAGTTGGGGCTGTAGCCGCCGCTGCGCAGGCCGTCGTGGCCGTAGCGGTCGTAGGTGGCGCGGCGGTCGGCGTCGGAGAGGACCTCGTAGGCCTCGGCGGCCTCCTTGAACTTCTCCTCGGCGTTGGGGTCGTGGCTGTTGACGTCCGGGTGCAGCTCGCGGGCCAGTTTGCGAAACGCCTTCTTGATCTCGGCATCGCCGGCGTCGCGGGAGACGCCCAGCACCTCGTAATAGTCACGGGGCATCTGTGAAGAGGTCATCGCTCGTCGTAGATATCAGCGACGAAGCTAGAGAGCTGCAGAGCGGCCTCGCGTACCACCCGGATCGCCTGTCCGTAGTTCATCCGCAGCGGGCCGATCACCGACACCGCGCCCAGCGACCGCTGGGGCAGGCCGTAGCCGGCGGCCACCAGGGCCAGCGAGCGCAGCGCCGGCAGCTCGTTCTCGGCGCCGATCCGGACCGCGACGGTGTGGCTGGCACCGAGCGCGAAGCGCAGCGCGCCCAGCAGGGTGACCCGTCGCTCCAGCGTCTCCATCAGCAGGTTGAGCTCGGAGACGTCGGTGACCCGCTCGATGGTCAGCAGCTTGGCCATGCCCTCGACATACAGCGTCGTCTCCACGGACTCCTCGAGCTCGGTGAACACCGGGGCCAGCGCCTCCAGGAACTCGCGCTCGGTGACCGGCAGCGACACATCGTGCAGACGCTGGTGCAGGATCCGGGCGCCCAGGCCGAGACCCAGCAACCGCTCGTTCAGATAGCTGGCGGCCCAGTCCGCGAGCCCGGTGTCGACGGGCCGCGGGAAGGTGAACAGACGCTTGGTGACGCCCCCGGTGGAGGTGATCACGACCACCATCAGGACCTGGGGCTGCAGGGCCAGGACCTCGATGTGCCGGATCGTGGAGGTCTCGATCGGCGGCGCCGTCACAATCGCCAGCAGGTTGGTCACCTGCGAGAGGGTCTCGGTCGTGACGCGCATCGCCTCGTCCAGCTCGCGGCGGACCAGGGACAGCGACAGCGATGGGCCGGGCGGTGGCTCGGGGAGGAGGCGATCCACGAAGTAGCGGTAACCGGCCTCGGTCGGGACGCGGCCGGCCGAAGTGTGGGGGTGGGCGAGCAGACCGAGCTCCTCGAGGTTGGCCAGCTCGTGGCGAATCGTGGACGGTCCCCACTCAAAGGCGGCGCTCAGCGCCTTTGAGCCCACGGGCGCGCCCTCGTCCATATAGTCCTCGACGAGCCGGCGCAGAACCAGTTCCTGGCGGTCGGTAAGCATCGAAGTTGATTGTAGGTAGGGGTCGGCGGGCCCCAGGTGATCCTTAAGCCGATCCTTTTAGTTCACCCGGATCTCGGCCTCGCCGTTGCGGATGATCCGCTTGCCACCTTGTTTGGCCTCGGAGGCGACGATCGCGCGATCGCCGTCCACGTCGCGGACGGTCCCGTGGACGACTATCTCCTGCTCGAGCATCCCCATCCCGCGGAACTGGACCGAGAGGCGCTCCAGCTTGTCCGGACCGCCCAGCGCCTCGGTGTGGGCGCGGGCGACCTGAGCCATCGTCCACAGGCCGTGCAGGATGCGGCCCGGGAGGCCGACCTGACGGGCGAACTCCTCGTCGATGTGGATCGGGTTGAAGTCGCCCGAGGCGCCCGCGTAGCGAACCGTCAGGTAGCGGTCGGGGGTGACCTTGAGCTCGAACTCGTCGCCGGGATTCACTGCCCGGTCCTGACGATGTTGGTCCACAGCCCGGTGCACACGGTCTCACCGCGCTGGTTCTCGGAGACCGTCTCGAACACGTAGAAGCCCATCCCGCCCCGCTCCGAAACGTCCTGGACGGTCGTCCGGGTGTTTATCTCGTCGCCGGCCACCACCAGCGGTCCCCAGCGGAACTCCTGCCCGCCGTGGATCATGTGCGCGAAATCGATCCCGACCTCGGGATCGAACAGGGGGGCGGTGATCGCCCGGGAGCTGAACACGACGGCGAACATGGGCGGGGCCACGACGTCGGGGAAGCCCCCCGCCCGGGCGGCTTGCGGATCCAGGTGCAGCGGGTTGGTCTCGCCGACCGCGACCGAGTACTCCCTGATCTTCTCCCGCCCCACCGCGTAGCCGGTGGGCTCGTAGGTCTTGCCGATCGCGTCCGTGTTGACCGTCATGCCGGGCCGGAGTCTACGGACGGGGGGCGGGGCCGACACGCCTTTAGATGATCACCGGGACGGCGCCGCCGTCCACCGACCAGGCCGCGCCGGCCACGTCGGAGGCGGCCTCCGAGCACAGGAACACGATCACGCGGGCGATCTCCGCCGGGTCGGCGAGGCGTCGGATCGGGAGTCCTGCGGCCGCCGCTTGCAGCACGTCCTCCCGCGTGCCCCCGCGAGCGTGCACGGTCTGGTCGACCAGGCCGCCCGGCTCCAGCCACAGCTCGCTGGCCACCGGCCCCGGGGTGACGGCGTTGATCAGGATCCCGTATTGGGCGTAGGCGTCGGCGTAGGCGCGGGACAGGGAGAGCTCGGCGGCTTTGGTCACCGAATAGGCGACGTTGCGCTGGCCGGGCCGCTTGCCCGACGAGGAGGAGACGTTGACCACCCTCCCCCAGCCGGCCTCGCGCATCACCCTGATCGCGGCCCGCATGAGCCGCATGGGCGCCATGACGTGGATCTCCCACTGGGCCTGCCACTCCTCGTCGGTGAGCTCCTCGATCGATCGCACGCTGCTCGTCCCGGCTCCGTTGACGAGCGCGTCCACGCGCCCGAAGCGCTCCAAACCGTCCTGGACCGCCCGCTCTCCCGCGTCGGGAGCGGTCACGTCGAGGGCCAGCCAGTGCGCCTGGGCGCCGGACCGGGCGCCCGCTCGGGCGCAGCGAGCCGCCGCCGCCTCGAGCGCCGCCTGCCCGCGGCCGAGCAGGAGCACGCCGGCTCCCTCCTCGCTCAGCTGCCGAGCGACCTCGAGGCCGATGCCGCGCGAGCCGCCGCTGACGATCACGGCGCGACCCTTGAGTCCGAGATCCATAGCGCTCGATTCTTCCATCCCCGGCGGGTTATCGATGCGTGACCACCGTCGATCCGCGGCGCAACCGGTACCGTGAGCCTTGGCCATGAATCTGCTCGCTGCGGCCCTCGCCCCGGTGCACCAGCAGTACCTGCTGGCGGCTCGGCAGATGCAGGCGCTGTCCTTCGCGGTCCACATCCCGCTGGTCTGCTTCGGGATCTCGTTTCCGTTGATGGTCCTGTTCGTGGAGTGGCTGGGACAGCGCACCGGCGATCCCGTCTACCGGACGCTGGCCCGGCGCTGGAGCCGGATCGTGGTCGCCCTGTTCGCGGTCGGCGTGATCACGGGCACGATCCTCAGCTTCGAGATGGGACTGCTGTGGCCCAATTTCACGGCCACCTTCGGCAGCGTGTTCGGCCTCGGCTTCGCCATCGAGGGCTTCTCCTTCTTCCTGGAGGCGATCTTCATCGGGATCTACATCTACGGCTGGGACCGGCTCTCCCCCCGGGCTCATCTGGCCAGCGGGATCCCGGTCGTGCTCACCGGCTTCACGGGCTCGCTGATGGTGATTGCGGTCAATGCCTGGATGAACCACCCCGGTGGCTTTCACCTCCGGGGCGGCCAGGTCGTCGACGTCAACCCGCTGAAGGCGCTCTTCGGCAACTCCTTCCTGTGGTCGGAGCTGATCCACATGTACATCGCCGGCTACATGGTCACGGGCTTTCTGGTCGCCGGCGCCTATGCCTTCGGTCGTCTGCGCAATTCGCGCCCGTTCACCCGCTATGAGCGGGTCGCGCTCGTGATTCCGCTGACCATCGCCTGCGTGGCGGCCCCCGTCCAGGTGCTGGTCGGCGACTGGGTGGCGCGAGAGGTCGCCATCAAGCAGCCGGTCAAGCTGGCGGCCATCGAGGGCCTCTACAAGACCACGCGGGGGGCGCCTGAGCACCTCCTCGGCTGGTACACCGACGGGCAGGTCAAGTACGGAATCGAAATCCCCCACCTGCTCTCGCTGTTGGCCTTCCACAGCTGGAATGCGACCGTCAAGGGACTCCAGACGGTGCCCCCGAGCCAGCGCCCGCCGATCAACGTGACCCGGCTGTCCTTTCAGACGATGGTCGGGATCGGCACGCTGCTGGCCCTGCTCGGGGTCATCTACCTGGCGGTGTGGGTGAGGCGAAAACAGATCCCCGCCTGGAGGTGGTTCGACGCCGCGGTCGTGCTGGCCGGACCGGCGGCGACCGTGGCCCTGATCGCGGGCTGGGTCACGACCGAGGTCGGGCGCCAGCCGTGGGTGGTCTACCGCGTGATGCCGACCTCCGCCGCGGTCACCGGTGCGGGCGGGATCCCGGTCGGGTACGGGACCCTGGTGGTCACCTACGTGGCGTTGGCGTTCGCGGTGGCCTGGATCCTGAGGCGGCTCGCGCGCATGCCACTGGACCTCCCGGACGGCGGGGGGACAGCCCCCGCCACGAGTCCGCAGGCGGCATAACCGTGCTCGACGCCCTGCCCCTGGTCTTCGTGCTCGCCGGGCTGGTGCTCTACGCGGTGCTCGCCGGCGCCGACTTCGGGGCCGGGCTCTGGCAGCTCGCCGGGGGCCGCGGCGAGCATGGCGATGCCATCCGCGATCACGCCCACCACTCGATGGCCCCCGTATGGGAGGCCAACCACGTGTGGCTGATCTTCGTGCTCACGGTGACCTGGACCGCCTATCCGACGTACTTCGGGTCGGTCGCCTCGACGCTCTCGGTCCCGCTGTTCCTGGCCGCCCTGGGCATCATCCTGCGCGGGGCCAGCTACGCGCTGCGAGCCGGCGTGAGCACGCGTCGCCAGCTGCGGGCCGTCGACTCCGCATTTGCCGTCGCCTCGCTGATCACGCCGTTTGCGCTGGGCACCGTGATCGGTGGGATCGCCTCGAACCGCGTGCCCGTCGGCAACGCCGCCGGGCACCTGTTCTCCAGCTGGCTTAATCCCACCTCGATCCTGATCGGAGCCCTGGCGGTCGCGACCTCCGCCTACCTGGCCGCCGTCTACCTGGCCGCCGACGCTGTTCGGGTCGGGGAGCGATCGCTCCAGGATGCCTTCCGCACCCGAGCGCTGGGCGCGGGCGTCGCCACCGGCGCCATCGCGCTCGGCGGGCTGGTCGTGCTCCACGGTGACGCCCACTCGCTGTTCGAGGGCCTTGTCCACGGAGCGGCGCTCGCGGTCCTGATCGTCTCGGTGCTCGCCGGAGGCGCCACCCTGGCCCTGGTCTCGAGCCGGCGCTTCGCGGCCGCGCGCTACAGCGCCGCGCTCGCGGTGGCCGCCGTCGTGGCCGGCTGGGCGTTTGCCCGCTACCCCGTGCTGCTCCCGGGCCTCACCGTCCGCCAGGCGGCGGCCCCCCACGACACGCTGGTGACCCTCGTGGTGGCGGTGATCGCCGGGGGCGTGATCCTGTTTCCGTCGCTGGGACTGCTGTTCTCACTCACCCTGGGGGGCCGGTTCGACCCCCATGGCCCGCCGGGCGAGCCCTCCGCCGAGGCGCCCGCGCTGCAGGCGATGATGGCCGGCCCGGCCTTGGGAGCGAGATTTGCAGTCGCCCTGCTCATCGCCGGGATCGGGCTGTTGAACGTCGCCAGCGCGGCCTGGGCGCATGCCATCGGGGTGACCTGCCTGTTCGCGTTCATGGTGCTCGTCTTTGCCCTGATCGTCCCCCGGGCGGTCGCCGGCGACGCCTGAGCCGATCACGGCTGTCGCTCGCGCGCCGCGCGAACAAATCCGTTTGCGGTCGGCCGGGCCGCGCGCTAGCCTCGAACCGTGTCCAAGCGCGGTGCATTCAGGGCCTCAGACTCCGATCGGGAGCAGGTCATCGAGCGGCTGCACCAGGCCGCGACCGAAGGCCGGATCGTCTCCGATGAGCTCGAGCATCGCGTGAGCGCCGCGCTCAAGGCCCGCACCTACGACGAGCTGGACGAGACCGTCGCCGACCTGCCGGGGCCCCGCGGGCGCGCGCCCGCGCGCCGCACGGTGCCGCAGTTCGCGCTCTCGGCGGTCCGCGCCAATCCGTGGCTGATCGTGTTCGCGATCCCGGCGCTCGCGGTCACCGCGGCGATGCTCGTGGCGGCCGCCGTCCTGTGGATGGTGCTCGCGGTCGTGGTCATGATCGTGGGCGGGCATCCGGGAGGCCGGGGGCTGGGCCCGGGGTCGCGCTCCCGTCGCCCGGGCCTGCGGTCGCCGCGTCGCGGTCCCGGCAGCTACTGGGCCTGACTCGGTCTCTCAGCCCTTCTGGGCGGGCGCGCCCAATTCCAGCACGGCCAGGAACGCCTCCTGGGGCACCTCGATCCGTCCCACCTGCTTCATCCGCTGCTTGCCCTTCTTCTGCTGCTCGAGCAGCTTGCGCTTGCGGGATATGTCGCCGCCGTAGCACTTGGCGATCACGTCCTTGCGGTAGGCCTTGATCGTCTCGCGGGCCACGATGCGCGAGCCGATGGCGGCCTGGATCGGGACGTCGTACTGCTGGCGGGGGATCTTCTCGCGCAGCTTCTCGGTCAGCGTCCGCCCCGCCGACTGCGCCTTGTCGCGGTGCACGAGCATCGATAGGGCGTCGATCGGGTCGCCGGCGAGCAGGATGTCGAGCTTGACCAGGTCCGATTGGCGCAGGCCGATGAGGTCGTAGTCCAGCGAGGCATAGCCGCGGGTCCGTGACTTGAGCTGGTCGAAGAAGTCGAGCACGATCTCGGCCAGCGGCAGGTCGTAGGTGAGCTGGACCCTCTCCGCCGACAGGTAGTGCATCCCGGCGTGCTCGCCACGACGCTCCTGGCAGAGCTCCATGATCTGCCCCACGAACTCCTTGGGGGTCAGGATCGAGGCGCGGATGAAGGGCTCGCGGACCTCGGCCACGCGCGAGGGGTCGGGCATGTCGTTGGGGCTGTGGACGGGCAGCACCGTGCCGTCGGTGAGCGTGACCTCGTACTCGACGCTCGGCATCGTGGCGAGCAGCTCGAGGTCGTATTCGCGCTCCAGACGCTCCTTGACGATGTCCATGTGGAGCAGCCCCAGAAAGCCGCAACGGAAGCCGAACCCGAGCGCGTCCGAGGTCTCGGGCTCCCAGCTCAAGGCGGCGTCGTTGAGGGTCAGCTTCTCGAGTGCGTCACGCAACTCGGGGTACGCGTCGGAGTCGATCGGGAACAGTCCGCAGAAGACCATCGGCTTGACCTCGCGATAGCCGGGCAGCGGCTCGGTGGCGGCGTCGCGCTTGGTCGTCAGCGTGTCCCCGACCCGCAACCGGGTGACGTCCTTGATGCCGGTGATCACGTAGCCCACCTCTCCGGCGTGCAGCGCCGGCGCGGACACCATCTGCGGCGTGAAGAAGCCGATGTCGTCGATCTCGGCCTCGGTGCCGGCCTGCATGGCGCGGATCGCCTCGCCCTTGGTGAAGGTGCCGTCGACGACCCGGATGTAGGCGATCACTCCGCGGTACTGGTCGAACTCCGAGTCGAAGATCAGCGCGCGGGGCGGCGCTTCGGGATCCCCGGACGGCGGCGGCACGCGGGCGATCAGCTCATCGAGCACCTCGGCCACCCCCTCGCCGGTCTTGGCGCTGATCCGCCGGACCTGGCCGGCGGGCTCTCCGAGCAGATCCGCCACCTCCTCGGCGACACGCTCGGGCTCGGCCCCGGGGAGGTCGACCTTGTTCAGGCACGGGATCAGCTCCAACCCCGACTCGATCGCCAGGTAGGTGTTGGCGACCGTCTGAGCCTCGACGCCCTGGGAGGCGTCCACGACCAGCAGGGCCCCCTCGCAGGCCGCCAGCGAGCGCGAGACCTCGTAGGTGAAGTCGACGTGCCCGGGCGTGTCGATCAGCTGCAGCTGATAGGTCTGACCGTCGTGGGCGGATTCGTAGAAGACCCGCACGGCCTGGGATTTGATGGTGATCCCGCGCTCGCGCTCGAGGTCCATGGAATCGAGCACCTGAGCGCGCATCGACCGGGGGTCGACGGTGTGGGTGAGCTCCAGGATCCGGTCGGCCAGCGTCGACTTGCCGTGGTCGATGTGGGCGATGATCGAGAAGTTGCGGATGTGGGCCTGATCAGCCATCGCATCTAAGGTTAGAAGCGCCCCGGCGGGGCGCCCCGGGACGGGCTGTCCTCGATCGCCGGCGCGGCCGCCCGCCGCGGGTGGTCAGTGATCGCCGCCGGCGGCGGCCTCGGCGTGCGCGTGCTCCTCGGCGTGCGCGTGCTCCTCGGCGCGCACGCGCTTGGCGAGGAACTCCGGCAGCACCCCGAGCTCGTTGAGCGCGCCGCGGCCGGCGACTCCCATCGTCAGCAGGCCGCCGAAGATGGCCACGGCGTCGATCGACTTGCGTCCCTGCTTGTCCCAGTAGTCGTCGTGGAGATCGAGCCAGAGCGCGAACTCGTCGAGGGTCAGCGCGGAGGCGATCCCGTAGGTGGTTGCGGTCACCCGTGACCCCCACTCCGGCATCTCGCCGCCGATCCCGATCCGGTAGGTCCACAGGTAGCCGATTCCGAGCAGGCCGAATATCCCGAAGGTGCTGTGGTGGATGTGCGTGCCCCCGGCGCTGATGTTCTTGAACGGGCCCACGTTGGCGCGAATGGCGTGGGTGATAACGCGGGCGGTGGCGAACGCGCTGGTGAAGCCGACGGCGCTCAGAAAGGCTCGCTCCTGCCGCGGGGTGCGGCAGTGGCGGTCATAGGGGGCGCGCAACTCCATTTTCAGGAGGCTACTCGACCTCGGAGACGCCCGAGGATGAGCGTCTCGATCTGCCGGGCCTCCGGGATGCGCATGGCCAGCACCAGCTTCGCGTACACGGCCGACGCGACCGAGAGCGCGATCCCGACGGAGAGGAGCTGGGCAATCAGCGACGTGCCCAGCAGGCTGTCGAGTCCCTTCCAGAGCAGCCGCCCGATCACGGTGATGATGGCGGTCGCCACGACGATCCGCAGCGTGATCATCGTCGTCTGTACGCCTTCGAGCCGGCCGTTGAAGCCAATCCGGAGCCGGCGCAGCTGCAACCAGGTCATCACGATGTTCGCCGAGACGGTGCCGATCACCAACCCGGAGATCCCCAGGGGCTTGTACAGGGCAAGGGAGACGATGATGTCGACCGTCATGTTGACTGCGGCCAGCTTGGTGGGGATCCACGGCCGCTGCAGCGCGAAGAAGGTCCGGCTGAGCAGCAGGTTGACGCCGGCGAAGGGCAGGCTGAACGCGAACCAGAACAGCGCCGTGGCGACCAGGTGCGTCGAGAAGGGGCCAAAGCTGCCGTGCTGGTAGACGAGGCGGGTGATGGGCACCGCGAGCACTGCCATCAGCGCCGCCGACGGGATCAACAGCAGGTTGATCTGGCGGATGCCGTTGCCCACCGTGCGCCGCATGCCCTTGAGGTTGCGCGCGTTCGCCATCCGGCTGAGCGTGGGAAACAGGACCGTGGCCACGGCGACGCTGAACACCCCCTGGGGCAGCATGTAGATCCGAAACGCGTCGTTGATGGCGATCGGCGCATGGACGGAGACGAGCGTCCCCAGTTCGGCGTTGAGGAAGATGTCCAGGTTGATGATCCCGATGCTCATCGTCACCGGGAGGAACAGGATCAGCACCTGGCGCACCCGCGGGTCGCGCCAGTCGAAGGCGAAGACGAAGCGGAATGGGACCCTGCGCAGCGCTGACGCGATCAGCAGGAACTGCACGACGGTCGCGACCAGCCAGGCGATCGCGTAGGAGTAGATCGCGTCGTTGCCGTGCAGACGGGAATGCAGGAACACCATCAGGACGACGATCACGATGTTCCACACGGCCGGCGCGAGCGCGGGGATCGAGAACTCGTCGTAGGACTGCAGAATCCCTACGAGCAGCCCGGTGAGGCTGAGCAGGAGAACGACGGGGAACAGCACCCGGGACAGGCCCGCGGTCAGCGCGGTCTCGCTGGCCAGCTTTGTCCCGGTGAAGAGCGGCATGATCAGCCCGGCGATCCCGATGTAGACGATCGTCAGCCCTCCCAGCACCACCAGGATCAGCCAGAACAGCGACGAGGCAAGGCGGAATGCCTCGCGCTTCTTGCCCGCCTGCAGCAACTCGGTGAAGATCGGCACGAACGCCGCCCCCAATGCCGCCTGCGAGAACAGGTTGCTGAACAGGTTCGGGATCTGGGACGCGACGGTGAACGCGGAGCCTGCGGCCGAGGTGTTGAAGAAGCTCGCCTGAACGACTTCCCGGCCCAGCCCTGCGATCCTCGACACGGCGGTGGCAAGCGCGAAGATGGCGGTGTTGAGGGCCAGCCTCCGGCGAGGCGGGGGCGGCGGAGGGGACAACGGCGGGACCCCGGCGTCTGGACTCTGGACGGACACGGAGCGCGCTATAGTACGCGCCGTCGCCGCGGCCATCCGCGGCCACTTTTGCGTTATGGCCAACATTCACTCACAGAAGAAGCGAATCCTGCGCTCGGAGCGCGAACGGCTCGAGAACCGGCGCTACACGTCGACGATCCGCACCTACTTCCGCAGGCTCGAGCGCGCGGTGACCGACGGCCAGGCCGAGCTGGCCGACACCGAGCATCGGGCGCTCGTCAGCACGATCGACAAGGCCGTCAAGAGCGGCGCGCTGCACCGCAACAACGGTGCTCGCAAGAAGTCCCGCGCAGCCGCCCTGCGACGCGGCGTCTAGCCGCCAGGGCCGCCACCGCGCGATTGGACGTTGACGTCCACGCTCGGCGCGGCAAACTTGCTCTGCCGTATCCATGTTCAACGACCGGCCGTCCAGAGCATCCCGGCGCTCCGGGTCCGGTCCCGAAGTTGGAGCGATGAGCCAAGGACCCGATCCCCCGATGGCTGATACCGACCGGATCAGCTTCCAGTTGGATCGCATGGAGCCGACCCCGAACGGCCAGCTGACCGTGGTCGGCCGCTGGTTCGGGATCCGGGGCCGGCGATTCATGCGCCCGGCGCTCACCGTCACGCTCGCCGACGGCAGCCAGCGACGGTCGCTCGCCGAGCTCGAGCACAAGCCCTGGGCCGCCGAGGACGGCGAGCTGTGGGTCGCTTCGTTTCGCCCCGAGATCGATCCGAGCGACGCGGCGGCCACCGAGCTCTCCGTCGCACCCGACATCGCGGTCGCGCTGAGCACCGGCACCGGAGAAGGCGGCGCGGACGCCGTCTCACCGCCGGCGCCGGCCGCCCCGAAAGCCGCCGCGCGCCGGCGCGCCTCTCGTCCCAGCCAGCAACGGGTGGAGCGGCTTCAGGCAACCCTGGCCGCCTCGGACCGGGCCCTGGAGGCCGAGCGCACCAGACGAGCCGCCTCCGAGCGCGCGCTCGAGGAGGAGCGGGCCGAGAGCCTGCGGCTGCGATCCCAAGCCGGCCGGCTCCAGGCCGAACTGGACCTCGCGCGGGCTGCCCAGGCGGAGGCGGCGGCGGCCGCCGCCGACCTCGAGTCCGCGCGGCGGGAGCTGCTCGCCGCCCAGCGCCGCCACGATCGGCTCACCCAGGAGCACGATCGGACCGTCGATGCTCACGCCGAGGTCCGCACCGCTCTGCACGAGCGCGCGGGAGCCCTGGAATCCGCCCGCGAGGCCCTGGAACGGGAACGTGCCGAGAAGGATCGCCTGCGCGCCCGGCTGTCCCGAGCTCAGGAGCCGGACGACACCGCTTCAGACGGCCCGGGGTACCCGGCCCCAGAGGGAGACGGGGCCTCGGCAGCCCCCATCCCGGCCCCTGCGCGCTCCCCCGCCCCTGCGGGCTCCGCGGCCCCAGCACGCTCCCCGGCCCCAGCGCGCTCCCCGGCGCGGCCCCGATCCCCGGGGCCGACCCGCGCGCCGGCGGCCACGACCCCGCCGGCGACGGCCGTGCCGAGCCGCGGCGCGCGGCCGGTGAACCCCTCCCTGCGTCATCGCACCAACTGGCTGGGGCGCACCCTGGCTCTGCTGGTCATCCTCGCGGTGATCGCCGCCGTGCTCCTGGTCATCCACAGCACGGTCTGAGCGCTCGCGGTCGACGGTTCAGCCGGCGATCCGCCCGATGGTGAGCAGCGCCGCGGTGTCCTCGCTCGCCCCGCCGGCACCCCCGCCGCGGGACGCCAGTTCCAGATCGGCGATCTCGCAGGTGGCCTGGCGCAGCCGCTCCGCGCCGGCGGTCCGCGCATCGGCGATCAGCCGGTCGGCGGCCCGCGAGGGCATCCTCAGGCGGCGCTTGATCTGGGCCGGAGCCTCCCCCGCGTCCAGCGCCGAGGCGACATCGTGGGCGACGCGCACCCGCTGTGAGATCCAGTACAGGAGTCCGGGTAGGCGCTCGCCCTGCTCGCGCAGCTCCAGGTAGGCCCCCAGCGCGGCCGCCCCGTCGCCGGCGACCAGCGCGTCCGCCACCGTCCAGGCCCGGCGCTCCGCCGAGGACGCCGTCAGCTCCTCGATCTCGTCGACGTCGAAGCTGGAGAGGGCCCCGTCGGATCCAGCCGACCCGTCCGCCTCCCCGGCCGCGCCCAGGGCGAGCTTCTCGAGCTCGCGCAGCAGCCTCTGCTGGCGCTCGCCGACATGGCGGATCAGGGCTCGCGCCGCCTCCGGCGAGAGGTCGACCCCGAGCTCCCGGGCGCGGGCGATCGTCCACTTGGGCAGCTCCCAGGGCTTGACGGCCTCCTCGGAGTCGATGTCACCGCCGGCCTTGCGGACCGCGGCGTGCAGGCGCTCCGGCGCCCGGTTGCGACTGTCCTCGCGCGCGAAGAACGCGACCGTGGTCTCAGGCGCGAGGGCGGCCACCGCCGCCTCCAACCCGTCCAGATCCTTGTCCTTCCAGCGCTCGACGCCGTCGACGACTATGAACCGCCGCCCCAGGGCCAGCGTCATCGCGTCCAGGGCGGCCGCAGCCGCCTCTGGAGTCGCCTCCTCTCCCTCCAGGAGCTCGATTCCCTCGGTCCCGCTGAGCGACTCCGCCAGCCCCCGCAGCCGAGCCCGGCGCTCCGAGATCCGGCCGTGGTCGTCACCGTGGATCAGATATGCGGACTTGAAGGTGGGCACCTGGGCGAGTCTAAGCGCGGGCGCTCAGGAATCGATTCGGGCGCGAGCCAGGTCCAGGGCCTGGCGCACCGCGTCCCCGGGCGAGCTCGCCGGGCGCACGCCCTCGGTCGCCCAGGTGTCCAGTCCGACCACGCCCAGGCCGGCGTTCAGGCCCAGGGCGATCTCCGACAGAGTGCCGTAGGCGCCGCCGATGGCGACCATCGCATCGGCGGCCCGGACGATCAGTCCGTTGCGCAGATCGCCCAACCCCGTGGGCAGGGCAACGCCGACCCAGCGATTGGCCGTTCGCCGGTGCTCCCCGGGCAGGATGCCCACTACTGTTCCGCCGGCCTGAGCTGCCCCGCGGCTCGCTCCCTCCATCACGCCCGTCCCCCCTCCGGTGATCACGACCGCGCCCGCCTCGGCCAGCCCCCGGCCCACCTCCTCGGCGACCCGCTGCTGGGACTCGGTGGCCCGCCAGGCCCCGATCACCGCGACGTAGGCAGGGTCAGCCCGACCGGCCACGCGGCCACCCTTCACCCGCGGGTTGCGCCGGAACGGACTGGCCCACTAGCCGACGACTACGTTGACCAGCTTGCCGGGCACGACGATGACCTTCTTGACCTCGCCCCCGTCCACGTGGTTGCGCACCCCGGAGGTCGCCAGGCACAGCTGCTCGAGCTCGTCACGGGGCGTCCCGCTGGCCACGGTCACGCGGTCGCGGACCTTGCCGTTGACCTGGCAGACCAGCTCGAAGGTGTCGGCTTGGAGCATCTCGGGATCGGCGTCGGGCCAGGGCTGCGTCCAGACGTGCTCACCGGTCAGCGCCTCGTAGACCTCTGAGGCGAGGTGGGGGGCGAACGGGAACACCAGCGAGGCGGCCGTGGCGACGGCGAAGCGTCGCGCCGCGAGGTCGGCCTCGGAATGCAGGTAGATCTCATTGACCAGCTCCATGACCGCGGAGATCGCGGTGTTGAACGAGAACCGCCCGCTCATGTCCCGGGTGACCTTCTCGATCGCCCAGTTGGCCTTTCGCACGATGGCCAGCGCGTCGCCCTGCGGGTCGGTCGGCTGCCGGGCCGGACCCGACCGACCGGCGGATCCGAGCTCGCCCGCGAGGCTCTCGCCGAGCCGCCACAGACGGGACAGGAAGCGGTACACCCCCTGGACGCCCGTGCTCGACCAGGCAGCGTCCTGATCCAGGGGTCCCATGAACAGCACGTAGCAGCGCGCCGCGTCGGCTCCGAAGCGACCCACGATCTCGCTGGGAGCCACCACGTTGCCCTTCGAGCTGGACATCTTGTTGCCGTCGGCCCCCAGGATCATCCCCTGGGTGAACAGCGTCTCGAACGGCTCCTGGACGTCGAGCAGGCCCATGTCGGCGAGCGCCTTGACGAAGAACCGGGCGTACATGAGATGCAGGATCGCGTGCTCAATCCCCCCGATGTAGATGTCGACCGGCATCCAGCTGGCCAGCACCCGCCGGTCCCAGGGCTCCTGATCGTTGCGGGCATCGCAGTAGCGCAGGAAGTACCAGCTCGAGTCCACGAAGGTGTCCATCGTGTCGGTCTCGCGGCGGGCCTCGCCCCCGCACTTCGGGCACGTGGTCCTCACCCAATCCTCGGCGGCGGCCAGCGGTGAGCGGCCTCGGGGCTGATAGTCGGCGACCTCGGGCAGCTCCACCGGGAGATCCTCGACGGGCACCGGCACCATCCCGCAGTGCGCGCAGTAGACGACCGGGATCGGGCAACCCCAGTAGCGCTGGCGGGAGATCAGCCAGTCGCGCAGGCGGAAGTTGACCGACGCATGCCCGACCCCGTGGCTCTCCAGCCAGGCGACGATCGCCTGGCGCCCGGTGACGGCGTCCAGGCCGGAGAACTCCCCGGAGTTGATCAGCCGCTCGTCATCGGTGTGCGCGGTGAATGCCTGAGAGCCGAGGTCGGGCTCCTCATCACCCGCGGGGGCGACCACGGGGCGGATCGGCAGGTCGAAGAAGACTGAGAAGTCGTAGTCGCGCTGATCGTGGGCGGGCACTCCCATGACCGCGCCGGTTCCGTACTCCATCAGGACGTAGTCGGCGACGAACATGGGGATCTGCTCCCCGTTGACCGGGTTGGTGATGGTGCGCCCGAGCGGCACTCCCGTCTTGGGCTTGTCGGCGTCCCCACGTTCCTCGGCTGACTCGGTCAGCGACCGGTTGACGTATTGGCGCACGCGCTCCTCGTACTCGGTCCCGTTGGCGAGCTCGAGCACGTCGGGATGCTCGGGGGCCATGACGAAGAAGGTCGCCCCGAAGAGCGTGTCGGGCCGGGTGGTGAAGACCGAGTAGTCGAGGCCGAGCTCCGCGCAGTGGAACGTGACCTCGGCCCCTTCGCTGCGCCCGATCCAGTTGCGCTGCTGGGCCTTGACGTGCTCGGGCCACTGGATGTCCGCGAGGTCGTCGAGCAGCCGGTCGGCGTAATCGGTGATCTTGAAGAACCACTGCTCCAGCTGGCGTATCTCGACCAGGTGACCGCAGCGCTCGCAGTGCCCGTCGATCACCTGCTCGTTGGCGAGCACCGTCTGGTCGTGCGGACACCAATTGACCGCGGCCTCCTTGCGGTAGGCCAGTCCGCGCTCGAGCAGGGCCAGGAAGATCCACTGCGTCCATCGGTAGTAGCTCGGCTGGTGGGTGGCGAGCTCCCGTGACCAGTCGATCGAGATGCCCCAGCGATGAAACCAGTGACGGTAGGAGGCGATCGACTTGTCGGTGGCCTCGCGGGGGGGTACGCCCGTCTTGATCGCGTTGTTCTCGGCGGGCAGGCCGAAGGCGTCATAGCCCATCGGGTGCAGTACGCGCCGGCCGCTGCGGCGGTGAAAGTGAGCGATGGCGTCGCCCAGGGCGTAGTTCTTGAGATGCCCGACGTGGGGCTCGCCGCTGGGGTAGGGGAGCATCTCGAGCACGTAGGACTTCTCGGCGGCTTCGGCGCCCTCGGGATCGTTGGTCACCTCCCAGGTGCCCTCACGCTCCCAGAGCCCCTGCCACCTGGGCTCGATCTCGGCGGGGTCATAACGGCGGTCGCTCATGTCTGTCGCCGGAGGTTACTCAGCGTCTGTCGCGCGCCCGCCGCCGAGAGCCCACGCGCAGCGCGGCGGACCGCCGAATCGTTTCTTGCTCATTGATGCTGCGTCCGCTCTACCATGGCGACGTGCCAAGAAGCGAGAATTCAGCACCCAGCGCGAGGGCCCGGGACGGTGGCGCGGCCGCCGATCGGGTGGCGTCGATCCTTACGGCGGCCGAGGAAGCCGCTGACCGGATCCGCTCCGAGACCGAGAGCCGCGCGCGCGATCGCATTGCCGAAGGGCAGCGAGCCGCCGAGAATCGCATCCGGGCCGCCGAGGAGGAAGCCGCCGAGCTCCTGGCCACCGCCCGCGCCGAGGCCGAGCGGATCCAGCGCGAAGCCCGTCAGCGCGACGAGGAAGCCGAGACGATGGCGACCAACGAGGCCCTGACGGTCGTCGCCAAGGCCCAGCAGAGCGCCGATGAGACGCTCACCGAGGCCCGCGAGGCGGCGGCGCGAACCCACGAGGAGCTCGAGCGCGAGAGCCGCGAGGTCCTCGCCGAGGCGAGAGCGACCGCCCAGGAGGTTGAAAGCGAGGGCCTGGAGCTGGTCGCCAACCTGCGTCAGATGGGCGACTCCCTGCGCGCCAACGCCGAGCGGATCCTGCGTGACGTCCAGGGCGTGCACTCCCGGATGGCCGCTCGGATCGACCAGGCCGAGGGCAACCGGGGCGCGCCGGCGCACCGGCGGTCCCGCTCCGCCGGCGGGCGCGAGCTCGCCCGGGGCGCCTTCGATGGCCAGACCGACGGCGAGATCCCCGACGTTCCGGAGTTCATCCCGCCGCGGTGAGGATTCTCGCAGGAACGTCGTGCGTGACGGGGCGAGGTCTTTGAGTGTGCGTCGAGCAGCTGGGGTTCCCGATATTTGTGGGCATATTGGCAACAAATATCGAGAGGTCCAGCGGGCCCAGACGGGAGTGGGCGAGGTGCGATCAGGGCATGTACTACCCTTGTCGGCAGACCTCGAAGGGGCTGTAGCTCAGCTGGGAGAGCGTCGCGCTGGCAGCGCGAAGGTCAGGGGTTCGAGCCCCCTCAGCTCCACTTCTCCGTCGCCGACACCTACGACCCTCGGCGCCAACCCGTTTCGCGATCAGCTCGGCTACTGGATGGATCGCGTCGCCGCCGGCGAGGACATCCTCATCACCCGCCACAAGCCTCGCGTCCGGCTGAGCCCGGCGGTTGCGCACCTGCCAGGGGCCGGCGACGCCTGAGTCGTCGCGCCGGGGAACCTAGCTAGGTCTGCTGCTTGGCCGCTTCCAGCGCCGCCGGCGGATCGAGCGCTGCGTCGCCCCTGGTGAGCTCGAGTGCTCGATCGGCCAGCTCAGCCGCCTCGGCGCCCCCGACGGACTCGTCGCGCAACGCGAGTGCGAGCAGAACCTGACGCAGCAGCTCCGGGTTCCGGAGATCCGGCGGAGCCCCAGCGGGCGGCAGCGAGCGCGTGGCCGCCAGCAGGCGGGGCGCGGTGTTGGCGCCTCCCCCGAAGGACAGAATTCCCCCGGGGTGCTTGTCGGGGATCGTCGCCACCACCCCGCCGGTGGCCGGATTGACGACGTTGACCTTGGAGCGCAGTCCGACGCGCTCCAGCGCCAGCCGGTAGCCCGACAGCCGCAGATATCCGAGCTGAGCCGCCAGCTGGGCGAAGGCCGCCACCTCGGCGTCCTCCTTGACGCGCCGGTGGTGAAGCGAGATCTGCGTCCCCGCCTCGGGAAGCGCCGGATCCGGATCCGGCGCCACGAGCAGGAACGCCTGAGGGCCCAGGCGGCCGGCGCCCACACCGCCGATGTCGGCCAGCAGCTGGTAGCCGCCGAGGCCGAGCGCGCCCACGATTCCAGGGGGGAGCGGATGCGTCGCGAGGTACTCGGGCGGGTGAGCCATCCAGACGACCCTAGTTGTCGAGCAGGCCGCCGACGATGTTCATCAGACCGCCCCCACCCTGACGCTGGGCGTTGCCGCCCTGGCCCTCCTGGACGGGAGGGTGGAAGTAGGCGCTCTGAAGCCCGACTCGGCCCGGACCGACGAACCGGTTGAAGACGAGGTTGCCGGCGCCCGCGCCCAGAAGGCCGGTCTTGAATCCGTAGACCTCCTGCGCCATCGAGACCGAATGGTCGCGGTAGACCCAGCCTCCGGGCTCGATGTCGATCGTCTCGCCGTCGTCGAGCTGCTTCTCGAAGACGTTGCCGTACCCGTGGACCCAGACCACGCCCTCCTGGTCGGCGGCGAAGAACTGGTCGACGAAGAACCCGCCCCCGTACATCATGTTGGCGAAGCCCTGGATCCGGCTGTAGTCGTACTGGACGTTGGCCGTCGCGGCCAGGAACTGGTGCTCGCGGACCACGATCCCCTGGCCCGGCTGCAGGTGCAGCGCCACGATGTGACCGGGGGCGTCCCGGCTGAAGGCAATTTCCCCTCTCGACTGGGCCTCGATGAGCAGCAGCGGCATCCCGCCGAAGGCCCGGCGCTTGAGCCCCTTCTTCAGAGGGTGCAGTCCGATCTGCATCTCCGGGTACTTCCAGAGCAGGACGTGGTGCTCGAAGTAGACCGGGACCTGGCCGTCCAGCGCCATGTGGAGGACCGGGACGAGCTCGCCCTCCAGGCGGTAGGTGAGACCGGGAGCGCTTCCCTCGGTGATCTGGGTGGGCAGGATCTTGGGAGGTGTCGGCATGGAGTCTCTCCTTGGTTTTGGACAGCATCGGGACAGCCGGTGCCCGCCGCCCCCCTGTGTCACGTCGGACGCTACCGCGCGCGCCGCCCGACCGCCATCGAATCTGGACGGCCATTGGCCACCCGACTCGCGCTTGCCTCTGAACGCCCAGCGGCGATAATCGCGGCATGCCACCGATCTACGTCACCGGGCACCGCAACCCCGACACCGACTCGATCGCCTCAGCTCTGGGCTACGCGGAGCTCAAAGGGCGGCTCGACCCCCGTAACGAGTACATCCCGGTGCGTCTGGGCGACTGCAACGCCCAGACACACTGGCTGCTGGAGCGCAGCGGAGCCCCGGAGCCCCGCCATCTCGCTCACGTCATGCTGCGGGCCCGTGACGTCATGCAGACGACATTTCCGATTATACGCCAGGACGAGCCGATCCGCGAGGCCGGCCTGGCGATGGGCAAGGCCGACCTCGAGCTGGTGCCGATCGTCGACGACGACGGCGCCCTGACCGGCGTACTGACTGAACGTGCGCTGGCACGTCGCTACATCCGTGATTCGCTGCGCACCTCGACCCTGGAGGAGGCTCCTACCTACGTCAGCGCCGTGGTCTCGGTGCTGGAGGGCGAGCTGATCGCCGGCGAGGACCGGCTGCTCTCGGGCCGGGTCTGGGTCTATGCGATCGAATCCGGCAACGACAGCGGGATCGCCGATGGCGACATCGTCGTGGTCGGCAATCGGCCACAGGCTCAGCTGCTGGTCATCGAGCTCGGCGCCGCCCTGATGGTCCTGTCCAATTCGGCACAGCCCTCCGAGGAGGTGCTGGCGGCCGCCCGCCGGCTCGGCACCCCGATCGTGGTCTCGCCGCTGGACAGCTACGTGTCGGGACGGATGATCACGCTCGCGGCGCCCTGCAGAGCGCTCATGGAGAAGAACCCCCTGACCGTGACCGCGGACTTTCTGCTCGACGACATGTCCGAGCAGATCAAGGAGATGCACTACGGGGCAGCGGTGGCCGTCGACGCCGACAACCGGCCGGTCGGCCTGGTCACACGCTCGGACATCGTCGCACCGGCGCGCCGCCAGGTGGTGCTCGTCGACCATGCCGAGCAGGCCCAGAGCGCGATCGGGATCGGAGACGCGGAGATCCTCGAGATCCTCGACCACCATCACATCGGGTCGATCGAGACGCGGGTCCCGGTGACCGCCACCTTCGACCCGGTCGGCTCCACCGCAACGCTGGTCGTCGAGCGCTTCCGCCAGGCGGGCATGGAGCCGAGCCGGTCGACGGCGGTGATGCTGCTCGGCGCCGTCCTCTCCGACACCGTGATCCTCAACTCCGCGACCACGACGCCCCGTGACCACGCGGTCGTCGAGTACCTCGAGCGGGTGCTGGCGCTCGACGGCCGTGAGATGGGCCGCGAGATGTTCGAGTCGACTTCGGACGTCTCGGACCTGAGCACCGAGGAGATCGTCACCCGGGATGCCAAGCGCTACCAGGTCCGCGGCGGACAGGAGATCTGCATCGCCCAGGTCGAGGTCGTCGGCAAGTCGCTGCTGGAGCGCCGGCAGGAGCTCCTGGAGACGCTACGCCGCGAGCGCGAGGATCGCGACCTGGCGCTCTACGCCCTGATGGTGACCGACGTCGTCGACAAGGGCACCGAGATGCTGGTCGCCGGCGACGTGGCCGCGGTGGCGCGCAGCTTGGGCGTGCAGCAGAATGACTCGACCATCGAGCTGCCCGGAGTGATGAGCCGCAAGAAGGAGGTCGCGCCCAAGCTGATGACCGCCCTCTAGGCGGTCGGGCCGGCGCCCAGGGCAACCGTGTCCCCCGCCTCGAGGCGCGCCCGCCTCAAGCGGCGCCGACGGCCAGTTCGGGCGCCTCGCCCCAAAGCTGCTCGAGCCGGTAGAACTCGCGCGTCTCGGGAGTGAACACGTGGACGACGACGTCCAGGTAATCGAGCAGGACCCATCGCGACTCGGTGAGTCCCTCCACCCGCCGGGGAAGCAGCCCGTGAGCAGACTTCATCCCGGCATGGATGCCGTCGTGGATGGCCCGGACCTGACGGTCCGAACGACCCGTGCAGATCACGAAGTAGTCCGCGTAGCCGACCATCCCCCGGAGATCGAGCGCGACGATGTCCAGCGCCTTGCGATCGGCGGCGAGCTCGGCTACCACGGCCGCCATCCGCTCGGGAGTCAGGGATGGCTCGCTCATGCCTCCTCCTCTCCCTCGTACAGGCGCTGCTCCCCGATGTAGCGCGCCACCGCGTCGGGCACCAGGTAGCGGATCGGCTGTCCGGCCCTCACCCGGTGGCGGACCATCGTCGAAGAGATGCCGATCCGCGGCATCTCGAAGAAGCGTGCCCGCTCACTCCCCTCCAGGGACGAGAGCGCGGCCTCCACCGACCCGTGTGGGGTTCCCCTTCGCTCAGCGATGGCCAGCGTGGCGAGCTCCAGGACTCGCTCCGGTTCGTGCCACTGCGGCAGTCCGGCGGCGATGTCACCGCCGACGATAAGCACGAGCTCGTTGATGGAGTCTTGCAATTTCAGCACCTGTAGCGTATCGAGCGTGTAGGACGGCCCGTCACGCTCGAGCTCGATATCGGAGACCTCGAAGCGATCGTCGTCGGCCACGGCCAGGCGGCAGAGCTCGAGTCGATACTCAGGCCCCGGCTCGTGCTCTACCGGCTTGTGCGGGGGTATGCGGGCAGGAATCAGCATGACGCGGTCGAGCTCCAGCTCACGGTAGGCCTCCTGGGCGCACACGAGGTGACCGAGGTGTGGCGGATTGAACGTTCCCCCGAGGATTCCCAGACGCACCGGCGTCTCACCAGGCCCGACCGCAGCTCACGAGCGAATGTGCCCTGCGCCCTCGACGAGGTACTTGAACGTGCACAGCTCCCGCAGGCCGATGGGCCCGCGGGCGTGAAGCTTCTGGGTCGAGTTCCCGATCTCGGCGCCCATCCCGAACTCGTAGCCGTCGGTGAAGCGTGTCGAGGCGTTGACGTAAACGCACGCGGCGTCGACCCCGAGCTCGAAGGCCCGGGCGGCGTCCGTGCTGCCGGTAACGATGGCCTCCGAGTGACCGCTGCCGTGGGCGTTGATGTGCGAGATCGCCTCCTCGGTGGAGTCGACCACGGCGGCCGCGAGTTCGAGCGCCAGGTACTCGGTGTCCCAGTCGACGTCGGTGGCGGCATCCACGCTCATGTCGGCAGTGGCCGCAGAGCGGACGCGCTCGTCGCCATGGATGGTCACTCCGGCATCGCTCAGCGCCCGCAGAGCCACGGGAAGGAAGCTGGGCGCGACGTCCTGGTGCACGAGCAGCTTCTCGGCGGCATTGCAGGTGCCCGGGCGCTGGAGCTTGGCGTTCAGCACGATCTCGAGCGCCGACTCCAGATCCGCGCCGGCGTCCACGTAGACGTGGTTGTTGCCCGAGGCGGCGTAGATCACGGGGACGGTGGCCACGCCCTTGAGCGCTGCCTTCAGGCCCTCGCCGCCGCGAGGGATGATCAGGTCCACGACCCCCGACTGGGTCGCGAGCTCGGCCAGCTCCTCACGGTCGCCGCCGGCCAGCAGCGACAGCGAGCCCGGCGGCAGCCCAGCCTCGCTCGCGGCCTCGGCGGCCACGCTCGCGAGCGCCGCGTTGGAATGGGCCGCCGAGCTCGAGCCGCGCAGCACCACCGCGTTTCCGGACTTCAGGCACAGGGCGGCGGCATCGATGGTGACGTTGGGGCGGGCCTCGTAGACGACCGCGACGACCCCCAGGGGCACGCGCACCCGGCGCAGCGACAGCCCGTTGGCGAGCCGCGATCCGTCGATGACCTCCCCGACGGGATCGGGAAGAGCCGCGATCTTGCGCACGCCGGCCGCCATCGCGGCGATCCGATCCTCCCTGAGCGCCAGCCGGTCCAGCAGCGCGTCGGAGAGACCGTTCTCCTGGCCGTTCTGGAGGTCACGGACATTGGCTTCGAGGATCTGCTCGCTGTTGGCCTCGAGCGCCTGGGCGATCGCCTCCAGCGCCCTGTCCTTGACCTCCGAGCCCAGGGCGGCCAGCGTTCGCGACGCGCGCTGGGCGGCGAGGCAGGTCTCGGCGATCGATACCGCGGTGGTGGCCATGGTCGGAAAGGTTACCGGGGCCGAACCGGTCCCAGGCGAGAAGAATCGCCGAGGCCCAACCGGTCTCAGGCGAGGACGAAGTAGTCCCGGTGAATCGCCTCCTCGCTGGCCCGGGGCAGCAGCTCGCGAACGGCCGCCGACTGCAATCCCAGGACCTGGCGCAGCTCGATGGCCGAGTAGTTGCAGATCCCCTTGCCGACGGCCGTGGTCTCGTGGGCGATCTCGACCGCGTCGCCGGCCTCGAAGGATCCGCTGACCTCGACGATGCCCACCGGCAGCAGGCTGGTGCCTCCCTCGCGCAGGGCGCGGGCCGCGCCGGCGTCGACGAGCACCCGACCGCGCACCGGCTTGGCGTACTTGAGCCACAGCTTGAAGCTCGAGTAGCGACCCTCGCGGGCCGGAAACCGGGTGCCCACCGCCTCCCCGGCGGCCACGGCGGTGATCGTCCCCGGCGTCAGCCCGCCGGCGATCACGGTCGGAATTCCGGCCGCCGTCGCCATTTCGGCCGCGACCACCTTGGAGCGCATGCCGCCCGAGCCCAGCGGGGAGGCGGTGTGGCCGATGTCGAGGGGCTCGAGCTCGGCGAAGTCGCGCACCTCCCCCACCAGCTTGGCATCGGGGACCAGGCGCGGGTCGGCCGTGAACACCCCGTCGGCGTCGGTGAGCAGCAGCAGTCGCGTCGCCCCCAGGAGGATCGCCACCTGCGCGGCCAGGAAGTCGTTGTTGCCGAAGGAGATCTCGTCGGTCGTGGTGGTGTCGTTCTCGTTGATCACGGGAACGACGCGCCAGTCCAGCAGCTTGCGCAGCGTCTGGCGAGCGTTGAGGTAGTGGGTGCGGGCGCTCATGTCGAAGAACGTCAGCAGCACCTGGGCGGTCGGCACCCCGCGGGCTTGCAGGAGCTCGTCGTAGACCTGATACAGCTTGCCCTGACCGACGGCGCTGGCCGCCTGCAGCTCGTCGATGGCCCGGGGACGCAGGCGGGTGGGGGCCAATTTCATCACCCCCATGCCGCGGGCGATCGCGCCGCTGGTGACCACGACCACGGCCTCGCCGGCGTTATGGCACGCGGCGATCTCGTCGCAGATCCGTCCCAGCACGTCGGCGCGCACCTCGCCGCGCTCGTCGGCGACGATGCTCGACCCGAGCTTGACCACCAGGCAGGTCATCGTCTACAGACTGGGATCCAGCTCGAAGGCCACTCCGGCGATCTCCACCTCATCGCCGGGCTCAAAGCCCTCGGCCTCGAGCGCGCGCAGCACGCCGATCCCGCGCAGGCGACGCTCGAGGTGGGCCAGCGCCTCCTCGTTGTCGAGGTCATAGCGCGCCAGCAGGCGCTCGATGCCCTCGCCGGTCACCGTGAAGCTGCCCTGGGCGCGCCGGCGGACGGTGTAGGCGCGGGGCGCGGCCGGCCGAAACACGCGGTGCTCGGCCAGGTCCTGGCCCAGCGCGTGGCCGGGCCCCCCCGACCCGGTCAGGACAGACACGCTGTCGGGGTCGTCCTCGGCCTGGGCGGGGACACGCCTGATCAGCTCTGTGGTGAGCTCGGTCAGCCCCGCGTGCGTGACCGACGAGGTCAGGATGACCGGGACCTCGGGTCCCAGCCTCGAGGCCCACAGCTCGCGGTGGGCAGCTGCCGTCTCAGGGTCGATGAGATCTATCTTGGACAACGCGAGGATCC
>Ga0182024_10003911_pt1 | contig 34881 bp, 33 predicted proteins | sample P32metaG_FD_120480 | JGI IMG/M metagenome (GOLD analysis project Ga0182024, IMG submission 120480) | Permafrost microbial communities from Stordalen Mire, Sweden - P3-2 metaG (Illumina Assembly) | ecosystem: Environmental > Terrestrial > Soil > Wetlands > Permafrost | place: Sweden: Stordalen...
CAAATGCTGCCACTTGCCGCGCGGGTCGGTGAAGCGGAAATCAACGTACTTCACCTCGTGCTCCTTGATCAGAGCCATCACCTTGTCTGTTTCAGCCATCTCACCGTTCCTGCTCGTTGAATAGAAAAAGGGGGGCAGCGTTGCTAGATCGCGTCCGGGCCGCGCTCGCCGGTACGGATGCGGATCGCCTCCTCGATCGTCGACACAAAAATCTTGCCGTCGCCGATGCGGCCCGTGTGGGCCGATTGCTGGATCGCCTCGATCGCACGCTCGACCATCGAGTCTTCCATGACGACTTCGATCTTCACCTTGGGCAGGAAATCGACGACGTACTCGGCACCGCGATAGAGCTCGGTATGGCCTTTCTGTCGGCCGAACCCCTTGGCCTCGACGACGGTGATGCCCTTGATGCCGACCTCGTGCAGCGCCTCCTTCACCTCATCAAGCTTGAACGGCTTGATGATGGCCTCGATCTTTTTCATGCAACCGACCTCCCCGTACCGCAACGCGGTCGTCCCGCAGACATGAGCATAACCCATGCCAGTCCCACGGACGACAATCAGGCCCGGGCGGACCCGGCCGTACCGCCGTTCGGGCAATCGCCGGCCAGAATGCCTAGTTTCTAGGCAGATTCAAGCGCGGTGCGGTCAGGCAGCGTTCGCGCCGGGTAGATTGCCGAGAAACTTGCGGATGCGCTCGATCGCCTCGCCGAGGTTGTCGAGGCTGTTGGCATAGGAAATCCGAATGTAGTCCTCGCCGAACGCGCCGAAGCTGGTGCCGGCGATCGTCGCCACCCCGGTCTTGTCGAGAAGCTCGGTCTGCAGCGCCTTGGCGTCGTAACCGGTGCCGGCGACATTGGGGAACGCGTAGAACGCGCCGCCGGGATTGGCGCAGCGCACGCCCGGCAGGGAATTGAGCGCGGCGATCACCATCTCGCGCCGCTCGGCAAAGGCGCGGACCATGCGCTCGACCGGCTCGCGCGGACCCTTCAAGGCGGCGATCCCGGCGAACTGCGTCGCCGCGTTGGTGCAGGAGTGGCAGTTGATCGCCAGCCGCTCGGCATGTGGGAAGAGCTGCTTCGGCCACACCCCGTAGCCGAGCCGCCAGCCGGTCATCGCATAGGTCTTGCTCCAGCCGTCGAGCAGGATCACCCGGTCGCGGATCTCGGGATAGCGCAACAGGCTGTGATGCTCGACGCCGTCATAGATGATCTCGCCGTAGATCTCGTCGCTCATCACCGCGACCTGGGGATGGCGCAGCAGGCCGGCGACCAGCTTGTCGAGCTCGGCTTTCGGCACCACGCCGCCGGTCGGGTTGGCCGGGCTGTTGATGATGATGAGCCGGGTGCGCGAGGTGATCTTGGCCAGCACCTCCTCGGCGCTGAACGAGAACCCGGCGCGCTCGTAGAGCGGCATCGGCACCGGCGTCGCGCCGGAAAAGCGGATGACGCTCTCGTAGATCGGGAAGCCGGGGTTCGGATACATGATTTCCACCCCCGGCTCGCCGAACATCATGATCGCGAAGAACATCGTGACCTTGCCGCCGGGCACGACGAGCACGTCGTCGGGCGACACCTCGACCTGGTGGCGGCGGTAAAGGTCGGCGGCGACAGCTTCGCGCAGCGCCGGGATGCCGTTCGCCGGGGTGTAGCCGTGATGCCCGTCGGCCAAGGCTTGGCGCCCGGCCTCGACGATATGCCCGGGGGTCGGGAAATCGGGCTGGCCGATGCCGAGATTGATGATCGACTTGCCCTGCGCCGCGAGCGCGTTGGCGCGGGCCAGCACCTCGAACGCGGTCTCGGTGCCGAGCGTCGTCATCCGGTCGGCGATCTGCAACATCAGGCGTCTCCCCCTTTTGAGACCGGGAATTTATCCCTTGGCGGCGATGAAGAACAGGCGCGGATAGGGCAGTAGGATTTTCCCGTCCGCCTGTGCCGGGTAGGCTTCCCTGAGCACCGCGGCATAGCGGTCGAGGAAGACCGGCCGCTCCGCCTCGGAGAGCCGGGCGAGAAACGGCCGGAGGCCGGTGCCGTGTAGCCACTCGATGATCGCCGCGACCCCGTTCATCACCTGAATGTAGTTGGTCTCCCAAATCGTGAAGCTGGCCGAGCGCGGCGCCAGAAGGTCGTAATAGAACTCGGGCGGCTGAACGGGCGAGGGGTCGCGCGCCCCGGCAAGCCGGTCGCGCCACTCGCCTTCCGCCGCGACCTGGCGCATCAGCCGGTGCGTCGCGAAATCGTGGTTGCGCGGCATCTGCACCGCCAAGACGCCGCCCGGCGCCACCTGCTCGAACAGCCTTGGCAACAGCGCATCGTGGCCGCCGACCCATTGCAGCGACGCGTTGGCGAAGAGGAGATCCGGCGGATTTGGCGGAATCCAATCGCGAATGTCCTCGCGAGCGAAGCGGATGCCGGGATGGTCGCGCCGCGCCGCCTCGAGCAGCTCTTCCGACGAATCGAGCCCGGTCACCGCCGCGTCCGGCCAGCGCGCCTTCAGCACCGCGGTGCTGTTGCCGGGGCCGCAGCCGAGATCGACGGCACGCTTGGGCGTCTCGAGCTCGATCCGCGACAACAGGTCGATCGCCGGCTGGGTGCGCGCATCGGCGAAGCGCAGATAGTGTCCCGCATCCCAGTCGTGCGCCATCGTTCCGCCCGCGCTATTGTCACGAAACCGCCGTCTCACGATGGCATTGCCGATGACGGCGTGCCACTTCCCCGGAGAACCCGAGATGATCGACCTTTATGCGATGGGCAGCCCCAACGTCCAAAAGATCTACATCGCCCTCGAGGAGATGGGCCTTCCCTACAGGGTCCACCCTGTCGATGTGTTCGCCGAGGGGCAGTTCAGCCCGGATTTCCTCAAGCTCAACCCCAACGCCAAGGTGCCGGTGGTCGTCGACGGCGACGGGCCGGGCGGCAAGCCCTACACGGTCTTCGAGTCGGGCGCGATTCTGCAATACCTCGCCGACAAGAGCGGCAAGTTCCTGGCGAAGGACGGCGCCGCCCGCTACGACGCGCTGCAATGGATGATGGTGCAGATGACGACGATCGGCCCGATGTGGGGCCAGTACGTGCATTTCTGGCGGTTCGCCCCGAAGGGCAACGACTATTCGCTCGACCGCTACCGCACCCAGGTGCGCAAGACACTCGACGTCTTGGAAAAGCGGCTCGGCGACTCGGCCTATCTCGGTGGCGGCGCCTATTCGATCGCCGATATCGCGAGCTTCCCGTGGGTGCGCAATACCGGCATGTTCCTCGGCAAGGAAGTCGAGGCGAAATATCCGAAGATCATGGCCTGGGTCGCCGGGATCAACGCGCGCCCGGCGGTGGTCAAGGCGCTGGCCGCGGTCGACGAGGTACGCGGCAAGACGACGCAATTCGACAAGGCCGGCGAGGGAGGAAAGGATCGGCTGTTCGGCCGCGGCCGGTATACCGCGGCGGCTTAGCCCGCGCGCAGATACTGCACCGCCTCGTCGCGCTGGAACAAATAAAGCAAGGTCCGCAGCGCCTGCCCGCGCTCGCTGCTTAGTGCCGGGTCGCGGGTAAGCACCAGCCGAGCGTCGTCATGCGCCACGGCGATCAGCGCTTCGTGCGCGGCGAGGTCGGCAAGCCGCAGCGTCGGCAGCCCGCTCTGCCTTGTGCCCAGCACCTCGCCACCGCCGCGCAGCCGCAGATCCTCCTCGGCGATGCGGAACCCGTCCTCGGTATCGCGCAGGATCGAGATGCGCTCGCGCGCGACCGCGCCCAACGGCGCCTGGTAGAGAAAGAGGCAGGTCGAGGCCGCGCTGCCCCGGCCGATCCGCCCGCGCAGCTGGTGGAGCTGCGCGAGACCGAAGCGCTCGGCGTGCTCGACCACCATGATCGCCGCCTCCGGCACGTCGATGCCGACCTCGATCACCGTTGTCGCCACCAGAAGGTCGCTGCCGCCGCCGGCGAAATCGGCCATCGCCTTGTCCTTGTCGGAGCTCTTCATGCGGCCGTGCACCAGTCCGGCCCGGCCGCGGAAGGCCGGCAGCGCCGCCAGCATCTTGTGGCGCTCCTCGGCGGCGGCGAGGTCGGCGGTTTCGCTCTCCTCGACCATCGGGCAGATCCAATAAGCCTTGGCGCCCTGGCGGATCGCCCGTGCCACCGCTTCGACGATCTCGCCGAGCCGGTCGAGCGGCATCGCCCTGGTGTCGATCTTCTGCCGGCCTGGCGGCTTCTCGACGAGGCGCGAGGTGTCGAGGTCGCCGTAGACGGTCATCATCAGGGTGCGCGGGATCGGCGTCGCGCTCATCAACAGCGTGTCGGTGCTCTTGCCCTTTTCGCTCAGCGCCAGACGTTGCTCGACCCCGAAGCGGTGCTGCTCGTCGGTCACCGAGAGCGCGAGGTCGCGGAACAAGACGTCGGTAGTCAGCAGCGCATGGGTGCCGACGACGATCGGGGCGGTCCCCGCGGCGAGCCCTGCCAACAGCGCCTCGCGCGGCTTCCCGCGCTCGCGGCCTGTCAGCAGTGCGACCTCGATCCCCGCCGGCGCGGCGAGGCGCGACAACGTCGCATGGTGCTGGCGCGCCAGCACCTCGGTCGGCGCCATAAGCGCCGCCTGCGCGCCGCTTTCGACCGCGATCAGCATCGCCAGCAGGGCGACGACGGTCTTGCCGCTGCCGACATCGCCTTGCAGGAGGCGCATCATCTGCTGTGGCGCCTTCATGTCGCCGGCGATTTCTGCGACCGCCAGACGCTGGCTCTGCGTCAGCGCGAAGCCGAATCCGGCCTCGACCTTGGCAGTCAGAGCGCCGGTGCCTTCGAGCACCCGGCCGCGGCGTCGTTTCCGTCGCGCCCGCACCAACGCGACGGCGAGCTGGCTGGCGAAGATTTCGTCATAGGCGAGCCGCTCGCGCGCTGGGGTCGCGGGGGACAGATTGGCCTGACTCGCCGGCGCATGGGCGGCGGCGATCGCCTCGTTCCAGCTCGGCCATTTGCGCTGCTGGCGCAGCGCGCCATCGATCCATTCCGGCAATTCCGGTGCGCGCTCCACCGCGGTCGCGATCGCGCGTTGCAGCACCCGCGGCGGCAGTCCGGCGGTCAGGGGATAGACCGGCTCGAACGGCTTGATCCGGTCGGCCTGGTCGATTGGCACGACATGGTCGGGATGCGCGATCTGCGGGATGCCGACGTAGAATTCGACCTTGCCGCTGACGATGCGCTCGCTGCCCACCGGCAGCAGGCGCTCCAGGTAGTCGCTCTTGACGTTGAAATAGACGAGCGTGACGAAGCCAGTACCGTCGTAGCAGATGACCCGGTAGGGACGGCGGCCCATACCCGGCTCGTGCCGCTCGATCTTGAGCTTCAGCGTAACGGTACTGCCGTCTTCGAGCGCCGTCACCGACGGCGACTCGCGGCGGTCGATCAACCCCGTCGGCAGGTGCCACAACAAATCGACGATCAGCTTCCCCGCGGCGCGCTCGATCAGGCGGCCAAGCTGAGGACCGACGCCGCTGAGCGAGGTCACCGGCGCGAACAGCGTGTTCAAGAAGGCAGGGCGCAAGTTTTCGGGTTTCCGCTATTCGCCGTCTTCGGCTGACGCGAGGCTCGCAACCGACTATATGGATGCCCGACCAGCGCCAACCCGAACCATGACACACTTGCCCGATCCTCGCCGCAAGCGGCTCTTGTTCCGTTCCTGGCACCGCGGCACGCGCGAGGCCGATCTGATCCTCGGCTCGTTCGCCGAGCAGCACCTCGCCGGGTTCGACGAGGTGCAACTCGACCGCTACGAGGCGCTGCTCGATTGCCCCGATCCGGATATTTTCGACTGGCTTGCCGGCCGCGCCGCGCCGCCGCCCGAATGCGACCATGACGTGACCCGGATGTTGCTCGCCTTCCGCTACACCCCGCGCCCGACGTGATGCCGCTCGACGATCTCGCCGGCGCGATCGTCGCACCGCCGTGCCGGGTGACGCTGTTCGGCGCGCCCGAAGGCCATGACGCGGCGACCATCGGCGGCCTGCTCGCCACGGGCAAGGCGGAAACCTGGCTCCATGTCTGCCGCGACGACGGGCGCATGGCGCGCTTTGCCGGGGCGCTGCAATTCTTCCATCCCGGGCTGACCGTGCTGACCTTCCCGGCCTGGGACTGCCTGCCCTACGACCGGGTGTCGCCGAACGGCGAGATCGCCAGCCGCCGCATCGACACGCTGACCCGCCTCGCTGGCGGCAGCGAGAAGTCGCCGCTCGTCGTGCTGACGACGGTCAACGCGCTGGTGCAGCGCGTGCCGCCGAGGCAGCTCTTCGACGGCCGGGTGCTAACCTTGGGTACCGGCGGGCGCATCCCGCTCGACCGGCTGCAGAGCTTCTTCGGCAACAACGGCTACACTCGCACCGACACGGTGCGCGAGCCGGGCGAGTTCGCGATCCGCGGCGGCATCGTCGATCTCTATCCGGCGGGTGCGGCACAGCCGGTGCGTCTCGATTTCTTCGGCGACTCGGTGGAGAGCCTCCGGAGCTTCGACCCGCTGACTCAGCGTTCGACCGGCTCGCTCGACCGGCTGGTGCTGCGCCCGGTCAGCGAGGTGCTGCTCGACGAGCCCGCGATCCAACGCTTCCGTATTCGCTACCGCGAGCAATTCGGCAATGCCGGCAACGACGACGCGCTTTACGAGTCGGTTAGTGCCGGCCGGCGCTATGCCGGCATGGAGCATTGGCTGCCGTTCTACTACGAGACCCTGGAAACGCTGTTCGACTACCTGCCCGGCGCGGCGGTGTCGTTCGACTGGCAGAGCGAGGAGGCGCGCGCCCACCGGTTCGAAGGCATAGCCGATTTCTACACCGCGCGGCGGAGCATCGCCGCTTCGGGCGCCAGCGCGGCGGCGCCGATTTACCGCCCAGTCAAGCCCGAGCAGATGTTCATGGAGGACGAGGAGTGGCAGCAGGTTTTGTCGCGGCGTTCGGTTGTGCAGCTGTCGCCGTTCGCCGCGCCCGAAAGCGACCGCGCCGCCTTCGACGCCGGCGCCCGGCCGGCGAAGAATTTTGCCGTCGAGCGCGCCGACCCCAAGATCCAGCTGTTCGAGGCGGTGCGCGACTATCTCGACGGTGAGCGCAAGTCCGGCAAGCGCGCCGCCATCGCCGCCTACAGCGCCGGCGCCGCCGACCGCCTTGCCACCGTGCTGCGCGAGCGCGGCCTCAGCGATCTGCGTCCGGTGGCCGATGGCGCGGCGCTGGGCAAGCTGCCGCGCTCGGCGGTCGGGCTCGCGATCCTGCCGCTGGAACAGGGTTTCACGACCGGCCAGCTCGTCGTGCTCGGCGAGCAGGATATTCTAGGCGACCGGCTGGCGCGAGTGCCGCGCCGCCGCCGCAACCTCGACGAATTCATCGCCGAGGCGACGAGCCTCGCCGAGGGCGACCTCGTCGTCCACGAGGAGCACGGCATCGGTCGCTACGAGGGTCTCGAAACCATCGACGTCGCCGGCGCGCCGCACGATTGCCTAAAGGTGCTCTACGCCGGCGACGACCGGCTCTTCGTCCCGGTCGAGAATATCGAGGTCTTGTCGCGCTACGGCTCGGAGGAGGCCGGCGCGCAGCTCGACCGTCTCGGCGGCGCGGCCTGGCAGGGCAGGAAAGCACGGGTCAAGCAGCGCATCCGCGAGATCGCCGGCGAGCTGATCCGCGTCGCCGCCGAGCGCCAGCTCCGTCCGGGCGAGGCGATCGCCCCGCCCGAGGGCATCTATGAAGAGTTCGCCGCGCGCTTCCCCTATCCCGAGACCGAGGACCAGCAGCGCGCGATCGAGGACACGCTGGGCGACCTGGCCGCGGGCAAGCCGATGGACCGCCTCATCTGCGGCGATGTCGGCTTCGGCAAGACCGAGATCGCCTTGCGCGCCGCCTTCATCGCCGCCTTCTCGGGCGCGCAGGTGGCCGTCGTCGTGCCGACGACGCTCCTGGCGCGCCAGCATTTGCGCAGCTTCACCGAGCGCTTCGCCGGGTTGCCGGTGCGGATCGCGCAGCTGTCGCGGCTGGTCGATCCCAAGACCGCGCGCCAGACCAAGGAGGACATCGCCGCCGGTCGGATCGAGATCGTCATCGGCACCCATGCGCTCTTGGCCAAGGATGTGCGGTTCGCGCATCTCGGCCTCGTCATCGTCGACGAGGAGCAGCATTTCGGTGTCGTCCAGAAAGAGCGGCTGAAGCAGTTGAAAGCCGACGTCCATGTGCTGACGCTTACCGCGACGCCGATCCCGCGCACCTTGCAGCTGGCGCTCTCCGGCGTGCGCGAGATGAGCATCATCGCCACCCCGCCGGTCGACCGGCTGGCGGTGCGGACCTTTGTGACGCCGTTCGACCCCGTCGTGGTGCGCGAGGCGATCCTGCGCGAGCGCGATCGCGGCGGCCAGGTCTTCTATGTCGCGCCGCGCATCGCCGACCTCGACGAGGTGCGCACCGAATTACGCAAGCTCGTCCCCGAGATCCGTGTCTGCATGGCGCATGGGCGCATGGCCGCCGCCGAGCTCGAAGCGGTGATGACTGCGTTCGACGAGCGCGCCTGCGACCTCTTGCTATCGACCAACATCATCGAATCGGGGCTCGACATCCCGTCGGCCAACACGCTGATCGTGCATCGCGCCGACATGTTCGGGCTGGCGCAGCTCTACCAGTTGCGCGGCCGCATCGGCCGCAGCAAGGTGCGCGCCTACGCCTATCTGACACTCCCGGAAAAGAAGAAGCTGGCGCCGACCGCGCTGCGCCGGCTCGAGGTGATGCAGACGCTCGACACTTTGGGCGCCGGGTTCCAGCTCGCCAGCCACGACCTCGACATCCGCGGCGCCGGCAACCTTTTGGGCGACGAGCAATCGGGCCATATCCGCGAGGTCGGCATCGAACTCTACCAGCACATGCTGGAGGAGGCGGTGGCGGCGGCGCGAACCGAAGACGGCGGCGGCCCCATACGCGAGGAGGAATGGAGCCCGCAGATCACCATCGGCACCCCGGTGCTGATCCCCGAGGGATACGTCGCCGATCTCTCGGTGCGATTGGGGCTCTACCGCCGCATCGCCGGGCTCGCCGACACCCGCGAAAGCGAGGCCTTCGCCGCCGAGCTGATCGACCGCTTCGGCCCGCTGCCGGCGGAGGTCGAGAACCTGCTCCAGATCATCGCGATCAAGCGCCTGTGCCGCGAGGCCGGGGTCGAGCGGGTCGAGGCCGGGCCGAAGGGCGCGGTCATCACGCTGCGCGGCAACCGCTTCGCCAACCCGGCCGGGCTCGTCGAACTGATCCAGAAGCACGCCGGCACGCTGCGCCTGCGCCCGGACCAGAAGCTCGTCTACCTGCGCAACTGGGACGACGAGGCGGCCCGCGCAAAGGGGGTCTCGGGGCTGCTGCAAACCCTGGTCAAGATCGCCCGCGCCGGGACGCCGGACGCCGCGCCGATGCCGCCGCCGGGTCCGGAATTGCGGAAGCCGCAGCTGGCTGGGCGGGCGTAGCAGGCTTTACCGCGGCTCCGGTTTCGCTCTTTCATGCAACGATGAAAAAGCCGCTGGCAGCCGCACGCTCGGTCGAGGAGACCGCGCGAATCCTCGGCTCGCTCCCGCTCCTCGCGCGACTAGAGCCGCCCTCGCTCGCCGCCATCGCCGCGCATTGCACCGTCGCGGATTTCCATGCCGGCGACGCGATCATGCAGCAGGGCCGCATGAGCACCTTTGCCGATGTCATCCTCGACGGCGAGGTCGATGTGTTCGTCGATACTCCGGCCGGGCAGGTCCGCGTCGCCACAATCGGGCCGCATCATATCGTCGGCGAGCTCGGCGCGATTGCGGCGACGCCGCGCGGCGCCACGGTCATCGCCCGCACCGACCTTTCGGTCCTGCGCATCGAGCGCGGCAGCCTCATGGGCCTCATCGGCGAGCACCCGGCGATCGCTGCCGCGATCGTCGGCGAGCTCGGTCAGCGCCTCTACGGCATGAACCGCTCGCTCGCCTACCTGACCTACGCCGCCAACGCGCTCGGGCGCGACGAATACGACCCCGCCATCCTCGCCGAGCTGACGCGGCAGCCGGGGGAACTGGCCGAATTCGCCCGCGCCTTCGCCAGCATGGCGGCCGAGATCGAGGCCAAGAAACGCCGGCGCGACGAGATGCACGCCGCTGCGGAGATCCAGCGCTCCATCCTGCCGCGCCCCGTAGCGATGGCCGGTATCGACCTTCATGCCGAAATGCGCCCCGCACGCGACATTGGCGGCGACTTCTACGATTTCTTCGCGGTCGGCAACGACCGGCTGGCGCTGACCGTCGCGGATGTCTCGGGCAAGGGTATCCCGGCCGCCTTGTTCATGGCCGTGGCGCGCACGGTGCTGCGCACGATCGAAGATGCCGATGGCGACATGGCCGAAGGGATCGAGCGCGCCAACCGGCTGCTGTCGGCCGACAATGCCGCTTCCATGTTCGTCACCGCGTTTCACGGCGTTCTCGATCTCAAGAGCGGGGCGTTGCGCTACTGCAATGCCGGCCATAACCCGCCCTATGTGCTGCGTGCGCAGGGCGGCAGCGAACGCCTACCGGCGACCGGCGTTCCCTTCGGAGTCGATGGCGACATGCTCTATCGCATCGCCGAGACGGCGCTGCGCCCCGGCGACACGCTGTTCCTCTACAGCGACGGGATCACCGAGGCGTTCAACCCCGGGAACGAGGAATTCGGCACCGCCCGGCTCGAAGCCGCGCTCGATGCGGCGCGGGGCCGCAGCGCCGCCGACCTGGTCGCCGATATCTTCGCCGCGACCGCCGCTTTCGCCGCCGGCGCCGAGCAGTCCGACGACATCACCGCGCTGGCGCTGGTCTATCGCCCCGGAACCTAGCCGCGAGATTTCTCCAGGCGCAGCCTGTTCTCGCCGCCGGCGCGGCGGTATTCGACCCGATCGACCATGCGGCGGATCAAGTGGATGCCAAGCCCGCCTGGATCGCGCTGCTCCAGCGGCAGCGACACATCGGGCGCGGGCGCGGCAGTGGGGTCGAATGCCTTGCCGTTGTCGATGATTGTCGCGGTGACGATATCGCCGCCGGTATCGAGCTCGACGGCGAGCCGATGCGGCGGCTTTTGGCCGGTGAAGGCGTGGCGGATGACGTTGGCGACCGCTTCGTCGAGGGCGAGCGCCAGCCGGAACGAGAAGTCGCTGCCAAAGCCGGCCTTGCCGCAACGCTCTTCGAGCCAGTCGAGCAGCCGCGGGATTTCCGCGACGTCCGGGTCCAGGGTGAGACGGTGGCCGGGCATGCCGCGTCGTACCGCGTCGCCGGGCCGCCGCCAAGCCCGATCGCAACGGAGCGGGGAACCTTGGGCCTCCGCTATTGCCTGCCCGCACCATGCCATGCAAACTCCGGGCGATCTCTGGGCGCAAAGTGAGGAAAATCGCCGATGGAAATCTCGCGGAAGCGAGACGGCGAGGTGGTCGTCGTCAAGCTGTCGGGCCGGCTCGACAGCGGCGGGGCGGCCGCGGCGGAAGAAGGGCTGCTGGTCGCGCTCGGCGGCGTGCCGCCGCGTCTGGCGATCGACATGAGCGAGCTCGGGTACATCAGCAGCGCGGGCCTGCGCGTCCTGCTCGTGGTGGCAAAGAAGGTGCAGCAACAGCACGGCAAGATTTCCCTCTTCGGGCTCAGCCCCAATGTCCGTGACGTGTTTACCGTCAGCGGCTTCGACACGATATTTCCGATCGAAGCCGATGCCGCGGCCGCCATCTCCACGGTTCGCTGAGGCGGTCGGCGATGTTGAGCTTTGCCGAGGAGATCGTCCTGCTGCTGCTCGACGACGCCAGGGGCGATCTTGTGGCGTTGCCGGAGTCGGTGTTCAGCGTCGTCGTGGGCGGCGCCGCGCTGATGGAGCTGGCGATCGACAACCGGGTCGACGCCGATCTCGAACGGCTGACAATCGTCGATCGCACGCCGCTCGGCGACGACATTCTCGATGACGTCCTGGCGCGGCTCGGCCGGGCCGAGACGCGGGTTGCGGGGGGCGACCCGTTCGATATCTCCGAAGCGCTTTACACCGCCGCCAAAGAAGCCGAGACCTACCGCGCCCGCGCCCTCAAACGGCTGATCGCACGCGGCATCCTGCGCGAGGAGAACGGCCGCCATCTCTGGGTTTTCCACACGCGGCGCTATCCGGTCATCGACAATACCGAGCAGCAGGAGGTCAAGGCGCGCCTGCGGCAGATACTGCTGACCGACGAAATCCCCGACCCGCGCGACATCGTCTTGATCTGCCTGATCGACGCCTGCGTCCTGATGCGCTTTGTGCTGAGCGCCGACGAGATCGACGCGACGGCGGCGCGGGTCGGGCAACTGCGCAAGATGGACCTGATCGGCCAGGCCGTGACTAAATCGGTGTCGGAAACCGAGGCGATCATCCGCTTCGCCGCGACGACGATCTAATCCAGCTCACGAATTCCGCGCCGCCGCGGGCCGCGCGGAGGTGCGGCCGCACTCGATCTGACGGCTTGCCAGCAACGCATGCCCGAATGCTTAATAAGCGAGGCTTACGACCTCGCCATCGCGCGAGGCCTGGGCTACGATGCAGTGGGCCCCTCGGGGGCGAGCCCGCCGGTAATTGGATATCGGGGGCAGATGTCGGATGGAGGAGTGAAAGCATGGCGCGCGTCTACAACCGCATCGATTCCGACGGCCACATTCTCGAGCCGATCACGCTGTGGAACGACTATATGGACCCGGCCTTCCGCGACCGGGCGCCGAAGCTGATCATCGACAATGACGGCAAGGAGAAGCTGTTCCTGGAGAACCAGGTGCTCGGCAGTCAGCAGGGCATGGGTGGCATCGGCGGGGTCGGCGCGCGGCAGGGCGAGATCAAGGCCGAGATGATGAAATACGAGGATGGGCGCCCGGGCGGGTTCGACCCGCATAAGCGCATCCCCGACATGGATCTGGACGGCATCGACGCGGCCTTCCTCTATCCCAGCATGGGCCTGTTCTCGGGCGCGGTGCATGATCCGGCGCTCGCCGGCGCGCTGTGCCGCGCCTACAACCGCTGGCTCGCCGATTACTGCAAGCCGTACCCCGATCGTCTGTTCGGCATCGCGATGCTGCCGATGCAGGACGTCGATCAGGCGATCGTCGAGATGACCTACGCGCGCAAGGAACTCGGTATGCGCGGCGGCTTCCTGCGGCCGAACCCGTATAACGACCGGCTAATCCACGACCCGGCCTACGAGCCGTTCTGGACCGCCGCCGAGGAGCTCGATTTCGTCATCGGCTTCCACGAAGGCGGTTCCAGCGGCATGCCGACGGTCGGCATCGACCGGTTCAAGGGCCGTGCGGCGCAGCACATCATCAGCCACACGATGGAGATGATGCTGGCGGCGCTGAGCATGATCTGGGGCGGCGTTTGCGAGCGCCATCCGAAGCTCCGCGTCGGCTTCCTCGAGTCGGGCGGCGGCTGGATGGCGCCGTGGCTCGATCGGATGGACCGGCATTTCGACGACCAGGGCTTCAACGACAGCGGCCTCAAGACGCGGCCGAGCGACATTTTCCGGCGCCAGTGCTGGATTTCGTTCGAGCCGGTCGAGGGCAGCCTCAGCCATCTGGCCGACTATATCGGCCCCAACAAGATCCTGTGGGCGACCGACTACCCGCATCGCGACGGGTTCTTCCCCGGCGCGCCCGACATGATCGAGAAGCAGCTCGACGCCGCGGGCGTCTCGGCCGCCACCAAGCGCGGGGTGATGGCCGGCGGCGCGATGGCGTTCTACGGGCTTAATTAATCAGCAATATGCATAGGGGCCGCGGGCGCTGTCTCGCGGCCCTGTCGCATTTCGGGAGGCAGCCATGCCGCGCACCTACAAAATCGTCGACGCGGACGGGCACATCCTCGAACCGCTCGATCTGTGGGACCATTACATCGATCCGGTCTTCCGCGACCGGGCGCCAAAGCTGATCACCGACACGGACGGCAAGCAGCGCCTATTGATCGAGGAGCGGATCATCGGCAGCTCCAAGGGCATCGGTCTGGCCGGCGCCATCGGCGCGCGCGACGGCGTCGTGTGCGACGACACGATGGAATACAGCGAGGGCAAGCCCGGCGGCTTCGACCCGCACAAGCGTATCCCCGACATGGATTTCGACCGGATCGACGCCGCCTTCCTCTATCCGACGCTCGGGCTGTCGAGCGGCGCGATCGAGGACCCGCCGCTCGCCGCCGCCTGCTGCCGCGCCTACAACCGGTGGCTCGCCGATTACTGCAAGCCCTACCCCGACCGGCTGTTCGGGGTGGCGATGCTGCCGCTGCAATCGATCGAGCTGGCGATCGAGGAGATGAAATTCGCGCGGAAGGAGCTGGGCATGCGCTCGGGCTTCCTGCGGCCGAACCCGTACAACAATTTGCTGATCCACGACCCGATCTACGAGCCGTTCTGGAGCGCGGCGGAAGACCTCGATTTCGCGATCGGCTTCCATGAAGGCGCCAGCGCGGGCATGCCGCAGGTCGGCATCGACCGCTTCGCGACCCGCGGCGCCCGTCACATCATCACTCACACGATGGAGATGATGCTGGCGGCGCTCAGCATGATCTGGGGCGGGGTGTGCGAAAAGCACCCGAAGGTCCGCGTCGGCTTCCTTGAGTCCGGCGGCGGCTGGATCGCGCCGTGGCTTGACCGCATGGACCGGCATTTCGACGACCAGGGCTTCAACGACAGCGGGTTGAAGACCCGCCCGAGCGACATCTTCCAGAAGAGCTGCTGGATTTCGTTCGAGCCGGTCGAGGGCAGCCTTCACTACCTCGCCGACTATATCGGCCCCAACAAGATCATGTGGGCGACCGACTATCCGCATCCGGACGGGTTCTTCCCCGGCGCGCCGGCGATGGTGGAGAAAAAGCTCGAAGGGCTGTCGGCCGAGACCCGGCATCAGGTGATGGCCGGCGGGGCGATGGCATTCTACGGATTGAACTGAGGGAGACGAACATGGCGCGCACCTACAACGTCGTCGACGCGGACGGCCACATCCTCGAGCCGCTCAACCTGTGGCTCGACTACATCGATCCGGCGTATCGCGAGCGGGCGCCGCGGCTGGTCACCAACGCGAACGGCAAGCAGCAGCTGCAGATCGATACGATGATGGCCGGCAGCGCCGAGCGCGGTCTCGGCGCGATCGGCGCGATCGGTGCGCGCGACGGGCACGTCATCGCCGACGGCTTCGAATACAGCCAGGGGCGCGCCGGCGGGTTCGATCCGCACAAGCGCATCCCCGACATGGACATGGACGGCATCGACGCCGCCTTCCTCTACCCCAGCATCGGCCTCTTCGTCGGTGGTGTCGTCGATCCCGCCCTCGCCGGCGCGATCTGCCGGGCCTACAACCGCTGGCTCGCCGATTACTGCAAGCCGTACCCCGACCGCCTGTTCGGCGTCGCCATGCTGCCGATGCAGGATGTCGACGCGGCGATCAAGGAAATGACCTTCGCGCGCAAGGAATTGGGCATGAAGGCGGGGTTCCTGCGCCCGAACCCCTACAACAACCGCCTCATTCACGACCCGATCTACGAGCCGTTCTGGAGCGCCGCCGAGGAGCTCGATTTTGCGATTGGCTTCCATGAGGGCGCGGCGCCCGGCATGCCGCAGGTCGGCGTCGATCGCTTCAACGGTCGCGGCGCCCAGCACATTATCAGCCACACGATGGAGATGATGCTGGCGGCGCTGAGCATGATCTGGGGTGGCGTTTGCGAGCGTCATCCGAAGTTGCGGGTCGGGTTCCTGGAGTCCGGCGGCGGCTGGATCGCGCCGTGGCTCGACCGCATGGACCGCCATTTCGACGACCAGGGCTTCAACGACAGCGGGCTCAAGATGCGGCCCAGCGACATCTTCCGCCGGCAGTGCTGGATTTCGTTCGAGCCGGTCGAGGGCAGCCTTCACTACCTCGCCGACTATATCGGCCCGAACAAGATCCTGTGGGCGACCGATTATCCGCACCCGGACGGGTTCTTCCCCGGCGCGCCGAAGATGATCGAAAAGCAGCTTGCCGGGCTCTCACCCGAGACCAAGCACCAGGTGATGGCCGGCGGCGCGATGGGGTTTTACGGGTTGAACTGATCTAAAACCCGCCGTAGCCCGAAACTCTGCCGACGAGGTTGATGCTCGCGTCGAGTTCCCGTCTGGCATCGGCCGGTGCAGCCTTGCCGGCGAAGTCGCGGTCGTGCGCTTCGATCTGCGCGGCGTAGTTGTCGCGGTAGCGCCGATAGGCGTCTTCGTGCCGCGCTAGCGCGGCCGGGTGAAACTCGCCTTCAGGCGGCGGCAGGATGTCGAAGTTCCCGCTGGTATTCGTGCCTCTGACGAGAGGCACAAGCATCCGCACCGGGCTGGTGATCCGACAATGCGCCGGGATGTAGCTGATGCCGATGCCGACGCGGCGATGCCCGGCGCGGTTCGGCGCCGAGCGGTGTGGGCACAGCGTATGGTGCAGCGAGAAGCTGCCCGCCGGCACCGCCATTATCACCCCGCCGCCCTCTTCGAATTCCTCGACGATCGACTGGCCGCCGCCATTGATGCTGTCCTTGAGGCCGAGCGCCGCGTGGTGGAGCTGCCGCGGGGCGCCGTGCGAGGAGAGCACCTCCATGCAGCCCGCCTCTTCGGTGGCGTCGGTCAGCGCGACCCAGGCGGTCACATGCTCGTAGGGGGTGATGCCGAAATAGGTGGCGTCTTGGTGCCAGGCGGCGAAAGTCGGGCTGTTCGCCTCCTTGATGAAGAAGGTGGTCGTGAACACCAGAATGTCCGGCCCGACCAGGTCTTCGACCGCGGCGAGGATACGCGGATGCCGGATCAGCTTGTCGAGCCACGGCAGGAACGCGTAGGCGGCCGAACGCCAGCGCCAGTCGCCCTGGTTGACCAGCTTGCCGAGCCAGGCCTCGTAGCGCGCCAACCCGTCGCGGCACTCGGCGAGTTCCGGGTCGGACAGCGCCCGGTGGGGAAACGAGTAGCCGTCGTGCCGGTAACGCGCGATCTGGTTCTGGCTCAGCATCGGTGCCTCCGCAGCGTCCGCTCCGAGCGTAGCGCCGCTACGGCCCCAAGTCGATGCCGGCGCCCGGGTCAGCTGTTCGACTGGATCAGCGTGCGCACCCGCGGATAGATTTCGGTGGCCCAGCGCCGGCCGCTGAACACACCGTAATGCCCGACCCCGGTCTGCAGGTGGTGGTGCTTGCGCAGCGGGTGCAGCCCGGTGCACAAATCCTGCGCGGCGAGCGTCTGGCCGATCGCGCAGATATCGTCGTTTTCGCCTTCGACCGTGAGCAGTGCGGTCCGCCGGATCGCCGCCGGCTCGACCTTGCGGCCGCGCGAGATGAGCGCGCCGCGGGCGAGTTCATGGTTCTGGAAGATGCGGTTGACGGTCTGGAGATAGAACGGCCCCGGCAAGTCCATCACCGCGAAATATTCCTCGTAGAAGGTGCGGTGCGCGGCCGCGCCTTTATCGTCGTCCTCGACCAGGTTCTCGAAGTGCCGGGCGAAGGCGCGGATATGGCGCTCGAGGTTCATCGCCATGAAGGCGCTGATCTGCAGAAAGCCGGGATAAACCGAACGGCCCGACCCGGCATGGCGGAACGGTACCCGGTAGATCAGATTGGCCTCGAACCAGTCGATCGAATGCTGCATCGCGAGATCGTCGACTTTGGTCGGGTTGATCCGCGTATCGATGGGCCCGGCCATCAAGGTCATGCTGCGCGGCTGGCAGGGGTTTCCCGCCGACGCCATCAGCGCGACCGCGGCGAGCACCGCCACCGCCGGTTGGCACACCGCGACGACATGCGCGCCCGAGCCCATGGCTTCGAGGAAAGCGATGACGTAGTCGATGAAATCGTCGAAATCGAAATCGCCGGACGAGAGCGGCACGTCGCGGGCGTTGTGCCAATCGGTCAGGTAGACGTCGTGCTCGGAGAGCATGGTCTTCACCGTGCCGCGCAGCAGGGTCGCGAAATGGCCCGACATCGGCGCCACCAGCAATACCTTGGGCTGTGGCTGCGGCGTTTCCTTGGCGAAGTGCAGCAAGGTCCCGAACGGCCTGACCCAGACCTTCTCTTCCTTCACCGGAACGCTGCGGTTGCCGATCATCGCGCTGTCGATGCCGAATTCAGGCCGGTGGTGCTGCAGCCGTCCTTGGGCGAACAGCTCGCAGGCGGCGACGATGCCGCGCTGGAATTGGGTCTCCGGAATACCCGGCCAGCCGCGTCCCAGCGCGCGACCGAAGGCCGTTGCCACGCCTTGCAGAGGCGCCAGGGTGTCGGCGTAGTTCTGGTAGAGTTGGTACAGCACCGTGCGCTTTCCGCTCCGAACGCTTGCTGCCGATGGGGCGAGGGAAACCGCTGATCGGGCCGTCGAACAGAACCGGGACAATAAGATAGTGCGAGTTACGCTGCAGTGCGAGATGATTGTGCTCCGCAACATTGTATTTTGTTAGTGAATCATCGGCGCTGGCCCGGGTTTTGCCGGGCCCATAAAGCCTGATAGATTGGCCCACAGCTTCCCGAGGTTCCAGTCATGGCGAAAGCCATCCTGACGATCAGCAGCAAGAATTATTCGTCGTGGTGTCTGCGCGGCTGGCTGCTGGCGAAATGGGTCGGGCTCGATTTCGAGGAAGAGGTCGTCTCGGCCGACGACCCGTCGGTGCGCGCCGAATTGCTGCTGCAATCCTCGTCGATCCGGGTGCCGACCTTGATCCACGACGGCATCTCGATCTGGGACACGTTGGCGATCGGCGAGTATTTGAACGAGCTGTTTCCCAAGGCCGGGCTGCTGCCCGCCGATCCCGAGGCGCGGGCGCGCTGCCGGGCGATCTGCGGCGAAATGCATTCGGGGTTCGCGGCGCTGCGTTCGGCGCTGCCGGTCAATCTCAAGAACACCAAGCCGAATTTTGTCGTGTGGTCGGCGGCGCAGGCCGATATCGACTGGGTTTTGAAGATCTGGCACGAGTGCTTCGCGCAATGGGGCGGGCCGTATCTTTTTGGCAAGAAACTCACCATGGCCGACGCCATGTACGCGCCGGTGTGCACCCGCTTCCACACCTATTGCGTCAAGCTGCCCGACGAGGCGGACGCCTATTGCCACCGCATTCTGTCGTTGCCGACGATGCTCGAATGGATCGAGGCGGCCAAGCTCGAACCCGAGGAAATGCCCGAGCTCGACGCCGAATTCTAAGCCTGCCACGACAAGCGGGCGGTTGAAGGGAAGAACGTCATGGATTTTGCCGACGCCCCGGAACATGCCGAATTCCGCCGCGAGTTCCGCGCCTGGCTCGACGCCAACCTCACCGACGATTTGAAGGTCGAGGATGCGTCAGACTCACGCGTCGCGCCCGACCGCGAGACGCTCGAAAAGCGCATCGCCTGGCAGAAGAAGATGTACGCGGCCGGCTGGGTCGGCATCTCCTGGCCCAAGGACTATGGCGGGCGCGGCGCCAGCTTCATCCAGCAGGTGATCTTCGACGAGGAGTATTTCCGCGCGCACGCGCCGATCCTCCCCGGGCACAGCGCGATCGGCCTCTTGGGCCCGACCTTGATCCAGCTTGGCACCGAAGCGCAGAAAAAGCGCCACCTGCAGCCCATCCTCGCCGGCGACGAGCGCTGGTGCCAGGGCTTCTCGGAGCCGGGCGCCGGCGGCGACCTCGCCAGCCTGCGGACCCGCGCGATCGACAACGGCGACCATTTCGTCGTCAACGGCCAGAAGGTATGGACCTCGGGCGCGCATTTCGCCGATTGGTGCTTCCTCTTGGTGCGCACCGACCCCGACGCGCCGAAACACCACGGCATCACCTACCTGCTCGTCGACATGAAGACGCCGGGGATCACCGTGCGCCCGTTGGTGCTGTTGAACGGCCACCGGCATTTCAACGAGGTGTTCTTCGAAGATGTCGCGGTGCCGAAGGAGAACATCGTCGGCAAGATCAACGAGGGCTGGAAGGTCGCCATCACCACGCTGATGTTCGAGCGAGGCGGGGCAGGGGGCCGCGACCACGCCGCCCAGATCGCCCGCCTCGTCGAGCTGGCCAAGCAGTTCCCCAACCGCCAGGAGCCGTCATGGGACCAGACCCATGTTCGGCAGATGCTGGCACAGCTGATGATCGAGACCCAGGCACTCAAGGTGACGCGGCTGCGCGGCTTGTCCCGCCGGCTGCGCGGTGAGCCGCCGGGCCCCGAAGGCTCGATCCTCAAGCTGTTCGGCTCGGAGCTGGCCCAGCGCATCGCCGACGCGTCGTCGACCCTGCTCGGGCCTTACGCGACGATCGAAGGCGCGACCGAGGCGGTGCCCGATGCCGGACGCTGGGCGCATCGCGTCATGGGCGCGCGGCAATACGCGATCGCCGGCGGCACCAGCGAGATCCAGCGCAACATCATCGGCGAGCGCGTGCTCGGCCTGCCGAAGGGGTGAGTGGCGATGGATACCGGCTTTAGCGAAGAACAGGAGCTGCTGCGTGATACCGCGCGGAAATTCCTCGATGCCGCGTGCACCACCAAATTCGTCCGCGAGCGGATGGCGACGCCGGAGGCGATGACCGCGGAGTTCTGGGCGCAGATCGCCGAGCAGGGCTGGCTCGGCATTAATTTTTCCGAGGAGAACGGCGGCAGCGGGCTCGGGCTCGTCGATCTTGTGGTGCTGATGGAGGAGATGGGCCGGGCGGTGATGCCGGGCCCTTATCTCGCGACGGTGCTGCTCGGCGGCGCCGCGATCCGCGAGGCCGGCACGCCGGCGCAGCGGCAGCAATATCTGCCGGCTATCGCCGAAGGGAAGCTGAAAGCGACGCTCGCCGCGACCGAGCCCAGCGCGCGCTGGGACGCGTCCGGCGTCACGATGGCCGCACGGCCGATGCGCGGCGGTTTCGAGCTCTCGGGCAGCAAACTCTTTGTCCCCGATGCGTACCTGGCCGACCTGATCGTCGTCGCCGCGCGCACCCGTGATGGCAGCACGATGGAGGACGGGGTCAGCCTGTTCGTGGTGGCGAAAGACGCACAGGGGCTCGGCGTCACCCCGATGCCGTCGATCGACGAGACGCGGAAGCTCTGCGAGGTGCGGTTCGACAACGTCGCGGTGCCGCAATCGGCGTTGCTCGGCGAATTGCACGAAGGCTGGCCGGCCTTGGCGCGGGTCTACGACGCGGCGTCGGTGGCGCTCGCCGCCGAGATGTGCGGCGGCGCGCAGCGCGTGCTCGACATGACCGTCGACTACGCCAAGCTGCGCGTCGCCTTCGGCAAGCCGATCGGCAGCTATCAGGGCGTCAAGCACAAATGCGCCGACATGCTGGTCGAGATCGAAAACGCCAAATCGCTGACCTACTACGCCGCCTGGGCGGTCGATGAGAAGCAGCCCGATGCGCCGCTCGCGGTGTCGATGGCGAAATCCTATGCCTCGGACGCGAGCCGCAAGGTCTCCAACGCCGGCATCCAGCTGCATGGCGGCATCGGCATGACCTGGGAGCACGACCTTCACCTCTACATGAAGCGGGCCAAGGCGAGCGAGGTCGCGTTCGGCGACGCGACCTGGCACCGCGAGCGGGTGGCGTCGCTGTTGGGCGCCTAGTTCCCGGGCTTGACCCCCGCGCTGCGTCCCAGGAGGATGCCGGCGTGACCAAGCACCCCTATGAAGCAGCCCATCTCGCGCGCAACGCCGCGAATTTCGCGGCGCTGACCCCCGTCAATTTTCTCACCCGCGCGGCGGCGATCTACCCCGACAAGGTCGCGGTCATCGACGGGGAGCGGCGCTTCACCTATCGCGAATTCGCCGCGCGCTGCCGGCGGTTCGCCGATGCGCTGCGCCGCCTCGGCATTGGCGCGGGCGACACCGTCGCGGTGTTCGCGCCGAACGTGCCGGCCCTATTGGAAGCGCACTACGCGGTGCCGATGGCCGGGGCGGTGCTGAACGCGCTCAACTACCGGCTCGACGCGGCCTCGATCGCCTTCATCCTTGGCCACGGCCAGGCGAAGCTGCTCGTCGCCGATCGCGAGTTCGCTCCGGTGGTGCGCGACGTGCTGAGCCGCGTGGAGCGCAAGATCCCGGTCGTCGAGATTTCCGACAGCCCAGGACCGATGCAGTTCGGCGAGATCGAGTACGAGGATTTCCTCGCCGGGGGCGATTCCGCCTTCGCCTGGTCGCCGCCCGACGACGAATGGGCGCCCATCGCGCTCAATTACACTTCGGGCACCACCGGCGACCCGAAGGGCGTCGTCTATCACCATCGCGGCGCGTTCCTCAACGCGATGGGCAACGCGATCCTCTTCGGGCTGGGGCCGCACTCGGTCTATCTGTGGACCCTGCCGATGTTCCACTGCAACGGCTGGACGTATACTTGGGGCGTGACCGCTGTCGCCGGCACGCATGTCTGCCTGCGCCGGGTCGATCCCGCGTTGATCTTCGCCGCGATCGCCGAGCACCGGGTGACGCATCTCTCCGGCGCGCCGATCGTGCTCAACATGCTGGTGCATGCGCCGGACGCGGTGAAGCGCCGCTTCGACCACATCGTCGAGGCCTCGACCGGGGGTGCTGCGCCGCCGTCGCCGGTGATCGAGGCGATGGAGCGCATGGGGTTCCGCGTCACTCACCTCTACGGGCTCACCGAGAGCTATGGGCCGACGACGGTTTGCGCCTGGCAGGAGGAATGGGACGGGCTGCCGCTCGCCGGGCGCGCCGGGAAGATGGCGCGGCAGGGGGTGCAGACCATGACCCTCGACCGCCAGCGCGTCGTCGATCCCAAGACGATGACCGACGTCCCCGCCGACGGCGAGACGATCGGTGAGGTCGTGGTGCGCAGCAACACGCTGATGAAGGGCTATCTCGCCAATCCGCGCGCCACCGGCGAGGCTTTCGCCGGCGGCTGGTTCCACACCGGCGACCTCGCGGTGATGCACCCCGACCGCTACATCGAGGTCAAGGACCGCTCGAAGGACATCATCATCTCGGGCGGCGAGAACATCTCGTCGATCGAGGTCGAGGAGGTGCTGTACCGCCATCCGCAGGTGATGGAAGCGGCGGTGGTCGCCCGGCCCGACGACAAATGGGGCGAGAGCCCTTGTGCCTTCGTCACCTTGAAGCCGGACGCCGCGCCGGTCTCGCAGGCCGACATCATCGCGTTCTGCCGCGCCAATCTCGCGCATTACAAGGCGCCGAAGGCGGTGGTGTTCGGCCCGCTGCCGAAGACCTCGACCGGCAAGGTGCAGAAATACGCGCTGCGCGAACAGGCGAAGGACGTCGTGTCGTGAGCGAGCCGCAGCTTCCCAGCTTCTCCGTCGCCGATCAGGTCGCGCTGGTCACCGGGGCATCGAGCGGGATCGGCCTCCATCTCGCCGAAATCCTGGCGCTGGCCGGCGCCAAGGTGGCGCTCGCGGCGCGCCGCATCGACCGGCTCGAAAAGGCGTGCCAGGCGATCCGCGCGCGGGGCGGGACCTGCCTGCCGGTGGCGCTCGATGTCACCAGCCGGAAAAGCATCGCCGCCGCGCTGGACGCGGCCGAAGCCGGGCTCGGGCCGCTTTCGGTGCTGGTGAACAACGCCGGGGTGGTGGTGTCGAAGCCGTTCTTCGAGCACACCGAAGAAGACTGGGACCACGTCGTCGACACCAATTTGAAGGGCGCCTGGATGATGGCGCGCGAATTTGCCCATCATCTGGTGGGAAAGAAGCGCGGCGGGCGGATCGTCAACATCGCTTCGGTGCTGAGCTTCCGCACGATCGCGCGGGTGCCGTCCTATCTCGCGGCCAAGGCGGGACTTCTCCACCTCAACGGCGCGATGGCGATGGAGCTGGCGCGCTATGGCATCCTCGTCAACGCGATCGCGCCCGGCTATGTCGTGACCGACTTCAACCGCGAATTCCTCGAAAGCGAGGCCGGGCTGAAGCTCGCCGCGCGGGTGCCGATGAAGCGCGTCGGGCAGGTCGGCGACCTCGGCGGCGCGCTGTTGTTCCTGGCCTCGCCCGCCAGCGCCTATGTGACCGGCGCCTGCATCTCGGTCGATGGCGGCCACGGCGTTGCCGCGATCTGAAGCCGGGCCCGCCGACCGCCAGCGCGCGCTTGCCCGATTTCTTGCCCGGGCGACCGGTGCCGAGGCGGTAGAGGTTTCGCGCATCGCCCTGCTTCCCGGCGGGGCGATCCAGGACAACTGGGCCATCGACGCCGAATTCGACGGCGGCGCGCTGGCCGGCCAGCAGCGGCTCGTGCTGCGCATCGACGCCGCCACGGGGGTGCCGTCGAGCCTCGGGCGGATCGAGGAGTTCGCCGTGTTGCAAGCCGCCTTCGCGGCCGGCGTCGCGTCGCCCGAGCCGCTTTTTGCTTGCAAGGATCCGGCCGTGCTCGGCAAGCCATTTTTTGTGATGCGCCGGCTCGCGGGTAGCGCGCTCGGCCGGCCGATCACGCTCGATCCCGCGCTGGAATCCTGTCGGCCCAGGCTCGCCGAGCGGCTCGGGCAGGAGTTGGCGCGATTGCAGACGATCCGCCCGCCGCGCGACGACCTCGGTTTTCTGAAGGCGGTCGCCCCGGTTGAGCACATCTCCAATTTCCGTACCTATCTCGACAGCCATCCCAACCCGCGCCCGGTACTCGAATGGGCGCTGCGCTGGGCCGAGACGCATCTGCCCGAGCCGTTGCCGCCGGTGCTGTGCCACCGCGATTTCCGCACCGGCAACTACATGCTGGACGGTACCAGGCTGACCGGCATCCTCGATTGGGAGTTCGCCGGCTGGGGCGACCCGGACGAGGACATCGGCTGGCTGTGCTGCAAAGGCTGGCGTTTCGGCCGGCTCGACCGCGAGGCCGGCGGCATCGCCGAGCGCGCGCCGTTCTACCGGGGTTACGAGAGCGAGAGCGGCCGGCGTATCGACCCGGACCGGCTCAGGTTCTGGGAGGTCATCGCCAATATCCGCTGGGCGATCATCGCCCTGCAGCAAAGCGACCGCTACCTGACCGGCGGCGCGCGCAGCCTCTCGACCGCGATCACCGGGCGTCGCGCCACCGAATGCGAGCTCGAGCTGCTGATGCTGCTCGATCCCGACGGCGGGACGGAGCGCGCCCATGCGTGACCTGCCGGCAAGCCGCGACCTCGTGGCGCTCGCGCGCGAGTTGCTGCTCGATGAATTGCTACCGCTCCTGCCGCCGGAGCGCGGGCGCGACGCGCATCTGATCGCGACGGCGATGGCGATCGCCGCTCGTGAAGCCTCGGCTGGGAACCGATGGGAACAGGAAATCGCCGGCCTGCTGAATGGCTTTTACGGCGAGAGCGGGTCGCTTGATCGCCTTGCCGCCGATCTGCGCAACGGAGCCTTCGAAACTTCTCCGTCGCGCGGCGCGGCGGCTCGCGCAATATTATGGCGTCTGACGGTCGAGAAGCTGCGCGAGGGAAACCCGCAATTCCTCGCCGCTAACGGGTTCCGCAGCGCAGACGGAAAAGGCGAATAGAGCGTGCCCCAATCGAGTGTCCGGGAAGCGATCGAGGCGTTCGGCCGCGGCGAGATCGTCGTCGTCACCGACGACAACGACCGCGAGAACGAGGGCGACCTCATCATCGCCGCGGCGCACGCGACGCCGGAGAAGATGGCGTTCATCATCCGCCACACCTGTGGCATCGTCTGCGCGCCACTGACCGGTGCTGCCGCGCGCCGGCTCTCGCTGGCGCCGATGGTCGCCGAGAACGACGCGATCCACGGCACCGCGTTCACGGTCTCGGTCGATTACCGTCACGGCACGACGACCGGCATCTCGGCCGAGGAACGCACCGCGACGATCCGGGCGCTCGCCAACGGCAATACCGGACCGGCGGATTTCGTCCGCCCCGGCCATATCTTTCCGCTGATCGCCAAGGACGGTGGCGTCTTGATGCGCTCGGGCCATACCGAGGCGGCGGTGGATTTGTGCAAGCTCGCCGAGATCGAGCCGGTGGCGGCGATCTGCGAGCTGGTCAACGACGACGGCTCGGTGATGCGCGGCAAGGAAGTCGCCGCCTTTGCCTCGCATCATAAGCTGAAGCGGATCGCGGTCGCCGATCTGATCGCCTACCGCCAGGCGCGCGAGAAGCTCGTCACCCGGGTCGCCGAGTTCAAGGTGGATTCCGAGATCGGGCCGTTCACCGGCTATGTCTACATCACCCCATTCGACGAGGTGCACCACTACGCCTTCGTCTACGGCAAGGTCGGCGACGGGCGCGATGTGCCGACCCGGCTGCACCGCGCCAACGTCGTCGAGGACGTGTTCGGCGGTGCCAAGCCGATCCACGCCTCGTTCGAGCGCTTCAAGGCGGCGGGGCGGGGCGTGCTGGTCTACCTGCGCGCCGGCGTGTCGGGAGTGCCGACCCGCGCGGTCGGCGAGGGCACCGCGTCGGAGATCGAGCGCAGCAAGCAGTGGCGCGAAATTGGGCTTGGCGCGCAGATCCTGCGCGATCTGGAGATCAGCTCGATCCGCCTGCTGGCGACGCGGGCGCGCACCTATATCGGGTTGGCCGGGTTCGGCATAGAGATCGCGGCGACCGAGTCGCTCGAATAATGCGCCCGCCCGCGAGGCTCCATTACGCCTGGGTCATCGCCGCGGTCACCTTTGTCGTGATCCTGATCACCGCCGGCGTGCGCGCCGCGCCGAGCGTGCTGATCGTGCCGCTGGAGGGCGAATTCCACTGGTCGCGGGCGACGATCTCGTTCGCGGTCGGGGTCAATTTGCTGCTGTATGGCGCGATCGGCCCGTTCGCCGCGGCGATCATGGACCGGTTTGGCGTGCGGCGGACGATGTGCCTGTCGATGGCGGCGACCGCGGCGGCCGTCGCGGCGTCGCCACTGATGCGCGAGCTGTGGCAGTTGATCCTGCTGTGGGGAGTGGTCGTCGGTCTGGGTTGCGGGTTCATCGGAGCGTATTTGTCCGCCTTCATCGCCGCGCGCTGGTTCCGGGCGAGGCAGGGGCTCGTGATCGGGGTGCTGACCGCGGCCAACGCCGCCGGGCAGCTCGTCTTCCTGCCGACGATGGCAAGTCTGGCGACCTATGCCGGCTGGCGGGTCATGGCGCTGGTGCTTGGGTTCGTGGTGGTCGCCTTCGTCCCGATCCTGGCACTGCTGATGCGCGAGCGGCCGGCGGATCTCGGCTTGGCGCCCTACGGTGGCGAGACTGTCGTGCCGGCGACGAAACCGACCGGCAATCCGGTATCGGTCGCGCTTGGCGCGCTCGTCACGGGCGCGCGCTCGCGCGATTTCTGGCTGATCGCCGGGGGCTATTTCGCGTGCGGCGCCTCGACCAACGGATTGATCGGAACGCATCTGATCCCGGCCTGCGTCGATCACGGCCTGACCGAGGTGGTCGGCGCCGGCCTGCTCGCGGCGACCGGCGTCTTCAGCTTTATCGGCGGAACGGTGTCGGGCTGGCTCAGCGACCGCTTCGACAACCGCTACATGCTGTTCTGGTATTACGGGCTGCGCGGTCTGTCGCTGATGTATCTGCCGTTCGCGTTCGACATGTCGTTCTACGGCCTGACCTTGTTCATGGTGTTCTACGGGCTCGACTGGATCGCCGGCGTACCCCCGACGGTGCGCTTGTTGAGCAGCGTCGTCGGCCAGGAGCAGACCGGCATCATGGTGGCGTGGATCACGGTGATCCATCAGCTTGGCGGCGCGCTGGCCGCGTTTCTCGCCGGGTTGCTGCGGATTTCCTACGGCAGCTATCTGCAGGCGTTCATGCTATCGGGGATCATGTGCATCATCGCCGCGGTGATGGTGCTGTTTATCGGCGCCGGGCGCAGCAGCCGGCCCAAGCAGGCGGTCGCCGAGCCGGCGCGGTAGCCACGACGCGCTAGCGGCTGAAGTAGCTCACCGCCAGAGCCGCTCCGAGCAGCAGCAATGCCTGTGCCGCGACATCCGGAGTCGAGAAGCTGTACATCACGCAGAAGACGCCGCAACCGCCGAGCAGCGCCGCTATCAGCGATAGGGCTCGCTGCATCAGGAACGCCTGCAACATCCTCCAGCCCCCCGCCCGTTCGCCCACGGCATCATTCGCCAGTTGAGCATCGAACCGGGGGCCGATCCATAAAATTATAGGTTAATTCGACAGGCATTGCCGATGCCCGTCGGCACGGCAGCGGCCGGTCTACAGACCTAGCGGCAAGCGCAACCTCGGCGCCGGCAACGAATACACCTCGGCGCCCGGTGCCGGAGATACCGCCGATTGCCGCGCCCGCGGCGCGGTGAGCCAGACAAAACTGGCCACGAAGCCGCGAGCGAGCCGGCGGCAAGTCTTGCCGGACAACCGAAGCACTTGCCGAGACATCCGGCCGCGCGCGCAGGCAACGACCACGATCTCGCCGGTTCCGACCTGGATCGTGTAGCGCGGCACCATACGGAACGAGACGAATTCGCGGCCGCCAATGACGCGGTAGCGAAAATCGTCGAGCTGGCGCGCATTTTCCTGGCTCGCCCAGCGCAGCACATCGGCAGGCTCGCGCACCACGAGACGCATCCACTTGGTTCGGGTCATCCCGAAGCTCCAATGCGCCATAAGACGCTGACGGGACAAGCCTATCCGCGAAATGGTTATTTTCCGGTTAGCGCCGCCAGCGATATCTCCGGCTGGACGGTCGCGGCGAATGACGGGCGCTGGGCGATGGCGGCGAAAAATGCCGTGAGCCGCGGCCGGCCGGTCTGCCAGTCCCACACCCTGTGCCGGCGCGCGAAATTTTCGAGCGCGGCCCCCAAGACGATCCGGGCGGCATCGAGCGGGCCCGAATAACCCCCGCCGGTGACTGTCGCCTCGAACGCGTCGGCGGCGCGATCCGCGCGCTCCCGTTCGAGGGCGATGACGCTCGCCGCCTTGAGGCCAAAGCGCAGCTCGCGGTTCCACACGGTGACGGCGTCGAGAAAGGCGTAGGCCCGGCCAAGTTCCGATAGTGTCTTCCATCCGTCCGAGCCGTCCATCGGCAGCAGTTTCCTGCCGCCGTGCCGGGCATCGAGAAAGCCGAGGATGAGCAGGCTCTCGGTGAGGGTCGTGCCGTTGTCGAGTTGCAAGGCGGGCACCTTGCCGCCGGGGTTGTAGGGCAGCAGCGACGAATTCGGGTCGCGCAGCGTCACCTCGACTTCCTCGATGCCGCTTGTGAGCCCCAGCTCACGGACGACGACGCGGGCGATCCGCGCATAGGGCGAGCCCGAGGCGTAAAACAGCTTCATTGCGGAGCCTTTCGCTTTGCTGCACGGTCGGCGAGACCGTCTAGCATTCGTGGCTCGATGCCGGCAAATTTTCCACCGCTGCGTACGGGCTTCGCCGTCGTGTTGCTGCTGTGCGGGCTGACGATGCCGGCTGGCGAAAGGCGTTTACGTCAGCGAAGCGGAGGCACGAGAATCCTGCCCGCCGGTCGATTATCCGCCGACCGTAGATCGCGTCGACACTTGCCCGCTGGAGCAATTCGGCACCATCGTCAGGATCGGCGGTCATGTTTTCCTCTACGGCATGTATGCGCCCAACGGGGCTGGGGCGCTCGGCACGCGGATCGTCATCTACGAGCGGGAAGCCAAGCCGGGTCGTTTGCGCGTCGTGGCCGTGATCGAGAAGGAGAATGTCCCCTACACCAGGCCTAAAATCCTGTGGCTCCCCGACCGGGTCTTGCTGCAGGTGCCGGGAAGCGTCGGCACGGCGGTGCTGAACGAGGAGGAGTTGTTCGCTTGGCGTGGCGATCGCTGGGTTGTCCTCGACACGACCTCGTGGCTCGACGATCTGGAGCGGCGCTTGCCGGGCTACAGCGCCTGGTGGGGTGTATTCCCGATTACCGGAAGATGACCGCGTCGGTGCACCTCCGCCGGGCTGGCGATGGGATTTGACGCCCGAGCGGAGGGCGCGCCGATATCAGCTTCGGCTGGCGCGGCAACAAGCTGGCGATCCTGAGCTTGCGGGCTAAGCTCGGCGCCAGATACGCGGATTTCGGGGACTAGGCGATGTGGGACATTCTGATTCATGGCGGCACGGTGGTTGACGGCAGCGGCATGCCGGGCGTGCGGGCGGACGTCGCGATCGCAGGTGGCTGCATCGCGCGGATCGGCCCAGACCTGCCGCAAGATGCCGAGCGTGTCATCGACGCCGGCGGCCTTGCGATATCGCCCGGCTTCATCGACATCAAGACCCATTCCGATTTCGTCCTGCCGATCAACCCGAAGGCCGAAAGCAAGCTGCGCCAGGGCGTCACTACCGAGATCATCGGCCATTGCGGGTTTTCGGTGGCGCCGGTGCTGCCGGGGAAGACCCAGCTGCTCGCCGATTACCTCTCGGGAGGCGCGCCGTGGCTGCCCTTCCGCGAGGTGAGCTTCCCGGAATATCTCGACACGTTTCCGGCGGCCTCGGTCAACGCCGGGATGCTGGTCGGCCACAACACCTTGCGGCTGATGGCGATGGGCCTTGAGGACCGCGCGCCGAGCGCGATGGAGTTCGACCGGATGGCGGCGTTGCTCGACGAAGGGCTGGCGGCCGGCGCATTGGGGTTGTCCTCCGGGTTGTTCACCCCGCCGGGCAGTTTTGCGGCGCCCGACGAGCTGACGCGGCTGTGCGAGGTCGTCAAGCGGCATAAGGCCGGCTACTTCACCCATATCCGCGACGAATCGGACGGTGTGCTGGAGGGGGTCGAGGAAGCGATCGCCGTCGCCCGCGCGCACAAAATCCATGTCGAGATCGTCCATCTCAAATGCTCGGGGATGGACAATTGGGGCAAGGCGGCGACGGTGCTCGAGACGATCGCCCGGGCGCGCGACGAAGGCCTCGATGTCGACTGCGACGCCTATCCCTATGCCGCCGGCGCCAACCCGCTGAAGAACCTGCTGCCGCCCTGGGTGCAAATCGGCGGCAACGCGGCGATGCTGGCGCGCCTGGCCGAGCCGCAGATGCGCGCCCGCATCGCCCAGGAGATCGCCCAGAGCGGGCTCAATAATTGGGGCCGCATCCCCTCCTGGGAGTGCGTGCAGGTGTCGATCTCGCCGAACCGGCCCCAGACCGCCGGCAAGACCGTCGCCGCGCTCGCCGCTGAAACCGGAGCCGATCCGATAGACCAGCTGTGCGAGCACCTGATCGCCGATAACGGCGCGACCCGCGTCCTCATCACCTCGATCAGCGAGGACGACATCCGCACCATCGTGCGCGATCCGACCGCGCTGGTCGGCTCCGACGGCAATTGCGTCGCCACCTACGGCACGGTCAGCCAGGGCATGCCGCACCCGCGCTTCTACGGCACCTTCCCGCGCATTATTACCCGCTATGTCGGCGAGGAGCATCTGCTGCCGCTGGAGGCGGCGGTCCACAAGATGACCGGCGCCACCGCCAAGGCGCTGAAGCTGCGCGACCGCGGGCTGTTGGCCGAAGGCTGGCGCGCCGATGTCGCGATCTTCGATCCGGGCGACTTCAAGGACCTCGCGACCTACGCCCATCCGCACCGCTATCCGTCGGGCGCGCGCACCAGCGTCATCGTCAACGGGGTCGTCGTCATCGACAACGCCGTCCACACCGGAGCGACGCCGGGGATCGTGCTGCGGCGGGGCCCGGACGGCAGCGTCGGGTAGTAGGCCGCCAACGCGCTGGACAGGCGAAAGCCGGTTCCTTATAGAGGCGCGTTCCCAGTGCGCCCAGGTAGCTCAGCTGGTAGAGCAACGGACTGAAAATCCGTGTGTCGGTGGTTCAACTCCGCCCCTGGGCACCATTCTTTTCAATTACTTACGCCATCATCTTGAGCGCGGGCTGGTCACCCTTGGTGTGATTTTGGTGCAGCACGGACGTTAAGGCTGAGGCTCTTCTTGTTGATGTTGGTGTCGTTGAAATTGCCCGAGGTGTTGAGATTGACCTCGAGGTGCTGCGGTGTCGTTGTGCTCGGCAACCGGCCGCGCTCATTCTCTGGCCATTCGATTTTGATGATTTCGGCGCCAAACGCACCTAGCCAGCGCGTCGCCCATGGGCCCGCCCGCACCCAGCTGAAATCGACGACCCGAATGCCGGCCAGCGCCTTCATGGATGTCGCGGCTAGCCGAGGCTGACCGCGGCGAGCGCAGCCGGGCGCTGGCCGATATCTTGTACCGCGAGCGGTGTTAGCGTCCCGCGCTCGCTATCGATGCGGTACGAAGCCAACCGGCCCGACGCGGTGCCGGCGGCAAACAGGAATTTGCCCTCGGGATCGAGGCAGAACGCGCTCGGCACGGGTTCGGTCGGCACATGGCCGGCATGCGTCAACAAACCGGTGTCAGCTACGACCCTGAACCCGGCGATGCTGTTGTGGCCCCGATTGCCGACATAGAGAAACCGGGCAGACGGGGTCAGGTGTATCTGCGAGCACGTATTGCGGGCGTCGAACTCGGCGGGCAGCGTCGAGATCGTCTGCAACGGCGCTAAAGCGCCTTCTGGGCTGATGCGGTACGCGGTGACGCTGCAACCCTGTTCGTTGGAAAAGTAAACAAGGTCGAGATGCGGGTGAAAGCAGTAGTGCCGCGGCCCGACGAGGTCAGGCTGTGCAACCTGCGGCGGCGCGTTGGCAGTGAGCCGCCCGCTCTCCGCATCGAAGCGGAATTGCATGATCATATTGGGGCCGGGGATGTTCTTCGGCGGCTCCAGCACATTGTCCTGCACGCGGGAGATGTGCGGCACATAGGCGAACCGGTTCGAGCGGTCGGTCGCGATCGCGTGTGCGCCAGTCGCGGTCGCGAGCCAGTCTTGGGATGCCGCGCCAACGGTGCCGTCGGCCGCGAGCCGGAATACCGCCGCACCACCCCCCTGGTAGTACGCGACCAGCATGAAGCGGCCCGAGCGGTCGGGCGCGAGAAAAGTGGGAGCGTGCGGCTGGGCGACTGATCCGGCGGTGCTGAGTGCGCCGGTTTTCGGATCGATCCGGAAGCTGGTGATCGCTGGCCCGCCGCGCTGGCCGACATAAAACATTTGGCGGTGGTTGCTTACCGCCATAACTGACGACCCGGCGGTTGCCGCCGTCTCGCTTTGCTTGGTGAGTCTGCCGGCCTCATCGATCGAAAAGACCGTGATTTTGCCCGCATCCTGCAGCCCGACATAGAGCACGTTCGGCATTGCCTTCTCCCTAAACGCTCATGTCCATCGTCGTCGCCCTCAACCCACCGCGGCGCGGAAAATGCGCAGATAGTTGCCGCCGGCGATCTTCGCCGTTTCGTCGGCCGTGAAGCCGCCGCGCAGCATCGCCGCCACCAGATGCACCCAACGCGTATAGTCGGCGACGCAGCCGCGCGCGTCGAATTGATCGGTGCCGATGCTGACATGGTCGACGCCGATAATGTCCGCCATCTCCTTGAGCCCTTCGACGTATTTGTCGAGGCTCGGAAAGAAGTGCCATACGCCGACCGACCCGCCGGTCTCGGCGATCGCGCGGGCGTGATCGGCGCTGACCTGCCGGCCCGCGAGCGGTGTCGGCCCCATGGCGCGCGATCCCGACACCGCCGTATGCGATAGCAGCAAGGGCTTTGTCGCGACCTTGACCGCCTGCTTCACCATGTCTTCGGTCGCATGCGCGACATCGCAGACAAAGCCCAGCCGGTGACAGGCGCGGATTACCTCGGCGCCAAACTCGGTCAGGCCGTCATGGGTGATTCGCCCGGTCTGGAAGTCGCCGATATCGTTGGGCGTGTAGTGGACGAGCTGCAGGTGTCGGAGGCCTCGTTGATGCGCTTCCTCCAGCCGCTCGAGTTTGCCGTCGAGAAAGTCGGGCCCTTCCACGTCACCGATGATGGCCGGTTCGCCGGCCTTATGTGCTGCCTCGATGTCGGCGGCGCATAAGGCGCGCCGCACGCCATGATCGGCCACCAGCTCATCCATCCAGGCCAAACGCTCGAGGTGATGGCGGTAGAGCTCGTCAGGCGCCGGGGTGCGCAGCGCCGACAGCGCACCGGCCGCATCCCGGCCGAGGATTGGGCCGTCCGGCACATCGGCGAGGCAGGCCACTGCCAGCGCGCCCTCGCGCATATGCTCCGAAAGGTCGTCGCTCGGCGGCGCTGTTGACGAAATCCCAGTGCTGCCGCCATGGGTGTGTACGTCGACCGAGATCGACCTCCGCAGCAGCGTCAGTGCGGCAGTGGCGTCTTCCGCTGTTTTGGCCGCCACTGTTGAGCCACGCGGACCGGTCTCTCCGGCGAGCATCGCCCCGACGGAGGCTAAGACAGTGCCCCACATCGCGTGATGGTGCCCGGCATGGTGGGCGTGGCCGCAACAATCCATGGCGTTTCCTCGGATGGCTCAGGCGCGTTCGATTAGAGCCTCAGCCATCGCCGGCTTCAAGATGCCGGGAAAGTCCAATATCGTCGACGACGGTGCTCGGTCGCAGCCGCGAGCGGGCCGACCGCTGCAATTCCCAGGGAGGACCGTATGCCGGCGCGTCGCGCTTACGGCATGGACCAGGATTTCTACCCGTGGTCGCCGATCGTCAGCCGCGCTGTTCTGCGCTGGCCGGGCAACGCCCGCGTCGCATTGGCGGTCATCGTCAACCTCGAGCATTGGGACTGGGAGGTGCTCGCCGGCACGCCGCTGGTGGTCAGTCCAATGGGTGGTCCGGAGGGTTTGTGGACCGGAAACCAGCCGCAATTCCCCGACATCGGCAGCTGGGGCAACCACGAATACGGCAACCGGGTGGGCGTCTTCCGGGTCCTGGCACTACTCGACAAATACGGCATCACGCCGACCCTGGCGCTCGATAAAGCGGTCGCCGACCACTACCCGACCCTCGTCGCGGAAGGGAAAAAGCGCGGCGCCGAGTTCATTGCACACGGACTGTCGCGCCGACGCTTGATCCATACCGGCATGTCCGAGAATGAGGAGCGCGCTTATATCCGCGCCTCGATCGAAGCCGTTGAACGGGCAACTGGGACGCGGCCGGTCGGCTGGTCGGGCCCCGATTTCCAAGAGACGCAGAGGACGCCGAACCTGCTAGCGGAGGAAGGTATCCGCTATGTCTG
>Ga0182024_10003912_pt1 | contig 34873 bp, 31 predicted proteins | sample P32metaG_FD_120480 | JGI IMG/M metagenome (GOLD analysis project Ga0182024, IMG submission 120480) | Permafrost microbial communities from Stordalen Mire, Sweden - P3-2 metaG (Illumina Assembly) | ecosystem: Environmental > Terrestrial > Soil > Wetlands > Permafrost | place: Sweden: Stordalen...
AGGCGGCGCGTGCTCGGTCGGCGGCGCAGGCGGCGCGTGCTCGGTCGGCGGGGGAGGCGCGTGCGCACCCGGCGGCGGTGGCGGCGCATGCGTACCCGCTGGCGGCGCCGGCGGCGTCTTCCCCGGGGTAGGCGGCGCGCCTTGTTGGGGTGGGGTGCCTCCCGCCGGCGGAGCGGGCGGCTTGATCGCCGTCGGTGCCACCGTACCCGGCGGATGCTGACCCTGATTTGCCGGCGGCGGCGGCCTCTGGGCCACGGGGACCTGAACGACCGGCGCCGTCCGGTGCCAGACCTGATTTTGCAGGGCGACATGATTGCCCGTCGTCGCGCCGGGCGTGGTGAGATGCTGGTAGCGGCCGGGATCGACGACGACCTCGTGCTGTTGCCAGTTGAAATGGCCCCAGCCCCACAGGGTCGCGACGACGACAAGCGGAACGCTGTATCCGATGCCTGGGCCGACGTCGCCGTTATAGAAGCCGGGCGGCGGCGGGATGTAAACGGGCGGGTCGTCGCTGTCGGGCCAATTCCCGTAGACCACGGCCGGGTTGTAGACCGGGACGTAGACGGTCGTCGGATCCACGGGCTCGATTAGAACCTCGCCGCCTTGCTGATCGACCTTGAGTTGCGGCGTGGTTTTGAGCTGACCCGCGCTCACAGCGCGCTCGCGCAGGAACTGGATCCGCGCCATCGTTTCGACCTGCTGATTGGCGAAGGCGGTGCCGAGCGCCTGGGTCCAGTCGAAATGGTCGTTCATCATCACGATGATCTGCGGAAAAGCGACCAGCGACTTGACGCTCGGATCCCAGGGCAGCGGCTGCAGCGCGGCGACTAGGTCGTTCCCCGTCAACGCGGCGTTCTTGCTGTCCTGCAGCCATTTTCCGGCGTCGATCACCTGGTCCGGAAAGGTCGCCGCCATCAGCAACTGGGTCAGCAGCTGGTCGGGATAGAGCGCGATCGGCGCCAGCATCTGGTCGAGCTGCGGCTGGGTGAACGCCGCCGGCGCCGGGTTCAAGGCGGCCTGCGCCTCGGCCTGAGTGGGCGGCTGCACTGGCTGAGCGCCGCAAAGCGACGGCGCCGCAATCAGCGCCGCGAGGAGCGCTCCTGAAAACACGCTCCCATAAAGTTGCTTCATTATGCTTCCCTCACTGGCGCCGGTCCGATCAGCTCGGCCAAAGCTCAATAACGCTCAACCCGCCACGCAATTCCCTCCACACCTTTTTCGCTTGTCTCGCACGTAGCGGGCACCGCGTCGATACGATATTCTAGCCGCTGAACAGACAAATCCCGGGAGGCCGTAATGCCCGTCGTCAAAGTTACCGATCTCGCCTATGGGCGGCTGCGCTCGCCCGACCTCGACAAGCAGGAAGAGTTTCTCACCGCGTTCGGGATGGTGCGCGCCGACCGCACCAAGAATGCGCTCTACATGCGCGGCACCGACGCGCCGCACCACCTCCACGTGACCGAACTGGGGGAGCCCAAATACGTGGGCATCGCCTTTCACGCGGGCAGCGAGGAAGATTTGGATAGATTGAGCCGCGTCCAGGGAGCGTCGAAGGTCGAGGACATCGACGAGCCGGGCGCCGGCAAGCGCGTGCGCCTCACCGACCCCGACGGGTTCCAGGTCGAGGTGGTGCATGGGATGGAGATGCTGCCGAAAATCCCGGTCCACCGGCCAAAGATCAATTTCGGCGAGGACAAGACTCAGCGGCGTAACGCGCTCTATTACAAGGAGGTTGCGCGCGGCCCGTCGCACGTCAAACGGTTTGGCCATTTTGTCGTGCACACGCCGCAATTCGAGAAGACGCTTGGCTGGTATCGCGAGATGTTCGGCTTCCGTCCCTCGGACGAGGTCTATGTCGGCAGCAAGGACAATATCACCGGCTCGTTCAACCGGCTCGACCGCGGCGACGACTTTGTCGATCACCACGCCTTCTTCTGCATCCGCAGCGACAAGGCCGGGCTCAACCACCTCAGCTACGAGGCGGCCGATATCGACGACATCATGATCGGCCACGATGTTCTGGCGGCGAAGGGCTACGAACATTTCTGGGGGATCGGCCGGCATTCGCTGGGCAGCCAGGTCTATGACTACTGGGGCGACCCCTGGGACCGGGTGCACGAGCATTGGGCCGATACCGACGTGCTCAACGCCAGCGTGCCACCCAATCTGATCAGCCGCGAGGAACTCGCCGGCCCGTGGGGCGGTCCGCCACCGGAGAAGTTCATGCACCACGCGGTCCGGTAAATTTCTTCTCGTCATTGCGAGGAGCCAAAGGCGACAAAGCATTTCGATCGGCCGGTCTGATTGGCTGGAGATTGCTTCGCTCGGCTCGCAATGACGACCGACAACGAGGAGCCCTGTCCGATGAAAACCTTTGTCCGTTGCGGCCAGTTGTTCACCGGGCAGGAGGACGAGGCGCAGAAGGATGCCGCGCTCGTCTATGACGGGAGCGGCGAGCTGCTCTACGCCGGGCCCGAGGCCGGGGCGCCGAAGCGCGGCAAGTCCGACCTGGCAATCGACCATTCGCGGCATTTCGTCATGCCGGGACTCATCGACGTCCACACCCATCTCGCCTACGGCAACGCCAAGACCGAGGAGGATATCGACCTCTACAGCCCGCTCGAGTTCCGCGCGCTGCGTGGTATGTTCTTCGCGCAGAAGGTTGCTGCTGCGGGTTATACCGCGATCTGCTCACCGGGCGATGCGGGCCAGGTCAGCCTGTCGATCCGCAATGCCATCAACGCGGGACTCTTCGACGGACCGCGGGTGATGGCGGCTGGGCCCTATATCACCTCGCATCAGGGCCTCACCGACTGGTACCCGACCTGGATCGGCGCGCCGACGACCTCGATCGGCAAGCTCGTGACCACCGTGGCCGAGGCGGTCGAGGAAATACGCTGGCAGGTCAAGAACGGGGTCGACTGCATCAAGATCGCGATGGACGGCATCCAGCGCCGGCCGGACGGCGAGCTGATCGCTGCCTTCACCCAGGAAGAGACCGACATCATGGTCCGCGAGACCCACCGCATGGGCAGGAAGGCTGTAGCGCACGCGGTCGGCCGCGAGGCGACGCTCTACTCGGCCCGCGCCGGGATGGACCTGATCTTCCACGGCTTCGGCTCGGACGACGAATGCATTGCCGCGATGAAGACGTCGGGCAGCGCGCTGTGCCCGACCTTGACCCAGCCCAAAAACGTCATGGAGTTCACCCAGCCGCATGAGCCCGCCGCGCTGAAAGGCCGGCCGGAAGCCACCGAAAAGCGCTACCGGCTCGGCTGCGCCAATCTGAAGAAGGCGAAGAAGGCCGGCATTCCGTTTCTCACCGGCACCGATAGCGGGTTCGCGGTCACTCCCTACGGCGAGTGGCACGCGCGCGAACTGGAGCTCTTTGTCGACGATCTCGGCTTCTCAAAATCCGAGGCGCTGCGCGCCGCGACGGCGGTCAACGGCCGGTTCATGGCCGACACCGCCCGCATCGGCGTCCTGGAACCCGGCCGGGCCGCCGACTTCACCGCCTGGGACGGCTCGCCGCTCGCCGATATCGGGATCCTGCAGGATCATCGCCGCCGGCTTCGCGGTGTCTATATCGCCGGCAAGGAGATTCGCATCGCCGACCGGCCTTACGACCCGCGCAAGGTCACCGATTTCTCGCTCAGCAACTGGACCGATCTTTACACGCAAGAGCGCGTCGCCGAGTTGCGCGGAGCGACCCGCCGGCTCGAAGCGGCGGAATAGACGCCGCGGTTTCGGCGATGGTCGACATCACCCACCCGAAACTGCGACGGCTATACGAATACTGGGAGACAAAGCGCGGCGAGCGGGCGATGCCGTCGCGTGCCGATCTCGATCCCATCGAGATGACCTTCGTCATCGGCAACATCATCCTTGTCGACGTGATCGACGGCGATCCTTTGCGCTTTCGCATCCGGCTGCACGGCACCAATCTGTCTCAGCGGGTCGGCTACGAACTGACCGGCAAGATGCTCGACGACCTGCCGGTGAACGAGTTCCGCCAACTGGCGCAAGAAAGCTTCGCCCGCGTCGCTAGCAGCGGCGAGCCGACGTACGGCAGGCGCGACCGCGCCATCGATGGCCGGTTTGCCCGCTATGAAACCGTCATCATGCCGCTGTCAGGCGACGGGACATCGGTCGACCGGCTTCTCGTCGGCCTCATCTACGACGACGAGAAACACTGAGCGGCCGCGTGAAAATCCGCGACGTCAAAACCTATGTGCTCGAGGCGACGCTTGCCGAGCCGTTCGCCTATTCGCAGGCGTGGTACGAGCGGCGTGGCGCCTGTCTCGTGGAAATCGTCGGCGAGGACGGCAACAGCGGCTGGGGCGAGGCGTTCGGCCCGGCGCGGCTGACGGCGCCGATCGTGGAGTATTACAAGCCGCTGCTCGTCGGCGAGGACGCGCTCGCCACCGAGCGCCACTGGCAGAACCTCTACAACCGGCTGCGCGATCACGGCCAGAAGGGCCTGGCGATCGAGGCGATGTCGGCGATCGACATCGCGCTGTGGGATTTGAAGGGCCGTCACCTTGGGGTTTCGGTGCAGCGGCTGATAGGCGGCCCGCTGCGCGACCGGGTCGAGGCCTACGCCACGGGGTTTTACCGCAAGCGGAACGGCGACCCGCTCGCCTATCTGGTCGACGAGGCGCATGAGCGGCTCGCCGCCGGGTTCACGGCGATCAAGCTGAAGCTCGGCTTCGGCATGGATGCCGATGCGCGCTTGTGCGCGACCGTGCGAAAGGCCGTCGGCCCCGAGATCCGCATCATGGTCGACGCCAATCATGCCTATGACGCACTCGGCGCAATCCGGCTGGGCAGGATGATCGAGCCCTGCGACATCGCCTGGTTCGAGGAGCCGGTGCCGCCCGAAGACTTCGCCGGGTATCGCGAGGTCAAGGCGGCGCTCGACATCCCGATCGCCGGCGGCGAGGCCGAGTTCACCCGCTGGGGCTTCCGGCCGCTGATCGCCGAGCGGCTGGTCGACATCCTGCAGCCGGACATCGCCGCGGCCGGCGGCATCTCCGAGACCAAGAAGATTGCCGACATGGCCAATGCTTTTGGCGTACGCGTCAATCCGCATGTCTGGGGCACCGGTGTCGCGCTCGCCGCCTCGCTGCAATTGATCGCCTGCCTGCCGCACAATCCGCCGGGCCTCCATCCGATCGAGCCGTTGCTCGAATTCGACCAGTCCGAGCACCCGATCCGCATGGCGGTCATCGCCGAGCCGATCGTGCAGAAAGACGGCTGGGTCGCCATTCCCGACCGCCCCGGCCTCGGCATCGAGATCGATCGCGCCGCGCTCGCCAAATTCAAGGCTGCGTGATGTTCCGGTTGCCGAAGGCGCTGCGGCACCCGACATGATGCGGCGATGCCGCGAGACCCCCGCGATCAGAACCAGCCTGCCGACACGGCCACGCGGCTCGATGGGTTGTCGGCCGACATCAGCCAATGGCTGATCCGCGACGCGCGGTTTCTCCCCGGCAATCCCGAGATCCTCACCGAGTTCTGCGAGCGGGTCGCCGACGCCGGCATCCCCATAGACCGCGTGTCGCTGCACCAGCGCGCCTTCCACCCGCAATATCGCGGGGTATCGCGCACCTGGCGCCCCGACCAGGCGCTCGAGGAGAAATTCCTCGACCACGGCATCGAAAAGACCACAACCTATATCGAGAGCCCGGTACGTCTGGTCGTGGAAGAAAAGCAGAGCCTCGACTGGCGGCTCGACGGCAACACCTTGCTACCGTTTTCGATGCTCGACGAGCTGCGCCAGCAGGGCTTCACTCATTACGTCATGGAGCCGCTGGTCTACGCCGTGGGCATCGTCAACGCCTTCTCCATGGCGACCCGGAAAGCGGGAGGCTTCAGCGTCGCGGAGAAAAGGTTTTTCCGCGACATCCTGCCCGCCTATGCGGCGGTCGCCGAATTGAAGGCCTTGCGGCGGTTCATCGGCGGCGTGCTGACGACTTATGTCGGCGCGGAGGCCGGCAAGCTGGTGCTCGATGGCCAGGTTCGCCGCGGCGACGTGCGCGAGATCACCGCGGCGCTGATGCTGTTCGACCTGCGCGACTTTACGGCGATGTCCGACCGGCTGAGCCCGCGCGCGGTCATCCGCATGCTCAACAGCTATTTCGACTGCGTGATGCCGCCGGTGCAGCAATACGGCGGCGAGGTCGTCGAGATCATGGGTGACGGCGTGCTGGCGATCTTCAATCAGGGCAACGACCGTAGCGCCGCGGATGCTTGCAACTCGGCGTTGGCCGCGGCCAACGCCGGTCTCGCCGCCCTCGTCGAGCGCAACCAGCGCCACCCGGCAACGCCGCTGCAGGCCGGGGTCGCACTGCATTTCGGCAAGATCTCCTATGGCAATATCGGCTCCGGCAACCGGCTCGACTTCACCGTGATCGGACCCGACGTCAACCTGACCGCCCGCATCGAGCGGTTCTGCCGCGAGCTCGACCGGTCACTGATCATGTCGGAAGCGTTCGCCGACAGGCTGGGCCGCCCGATGTGGGAGATCGGTCATTACGAGATACGCGGGTTCGCCAAGATGCAGCGCCTGTTCGAACTGCCGCCGATCTGACGGTCTCGGTCGGTCGGTAGAGCCTATGCGCCTTCGAACAGGCGCTGGCCGATGAACTCGCCCTCGGCAGCACCGCGGGACAGGCGAACAGCCCGCCGCCGACATGGGTGACGAACTGGTTCATCATGTCGAATTTGGCCATGTTCTCGAAAATCTTGATAAACCCGGTCCGCGGATCGCGCTGATAGCAGATGAAGAACAGGCCGGCGTCGTATTCCATCCCCTGCCGCCACCGCGGCCAGCGCTCCGCGGTGAAGTTCACACCGTCATTATACGAATAGGGACGGCGGAGAATGTGCGCCGTCATTGGTCGCCGCCGCAGCGAGGCGCACATGCGCGGTTTCGGCGATAACCAGATTGCCGTCCTTGTCGGTAGCGTTCAGGTCTAGCGGATCCGTCTCGCTGCCCTTGCCGATCGGTGCTCCCGACGCCTTGTGCCGCCCGACGGTCTGCTCCTGGAACGTCACCTTGGTGTTGTCCCAATGCTCGAGGGCGATGCGGATGCGTCGCACGACTAGGTAGCTGCCCCCTTGCATCCAATCGGGCCCTTCGCCGCCGACCCAGACGAATTTTTCCATCAGCGCCGGATCGCGCGTCGAGGGTTGTTGGTGATCTTCAGGATGACCGGTTTGCCTTGCGGCACATGGATTTCCGCCGGGGTGAAGCGGTGATCCTTGATCGTCACGGCGATTGTCGGCGGCTCGACGGCGCCTGCCGAAGCGCCAACCCACATGAAGGCTAGCGAGATAGGGGCCAGTCGCAACCCGCTAATCATTCGCTGTGTCCTCGCACCGACGAACCGGTGTACGAAAACGCTTAGGTTATTCTGCGAGTGCAAGTCAATCGCAAATCAAACAACCCTACCGCCGCGCCTGGAAGAACGCGCGCAGCAGCGCCGCGGCCCGGCGCTCGTCGATGCCGCCATAAACCTCCGGCCGATGACGGCAGCTCGACTGATCGAAGATGCGCGGCCCGTGCTCAACCCCGCCCGCCTTCGGATCGTAGGCGCCGAAATAAAGCCGGCGTACGCGGGCCAACGCGATCGCCGCCGCGCACATCGGACAGGGTTCGAGCGTGACGTAAAGATCGCAGCCGTCGAGCAGCTTCCGCCCGAGCGTCGCCGCCGCCTCGCGCAGCACCAGCATCTCGGCATGAGCGGTCGGATCGCGCTCTGCCTCGACCCGGTTGCCCGACGCGGCGACGACTGCGCCATCGGCGCCGACCAGCACCGCGCCGATCGGCACTTCGCCGCGCCAGCCGGCCGCCTCGGCCTCATCGAAGGCCCGCATCATCGCTATGTCGTCGTGCTTGGTCATTGCCGCTGGTGCCGCGCCTCGCTATGTCGTGAACAAGATGAACGACGCCGCGCCTCAGCGCATCGCCAAAGTGCTCGCCCGCGCCGGGTTGTGCTCGCGCCGCGACGCCGAGCGCTGGATCGCCGAGGGGCGCGTCGCCGTGGACGGCACGGTCCTCACCAGCCCCGCCGTCACCGTTACCCCAGCTAACGACGTCCGCGTCGACGGCGCGCCGCTGCCCGAGCCCGGGCGAGCGCGGCTGTGGCGCTATCACAAGCCGGCGGGCCTCGTCACCACCCATCGCGACGAGAAGGGCCGCGCCACGGTCTTCGCCGCGCTGCCCAAGGAGGCGGGAAGGCTGATTTCGGTCGGCCGGCTCGACCTCAACTCCGAGGGATTGTTGCTGCTCACCAATGACGGCACGCTCGCCCGCCGGCTCGAACTGCCGGCGACCGGCTGGCTGCGCCGCTATAAGGTGCGTGTCCACGGGTTTGTCGACCCGGCCCGGCTCGCGGCGCTCGAAAAAGGCGTGACGATCGACGGCATCGCCTATGGCCCCATCCGCGCCCAGCTCGAGCGGCAACAGGGCTCCAACGCCTGGCTTGCGCTCGGGCTGCGCGAAGGCAAGAACCGCGAGGTACGGCGCGTGCTGGAGCATCTCGGTTATCCGGTGGCGCGACTCATCCGGCTCTCGTACGGGCCCTTCCAGCTTGGGCATCTGGCGCGCGGCGCGCTCGAGGAAGTACCGAAGAAAGTGCTCGACGAGCAGCTCGGCAAGGGCGATCCAACGTCGAAACCCGATGCGCGTCGTCGGCGGTAGGCATCGCGGGCGGCAGCTCGCCGCCCCGCCGGGCGATACGGTGCGGCCGACCAGCGACCGCGCCCGCGAGGCGCTGTTCAACATCCTGTCGCACGGAGAATTTGCCACGGCCGGGCAGCCGTTTGCCGACGAGAACGTGCTCGACGCCTTTGCCGGCACTGGCGCGCTCGGCATCGAGGCGCTGTCGCGAGGGGCATCGCGCGCCGCCTTTATCGAGACCGACCGGGCCGCGCTGTCGGCGCTGCGCCGCAACCTCGCCGTGCTCGACGAGGAAGACAGCGCCGACGTCGTCGCCGGCGACGCGACCCGCCCGCCTCGCGCGCCCTACGCCTGCGCGCTGGCCTTTCTCGATCCGCCCTACCGCAGCGGCCTCGCCGCGCCGGCACTGACGGCGCTTGCGGCGATGGGCTGGCTGGTGCCGTGCGCCGTCGCCGTCGTCGAGATCGCCGCCGGCGAAGAGTTTTTCCCGCCGGATGGGTTTACGATGATCGACGAGCGCAAGTACGGCGCCGCCAAACTCCTCTTTCTCCGCCGCGAAGGAGCCGCACGATGAACATGCCGCGCATCACCCTGCCCGACGGCGAAACCGTGCCGGCCTACGGTCAGGGCACCTGGCACATGGGCGAAAGCCGCGGCCGCTTCGCCGAGGAGGCGGCGGCGCTGAAGCTCGGCATCGAGCTTGGCATCACCCTCATCGACACCGCCGAGATGTACGGCAGCGGGGTGGCCGAGGAGATCGTCGCCGAGGCGGCGCAAGGGCGGCGCGATGAGCTTTTCATCGTCAGCAAGGTGCTGCCTTACAACGCTTCGCGGAACGGCACGATCGAGGCCTGCGAGAACAGCCTCAAGCGGCTCAAGACCGACCGGATCGATCTCTACCTCCTGCACTGGCGCGGCTCGCACCCGTTCGCCGAGACGCTGGCCGGGTTCGAGCGGCTGCAGCGCGACGGCAAGATCCGCCACCACGGGGCCAGCAATTTCGACCGCGGCGATATGGAGGAGTGGGTCAAGCTGAGCAACGGCAAGTCGGTCGCCTCGAACCAGATCCTTTACAACCTCACCAGGCGCGGCCCGGAATGGGAGGTGATCCCGTGGTGCCGCGAGCGCAACATCTCGGTCATGGCCTATTCGCCGATCGAGCAGGGCCGGATGCTCGGCCACAAGGCGCTGGCCGAAACCGGGGCGCGGCATGGCGCCACCGCGGCGCAGGTCGCGCTTGCCTGGCTCTTGCGGCAGGACGGAACAATCGTCATCCCAAAGGCGACCCGGCAGGAGCATGTGCGCGAGAACCTCGGCGCGCTCGACCTCACACTCACCGACCAGGACCTCGCCGATCTCGACCGCGCCTTCCCGCCGCCGAAGGGAAGAACCAGCCTGGGGATGCTGTAACCACGGCGCGCAGCGCCCAGAAATTCACCACAGAGACACAGAGAACACCGAGATTTCTTCCGCACGCTATCTTTGTGCCCTCCATGTCTCGGTGGTTAATCTATCTGCGGCTTCGCCGCGACAATCACCGCGACTGGATCGTCGTGCCGCCGTCGACGGTGATGATCTGGCCGGTGATGAAAGCGCCGGCCGGCGAGGCCAAGAGCAGCGCCGGGCCGGCGATGTCGATCGGCTGGCCGAGGCGGCGCAACGGGGTCGCGGCCTCGCGGCGAGCACGGCGTTCCGGATCCTCGTAAAGTGCGCGGGCGAACTGGGTCACGACGAGGCCGGGCGCGATGCAATTGACCCTGATCCCGTCCGGCCCCCAGGCGGCGGCTAGGTTGCGGGCCAGCGCGTAATCGGCCGCCTTGGTGATGCCGTACATGCCGAGCTCCAGCGAGGCATGCAGCGCGGCGACCGAGATGATGTAGATGATCGACCCGTCCTTGCGCTCGCGCATCCCCGGCGCCACCGCGCGCGAGAACCACAGATTGCTCTGCACGTTGTTGGTCATCATCCGCTCGAACGCCTCGTCGGTCAGCGTGTCGAGCGGGCCGTGATGCGGGTTGATCGCGGCGTTGCAGACCATGACATCGACGCGGCCGTAGGCCTCGTGGGCCTTGGCGACAAGGTTCTCGCACTGCGCCTTGTCGGAGATGCGGCAGGTGACCGCCATCGCCTCGCCGCCCTTGGCCTCGATCGCGGCGACGACCTCCTGGCAGGGCTCCAGGTTGCGGCCGGAAATCACCACCTAGGCGCCGGCCTCGGCGAACTGTTCCGCCATTGCCCGGCCGATGCCGCGCGACGAGCCGGTGACGACCGCAACCTTTCCAGTGAGATCGAAGAGTTTCATGCTATCGCGTCTCACGCACCAGCGGGTTGCGCAGGATGCCGATGCCGGTGATCTCGATCTCGCAGACGTCGCCGTGCTTCAAGTTGCGCGGCGAGCCTTCGGTGCCCATCCACACCACGTCGCCCGGCCACAGGGTCAAATATTGCGACATGCGGCTGATGAAGGTGGCGACGCCGTAGAGCATGTGGTTGGTCTGGAAGTTGTCGGTCACCTCGTCGTTGACGCGGACGATGGTGCGCGCCGCCTCGAGGTCGAAATCGGTCTCGATCCACGGCCCCATCGGCTTGAACGTGTCGGTGTTCTTGGCGCGCCACAGGGTGCGGTCGCCGCGCTGCCAGGTGCGCTCGCTCATATCGTTGCCGATGGTCCAGCCGAGGACGCAGCTGAGCGCCTCCGACTCCGACAGGTATTTCGCCTTGGTGCCGATGACCGCGACCAGCTCGCCCTCGTATTGCACCAATTCGCCGGCGTCGTGCGGGATGACGATGTTTTCGTTATGCGCAATCAGCGCGTTGTTGGCGCGGTAGCCGACATCGGCGGCGGGCGGGATGTTGGGCTTCTCGCCGCGCTTCGCGGCCATCTCGGTGATGTGCTCGACGTAGTTGAGCCCCGCCGCGTAGAAGGTTTTCGGAATGACCGGCACGAGATATTTGATGTCGCGCAGCTTGTGCTTGGTGCGGGTCATCTCGTAGCCGGCGAAGGGGTCGCCCTTGACCGCCACGACCTCGTCGCCCTCGACGATGCCATAGGATTCCTGCCCGTTTGCTTGGTAGCGGAGCCAGCGCATCGCATCCCTCCCGTTGAGTGCCGCCCGACTATAGCCGACGCACGCGCGGCGGCAACGCGATGCCTGTTATCCCTGTTATTTGCCGCCCTTTATCAGGCATTAACAGGCCTCCGCCGTCACCCGCGCGCCCGTCCCTTCGACCCCTGGCACCTCTTGTTACTTGCGGCTTTTAACAGGAGGCCGACCTCCTGTTACTCCTGTTACCTCCTGTTACCCCCTGTTATCGGCGCCATCATCAGGAGGCCGCACCGCCTCGATTACCGATCGGGGCAATCAGAGCACGGAATTTTGGCAAAATTAGCGTCGGTAGGCCGTGTCATTGCGAGGAGCGCAAAGCGCGACGCGGCAATCTCGTGCGGATGAGCCTGCAGCGGCACGAGATTGCTTCGCTACGCTCGCAATGACGACTTTCGGCTACTCCTACGCGTAACGCCAGGGCTTGTCAGGCTGTTGCGCGGTTTCGTCGATAGTCCATTGCGGCAGGGCGATGCCGGCGGAGACGTCGCTGAACACCATGCGCACGCGGGTGCCGACGCCGACGCTCTTCACCAGCTCGGGTGGCGCCAGTTGCCCGTCCGGGGTGCAGAGGTTGCCGATGACGCGCAGCGCCTCGTCGGCGGTCGGCTGGCCCTTCTGCGTATCGAGATCTACCAGCAGCACCATGTACGGCGTCTTGCCGCGAAAGGCCGGTTGAATCGCGTGGTGCACCTCGGTGTAGGAATGCACCGCGCCCTTGCCCTCGACCTTTTTCCAGCTCGATTCCCGCGTCATGCACCACGGGCACGCCGTGGTCGGCGGGTAGCGGAAGCGGCCACACTGGTTGCAGGCCTGGAGGTGGAAATCGTGCGCGGCGCAGTGCTTGAAGTATTCGACGTTCTCGACATCGAGATCGTCGATCCGCAGCCCCATGCCCATGTATTCGCCGTCTATGGTCGCCATTGCGTTTCTCCAACTCTTATCCGGTCAGTCCCCGCGCGGGGACTTTTGGCTGGATCGGCGTTGCGCGTCCTTCGAGACGGCTGCTCCGCAGCCTCCTCAGGATGAGGATGTTCCTTGATGCCATCAAGAATTGGACCTCATCCTGAGGAGAGCTCGAAGAGCGCGTCTCGAAGGACGCAGAGTGCCGATGCAGCGCGGCTCACTGTTGCTCACCAACCCTTGCGCATGACCATCGACGACGCGGTCGCCGGGTTGGCCCAGCCGAGATTGGCGCTGACCTCGACATCCTTGACCTGGCGGCAGCCGCCTTCCTTGTAGTCGAAGGTGTGCCGGCGCTTGCCGTCGGGCCCGACGGGACAGGAATCGTCGACATCGTGGCGCAGCTGCCGCGTGTTCTCGATCACCATGTTCATGCCGTGGGTGTAGCCCTCGCAGAGATGGCCGCCGCTGGTGTTGTTGGGCCGCTTGCCGCCGAGGGTGATCGTGCCGTCGCTGACGTACTGCCCGCCGTCGCCCTTTTTGCAGAAGCCGTAATCCTCGAGCTGCAGCATGGTGGTGAAGGTGAAGGCGTCGTAGGAGCCGGTGACGTCGACATCCTCCGGCCCGACCCCGGCGTTCGGCCACAGGATCTCCTTGGCATAATAGCCGGCGACCCGCGAGATCGGGCCGTGCTGGTAGTGCATATCGAGCCTAGGCTTCGAGCAGCGCCCGACGACGCCGCGGATCAGCACCAGCGGCTGCTTCAAATCCTTGGCGCGGTCGGCCCGAGTAACGATGACGCAGGTGCCATTATCGGTCTCGACGCAGCAGTCGAGGAGGTGCAGCGGCTTGCAGATGAAGCGGCTGGAAATCACGTCCTCGACCGTGAAGCGCTTCTTGTAATAGGCCTTCGGGTTGTTCGAGGCGTGGCGCGAGTGGAACATTTTCACATGCGCGACCTGTTCGGGCGTCGTGCCGTAATCGTACATGTGGCGCATGAAGGTCGGGGCGAAGCTCTGCCCGGCGCTCTGCCAGCCATAGGCGCGGTTGTGCAGCATGTCGCCCGAAACCGGCGCGGCCGAACGCGCCCCGGTGCCGCCGATGCGCACCTGCGAGAAGCCGTTCATCGCGCGAAAGATGGCGACGCATTTGCAGAGGCCCGCCTCCATAATGCCGATGGCGATGCCGATCAGCGCCTCGGTCGACGAGCCGCCGCCGACGCAATCCATGTAGAAATTGAGCCGCAGGCCGAGATCGCCAGCGATGAAGGTCGCCGAGGTCGAGTCGCCGCCCGAATAGTCGAGCATGCCATCGACATCCGAGGGCTCGAGCCCGGCGTCGAGGATCGCGTTGCGCACCGCCCAGGTGCCGAGCGCGCGGGTGGTGATGCCCGAGCCGCGGGTATAGGTGGTCTCGCCGATGCCGACGATCGCGTATTTGTCGCGCAGATATTTGGGCGTGGTGCCGTCGACCTCTTGGCGTGGCAATGGCATGCGCTTTCCCCTCCTCCGTTTCGCTTCCCGGCGTAAGCCGGGATCCACTTTTCGCCGCCCGAGAAGCGGATGAGTGGGCCCCGGCTTGCACCGGGGAGCGGTTCAATTGCTAGTACAGCCGGTAAAACTTCAGCGCGGTGTCGTGGAACATCTTGTTCTTTTCGTCGTTCGAGTAGCCCTCCGAGACGCGCTTGAACGCGTTCCACAAATTCGCGTAGCTGCACATCCCCTTGTCGACCGGGAAGTTGCTTTCGAACATCACGCGGTCGGGGCCGAAGGCCTCGATGCAGGTGTTGAGATAGGGCGCCCAGGCCTTCGCCAACTGCTCGGATGAGGGCGCCGAATCCTGGCGGCCCATCTCGAAGCCCATCAGCGACGGCATGCCGAGCCCGCCCAGCTTGATGTAGAGGTTGGGGAACTGGCCGAGCTTCATGATCTGGCTGCGCCACTCGGCGAAAACCTCGTCGCGCTTGTCGGCATAGGGGCCGACCGCGAGCGCGCCGCCGATATGGTTGAGCACGATCTTCGTTTCGGGGAACGCGCCGGCGAGGCTAACCAGATCGCCGAGCTGCGAATGGAACATCCAGGCCTCGAAGGTGAGGTTCAGCGGCGCCAGCGCAGCGAAGCCCTCGCGGAAGCTGCGGTCGACATAGAGGCCCTCGCCGGAGCCCGAGGTGAAGACGCGGAGGTTCGGGTCGGCATGCCAGGTCGCGCCGTTGCGGATGCCGCGGAAGCGCCCGCCCGAGGCGGTGACGTGTTGTTCGAGGATGCCCCGGGCACGGCCGCCGACGGCGCGCAGATCGACATTGCCGACGATCCCGGCGCAGCACTTGGTCGGTCCGTATTTGCCGCTCTCGCTCATCGCCGAGACGCCGGCGACGAAGGTGGTTTCGCCCAGGGAACGCGTCTCGGGCGGACCCTCGGCGCGGTACATCTCGCGGCATTCGAGGAAGACGGTGGCGCGGATGTTGTGGCCGCTCGACACATCCTCGACGAGGTCGTGCAAGAGGTAGCGATTGCCCGGCCGGTCCCAGAGGTGATGGTGCGGGTCGACGATCGGCCGGTCGGGTTCGAGCGCCACCTCCTGGGTCGCGGCGAGCCAGTCCTTGCGGATCGGCAGGTGGCGCTGGGGTGCGGCGCTGGTGGATTGCATCGGGTAATTCCTCCCGGGGGCCGAGACTTAGCCGAAGGCCGGGCCAAGTCTGCGACGGCGCGGCGGCTGGGTGCAAGCCGTGATTCCGGTGGCCTGACCCTCACCCGCCTCGCCGTGGCTCGGCACCCTCTCCCGCATTGCGGGAGAGGGAAGGGACCCGCGCCGTCAGGCGTGGGAAGGGCGAGGGTAACCTCAGGCTTTCGCCAGCACCCGCTCGCGAAAGCTGCGCATCTCGGCAACGACCGTGTCCGCCGCCGGGCGCTCGAAATCGAAGTCGATCGCAGTGGCGCCGAGGTCTTGGAGCGCATGGATGTCGCCGACGATGTCGGCGTCGCTGCCGGAGAATAGCCGCCGCTCGCCGTCCGAGGCGCGGTCGGGCAGGTCGTGGCCGTAGCGCTTGACGCGGTAGGTGAGCGCCACCGCGTCGGCGCTGCGGCCGGCTTGCGCGGTCAGCCGCTTGAGGCGCGCGACCCCGGCCTTGTAGCGCGGCAGGCTGTCCAAGAGGTGCGCGTTGTTGGTGCCGATCGGGTACCAGGCGTCGCCGAGCCGGGCCGCCCGGCGCAAGGACGGGCCGCTTTCGCCGCCGACCCAGATCGGCGGGTGCGGCTTCTGCACCGGCTTGGGCTCGAGCAGCAGCCGGTCGTAATGCACGTATTTACCGACAATCACCGGCTTCTTCTCGGTCCACAGCGTCTTGAAGGCGGCGACGTATTCGTCGGTCACGGCGCCGCGCTCGGCAAACGGGGTCGTCACCACCGCGTCGAACTCGGCCTTGAGCCAGCCGGCGCCGATCCCGATTGTGAGCCGCCCGCCGGACAGCACATCGACCGTTGAGAGCATCTTCGCCGCGAGCACCGCCGGGCGATGCGGCACCACCAGCACCGCCAGCACCAGGCGCAGCCGCGTCGTCCGCGCCACGAGCCAGGCGGCGAGAGTCAGCATCTCGTGGCGGTGCGCGCTGTCGGTCGAATAGAACGCGCCGCTTTCGGAATAGGGGTAGCCGGGCTCGGCCATGTCGGGCAGCGTCACGTGATCGGTCACGGTCAGGTAGTCGTAGCCGAGCGCCTCGCCCTCGCCGGCGATGCGCGCCATGATCTCGGGTTGCGCCAACACGCCGCTATTGGGCAGGTTAAAGCCGAATTGCATGGACACCCTCCGTCTCGCTGCATCCAGTCTGCCCCGCCAAAAGCGGTTCGGGCGAGCAGCAAATGCGCATCCTCGCAAAGTGGCGTTACGGCACTCCCCGCTTGATTATTCAGATAGATTCATAAACTAGATTCAGTTTCCCGTCGGATCGCCGGGAAGGTGCGGCATTCCGACAGGGCAGCAACGCCTCTGGGCTGTTGGGCTTGTCGCCGGTCGGTGGCATTGTGCCAACAAACTAGGGGAGTAACGCCAATGAACCTTACCCGTCGCACCGTGCTGTCGCGTGCCTCGATCGCCGCCGCCGGCGCCGTCGCCGCGCCGATGATCCTGCGCTGGCCGGCCAACGCCGCCGAATTCGCCTACAAATACGGCACGGCGCTGCCCGAGGGCCACCCGATGGTGATCCGCTCGAAGGAGGCAGCCGCCAAGATCAAGGAGGAGAGCGGCGGCAAGCTCGACATCACGCTCTATCCCAGCAGCGTCCTCGGCCAGGACACCGCGATGATGTCGCAGGCGCTCGCCGGCGCGCTGGAAATCTACGGCATGTCGCTCGACATCCTGGCGCAGAAAGCCCCGCCCGCGGCGATCTTCGGCGTCGGCTTCGCCTTTCCCGATTACGACACGGCGTGGAAGGCGATGGACGGCGACCTCGGCGATTACTGCCGCGGTCTGTCGGAAAAAGTCGGCCTCTATTGCCTGGACAAGGCGTTCGACCACGGCTTCCGCGAGATCACCAGCAAGGCCAAGCCGATCAACTCGCCGGACGATCTCAAGGGCATGAAGATCCGCCTGCCGGTGGCGCCGCTGTTCATCTCGCTGTTCCAGCATTTGGGCGCTTCGCCGACGCCGATAAATTTCGGCGAAGTCTACAGCGCGCTGCAGACCGGGCTGGTCGACGGCCAGGAAAACCCGCTGATCCTGATCGATACGGCGAAGCTCTACGAGGTGCAAAAGTACTGCAGCATGACCAATCACATCTGGGTCGGCTTGCACGTCTCGTTCAACCCCGACGCCTGGAAGCGGCTGCCGCCCGACCTGCAGGAGCTCACGCACAAGCATTTCAGCGCCGCCGCGATCGCCGAGCGCGCCGATTGGCAGGTCATGGACAAGACCGAGATCGACAAACTGACCAAGGGCGGACTTACCTTCATCCACCCCGACACCAAACCCTTCCAAGAGGCGCTGCGCAAATCGGGCTTCTACCCGGACGTGAAGAAGCAGATGGGCGACGAGGCGTGGGGACTGCTGGAAAAATACACGGGCCCCCTGGCCTAGAGAGCGAGAGACGTAACGCGTGAGCCAACCGGTCGCGGAAACCGCCGAAATCGGCATGTCGTCGGGCGGCGGCATTCGCCGCGCCGCCTTTGCCCTCGACATGCTGATCGGCCGCGTCGCCGAATTCATCGGCGCCGCGCTGGTGATGGCCGAGACCTGCATTCTCTTTGCCGGTGTCGTTTCCCGCTACGTCTTCAATAGCCCGATCATCTGGACTGACGAACTCGCCACCTTCCTCTTCCTGTGGCTGGCGATGTTCGGCGCCGTCGTCGCGCTGCGCCGCGACGGGCACATGCGGTTGACCACCTTCGTCAGCTGGTGCTCGCCAAATTTGGGCAATTGGCTCGGCACGGTCGCCGAGCTGGTGGTCATCGTCTTCGTCTTGGAGATCATCGTCCCGGCGACCGCCTATTTGAAAGTGCAAGCGACGACCGAGCTGATCACGCTGCACATCTCGGACGGGTACCGGGTGGTCGCGCTGCTGGTCGGCGCCGGGCTGATCTCGCTGGTCGCGCTGCTGCGGCTCTTGGAGACGACCGATCTGCGCGGCTTCCTGTCGGCGCTGCTCGTGGTCGGCGCGATCGCCGGCGGGTTGTGGCTGGCGCAGCCGCTGCTGGTGGCGATCGGCACGGGCAGCCTGGTGCTGTTCTTCGTCGTCATCGTCGCGGTGTGCGTCTTCATCGGCGTGCCGATCGCCTTCACCTTCGGCATCGCGACCTTGTCGTATCTGAGCCTGACGACCCACATGCCCGCGACGATCGTCATCAACCGCATCGACGACGGCATCTCGAACCTGCTGCTGCTGGCGGTGCCGATGTTCGTCTTTCTCGGCCTGCTGATGGAGATGACCGGGATCGCGCGGGTGATGGTCAACTTCCTCGCCGCGCTGGTGGGCCACGTGAAGGGCGGGCTCTCCTACGTGCTGCTCGGTGCCATGTATCTCGTGTCGGGGATTTCGGGATCGAAGGCCGCCGACATGGCGGCGGTCGCGCCGATCCTGTTCCCCGAGATGCAGCGCCGGGGCATGCATCCCGGCGAATTGTCGTCGCTGCTGGCGACCTCGAGCGCGATGTCGGAGACGATCCCGCCAAGCCTGGTGCTGATCACGATCGGCTCGGTGGTACCGGGGCTGTCGATCGCGGCGCTGTTCACCGGCGGGCTGCTGCCGGCCTTTGTCGCGGCGCTGGCGCTGGTCGTGGTCGCCTGGTGGCGCGCGCGCAAGGAAGACAAGGGCGCCGGCGAGCGGGCACCCGTCTCGACGATGCTGTGGACCCTGGTCATCGCCCTGCCCGGCCTCAGCCTGCCGTTCGTGATCCGCTACACGGTGATCGAGGGGATCGCCACCGCGACCGAGGTCTCGACCGTCGGCGTCGTCTACACGGCGCTGTTGGGGCTGCTCGTCTATCGCCAGTTCGACTGGCGCCGCATCTTTCCGATCCTGGTCGAGACCGTGTCGCTGACCGGCGCGGTGATGATGATCATCGGCACCGCGACCGCGATGGCCTGGGCGCTGACGCAGTCGGGCTTCTCGCTATGGCTGGTGTCGGTGATGGCGGCGGTGCCGGGCGGCAGCTGGGGGTTTCTCGCGATCACCATCATCGCCTTCATCATCCTCGGCAGCGTGCTCGAAGGATTGCCGGCGATCGTGCTGTTCGGCCCGCTGCTGTTCCCCGTCGCCAAGACCATGGGCGTCAACGAGGTGCACTACGCGATGGTGGTGATCCTGGCGATGGGGATCGGGCTCTTCGCGCCGCCGTTCGGGGTCGGGTTCTTCAGCGCCTGCGCGATCGGCCGCACCAACCCCAACGACTCGCTGTGGCGGATCTGGCCCTATATCGGCGCGCTGTTGATCTCGCTGCTGATCATCGCGGCGATACCCTGGCTATCGACCGGGTTCCTCTAATCCCTCAGCGCGCGGCGAGCAGGTAAAGCGTCGAGCCGCTGCCGAGCCAGCGCGCCAGAAACCGGCGCGACGGCAGCCCGAGAAGCGGCCCGAGCAGCATGTTGCCGGTGTAGAAGAGACCCACCGGCCGCACCTCCCGCGCCGCGAACCCCCCGGCGCGGAATTCGCGCAGCCAGCGCGACCGCCCGAACAAATAGATCTCGCTCAGCATGTTGCCGCTCTCGCCGTGCCGGCCGGGCCAAAGGGCGCGCCCGACCAGGCGCGCGCCGCGACGCCTGCCCGCGAGCGGGAACGGGTCCTCGCCGGGGCGCGCCAGCCGCCCCCACAGCAGGAAGGGCAGGCTCGGGTAGTGGGTGACGATCGACCACAGCCGCCAGCTCGGGCTCGGCATCAGGTGAAGACTGAGGCCGCCGGGCTTCAGCACGCGGCGGATCTCGGCCAGGAGGCGCGGCAAATCGGCGACGTGCTCGATGACGTGCGACGAAAAGACGAGATCGAATTCCGCCGCCGGGAACGGGATCGCGGTGCCGTCGAACTCGCGCACCGTGAACTCGCGATGCTCGGGATGCGACGAGCCGGGCCGGTCGATGGATTCGACCGAATGCCCCATCGCCTGCAATTGCCGCGCCTGGAAGCCGGTGCCGCCGCCGATCTCCAGCACCCGCGAATGGGGGGCGATAAACCGCGCCGCCGCGCCGAGCTCGGCTTCCCTCAATTCGTGCAAGAAGGAGATTGAAAACATCGCGGCCCCGGCCGGGGCTATAACCGTGACCGGACGAACTGGCAATTGCCGCGCAAAGACTTGGGCTTCGGCCGCGCCTTGCGTAGATTTCCGCGCGGGAGTCCGGGGCGCACCCGATCGGGAGGATGGCGATGTCGGCGGAAGCATTCTTGCAAGCGCGCGATTTCCTGTTCCGGCATCGCGAGGATTACGCGACGGCCTATCGCGATTTCCGCTGGCCGGCGCTTGATCGGTTCAACTGGGCGCTCGACTATTTCGACCGCATGGCCCACGGCAACGACCGTCCGGCGCTGTGGATCGTCAACGAGGGCGGCGACGAAGCGAAAATCTCCTTCGCCGAGATGGCCGAACGCTCGAGCCGGGTCGCCAACTATCTGCGCGGGCTCGGGGTCAAGCGCGGCGACCACATCCTGTTGATGCTCGGCAATGTCGTGCCGCTGTGGGAGGTGATGCTGGCTGCGATGAAGCTGGGCGCGGTGACGATCCCGGCCTCGACGCTGCTGACCCGGGACGACCTCATCGACCGCTTCGACCGCGGCCGCGCCCGCCATGTCGTCACCAGCCCGGACCATACCGGAAAATTCGCCGACATCCCCGGCGACTACACGCGGATCGCGACGGGGGAAGCCGTGCCGGGATGGCACGACTACGCCGATGCCGCCGCCGCGCCCAGCCGCTTCGCGCCGGACGGCGAGACCCGGGCGACCGACCCGCTGCTGCTCTATTTCACCTCGGGCACGACGGCCAAGCCGAAGCTGGTGCTGCACAGCCACCAGAGCTATCCGGTCGGCTCGCTGTCGACGATGTACTGGATCGGATTGAAGCCCGGCGACATCCACCTCAACATCTCCTCCCCGGGCTGGGCCAAGCATGCCTGGAGCTGCGTCTTCACGCCGTGGATCGCCGAAGCCTGCGTGTTCATGCTGAACCAGCCGCGCTTCAACGCGAAGAATCTGCTCGACGCGCTGGCGCGGTACCGCATCACCACCTTCTGCGCGCCGCCGACCGTGTGGCGGATGCTGATCCAGGAGGATTTGAAAAGCTGGAAAGTGGCGCTGAAGGAGGTGGTCGGCGCCGGCGAGCCGCTCAACCCGGAGATCATCGAGCAGGTGCGCGCCGCCTGGGACCTGACCATCCGCGACGGCTACGGCCAGACCGAGACGACCCTGCAGCTCGCCAACTTCCCGGGACAGATGGTCAAGCCCGGCGCGGTCGGCCAGCCGGCGCCGGGCTATCGGGTGCGCCTCCTCGATCCCGACGGCGCCGAGCACGACGAGGCGGAGATATCGCTGGCGCTCGACCCGCCGCCGCTGGGGCTGATGCAGGGCTACCAGGGCGAGGACGGCGCGGTGGTGCCGGTCGGCGGCGCCGCCTACCGCACCGGCGATGTGGCGATGCGCGACGCCGACGGCTATTTCACCTATGTTGGCCGCGCCGACGATGTGTTCAAAGCCGCAGACTACCGGATCAGCCCGTTCGAGCTGGAAAGCGCCCTCATCGAGCACGAGGCGGTCGCCGAGGCGGCGGTGGTGCCCTCACCCGATCCGGTGCGCCTGGCGGTGCCGAAGGCGTTTGTCGCGCTCGCCGGCAACCATCCGCCCGACCGCGACACCGCGCTGGAGATTTTCCGCCATTGCCGCGCCAGCCTCGCGCCGTACAAGCGCATCCGGCGCCTCGAATTCGCCGAGCTGCCGAAGACGATCTCCGGCAAGATCCGCCGCGTCGAGCTGCGCGGGGCGGAAGCCGAGCGCCGCACCCAAGGCGGCCGCAATCCCGCCGAATTCTGGGAAGAGGATTTCCCGGAGCTGCGGTAGCTTCCGCCGTGACTCAAGCATCAAGCATTTGGCCCGCAGTTGCTGCGATCGCTTCAGCGATTTCGGCCATCAGTTGCTGGAGTGCCGGGGCGTATTTTCGAAACCTTCGGCGCAGCAAAATTGACGAATGCTTAAGTGCGGCCCTGGATTTCCAAGGAAACATCGGTCGCAGCGTAACGTTGCGCGAAAGAAAAGACCTCCGGCATCGCAACATCGATTCACAGCGGATTCGGGATGCTTACAATGCTTCGTGGTCGAGCTGGTGTAAGTTCAAAACTGCGTTGGTAATCGTGCGGGGCTGTGATCGCACTTTAGCCAATCTATTGAGCGAGGAAATTCCGAAAAGACTTTCCACTCTCCTGTTGGAATTAGAACGTCTATTTGAAGAAGATGAGGAATGGGTTGAATCTAGCAATTCGCATACGAGGGCGCTGGAAATTGTAAGAGACGTAGGTCGTGTCGTAGAGGGTTTAACCGTTCCCTTAGCTCGTCCGAATGCCTAGCAGGCCGGCGCATCGCGGCCAAACTAGACGACAAGAGCTGCCCTAAAATGATGCAGGAGGTTGACCATCGCGCGGTCGACGGTCATTTAGGAACCAGATGTTCCGTTTCTTCGAACGCCTCCTCGAACCGACCGAAAAGCCGCCCGAGACGCCGCCGCCGGAGCTCGGCAGCCCGCACGCGCTGGCGCGTTTCTACTGGCATTTCGTGCGCCAGATCCCGCGGCTGCTCGCGGCGCTCTTCGTCACCGGGTTCGTCGTCGCGCTGCTCGACGCGGCGATCCCGGTGTTCATGGGGCGGATCGTCACGCTGGTCTCCTCGCAGCAGCCGGGGACGATCTGGCGCGACGCCGGCCTCCAGCTTGCCGGCATGGCGCTGCTGCTGATCGTGCTGCGGCCGCTGGCGCATCTGGCGCAGGCGCTCGTCACCAACCAGGTGCTGATCCCCGGCCTCACCAACCTGGTGCGCTGGCAGAACCACTGGCACGTCGTGCGCCAGGGATGGGTGTTCTTCCAGAACGATTTCGCCGGCCGCATCGCCTCGCGCGTCATGCAGACCGGCCCGGCGATGCGCGAAAGCGTCGTCATGACGATCAACGCGGTCTGGTACATCCTGGTCTACGGCACCGCGGCGATCATCCTGTTGGCGCGCGCCGATTGGTGGCTGTCGCTGCCGGTCGTGCTGTGGTTCGCGACCTATGCGCTGGTGCTGCGCGCGTTCCTGCCGCGCATGCGCGAACGCTCGCGCCGCATGTCGGAGATGCGCTCGGAAGTCACCGGCCGCGTCGTCGACAGCTATACCAACATCCTCACCGTCAAGCTCTTCGCCCGCGCCCGCGACGAGGACAAATTCGTCCGCGAGGCCGTCGACGAGCATACCGAAGCCTATCGCCGCCAGCAGCGGATGACCTCCGCATGGGGGTTCTCGCTGATCCTGATGAACGCCTCGCTCCTCGTCGGCACCGGCGGGCTCGCGACCTGGCTCTGGGCGCAGGGCCACGTCCCGGTTGGCACGGTGGCGATGGCGATCCCGATGGCCTGGCAGATCGGCAACATCGCCGGCTGGGTGGCGCAGCAGATCGCCAATATCTTCGACGATATCGGCCAGGTGCAGGACGGGATGCGCTCGATCGCGCAGCCGCGCCAGACGCCCGACGCGCCCGGCGCCGCCGAGCTGCCGCGCGCGGTCGGCGCGGTGCGCTTCGACAACGTGCATTTCGACTACGGCCGCAGCCCGCGCCGCGGCGGGGTCCTGCGCGGGCTCGACCTCGACGTGGCGCCGGGTGAGCGGGTCGGCCTCGTCGGCCGTTCCGGCGCGGGCAAATCGACCCTCGTCCACCTGCTGCTCGGCTTCTACCGGCCGGAACAGGGCCGGGTGCTGGTCGACGGGCGCGACGTCGCCGGGCTGACCCAGGAGAGCCTGCGGGCTCAGATCGGCATGGTGACGCAGGACACCTCGCTGCTGCACCGCTCGATCCGCGACAACATCCGCTATGGCCGGCCCGAGGCGAGCGAGGCGGAGATCGTCGAGGCGGCGCGGCGGGCCGAAGCGACCGAGTTCATCGATGGGCTCGAAGATTGGCACGGCCGTACCGGGTTCGACGCGCATGTCGGCGAGCGCGGGGTCAAGCTGTCGGGCGGGCAGCGCCAGCGCATCGCACTGGCGCGCGTCGTCCTCAAGGACGCGCCGATCCTGGTGCTCGACGAGGCGACCTCGGCGCTCGATTCGGAGGTCGAGGCGGCGATCCAGGAGCAGCTCGACGCGCTGATGGAAGGGCGCACGGTCATCGCCATCGCCCACCGCCTGTCGACGATCTGCCGGATGGACCGCCTGGTCGTGCTCGACCACGGCCGCATCGTCGAGGAGGGTACGCACGATCAGCTTCTGACCAAGGGCGGCGCCTACGCCGCGCTGTGGAGGCGGCAATCGGGCGGGTTCCGCGTCGATTTGCCTAGGGATCTGCCCGGCCGCGAGCGGGAAACCGTCAGGGCATGACCGGACCGGCGAGTGAGTCGAAAAGTTAACCACACGCAGAAAATATTAACCATCGAGCGACGATAATCCGGCCCTAACTTCGTCTGCACATCGAGGCTCCCGACCGTGGAAACGGAACCGCTGATTTTTGTCGGCATCTGCGATCTTGCCGGGCTGGTGCGCGGCAAGGGCTTCCCGCAGGCGGAGCAGGCGCGGCGCCTGCGCGCGGGTGTCGGCCTTGCCGCCAGCAACATCATGATGTCGGCGTTCGGGCCGATCTACGACACGCCTTACGGCACCGCCGGCGATCTGATGCTGATCCCCGACACCAGCACCTATGTCGAGGTCGAGTTCGAGGGCAGCACGTCCGAGCGCTTCTATCTCGGCGATATCCTGATGCTCTCCGGGCAATACTGGCAGTGCTGTCCGCGGCACTTCCTGAGGCGCGCGCTCGAGGCGCTGGCGCAGGAGGCCGGGCTCGGCATGGTCGCCGCGTTCGAGCAGGAATTCGTCTATACCGGCGTCGAGGACCGTCCCGGCGCGACCTATTCGCTCGACGCCTGGCGCCGCCAGGGCAGCTTCGGCGAACGGTTGATGGGGGCGATCCGCAGCGCCGGGCTGATGCCGGACAGCTTTCTGCCCGAGTACGGGCCGCGCCAATACGAGATGACGATCGCCGCGGCGCGCGGCCTCCGTGCCGCCGACGAGGCGGTCATCGCCCGCGAGATGGCGCGCGCGGTGGCGCAACGGCTCGGCCACCGCGCGATCTTCGCGCCGATCCTCGATCCGGACGGCATCGGCAACGGCACGCATATCCATTTCAGCCTGCGCGACGCGGCGGACCAGCCGATCTTGTACGACGCCAACCGGCCGATGCGGATCAGCGCGCGGGGCGAGCCATTCATCGCCGGAATCCTCGATCACCTGCCGCTCCTGACCGCGATCACCGCGCCGTCGGCCGCATCGTACTACCGGCTGCAACCCAATCGCTGGGCGCCGACCTGGGCCAATATCGGCCTGCAGGATCGCGGCGCCAGCGTCCGCGTCTGCCCGGTCTTCGACCAGCCGGTGGCGCATAATTTCAATATCGAGTACCGCGTCGCCGACGCCACCGCGAGCCCGTATCTCGCATTGGGCGCGCTGATCTGGGCCGGGCTCGACGGGATCAAGCGCAACCTCACCCTGCCGGCGGAAAGCGAGAAGGGCTTCGGGGAGATGAGCGACGCGGAACGCCGCGAAACCGGCGCCAAGCCGCTGCCGCGCTTGCTCGACGAATCGCTGGCGCTTCTCGCCGACAGCGCCACCGCGCGCGAGTGGTTCGGCGACGAGTTCTTCGACGTCTATCTGCGCTTCAAGCGCGCCGAGTTGCGCGCGGTGGAGGGTCTGACCCCGGCGCAAATCTGCGCGAAGTACGCGGAAATCTACTGATCGATTTCCACCGCGCGCAAACCGCGATGGGAGAACGTTGCAGGCGGTTGCGATAACATTGGCGGATGACCGCAATCGAACCTGCGCTGATCGCCGCCGACGAGCCGCCGCCGGTGCGCCGGCTGCGGCCGGACGGCGGATCGGATTTCGTGCTGACCGCCGATCACGCCGGCAGGCTGATCCCGCGCGCGCTGGGGACGCTCGGCCTCGACGAGGCGGAACGCGGGCGGCACATCGCCTGGGATATCGGCATCGCCGCGGTCACCGAGGCGCTGTCCGCGATGCTCGACGCGACCGCGGTGCTGCAGGCCTATTCGCGGCTGGTCATCGACTGCAACCGGGCGTCGGGCCACCCGACCTCGATCCCGGCGGTCAGCGAAGCGACCGCGATCCCCGGCAACGAGGGATTGTCGGCGGCCGAGCGCAAGGCGCGGCGGCAGGCGATCTTCGACCCCTATCACGCGGCGATCGCCGGGTTGCTCGGCGCCCGCGCGGCCGGCGGGCGCCGCACGGTGCTCGTCGCCATGCACAGCTTCACCCCAGTGTTCAAAGGCGTCGCGCGCCGGGTCGAGGTCGGGGTGCTTTACCACCACGAGACACCGCTCTCGCGGATCATGCTCGATCTGCTGCGCGGCGAAGGCGACCTCGCGGTCGGCGCCAACGAGCCCTATGCGATCACCGACGACAGCGACTACACGATCCCTGTCCACGGCGAAGGACGCGGGCTCGACCATGCCGAGATCGAGATCCGCCAGGATCTGATCGCCGACCCGAGCGGACAGGCCGCATGGGCACAGCGGATGGCGCGGTTGTTTGCCCTGGCGGACAAGAGACTGCGTGCGTGACAAAATTTTTCAAGACCACCTCGACGAAGGTCGGGGCCTATTCTTTCACCCCACGAGAAATCGATGAATGGGTCCCGGCCTGCGCCGGGATGGTTCAATTTTTGGAGTTAGACTAACCCCACCCATCCGCGGCCGGGGAGGCCAAGCCGTCGGGCGGCCAGACCGCGATGCCCTCGCCCAGCGGAATGCGCAAATTGCGGAACAGCATCGAGAACATCAGCCAATTGCCCATGGCGACGATGAATTCGACCTGCTGTCCCGGGTCGGTGACGTGTTTCGCCACCTCGGCCCAGGCGGCATCGGAGATCGACTTGCCGGCGAGGCACTCGTCGGTGGCGGCGAGGATTGCCCGGTCGGCCGCATTGAGCCGGTCCGACTTCTGCCAGTCGCGCACCGCCCGGATGTCCTCGGGCGGTATCCCGGCAGTGGTCGCGACGCGCCAGTGGTTGGTCCACTCATAGGCCGAGCCGGTGACCCAGCCGATGCGCATGATCATCAGCTCGCGCAGCCGCGTGTCGAACTTGTTGCTCTCCAGGAGCTGCATCAATTGACTGAACGCGACGCGGGCGACGCCGGGATTGTTGGCGACGACGCGAAACGCCTCGCTCTGGGTACGCCGCGCGGGCATTCCCAGGGTCTCGCCAATCTCGCGGGCGCGCTCGGGCGACACCATCGGCACGCGGAGGGTCATCGGTATTCTCCTCAGTCGAACAGCGCGAGATCGATCGCGTCGCCCATCGCTCGGTAGCCGAGATCGCTCGGGTGCAGCCGATCGCCGCAATCGAAGCGCGGGATCATGTTGACCGGGTTCTCCGGGTCGCGCAGCGCCTTGTCGAAATCGACCACCGCGTCGAACGCGCCGCTCTCGCGCATCCAGGCGTTGACCGCCTCTCGCACCGCCTCGCGGCGCGGGTTCCAGGCGCCGGGCAGAAAGGTCTCGTAGCCGAACGGGGTCAAGGTGCAGCCGATCATCTTGATGCCCTTGACCTGGCCGCGCAGCGCGAGCTGCTTCAAGCCGGCGATCATCTGCGCCGCGCCGACCTCCTCCTCCGGCTTGGCGCTGCGGTTCCGCAGATCGTTGGTGCCGAGCATGACGATCGCGTGGGTGACGCCGGGCTGGGCGACGACGTCGCGGTCGAAGCGTTTCAAACCGCTGTCGCCGCGCACGTCGTGGAGGATGCGGTTGCCGCCGAGCCCCTGGTTCATCACCGCGGCCGGCCGGGCGCCGCGCGCGACGAGGCGCCGCGCCAGCTGCGAGGGCCAGGAGTGGTGCCCGTCATGGGTCGAGATGTTGGCGTCGGTCAGCGAGTCGCCGACCGCGACGATGCCGAGCGTCTCCTTGGGCGCGACGACATCGACACCACTGAGGAAATACCAGTCGTCGGTAAGCTTGCCGACCGGCATCGCGGGTTCGACGGTAAAGTCGCCGGGCGGCGAGATGTAATTGGTCTGCCGCGCATAACGGCCGGTGATACCGAAACTCGCCGGCAGCTCCTGCGGCAGGTGGAAGCTCACCGCGACATCGGCGAGCGCCGGAACCTCAAGCGCCACGGGATCGCTCAGCAACACGGCGCCGGCGGCGATGACGGCGCCAGCCTCGCCGCCGAAGGTCAGCCGACGGTCGGAGCCGGGGACGATCGCCGGTCCGCTCTGACGCAACCCGAGCCGCGCCGCTCCGATATGCAGAGGCTTCGATCCATATCCATTAGATATGCGTATACGCAAAGCGCTGCCGCCGATGCTGACCCGCGGGATCATCCGCAGCGTGTGGTTGGCGAAGGCGGCGCCTTCCGCCGGCGCCGGCGTGGCGGTCCAGGTGCCGACCCAATGCCGATTGTCGCTCATGGGACCTCCCATCATCATCACTTATCCGTCACCCCCGCGCAGGCGGGAGTCCAGGGCAACCAGCACGTCGCTCGCCCTGGATTCCCGCTTTCGCGGGAATGACGAGCCACTATGACCAAATGACGACCTAAAGATAAGGGTCGGGCTGCGCGAGGTAGTTGGTCACGAAATCCTTGACCGCCTCGTCGAGCGGGGTGAAGGGCGCGTTGTAGCCGAGCCCCCTCAGCCGCTCCATCCGGGCTTCGGTGACGTACTGGTAATTCGGCCGGATCGCCGGCGGGATGTCGATGTATTCGATCTTCGCCGTCCGCCCGCAGGCCGCGCCGGTCGCCTCCATCAGCGCGTGAAAGCTCGTCGCTCTCCCCGTGCCGATATTGTAGATGCCGCTTTCCCTGCCCTGGCGCCACAGCCACAGGATCGCGGCGGCGCAGTCCTTGACGTAGACGAAATCCCGGCTCTGCTCGCCGTCGGCGATGCCGGGACGGTGCGACTTGAAGAGCTGGATCGGCTCGCCCGCAGCGATCTTGGCGTGGCTCTTGGCCACTAGGCTCATCATCTCGGCCTTGTGGTACTCGTTGGGGCCGAAGACATTGAAGAATTTGAACCCGGCCCAGAGCGGCGGCGCATGGCCCTTGGCCGCCTCGCGCATTGCCCAGAGGTCGAAAGCGTGTTTCGACCAGCCGTAGAGGTTGAGCGGCTGCAGCCGCTTCAGCTCGGCCAGCCCGCGGACATCGTCGAACCCCTCCTTGCCGTCGCCGTAGGTCGCGGCCGAGGAGGCGTAGAGCAGCGGCTTTCTGTGCCGGGCGCACCAGCGCCACAGCGCGATCGAGGCGTTGAGGTTGGTCGCGATGATCAGATCGGCATCAGTTTCGGTGGTCGAGGAATTGGCGCCGAGATGAAACACCGCCTCGACCTCGCCGCCGTGGCGGTCGAGCCAGGAGGGCAGCGCCTCGATCGGGACGATCTCGTAGAAGTCGCGCTTGGCGATGTTGCGCCATTTGCCGTCGCGGCCGAACTGGTCGGCGATGACGATGTCGGTGCGACCGGCCTCGTTGAGCGCCCAGGCCAGCACCGAACCGATGAACCCGCCGCCTCCGGTAATGACCAGCATCGCGGGCGCCCTCAGTCCTCGCCGTCGGCGGCGAGCTTGGATGCGGCCGAGCCTTGCAGCCGGCCGATCGTACGCGTCGTCGAATGGCCCTCGACGAGATCGATGAGCGCGACGCGCCCGCCCGCCTCGGCGACCTCGGCGGCGCCGACCGTGGTCTCGAGCGTCCAGTCGGCGCCCTTGACCAGGACGTTCGGTTGCAGCCGCACGATCAAGTCGAGCGGGGTGTCGTCGTCGAAGCTGACCACCGCGTCGACCGACGCCAACGCGGCGATGACCGCGGCGCGGTCGGCGAGCGTGTTGACCGGCCGGCCGGGCCCTTTGAGCCGGCTTGCGCTGGCGTCGCTGTTGAGCGCGACGATCAGCCGGTCGCACTCGGCGCGCGCCGCGGCGAGCAGCGCGACATGGCCGGGATGCAGGATGTCGAAGCAGCCGTTGGTGAAGCCGACCGCGAGGCCGCGGCCTTTCCATTGCCGCGCCAGGGTCTCGGCCTCAGCGACGCCGTAGAACTTGCCGCGGTGCGCGCCGTCGCCGCGCGGATCGCGCGACAACTCCAGCATCAGCTCGTCGAGCTCGACGGTCGCGGTGCCGAGTTTGGAAACGACGATGCCGGCGGCGGCGTTGGCGAGCCGCATCGCCTCGGGCAGGGCGCGGCCGCTGGCGTGAGCGAGCGCCAGCACCGCGATCACCGTGTCGCCGGCGCCCGAAACGTCGAACACCTCGCGGGCTCGCGCCGGTTCGAAGCTCACCGTAAAGCTCCCGGGGCCCGACGCCTCGACCAGCACCATGCCCTTGTCCGAGCGGGTGGCGAGGATCGCCTCGGCCTTCGCCTCCCTCAGCACCCGTTTGGCCGCGGCGACGACCTGCTTGTCGCTGCCGGTCGGCATCCTCGCGGCCAGCGCCAGCTCGGCCTGGTTCGGAGTGATGCAGGTGGCGCCGCGATAACGGCGGAAATCGTCGCCCTTGGGATCGACAAAGACCGGAATGCCGCGCGAGCGCGCCTCGCGGATCGCGAACTCGACGACGCCCGGGCCCAGGACGCCCTTGCCGTAATCGGAAAGGATCATCGCGCCGGCATCGGGCAGCGCCGCGCCGATCGCCGCGATCAGCCGGGCCTCCTCGCCGGCCGCGAGCTCGTGAGCGTGCTCCTCGTCGACCCGCATGATCTGCTGGTGTGAGGCGAGGTAGCGCGTCTTGCAGGTCGTCGAGCGCGAGGTAGTGGCGACGTGCGCGTCGCGCAGGCCCGCCGTGGCGGCGATCGCGGCGCGCACCTCGCCGCCGGTGATATCGTTGCCGACGAGACCGGTCAGCACCGCCTTGCCGCCGAGCGCGGCGATGTTGCGGGCGACGTTGCCGGCGCCGCCGAGCATGCTCTGCACCCGCTCCAGCAGCAGCACCGGCACCGGCGCTTCGGGCGAAATGCGCTCGATTCCGCAATGGGCGAAGCGGTCGAGCATGATGTCGCCCAGGCACAATATCGTGTTGCCGGAAAAATCCATCGGCGCGGCGGGCCCCTTATCTCAGCGGCGTGGAGTCTAGCACGCGGCGGCAAGAGTGGCGACGAGCGGGTCCTCCGCCGCGAAGAACCAGAAATCGCCGTCCGTGGGCGCCGCCGTCGGAACCAGCCGGCCGCTGGCATCGAGGCTGAAACCGCGATAGCCGCGCGCCGCGAGAAAGGCAAAGGCGGCGGCGACATCGTCGCCGGCGCGGGCCAAATGCGCGCCCGCCAGCTCGATCAAGAGACGCGGGCGAAACCGGTCGAGCGAGCGCGCAGCCCCTTCGAGCAGGCGCAATTCGCCACCCTCGATATCGGCCTTGATGAAATCGAGCCGGTCGAGCGCCAACGCCGCGGCGAGCTCGTCGATCGTGGTCTGCGCCACCAGCTCGGCGGTGACGCGCCGCCAGCGCGCCTCGGGGAGACCGAAATGCGACAGGCCGAACCCGGCGGCGCCGCTCGCCTTCACCGGGATGTGAAGCTGCGCCAGCCGCGACTCGGCGCCGAGTGCGACCGACACCACGCTCACGTTAGCAAGACGCCGCGCCCAGATCGCCGCGCGCAGGATCGCGCGGGCATAGCTGCCGGGCTCGATCGCGTAGACCCGGCCCTCGGCCGCGATGCGGGCGAAGAGCTTGGTGAACTGCCCGGCATGCGCGCCGACGTCGAAGACGACCGCGTCGCGCGGCACGCAGCGTGCCAGCAGCGGTCGCAGCCCGCGATGGTGCTGTTGCGTCACCGCCTTCCACAAATGGGCGGCGAAACTTGGCGAGAGACGCCAGCGGTAGGGCTCGATTTGCACGGCGGGATCATAGCAGACCCGTCGCGGCGGGGTTGCGGCGCACGGCGCATCTACCATCTCACTCAATGACAGTAATGGAGATGCCGATGCACGCGCACTCGATCGACCCGTGGCGCCACGACCATGTCTTCCTCGGCGCCGACCATGCCCGCAATGAGCGGCGCAGCTGGGCGGTCGTCGCGGTCTGCGGCGCGATGATGGCGGCCGAGATCGCCGGCGGCTGGTGGTGGGGCTCGATGGCGCTCGTCGCCGACGGGCTGCACATGTCGACCCATGCCGGGGCGCTGGTCATCGCCGCCTGCGCGTATGCCTATGCAAGGCGGCACGCGCGCGACGAGCGTTTCGCCTTCGGCACCGGCAAATTGGGCGAGCTTGCCGCGTTTTCGAGCGCGATCGTGCTGGCGGCGATCGCCGCGGCGATAGGCGGCGAGAGCGTGCTGCGCCTGGTCCATCCGGTGAAGATCGCCTTCGCCGAGGCGATCCCGCTGGCAGGGCTGGGCCTTGCCGTCAATCTGACGAGCGCGTGGCTGCTCCGGGACGGCCGCGAACGCGGCCACGGCCATTCGCATGGCCACGCGCATTCATATGGTCGCGCGCACGGGCATGGACACCAGCACGACCACCACGCCGACCTCAACCTGCGCGCCGCCTATGTCCATGTGCTGGCCGACGCGGCGGTGTCCGTGCTCGCGCTTGCCGGGCTGAGCACCGGCTATGCCTTCGGCTGGGTGTGGATGGACCCGTCCATGGGCATCGTCGGCGCGCTGGTTATCGCCAACTGGTCGTGGGGATTGCTGCGCGCGGCCGGCGCAGTGCTGCTCGACATGCGGCCCGACGGCGACCTGGCGCAAGAGATCCGCCACCGGCTCGAAGCGGGCGGCGACCGAATCGCCGATCTTCATATCTGGCGGATCGGCCCGGGCCATCACGCCGCGCTGGTCTCGCTGGTGTGCGACCGGCCCGAGGCGCCGGAAGCCTACAAGACGCGCCTCGCCGGCATTGCCGGGCTGAGCCACCTTACGGTTGAGGTCCAACCCTGCCCCGGCCCGCATGCCGAGGCGGCAGCCGCCGGCTGATTGCGCCGCCGGACGGCGCACGCTTGCCAGACGAATCGCGGGGGTTATAGTCGCTCCGGGGTTCCGGTCACTGTCGAGGGCACTGATGTCGCTACGTTCGTCCGCCGCGCGTCTTGCCGCCCTGTTTCTCGTCGTCTTGAGCGCAACGCCGGCCTTGGCCGCCGAGCTCACCGATTCGGCCGGGCGCCGCGTCGTCGTCCCCGACCGGGTCAATCGGGTGATGGCGGCCGACGCGGCCGCCGAAGTCCTCGTCTACGTATTGGCTCCCGATAAGCTCGTCGGCTGGGTGCGGCCGCCCGCGGGGGAATTGCCGCGCCATTACGCCCATCTACCGGTGCTCGGCTGGCTGGCCGGGCCGAACCCGATCGCGACCGCTGAGACGGTCACCCGAGTCCGGCCCGATGTGATCATCGATGTCGGCCCGGTGACCCCGGATCGCGCCGCGTTCGCCGACCAGATCACCCAGACAACCGGCGTGCCCTACATCCTCTTCGACGGCAGCTTCAACCGGACCCCGACCGTGCTGCGCACGGCGGGCAGGCTGCTGGGCGTCGCCGAGCGCGCCGACAACCTCGCCGATTCGGCGGAGCACGCGATCAACGGGCTGCGCGGCCGGCTCTTGATCCAGTCGGCGACGGACCGGCCGCGGGTCTATTACGGGCGCGGCGCCAACGGGCTGGAACCGGCGCTGCCGGGCTCCCTGGAAGCCGCGGCGATCGAGAATGCCGGCGCGATCAACGTCGCCGCGCTCCCTGACGGCCAGCCGACGATAACGCGCGAGCAGCTTCGCGAGTGGAACCCCGGCATCATCATCGCCGAAGAGCGCAGCTTCTATGAGACGCTGCTGCGCGACCCGGCATGGCGCGACCTCGCGGCGGTGCGCGCCAAGCACGTCTATCTCGAACCGTCGCAGCCCTTCGGCTGGATCGACGACCCGCCGGGGGTCAACCGGCTGATCGGGCTGTACTGGCTGTCGATTGTGCTCTACCCCAGCGACACGCAGGACGACGTGCGCTCGCTGGCGCAGGATTTCTACGACAAGTTCTACGGCGTGAAACTGTCGGACAAGGCGATCGAGACGATCTCCAAGACCGCCGGCATCCCGGTGAGCGACACGCCGCACCTTGCCGATCTGCCGCTGACCGGCGCGGGCACCCCGCCGCCCAACAGCGGTCCGCCCGGCCGCGGCGGGATGGCCCCCCTGCCGCAGACGACGACCCCGTCGTACCTGATGCCGAAGTGACGGCCTAGAGCACGATCCGTTCAAGCACGATCGCCTTATTCATCGTCATCCCCGCGACGGCGGGGGTCCAGGGCGGGCGACGGTAGCCCTGGATTCCCGCCTTCGCGGGAATGACGAAAGCGATGCAACCTGGTCGAACGGCGCTCTAAACGGCCGTCATTTCGGTTGGTGCACGTAGCGCAGATACGGCCGCACCTCACGGAAGCCAGATGGATATTTCTGCTTCGCCTCGTCGCTCGGGATCGCCGGGGCGACGATGACGTCCTCACCCGGCTTCCAGTTGACCGGTGTCGCCACGGTATGGCGCGAGGTCAGCTGCACGGAGTCGAGAATGCGC
>Ga0182024_10003913_pt1 | contig 34864 bp, 32 predicted proteins | sample P32metaG_FD_120480 | JGI IMG/M metagenome (GOLD analysis project Ga0182024, IMG submission 120480) | Permafrost microbial communities from Stordalen Mire, Sweden - P3-2 metaG (Illumina Assembly) | ecosystem: Environmental > Terrestrial > Soil > Wetlands > Permafrost | place: Sweden: Stordalen...
AGGGAATAGGGAATAGGGAATAGGGTTCAGGCTTGAGTTAGGCGGGCCAGAAGCCGGGTTCGCTCTGTGGCCAGGACCTGGCTTGCGGGTCCGAGGGCGACGAGCTTGCCTTCGCGCATTAGGGCTACTTCAGCTTCGGTGGCCAGGGCGTCGGCGGCGTCGTGCGTGACGAGGATGGTCTGGATCTTTTGTTCGCGAAGCCAATTTTGTAACCGGGTCAGGACCTCGTCTCGGGCGCTGGCGTCCAAGGCGGAAAGCGGTTCGTCGAGGAGCAGAAGCTGCGGCATGGGGGCGAGTGCACGGGCGAGGCTGACTCGCTGGGCTTCTCCGCCGGAGAGTGCTCGGGGACGGCGACCGGCGAGATGGGCTGCGCCGACGAGCTCCAGCATGGCCATTACCTGTTCTTTTCGTGGTTGAACGCTCAGGTGCGGCAGGCCGTAGGCGACGTTGGCCGTGACGTCAAGGTGAGGGAAGAGCGCGGACTGTTGGGTGACCATGCCGGTGGATCGCTGCCCCGCTCGGGTGCCGGGGCGAAGGTGAAGGCCTATTTCGGTGTCGGTGAGGTAGCGGCCGTAAAGGGCGATACGGCCGTGGTCGGGTTTGCCCTGTTTGTCCAGGCCTGCGATCAGACGAAGGAGGGTGCTCTTACCTGCGCCTGAGGGGCCGAAGACGACCGTCCAGGGCGCGGCGAAGCGGCAGGCGATGTCGAGGTGGAAATTGCCGCGCTGGGCTTTGATTTCGAGCTCAACCATTGCGCCTGCCTTCCTGGTCCTGCCCCTGATCTTGTATTCGACTTGGGGTGAGGCCAGCTGCAAGGTTTCCTGGGCGGGCATAGACGAGGATCAGCGCAGCAACGCATAAGACAAGGAGGATGGCTGCGGTGTGATTTGCGGCGGTGTAGTCAAATCCCTCAACTTGATTGAAGAGGACGATGGAAAGGGTGCGCGTTGCTCCGGGAATGTCTCCGCCGAGCATGAGCACGACGCCGAATTCGCCGAGGGTGTGCAGGAAGCTGAGGATGGCGGCGGTGAGCAGCGAGCGGCCAGCGAGAGGAATGAGGATGGTTCGGACCAGGCGGATGCGGCCTGCTCCGAGCAGGCGGGCTGCATCAATGAGAGAGCTATTGACTCCGGCGAAGCCTGCGACGATCGGCTGCACCGCAAACGGCAGACTATAAATGACTGAGCCGACGACCAGTCCTGCGAAAGAAAAGGCCAGCGGATGGCCGAGCAGACCGGTGATCCATCGGCCCAGGCCGGTGCGCGGGCCAAGCAGGACGAGCAGATAAAAGCCGAGCACGGTTGGCGGCAGCACGAGGGGCAGGCCGGTAACGGCTTCAGCGACTACTCGCCATCGGGAGCGGCCCAGAGCGAGCCACGCGGCCAGAGGGATGGCGAGGCATAGCAGGATCGCTGTGGTGATTGTGGCGAGTTTGAGAGTGAGGGCGAGTGCCTGCCAGTCCATGCGCTATTTCACTGGCGTCAGGCCGCTCTTGCCGAGCTGCTGCTGAATCGCCGGGGATAGAAGGAAGTCGAGGAACTTGTGGCAGGCCTCGCGCTGCTTCGTGTTGGTGACGATGACTGCGCCTTGTTCGATGGGCGGGTACAGGCCGGCGGGAATCACGAAATAGCTGCCGATCGATTGCAGATGCTGTGTCATGGCGGAGGTGAGCGAGATCAGTCCGGCATCGGCGTTGCCGGTCTCGGCAAATTGCGCGGCCTGGGAGATATTCTCTGCGGTGACCAGCTTCGGTTTCAACGAGTCTGTGAGTTTCAGGGTGGCGATTGCGGCAACGGCAGCACGACCGTAAGGAGCGCGCTCAGGATTGGCGATGGCCAGCCGCCGAAGCGATTGGTCGCGCAGCGTCGCTAGCGAAGGAGTAGGCCAATGCGAGTCCTTGCGCGTCCAGAGGACGAGGGTGCCGCGCGCGTAGGTGATGGGGGTCGAGGAGTCGCTGAATCCGCTTGGGCCGATGACGCCTGCGGTATCCGCGACTCCGGCCTCGATGAGGCGTTTGGGATAGCTCAAATCGGCGGAGAGGAAGAGATCGAAGGGCGCGCCATTTTGTATTTGCGCGGTGAGCGCGGCGGAGGCCTGATAGGTCGCTTCCACCTGAATTCCCGTTGCCTTCTTGAACGCTTCGAGAATCGGTGGAAGCACAGGTTGCAAATCCGCGGCGGCGGCGACGCGCAGCGAAGGTTGCTGAGCTCTTAGTGCGCGCGGTGAGATGAATAGCGGAAGCGCAGCGAGAGCGAAAATGAAGAATGCCGGCGGCAGATTCGATCGTCGTCGGTGGCTTTGTCCCATTATTTTTTCTCCCGCCAGATTTCCGTCGTGCGTTGCTAACTCAGTCTCCAATGCCGCCCGTATTGAGGGCTCTAGCTGGTAGGCTAACACTTGATATGAACGACAACTTGCATCAGTTGTGCTGTTTCGGTTGCGGCGTGCGCATTCCAGGGAGTAAGGCGGGTTCGATCTTCCGATGCGCCGATTGCGGCGACCTTTTTGAAGTGGAATATCCGGGGTGGGGCCTGGTTGGCGGCACGGACCGCCCCAATCCCGGCGCGTTGAAATGGCTTTGGCGAGAGCGCCGGGCATCTTCAGAGCAGCTTGATCACTCGGGGGTTTGGCGGTTTCGGGAGCTGTTGCCGATTCTCGATAATTTTGGCAATGCGGTGACGCTGAGGGAAGGGAACACGCCGCTTTACCATCTGCCGCGTGCGGCCAGAGCGTTGGGCGTGGATCAGCTCTTCGCCAAACATCAGGGCATGAATCCGACTGGATCGTTCAAGGACACGGGCATGACCGCGGCTCTTAGCGTGGCCAAAGAGCGCGGCTATGAGTGGGTGGCTTGTGCCTCGACGGGGAACACTTCAGCGGCCATGGCGGCCTATGCTGCCCGAGCCGGGATGAGATCGCTGGTTTTGATTCCACAGGGGAAGATTGCGTGGGGCAAGCTGGCGCAGTCGATGGACTATGGCGCGGTGACCTGTCAGCTTCAGACCGACTTTGATGGATGCGTTAAAGTGCTTTCGACGATTGTGCAGGAGGCGCCGATTTATCTTTTGAATTCGGTCAATCCTTATCGGCTTGAAGGACAGAAGACGCCGGCGTTGGAGATAGCGGAGGCATTCGACTGGGCTGTGCCGGAGCACATCCTGGTGCCGGGTGGAAACCTGGCTAACAATGCAGCGCTGGGTAAGGGGTTTCGCGAGATGAAGGCTCTTGGATTGATCTCGCGGCTGCCGAAGATTTCCGTGATTCAGGCTGAGGGGGCTAATCCCCTGGTGCGCAGTTTTGCGAGTCATGGCGGCAAGGCTATTGAACCGGTGCAGGCGAACACCCGGGCTACGGCGATTCGGATTGGGAATCCCGCTTCATGGCGCAAGGCGGTGCGGGTGATCGAGGAGACCGGCGGCTGGTGCCTCGACGTCAGCGAAGGTGAAATTGCCGTGGCCAAGGCGGAATTAGGTCGCGAAGGGATCGGCTGTGAGCCCGCTTCGGCGGTGACGTTAGCGGGGTTGAAAAAGCTGGTGGCAGGAGGCATGGTCGCGCCCTCCGATACGGTGGTGCTGCTGCTCACCGGGCACACGCTGAAGGACGCTGACTACACGATCGATTTTCATCGTGGAACGCTTCTTGAACCTGAGGAAGCTGCTCCGTTGGCGCCACAGATCGAGGCGCTGCGCCGCAATGCCATCGAAGTTGAAGCGACTCCCGCAGCAGTTCTGAAGGCGCTCGCAGAGATTCAGGCCAGGTGGGTCTAGCCGTGGGAGTTTTTCGACTTCGCCTGCCTGCAACATCTGCCAATCTGGGAGCCGCATTTGATACGGCGGCCGTGGCGCTTGGCTTTCATTTGACGATTGAGGCTGAGGCAGCGGAACGGTTTTCCATTGCCGCTACCGGGCGCAATGCCGATCTTTGCTCGCGGCTTGACGACAACCTGATTCTGGAGACTTACCGCGATCTGCTCAAACGCGAAGGGCGCGCTGTTGTGCCGCTTGCGCTCAGGATGGACAACCAAATTCCGCTGGGTATGGGCTGTGGCTCCTCGGCGGCCGGACGGCTGGCTGCAGTTGCGCTGGCGACTCACTTTGGCGGGCTTGGGTGGACGGGGGACCGGATTCTGGCCGAGGCCTGCGAGCTGGAGGGCCATCCGGACAACGCAGCCGCCTGCTGGCTTGGCGGGATGGTGGTTGCCGCGTGCGAGGGTGGGGTTGTTCATTCGGCCAGGGTTGAGCCGCCTGCCGGATGGCGACCGATGATTGTGTCGCCCAGCGATCCGCTGGCAACGAGCCACGCGCGCGCCGTGCTTCCGGATCAGTATTCTCGCGCCGATGCGGTCGCGAATATCCAGGCTGCGTCGCTGCTTGGATTGGCTTTCGCGCAAGGGCGGGGTGATTTGTTGCGGGTGGCGATGGCGGACCGCATTCACCAGCCGTATCGGGAGGAGATATGTTCGCTGCTTCCGCTGCTGCTGCCGCTGGCGGGGAGTCACGGCATTCTGGGGGTGGCTTTGAGCGGAGCGGGCCCGTCTGTTCTGCTGATTTTGTCTGGGGAAGAGGACGGAATCGCGGAGGTGACGATGGCTGTAAAAGACCTGCTGAAAGATGAGCCGCCGGTGGAGATTTTTGTGACAACCTTCGAGACTCAAGGCGGCCAGGCCTTCCCGGGATAGCAGTAGCTATGAGGAAGGAAAGTTGGGGTAGACGTAGTGTTATGTGACGCTATCTAAAGCCGTTTGACCGAGTTTGGTACAAACCCACATACCCCGTTAGTGATTACTTTTGCGATTACCTAAGATTTCTTGCATTTCGTTAAAGGAAAACCTAGATTGTCGGTGTGGGCAGTTCTGGGGGAGGGCTGCTCTAGCGCCCGTGATTCCTTTCGGAATCCGGGCGCTTCTAGTTTTCGCGGCGATATTTAGGAACAGAATTTCCGTCTGCTCACTACCTCCAGTGCCAACTCTGCGACTTCTTGCAACTCTTTGCATCTTATTGAGTGGCAAGTGCGGTTAAACTGACATAGAAGTTGGAACGATTACGGTCGGGACCGCGAGGAGAATCATGGCAGGAAGCGCAGTGGTGGAAGTAACTGATGCAACGTTCGACAAGGATGTGCTGCAATCTGAGCAGCCGGTACTGGTCGATTTTTGGGCGGTATGGTGCGGCCCCTGTAAGGCAATCGCTCCGATCGTGGACGATCTGGCCACCACATATGCCGGCAAGCTGAAAGTAGCCAAGGTCAACGTAGACCAGAATGGCGCCACGCCTTCGCGGTACGGCATCCGGGGAATTCCTGCATTGCTCTTCTTCAAAGGCGGCAAGGTTGCGGATCAGATTGTGGGCTATGTGCCTCGCGAAGTGATCGAAGAGAAGGTCAATCGCGTCCTGGCTCTCGCTCCTACCAGCGTAGCCTAAGTCCTTAAAGATGAAGGCCCGGCTGAATGCCGGGCCTTTTCTTTGTGGCGATTCAATCAGGAATAGGACCTCACGAGTAGCTCTTCGTTTGCCCCGCGTACTTAATATCGACTTCTTTAGTCGTGGGTGGGGCTGCGAGGAAGATCGTCAGTATTCCCAAAGGATTATCGAAAAAGGGTGCCTTTCCCACGGCCGTCTTGAGCTGGTTTGCGAAGTTCTGTCTTCGCAGGACAAATCCGCCTTCGTCTGATTGCAGGCCCGGATTCTGCGCGACATATAGGCGAATGTTCCGCAGGGCCTGGGACGCGGAATGCATTGCCGATGACCAATCCAAGATGTGCTGGGTCCAGGCGTAGGCAACACGGGCCCACTGGGGAGGGGAAATCTGATCGACTCCCAGGACATCGTAAAAATTGGCGGCTGCTCCGGCACCCACGAGAGCGTTCCATTTGGAATCTTCTTCAAGCGCCGCAAAGTAGCTGGGGTCTAAGCCAAGTCCCGGAGTTTTTGCGGTAGCGTCGCGTCCGACTGCAATGTAGTCATTCACTGTGCGAGGACTCATCGCTTCGTCCAGAAAGAGCCGAGTCGCTGCAGTGTTGTTGTAGGTCAGGGATGCCAGCAATGACGCGGCCTGACTGGAAGTGCCGCTGCTGAGCAGCGCTGCCCAATCCGCCTCCGGCGTAGTTGAGCCTGAAATCAGTTCCGCCGTCTCTACGAAGATCAGCAGGTCCGGTTTGCCAGCCCGGTCTTTGGCGTTGAAATAGGTATAGTTGGCCTGCAACTCTGGCGCGAAGCTTGCTATGGACGAACTATATCCAACCGTGGCGACGAAGTCCTCAACCAGAACTTTCCGCAACTGGTCGCTCTTCACAAACGGGGTCACTGTGGCGTTGAGGCGAGTCAGAGTTGCGGTGTTGGTGATAACGACCTGCCCATCTTCCGATGTCTTGACGTTGATCTCCAATGAGGCGTCCTGGACGGTCGCATAGTCGTAGAGACCCAAAAAGTTGAAGGTGAAGGTGTGCTTCTTGTCGACGACCCGGTCGAGGACGCTGCTGACCCTGGTGACGCCCGCCGGCAGAGCCGTTTTAACCAGCAGCCCGGATAGGTCTCCTCCAATAGCCTTTTGAAATAGTTGCTCGGCTTCCGGCTGCATGGCACTTCGGTCAAAGCTCCACACAAAAGCGGCCTGATTCGTAATGGTCGTGTCGCACTCCGCATCAATGGCTATCGAAAGCTTGGTCTGGACTGCGGCCTGGTATGCAGCCTGCACGTCGCCGGCTACCGCGCTGGGAATATTTGCCTTCAGCCATTTCGCATCGAGCTGGCCGGAATCGCCCAGCAAGCCATATAACTTCGCGATAACATCGTAGCTTCCAACTGTAACGTCGACGCCGGCGCTGGCGTCGAAGCTCACGCTGAACGAAGTTCCCTTCTGCTTATAGTAGCCAAGCTGAACTGTATTCTCATCGGTTCTCAGCATGCGTACCTGAAACTCACCGCTAAGTGAGAATCCACCGCCGAGGGTGACAGAAGGACCCGCAGTCACGGTGATGGGACCATGAGTGACACTGAATCCGAGACTAGACGTTGGATTCACAGCGGCCAGCAGGTCGACCTGAGCCTGGAATGCGACACTCCCTTGAGCGTCATAGGTAAAGACTGAGCCAATGGGCAGCGAAGCAATCGCTTCGGTTGACGAAGGCAATTGGAAGGCACTGCAAAGGATCTCAATGGATGATTTCAGAGTAGGGTATTTCCCCGCATTGTCGGGCGCGAATGGCAGATAGAGTTTTGCGCTCGTCGTTGCTGAAACCGCGGGGACGATCGTGAATGCTCCGGACAAAGCGGTATCGCTTGCGCTGGCTGAAAGCTGAAAAGAGAGCGCCAGATAATAGTTCGAGCCCATCTCCACATCGGTGCCGTACTGATCGTTTGGAAAGAGAGGGCTGGGAGTTCCTGGTTTGGCAGGCTTGTAGAGGTCCATCTCCCCAGTCAGTCCGCCGCCTGCGGTGAAGGTCTGTGATCCGCCTCCAATATTGAACGCCGGCTGGTAGTTGAACCCAATGGACATGGAGTCGATCACGACCTGATCCAATGTTTGATCCATAGCTCCGATGACGTCAGCGGCGAGGAAGTGAAGAACGGAGGATGGAGTCTTGCCAATCACGGACGTGTCAAAAACGCTTGCGTCTACGGAAAGCGAAGAGCTGTCTGTAAGCGTAATGTCTGCCATGACAACCTGTCTTCTCGACGAGCTGAATTTAGGGATTGAGGGAGGCGAAGGAGGGAGCTGCGCTTTCGACCACTAACTCGTCAAAGCGAACCTTAGGCCAGGAGCTATGGAAAGTCAATGAAGGATATTTGGCAAGTGGGGTCCGTCGACTTCAACCTTTGGTCTATCGATAGCGGCGCAATACTCCAAGCACACGCCCTTGAATCGCAACCTGAGCTGCAGGAACAAAAATAGGCTCCATCTCAAGATTGGCCGGTTGCAGCCGCACCTGGCTGCCTTCGAGGAAGAAGCGCTTTAATGTCGTCTCTGAACCCCGAACCAGGGCCACGACGATTTCGCCTTGCCTGGCGGTGCGGGTGCGCTCCACCAACACGTAATCTCCGTTGACGATGTGTTCATCGCGCATCGAATCGCCTCGCACCTCAAGCGCGAAGACATCCTTGTTTCCGACCACGTCGTGCAAGGAGATGCTCTCGGCATTTTCGGCTGCCTCGACGGGCAGACCTGCAGCAATCCTGCCCATCAGCGGCAATCGCTCGCTGGTGCGGGTGCGCGTACCGGCAGGCACCACATCGATAGAGCGGCTGCGGTTGTGAACACGGTCCAGCAGCCCCTTCTTTTCGAGATTGGTAATGTGCTTGTGGACAGTGGCCAGCGACTTCAGATCAAGTCCGCGCGCGATCTCCTCAAACGAAGGCGAGTAGCCGTTCCGGGTGACGAACGACTCCAGAAAGTCGAGAACCTCTTTTTGTCTTCGTGTAACTGCCATGCGCGCATTCTAGCGAATGAAAAGCGAAATTGCGAGAATTATTTTCGCTGTACGTTCCCCCGCGGTAACCCACCGAGTAAAGGCGCCTGTTAGTCGAGTCCAATGGGTCTTACCTCATGAGAATGCACTTTTGGGAATTCTTGTGAACTTCTCCCAATCTCGGAAGCTATTTCTTTCGCATTTCTGAATTTCCCTTGAGCAGATCCGCCCTTTGCGGGAAGGTTGCGTATCGACCTCTGACTGCACTGATTCAAAGTCCTTAAGTACGAGCGGCATTTGCCGGGGAGAAGAAATGCGATGAGGGTACTGATTGTCGAAGATGACAAGGCGCTGGCGATGTTCCTGACCAGAGGCATGGAGGCTGACGGCCACCGAATCTGCTGGGCGGACGATGGCGCCCAGGCTGTGGACGCCTATCGCTTTGAGCGGCCCGACCTCACGATTCTCGATCTGAACCTTCCGGTCAAAGATGGCGAGCAGGCTCTCGCCGAGATGAGGGATATCGATCCCCAATTGCCGGTACTGGTGCTTACCGGACGCCAGGAGGTGGACACCCGCATTCGCTGTCTGGACTTAGGGGCCGACGATCTGATGGTGAAGCCCTTCAGCCTGCATGAACTGCGCGCACGCTGCCGCGCCCTGTTGCGTCGCAAGCGGGAGGCGAAACTGCTGCTGAAGGTTGGCGACCTGGAGCTGGACCGGCTGGATCACTCGGTCAGGCGAGCGGGCGGGCCGATCCTGCTTACCAACAAGGAGTTCGCGCTGATGGAGCATCTGATGCTGCATCGGGGCCAGTGCATATCGAGGGTGGAGTTGCTGGATGCCGTCTGGAATATGGAGCCCGCGCAAACCACCAACATTGTGGACGTGTACGTGAACTATCTGCGGAGAAAGTTGAAAGACCCTCCACCGGGCTACCTGTTGTGCACTGTCCGCGGTCAGGGCTACATGGTGCCGTCCGAAGGGGAGATGCATCTGGGGTTCCAACCGTTGATTCAACGCCAGGCAGGGCAGGCTTTAGCCGCAAGAGAGGCGGGCAGTGAACGTTCTTTACCGGGATCAATCGCTGAACCCGCTTGACGCCGAAGCCTCCGGGCCGTTGACCGCTGAGGATTTTCAAATTCCACACTGCAACACCTTTTCAGGAGATGTTTCATGTTGCCAGTTCCGATTGCCGCTTCACCCTCATCCCTTGGACACGCCACATCCTCCGCTGCGCAGACGGCCATTGCTCGCGGGCGGACACGCGCCGTCCTGATTGCGAGCTCCGATTCCAGCCTTCGAGAGCGGCTGCGTACCTCGCTGGCGGGATTGCATTGGCAAGTACTGGAGGCTCCCGGCGGCGCGCAGGCCTGGATGATCTCGGAGACCGCCACTCAGCTGGAGGCGCTGCTGATCGACCCATGGCTGCCGGACCTGGATGTAGCCGAGTTCCTCGGCGATTTTCACCGGGACTATCCGCATGTGGATATTGTGATGACCGATGGGGTGTCCGCAGAGGGCAGCCCTCGCAGCCCATACCACCAGGAGCTGCTCTACGCTTTGCGACGCAGCCAGGAGGGAGATACTGCAGCCTGGCATTCGGCGCCGCCCATGGGCGAGAGTCCGAGGGAGCCGGCCCAGCCAGCTCCATCGTTCCGAATAGCGGCGACGTCTTTCAACGCCGCAGCAGGAGACCGGCCGGGTGCCGGTTTTGACGGCGACTCTGGATACGAGCTCGAGACTTCACGGGCGGTAGAAGAAGCAACATCGGCAGAAGCGCCGGCAGCCTTCGCTTCCTTTCCATCAATACGAGAGAAAGGAGGAGTGGAGCGCATTCCGGAGTTAATAGGCTCCACTCCGGCGATGCTCGAAGTGAGCAGGCGTGTCCGCCTGGGTCGCGGGACGCTCGACGCCGGTATTGATTGAGGGCCCGACTGGATCGGGAAAAGAGCTTGTAGCAGAGGCTCTACATAGACTTTCGGCGAGATCGCGTAAGCCATTTGTCGCCATCAATTGCGCTGCTATTCCTGAAGCTTTACTTGAGGCTGAATTATTTGGTCACACCCGGGGCGCATTTACAGGCGCTGTGCAAGGCCGGACTGGCCGCATAGAGGCGGCGGATGGAGGCACGCTCTTTCTGGATGAGATTGGGGAGATGCCTCTGGCCCTACAGTCGAAGCTGCTGCGTTTCTTCGAAAGCGGCGAACTGCAGCGGATTGGGGACAACGAAACTGTCAAGGTGGACGTGCGGTTAATCGCCGCTACACATCAGCCGCTGGCCGAGCATGCGCAGAAGGGACTTTTTCGCGCCGACCTCTATTACCGGCTGGCTGTCTTCCTGATCCGGACCCCGGCGTTAATCGAGCATATGGAAGACCTGCCGCAGCTCATTGCGCATTTCATGGAGCGGATGGGGAGGAAGACGCCGGTAAAGCGTATCGACGCTTCGGCTATGGCGCGGCTAAGCGGGCATGGCTGGCCTGGTAACGTGCGCGAGTTGGAGCACGTGCTGGAACGGGCAGCCATTCTGGCAAGTGACGAGCCACTGATAACGGCGGCGGAGATCGACTTTGGCGTTTCGCTGATGAATTGAGAGCCCGGCCGCAATTGCGTCTGAATTAGACGACTCAAGCGATTCGACGCCTCATCTGGAACTGCAATTGCTGCACGACCGGTGCAGAGGGAGAGAACCATGGAGATCGCCACAAGGCTGAGCAATGAGATTGCCCGCTATCTGGATCTGAATACCCGGCAGATCCAGTTGACTTCGACCAATATGGCTAATGCCTCTAACACGGCCTATACGCGTGAGGTTCCAAACTGGGTTGAGAATCAGCCGATCAATATTAACGGCATTGCTTACGGCTCAGGAGTTACGGTTACCGGAGGGGTCTCTCAACGAGACCGCGTCCTTGAGCAGAGGTTGCAGCAGCAGACCCAGGCCAGCGCTTCTTCGACAGCGCTGCTGACGGCTCTGACCACGTTGCAAAGCAGTTTCACGCCGGCCTCGGGTACATCGGCTACAGGCGATATAGGCACGGACATCACTAATTTTTTCAATTCGTATACGCAGCTTGAGTCCGAGCCGACGAGCAACCCGCTGCGTCAGCAGATTCTTTCGAGCGCCACGACGCTGGCCGGGGATATTTCCAGCAGAGGGGCCTCGCTCGCCGCACAGCAATCTTCGCTTGACCAGTCTGCAACTACCGTGGTCGCGCAGGTAAACGCGATCTCGGCATCATTGGCTCAGATCAACGTAGAGATTCAATCGCAGTCGTCGAAGGGAGATGCCGGCGCGCTGGAAGATCAGTGTCAGGCGGATCTTACTCAGTTATCGCAATTGATTGGAGTGAATCAGATCACGACCGAACAGAATGGATTGAGCGTTACTACCACTGGTGGACAACTCCTTGTCTCCGAGGGTAAGTCGTTTCAGATAACGAACGGGCTGTGAACGGAGTAACTCATTTCTACGTGGGGAGCACCGACATTACCAGCGCGCTCGCCTCTGGCGGCGGTCAGATCGGCGGGTTGCTTACGGCTCGCGATCAGACTATTCCGACGACATTGGCCTCGCTGGATCAATTGGCCTACGGCATCGCTACGCAGGTCAATTCAGTCAACAATGCAGGCACTGATCTCGATGGTGACAATGGCAACGCGGGTAACATCTTCAACGCGCCTGCGCAGGTCGCGGGCAGTGCGCAATCCATGCAGGTTGTACTCACTGACCCCAACAAGATTGCCGCCGCCGGACTGGGGCTGGGAACGGGAGACGGTACCAATGCTGTTGCAGCCGCGAATCTTGCCACGCAGGCTGTGATCAACGGACAGACGCCGTCAAATTTCTACTCGAACATGGTTAGCACGCTGGGCGCGGCGGTTTCGGAGACGACTATCCAGGGCACGGAGTTGAGTGCATCTTTGACTCAGTTGCAGAGTCAGAGAGACTCACTCTCGGCGGTGAGCCTGAACGAAGAAGCCGCGTCATTACAGGAGTTTCAGCGTTCCTATCAAGCTGCGTCGCAGGTATTCACCATTCTGAACAGCGTGTATGCGTCGGCGTTGAACCTTGGTGTTGAGACGGCGGTTGCTTGAATTGCAGGCTGTTTGAAACGGCAACAAACCCTCAGGCGAACAGGAAGGAATCATGCGAGTCGATCCGTTTTTTGTGACGAATCTGAGCGTGCCGCTGGACCAGACGCAGACGGCGCAACAGCAGTTGAGCGAGGAGCTTTCGAGTGGACTGCGTGTGACTTCGATAGGCCAGGATCCGGTGGCTGCGGCGCAGAATGTACAGCTACTTAACCAGATTCAACGGGATGATTCTTTTACGCAAACTACCAGTTTGACGCAGGGTTTGCTGCAGGTTACGGACTCGGCTCTGAGGTCGGTGGTGACGCAATTGAATCAGGCGGTTGGACTGGCGACTGAGGCTAATAATGGGACGCTGAATGCGAGCGATCTCAAGTCGATTTCTAACCAACTGGCGGGCATTCGGGATGAGGTGCTTTCGCTGGCGAATACCAGTTATCAGGGGCAGTTTGTGTTTGGCGGCAGCCAGACGGGGAGTACTCCGTTTACGCTTGACAGCACGACAACGCCGGCGACTGTGACTTACAACGGGGACGGTGATGTGAATACGCTGGTGTCGCCGAACGGCCAGTCGATTCAGCTCAATGTGCCCGGAAATCAGGTGTTTGCGTCATCTACGGCGGACGTGCTTGGGACGCTCAACAACCTGATTGCGGACTATGCTACAGGCACTGCGTCGGGTGGAGTAGCCGATACTGCCGGCCTGACGAGTGCTTTGAATTTCGTGAGTCAGCAGCGGGTTACTATCGATAATTCGATTACCCGGCTGAATGCTGCTTCGGGGGTTGCTACTACTGAGGCGACGCAGTTGACGGCGGTGCAGACGAGTCTTATGCAGGCGGATATTGCTCAGGTTTCTACGCAGCTTTCGCTGACTCAGTCTCAGCAGTCGGCGCTGATCAGCGTGATCTCGGCGCTTGGTTCCGGGAGCCTTTTCGACAAGCTATAGCTACTTTTCGGGTTGGATAGACGGGATGCTGAACGTTGGCGGACGGACGTCGTACGTTGCCTGTGAGATCTGCTGCGTTCATTGCGGGATTTTTTACGTTAATTGTGGTTTGGCGAGCCTTGCGTGGTTTCGGCGTCAGCCGGGGGTCTCGGAAAGGCGTTGAGGAGGCCGGAAGGTTGGGTGATTTCGAAGTGAGGCATACCTCGGGGGATAAATGGATGGGTTGAAACCCATCCTTACCAATTCCGTCCTACGTGAAAGCCATCTTCTTTGCCTCTCTTGGAGCGATGGCATTTCAGGTTCGTGGATAGGGAGCCCGGGGCTCAAGCCCGATCATTTTTCGCTGGCATTCAGGGGCATGAATGCCCCCTGCTCCCTCCGGAAGGAGAACCTACAGCGGCCACGGTCGATAGGAATTAAAGCTCGTGTTCATTCTGCCGGCTCTATGGCCGGGCTTAAGACCGGCTTACCTTAAAACAGAGTTTTTCCGCAGCCTGTAAGGTTACGCCCTTTCGAGACGGCGACTTTTTCAGCATTCTCTTGCGGCTGTCTTCGGAGCACTATACTCAAGGGCGGGAGATGAGCATGTTTGCGTCTGTGAGATTTATCTGGAATGCCACGCGCGGCCATCGCCTTGCGCCGTGGAAGAGCGAGTATCTGAAGTGGCGGATCGAGACCTTCTCGGGGAAGAAGGCAGAGACTTTGCGTGGGCGGGATGTGCTCCGCTTTGTCTGGGAGTCGCGGTGGGAGTTGGTGGAGTTTTTGCGGTGGACGGGACAGATTGAGCGCGAGGTGCGGCGCAGGTCGTAAACAGGAATCGAGCGGGGAGTTAGAGCAGGGCGAGAGAGTTGGGTGTATGAGCGAGGGGAGTGGGCCGGGTGTGCGGAACTCCGGTGGGTTGACGAGGCGGGCTTTTGCTCGGCTGGCTGCTTTGGGTGGTTTCGGGGTGATGCTGGCTGGGCTTTCTGAGTATGGTTTTGCTGTGGGGATGGGTAGGGAGAAGCGGAAGAAGAAGGCGGGTGCGCCCGTGCCTGTCAATGTGAACGGCCCTGATTCGCTGCGTGCTCATGCTACCAATGCGGGGTTGCTGGTGGGATGCGCGGTGGTGCCGGAGTTCCTGGATATTGCCTTGGGGATGACCAACGGCCTGCCTAATGTGACGAATGATGTTTATACGCGGACGGTGATCGAGCAGGCCGGCATTCTGGTGGCTGAGAATGCGATGAAGTGGGCTGGTCTGCGGCCTGCTGCCGACCGCTATGAGTTCACGTATGCGGACAGGCTCTTCCACTTCGCGGCGCAATACGGGCAACTGGTTAGAGGGCACAATCTCTGCTGGCACGAGGCGCTGCCTGCCTGGTTCGCGACGACTGCGACCAAGGACAATGCGCGCTCGTTGTTGACCGAACATATCAAGACTGTGGCCGGTCGGTATGCGGGGAAGGTGCATAGCTGGGATGTGGTGAATGAGGCTGTGAATGTTGCCGATGGAAGGCCGGATGCGTTGCGCAAGTCTCCGTGGCTTGATTTGATCGGGCCGGAGTACATTGAGCTGGCTTTTGTTACGGCGGCCAAGGCCGATCCGCAGGCGAAGCTGACTTACAACGACTATGGGATCGAACTGGATACGGAGGAGCAGTCGGCGAAGCGGGCTCAGGTGCTGATGCTGGTAAAGCGGCTACATGCGCGGGGCATTCCTATTCATGCGGTGGGGGTTCAGAGCCATCTCGAGGCGTCGGGGCCGAAGCCGGGGGCGGGAGTGGTGAGCCTGATTCGGAGCGCAGCCGAGATGGGGCTTGAGGTCTACATCACTGAGATGGATGTGAACAGCCATGCGCTGCCGGGTGGGCCTGAATTGCAGGACGCGGCGGTGGCCGATGTTTATAAAAGCTATCTGGAACTGGTATTGCGCGAGCCGAATGTGAAGGCGGTGCTGACGTGGGGAATTACAGATGCTCGTACATTTCTTAACGAGAGCAAGCAGCCCTGGGTGGTGCGGCCGGATGGGGCGCGGCAGAGACCGTTGCCGTTCGATGACCACTATCAGCCGACGGCGGCGTTCTTTGCTATGAGGAATGCTTTTGATGGGGTTGGGAAGGAAGGGAAGGCAGGGAACAGGGAATAGGGAATAGCGAATAGGGAGCCGGGAACATCAGTGTCGGAGACAGACGATAAGAAAGGCTCAAGCCTTATGCCCGTAGTTCACAGTGGAGAAAAAGGCCCGGACCTAAAGGTCTTCCATTCGTGATTTCTTGTCAGGGGTCTGAAGACCCCTGATCCCTCCGAAATCGGGAATTGGAGATTCAGAACTGAACCGGCCAGAAAGAAATGCGGGCGTATAATCTCGGCACTGGCAAGAGTGGTGAAAAGGGGATGGCTATCGACAGTCTCGATGTGGAGCGGGCGGTCGAAAAGGGCGAGTTTGTGCCGCACTTTCAGCCCTTTGTCAATCTGGGTACGGGGGAGCTGCGAGGGTACGAGCTCCTTGCGCGATGGAAGCATCCGGAGCTGGGATGGATTCCGCCGGATGAGTTCATTCCTCTTGCCGAGAGGGACGGATGGATCGACCAGCTGACCAGAGAGTTATTGCGGAAGGGCTTTCTCGTTATTGCGGCGCTGCCTCACGCTCCTGCGCTGGCTATTAACATCTCCCCGATTCAGTTACATAACCTGAGTTTGCCGAACCAGATTCAGTCGATAGCGGAGCAGTGCGGATTTTCACTCAAGCAACTGATTATCGAGATTACCGAGAGCGCCCTTACTGAAGATGTGGAGCGCGCGTCGCTGATTGCGAATTCGTTGAAGGAGATGGGCTGCAAGCTGGCGCTGGATGATTTTGGAACGGGCTATTCGAGTCTGACGCATTTGCAGTCGTTGCCCTTTGATGAGTTGAAGGTGGACCGCAGTTTTGTCAGTTCGATGACGGAACAGCGGGACAGCAGGAAGATTGTGGCCGCGGTTGTAGGCCTGGGGCAGAGCCTGGGATTGAGTACGGTGGCCGAGGGCGTCGAGACACGGGAGCAGGCCGAGATGCTGAGGTGGCTCGGCTGCGAGCTTGGTCAGGGTTGGTTCTTTGGAAGGCCGATGCCGGGTGAGGAACTTGCCGGCGCTGGCTCGGCGACTCCGAAGAAGATATCTTTCAGCATGCCTCATGAGGTAGTGGACCGATCGTCCATGAGCAGCCGGGAGAGTCTGCCTGCTGCGCGGCTTGCGCAGTTGCAGGCGGTGTATGACGGCGCTCCGGTGGGGCTGGCTTTTCTGGATCGCAACCTCAGGTATGTAAGCATCAACCGGAGGCTCGCGAATATGAATGGACGTCCCATGGCGGAGCATCTGGGCAGGACCGTGGCGGAGATGATTCCTGAGTTGTTTCCGAAGGTCGAGCCTTACATACGGCGTGCACTTGAGGGCGAGTCGATACCCGGAGTCGAGATAACCAGACCTCCGTATCGCTCGAATGCCGGCGCGGATATTTTTCTTTCGTACGAGCCTGCGCGGGACGAGGCGGGTGAGGTGGTTGGCGTGTCCGTCGCTTTCATGGATGTGACGGCGCTCAAGCGTGCGGAGAGGGCGCGGCGCGAGACAGAGGAACACTTCAGACACATGATGGAGTTGATGCCGCAGATTCCGTGGATTATCGATCCTGAGGGACGGGCTCTGGATGTGAGCCAGCGATGGCTTGAGATGACCGGGATGACGGATGAGCAGTGGAGGGGGTTTGGGTGGCTGGAGGCGCTGCATCCGGATGACCGGCAGCCTACGCTGGATGCGGTGCAGAGGTCGTTTGAGACCGGAGATCCGATCGATGTGGTGTATCGCGTGCGGAGGTCGGAGCAGGAAGGCTGGACGCTAATACGTTCGAGGGGGTCGGCACGCCGTGGAGAGGGTGGGGAGATTGTCTGTTGGTATGGGAGTTTGGAGGCTGTTGAGGGGAACTCGTAGTTGTATTCGTGGGGTTATATATTCTTAGGGAAGCTCTTAGATCCTATCCGAAGTGCTGTTAAGGCTTGAATTGAAAATGTTGTGAGATCCCACCCTAGCCGCAAAAACAAAGGCGCGGCGAGGATGGGGCACCCGGAGTGGTGTTACGGAATGGGTGCCCGGAGTGTTGTACCTGATCGAGGGGGAGCGATGATGCAGGTATTTTGGCAGGATTTGAGGTTCGCGCTGCGGCAGTTGTGGCGGAGTCCGGGGTTTGCTATTACGGCGATTTTGACGCTGGCGCTGGGGATTGGGGCTACTACTGCGGTTTTCAGCGTGGCCTATGGCGTGCTGATCGATCCTTTTCCTTACAAGGATGTGAAGACGCTGGCTACGCCGAAGCTTTGTTCTTCGGAGTGGACGGAGTGCCACGCGAATCAGTATAGCCCTGCGCAGTTCAGGGAGATTGCCGATAAGACGACCATCTTCGATGGGGTGATCGCTTCGACGATCAGTCCTGTGACGCTGACTGGCGGGGCGCGGCCGGAGTTGCTGCGGGGCAACTACATTACGACCAATACGTTCAGCGTGCTGGGGGTGAATCCGATACTGGGCCGGGCGACGGTGGCGAGCGATGTTCATGCGGGTTCGCCGGAGGTGGCGCTGCTGAGTTATCGGTACTGGCAGTCGCACTTTGGCGGGGATGCTCATGTACTGGGCCGGGTGCTTACGTTCAATGGGCGCGCGAGGACGGTAATTGGGGTGATGCCGCCGCGGTTTCTTTGGCGAGGCGGGGATGTCTATCTTCCCATTGATATAACGACGGAACAGATGGTGCAGGGGCAGAGTTCGTTTGCCCTGGTTGGCCGGTTGAAGCCCGGTGTAACGGAGGCCCAGGCGAGTGCGGAGCTGGCTCCGATCTTCGCGGACATCAGCCATAGCCGGCCGCATGCTTATCCGAAGGATTTGCGGATGGGCATCATGACTTTTGATGTGATGTTCCAGTCGGGGCTGGCGAGTACGCTCTACCTGATCCTGGGAGCGGTGTTCACGCTGTTGCTGATTGCCTGCGTGAATGTGTCGAGTTTGCTGCTGGCGCGGGCGGTGAGCCGGCAGCATGAGGTTTCGGTGCGGGCGGCGATTGGGGCTTCGCGGATGAGGCTGGCGCGCGCTGCGCTTACGGAGTCGCTGGTGCTGGCGGTGGCGGCGATGCCGATTGCGCTCGGCCTCGCGTGGGTGGGATTGAATGCGATTTTGAGCATCGTGCCGCCATACACGATTCCGGATGAGGCTGCGGTGGGAATGCATGTTCCTGTGCTGCTGGCTTCGATGGGGCTGGCGCTGTTTACGCTGTTCATCTTTGGTTTGGCGCCGGCGTGGCATAGCGCGAATCCGCGACTGGCTTCGGCGCTGGCTGGGGGTGTTCGCACCTCAGGGAGCAGGTTGCAGCGGCGATTGCTGGGCGGGTTTGTGATTGTGGAAATGGCGCTTTCGCTGGCGCTCTTGAGTGTGGCGGGGTTGATGGTGCGTTCGCTGATTGCGGCGGAGAGCGTGCCGGTGAACTTTTCGGAGGATCGGACGCTGACGATGACCGTGCCGCTGGAGAAGACGCGGTATCCGACGCGGGAGAGCAAGATTCGCTTCTGGAGGGAGTTTCTGGAACGGGGCAGGAATGTGCCGGGGGTCCAGGCGATCACGGTGGATTCGATGTTGCCGAGCGTGGACGTATGGGCGGTGAATGTGGCCATACCGGGCCAGCCGGAAGGGAAGCGATACGCGGCGATCCACATGACGGACCCGGGATACATCGGTGCTTCGAAGGCGCAGGTGGTCGAAGGGCACTTCATTGATGAGCGCGAGGTGCTGGCGCAGGCGCATGAGGTGGTGGTCTCGGAGAGCTTTGTGAAACGCTACTTCAATGGAGAGCGTGTGATTGGGCGGGTGGTTCATCTGCCGGATTTGATGGTGGGTGGGGAGTTCCAGTTGAAGGATGATGCTTTCACGATTGTTGGGGTGATTCAGGATATTCCGTACGCGGCTAATTTCCGGGAGGGAGTGGATTATCCGCATATCTTTGTGCCGTATACCGTCGTGCCGGTCGCGGACACGGCGCTGGTGTTTACCAATTTGCCGGCGACGGAGTTGACTAAACCGATGGAGGATCTGGTGGCCTCGATCGACAAGGATCAGCCGGTGCGGGATGTGATGAGTTTGCTGCAGGTGATGAACAAGTTTGGGTATTCTCAGACGCGGTTTACGCTGGCACTCTTTGGGAGCTTTGCTGTGGCGGCTTTTGTGCTTTCGCTGGTGGGGATTTATGGGGTGGTTTCGTTTATTACTTCGCAGCGGTCGCAGGAGATCGGGATTCGGATGGCGATGGGCGCGCAGCGCGGGCGGGTGATGTGGATGGTGCTGCGTCAGGCGGCGATGCTGTCGGTTGGGGGAGCGCTGTTTGGGCTGCCGCTGGCGTGGTTTGCGGGGCGGTTTGCGAAGGATGAGCTGGTGCAGACTTCGCAGCATGATCCGCTGGCGCTGGTGGCGGCGATATGCCTGTTGCCGCTGCTGGCGCTGGTTGGGGCTTGGCTGCCTGCGCTGCGGGCTTCGGCGGTGGATCCGGTGCAGGCTTTACGCGAGTGATCTAGTGTGGTGAATCTGAAGTTCCATACAGATGTGAAGATACGCATCGAAAGCGTAAATCGCTGAAAAGTAGATCCTTCGCTTTGCTCAGGATGACAAAGCATATGAGACGAACTTTAGACTCGGGACACTAGCACAAGATCTCGGGATCGAATGTGCGAGCGGGACGCTCCTATATTGGAACGGGTGAGGATATCGAGATGGAATGTTCTTATTTATGGCGAATTTTCAGGCGACGGATTTTGCTTATCGCTGCTTTGTTCATCGGGTCAACTGCTTTGTCTTTCGGACAGGGTGGGGCGGCGAAAGCTGTGTTGCCGGTTACTGTGCTGGTGGAGAGTCCGGCGGAGACGAAGACTGATCTGCAGGTCATCTGCCTTTTTGCTTCGTCGCCGGCCAATACTTTGCATGGTTCGTTGATCGAGATGAATGACAAGCTTCATGGGCTGCTGGAGCGGATTCGAAAGCCGGGGTTGTTTGGTGGGGAGCTTGGGGAGACGATTCTGCTTACGCCGCCGCCGGGTACGCTCGCTGCGAATAGGCTGCTGGTGATTGGGCTTGGCGATTCTGCGACTTTTACCGCTGAACGGATGTATCTGGTGGGCAAGATCGCTTTGCGTGAGGCGAACAGGCTTGGGGTCAGGCACCCGTTCTTTGCGCCGACTGTGCTGGATGGCGGGGTGGACAAATTCGCTACGGGCGAGATTTCCGAACAGGTGGTGCGTGGCATGCGGGATGCGCTGGCGACGGAAGCTGTGCTTCACGCTGGAAGTGCTGCTGCGCCCGTTGGGGTGGTGGATTTTGTCTTTCTTGCTGGGGCGAAGCATGCGAAGGATACGCAGGATGGGATCGCGCGAGGGTTCGGGGCTTCGTCTTCGGCGGTGCATTGAGCGTTGAAGGCTCTTGTTGGCTGCTTCGTCTAATCTTGAAGGCGAGAGACTTTGAGAGACGGGGCGTGGATGGCGGGAAGTGAATCTTTGGGAATACGCAGCAGGATCAAGCGGATAGCTGTTCGAATGGCGATCGTTTCGCTGGGGGTTCCGGGATCCTTGGCGATGGGTTCCGGGTTATTTGCGCAGCAGCTTCCTGCTCCGGAGCCGCCTTTGCCGATGCCTTCGAAGCAGCCGGATGATGCCACTTTTCGGGCGACGACGAATGTGGTGTTGGTGCCGACGCTGGTGGAGAAGGATCATGGCGAGGTTGTTTATGGGCTCAAGAGTGGCGATTTTGTGCTGGAGGACAACGGGGTTCCGCAGAAGCTGAGGGTGGAGGAGGAAATGGATACCGCTCCTGTGGCGCTGGTTGTCGCGGTGCAGCAGGGACGGATGGCGGGACTCGAGTTCGAGAAGATTGCCAAGCTTGGGCCGCTGCTGGATCTGTTTCTGGGCGATGGCAAGGGGGAGGCGGCGCTGGTGGGGTTTGACAGCAAACCGCAACTGGTGCGGGATTTTACGCGATCGACTGAGGACCTGACGGAGGATCTTAGGCATTTTCAGGGCGGGGATGGCGGGGCGGCGATTCTGGATACGGTGGGATATGCGGTGGATTTGCTGCAATCGCAGCCGAAGGAGTATCGGCGGGTGCTGCTGCTGATCAGCGAGGAGCGGGACCATGGCAGCGCGCATGTGAGGCCGGAGAAGCTGGTGGAGCGGATCGGACTGACGGATGTGCTGGTGCTGAGTTTGACGTTTTCGCCTTCGCGGGCTGAACTGCTGCACGATCTGAAGGATAACGGGGATAACCGGACGATGAATCCCATTGGGACGCTGCTGATGGCGACGCAGGCGCTCAAGAAGAATGTTGCCAGGCAGATTGCGGCGATGAGCGGCGGGGAGTATGCGCCGTTTACGCGGGACAAGGGGTTTCAGGACCGGGTGGCGGAGGTGGCGCAGCATGCGCGGAACCGGTATTTGTTGAGTTTTCATCCGACGGATGCTACGCCGGGGTTGCATACGCTGCGGGTGCGGACGACGCAGGATTATGGGGCGCGGATTGTGGCTCGGGCTAATTATTGGGCGATTGAGGAGAGGTGAGGCTTTCGAGAAACTCGATGGAAGGCATACCTCAGGGGCTAAAGCCCATTGATTCGATGGAGCTTATCGGCACAACTGAAGTTGTGCCCTTTTACAAAACCTTTTTGATGGGGTTCTTCATCAAGCCCGGGGCTAAAGCCCGATCGTTTTTTCGCTGGTATTCAGGGGCATGAATGCCCCTGCTCCCTCCGTAAGAACAAATTGCGGCCGTCGTAATCGAATCCGCCGCAGCCAGTAGGGATGAAGCCCTATCGTTTGGCTAATATTCAGGGGTGTGAATGCTCTTGCTTCCGCCTCAAGAACAACCTGCGGTGGCAATAGTCAATGCTTTCGGCGGAAGTCGCTGAAAAATGAAGATGTTTTGATCCTGTAGTTGAGTCGCTCGTTGGTTTCCTTGGAGTAACGATTCGTGGTAATCTTCTGAGAGACATTGAGATGGATTTGATGATCTGAATTCTGGAGATCTTAGGAGTAACTAGAACGCTGTGCTGGCATCTGCAACTAAAACCGACCTGATTCAACGCTTCCGTACCCACGACTCCGACACCGGTTCGCCGGAAGTCCAGATTGCGATTCTGAGTACGCGTATTGGCGAGTTGACTGAGCATTTCAAGACCCACAAGAAGGATCACGCTTCACGGCGTGGTCTCCTGATGCTCGTCAGCAAGCGCCGTCGCCTGCTGGATTACCTGAAGACGCATGACACGGACCGCTACCGCGACGTTATCGGCAAGCTGGGCATCCGCAAGTAAGCGGAACTCAACATTGAACAGGAATCGCCCAGACCGGGAAGTGGTCAGGGCTGCAACCTTGCATAGGTACTGCGGCCGTGGTGCACTTGTCGCTAAGCGACGTGAGCCTTTTGATGGTGACGGACCCGCGCAGAGCAATAGGCTCGGCGCGGGTTTTTCGTGTGGGATCGCAAAAAGCAGATCCTTCGCTTCGCTCAGGATGACAAATCTTCGCGGGTCACACGGACAGGACAAATCCTCGTGGATTGCGGCGAGCTGTCTGGTGATTCCTGCCGCAAGTTTCTCAAGTGAACATAAACGAAAGAGGACTCTATGAAGCATGAAGTAGCAGTCGAGCTAACTGGCGGAAAGCGGCTGGTCTTTGAGACCGGGCGCATCGCCAAGCAAGCTTCTGGTGCAGCATTTGTGACGCTCGGTGAGAGTGTCGTGCTAGCCACCGCCGTCGCCTCCCCCGATCCTAAAGAAGGCATCGATTTCTTCCCCCTTACAGTTGACTACCGTGAGTATTTCTATGCAGGCGGACGTATTCCGGGTGGCTTTATCAAGCGTGAAGGCCGTCCGAGTGAGAAGGAAATTCTCACCTGCCGCCAGATCGATCGTCCGATCCGTCCGCTATTCCCTGAGGGCTTTCGCAATGAGACCCAGGTGATTGCACTGGTGATGTCGGCGGACAAGGAAAACGATCCGGATGTTGTTGGGATCAACGCCGCAGGTTGCGCGCTGGCGCTTTCGGATATTCCCTTTGGCGCGACGATCGGTGCGGTTCGCATCGGACGGATCGATGGCGAGTTTGTCGTCAATCCGACTTATTCGGAACGCAAGGAAAGCACGATGAACATCATCGTGGTGGGCCATAAAGACGGCATCACGATGATCGAGAGCGGCGCGAAGGAAGAGTCGGAAGAGAACATTCTGGCGGCCATCGAGTTTGCGCATGAAGAGATCAAGAAGATTGCCGCGGCGATCGATGAGCTGGTAGCGCTGGCCGGAAAGCCGAAGCGGGCATTTACCGCTCCGGTGGAAGATACCGAGTATTACAACGAGCTTTTTGCCAAGGTTGGCGACCGGGTCAAGGATGCGCTGGATACCAAGAAATACTCCAAGCTCGACAGCTACGAGTTCATCAAGCAGATCAAAGCGGAACTGGTGAAGGAACTTCCGGCGGACGACTCCGCCGCCAAGAAGAAGCTGGGTCATTACTACGAGTTGGTTCGTGAGCGTACCTTCCGTGAACAGGTTACGAAGGACCGCATTCGTCCCGACCGTCGTGCTTTCGATGAAATTCGCGAGATCACGATCGAGACCGGCGTTTTGCCTCGCACGCATGGGTCGGCGTTGTTTACACGCGGCGAGACGCAGGCGCTGGTTACGGCGACGCTGGGCACTACGGACGACGGGCAGCGGCTTGAGGGTTATGAGGGCGAGCAGAAGAAGCCCTTTATGCTGCACTACAACTTCCCGCCGTTTTCGGTTGGTGAGGTTGGACGTATGACTGGCGTGGGCCGCCGCGAAGTGGGTCATGGGGCTTTGGCGGAACGGGCCATCGCGGCTGTGCTGCCTACTCCGGATGAGTCGCCTTACACGATTCGCATCGTTTCGGACATTCTGGAGTCGAACGGGTCTTCTTCGATGGCTTCGGTGTGCGGAGCGAGCCTGGCGCTGTACGACTCGGGTATCGCGCTCAAGGGTGCGGTTGCCGGCGTGGCGATGGGATTGGTTAAGGAAGGCGATAGTTACGCCATTCTGACGGACATTGCGGGCGCGGAAGACCACTACGGCGATATGGACTTCAAGGTGGCCGGAACCCGTAAGGGTATTACGGCGCTACAGATGGACATCAAGATTGGCGGGTTGACTCGCCAGATACTGCAGGAAGCGATGGAGCAGGCGCGGGTTGGCCGGCTCTTCCTGCTGGACAAGATGGATGCGCACCTGGATGGGCCGAAGGAGGAGCGTTCGAAGTATGCGCCGCAGATTCGTACTGTGCATATTCCGACGGACAAGATTCGCGACCTGATCGGACCGGGCGGCAAGACGATTCGCGGCATCATTGAGCAGACCGGCGTCAAGATCGATGTGGACGATACCGGCCGGGTCAATGTTGCTTCGAGCGATGCCGATGGTCTGGCGCAGGCTTTGGCGATCATCAACAACCTGACGGCTGTGCCGGAGATCGGCAAGACGTATCTGGGCAAGGTGGTTCGGCTGGCGGAGTTTGGCGCGTTTGTCGAGCTGTTCCCAGGGACGGACGGTTTGCTGCACATTTCGGAGATTGCGGAGCATCGCGTCAAGGAAGTGAAGGATGAGCTGCACGAAGGCGATCAGATCATGGTGAAGGTGCTCGCGATCGAGGGCAACCGCATCAAGCTGAGCCGCAAGGCGTTGATCAAGGAGCAGAAGGCCAAGTTGGGCATTTCGGATGGTCCGATCGGGATTCCGGATTCGGAAGTTCCGGTGTATGAGCGTCCGGCGCCGGCGCCTCGGCAGGAGAGGCCGCGTCATGAGTTCGACGAGCGCCAGCCTACTTCGAATCAGAGCACGATTCTGATCGAGGGCGGGGATGACTCGGAGGAGGAAGGCGAGGAGTTCGACGAGGAGAACGAGCCGAACTTTAACCTGGCAGATGGGGCTGCGCCGCAGACTCCGGGAGTTGCTGGGGCACCTGCTGGTGGCCGTGGACCGGGTGGACCTGGTGGGCCGGGCGCGAACAACAACCGCCGTCGCCGTCGCCGTGGTCGTCCTGGGCCGGGCGGTGGTGGTGGTGGTCGAGGACCGGGTGGTAACTAGCTGTTTCCGGTCTGGATGTTGAGGGACTGAGGGTTGTGGTATCCCACCCTAGCCGCAAAAACAAAAGCGCGGCGAGGGTGGGGCACCCAGATTGGTGAGGGTTGCCGGCGAAGTACGACGGCAGATCCTTCGCTTTGCTCAGGATGACAAACAGATTTTGGCTGATAAGAGTTGAGGTGAGTGTGGAGGTCATCCTGAATTTTTGGGTGGCCTTTCTCTTTGCGCTTTTTGGGAAATTTGGCGGGAGTTACGGGGGCTTGGGGTAAATTCTGTTGCGCCGGGTCAAAATCGCGTCGCGATGATCGCACCAAAGGGCGCATACTGTCGTCTAACAGTGTGGCTTCGCATCTGCGGTACGGGAGAGGTGCGCTGTCAGGAGGCGTCCGGTGATGAGTGTCAATAGCTTTGTACGCACACGGTTCGTACTGCCGGGTCTGATGTTGGCTTTGCCGCTGGCCTTTGGGGCTGCTGCTTCGGGACAGGCGGGGCAGTCTGGAACTGCCGGACAGTCGGGAACTACCGACCCGAACCGGCCGGCCGCGACAGATACGGACAAGACCTCGACGGATAAGACTTCCACCGACAAAACCACGGCAGACAAGACCACTGCAGACAAGACGACTCCCGACGCGACGCTCGATACGAGCGGGGATACCTCCAAGGATAAGAAGGCCAACAAGAAGGCGCAGGAAGAGGCCAAGGCGGCTGCGGCTGCCAAGACTCCTCTCGCGCTGGCTGAGCCGGGCAGTCATATGGAGAACGTCAAGCCGGGCAGCATCGAAGATGTGAACGCGGTAGGGAACCGGGACATCGGCGCGCGGGGCATGGGGAACTGGTACTCGACTGACTCCGAGATTCGCATGGGACGGCAGTATGCGGCGGAGATTGAGAAGAGCACCAAGTTCATTACCGACCCGGTGATTACGGAGTATGTGAACCGGATCGGGCAGAACCTGGTGAAGAATTCCGACGCCAAGGTGCCGTTCACGATCAAGGTGATCGATTCGGATGAGATCAATGCGATGGCGCTGCCGGGTGGGTTCTTCTACGTCAATTCAGGGCTGATTCTGAATGCGGATGAAGAGGCGGAGCTGGCTGGGGTGATGGCGCACGAGATTGCTCACGTGGCTGCCCATCACGCGGCGCGGCAGATGACTCGCGCCAACTATGCGCAGCTGGGCACGATTCCGCTGATCTTTATCGGCGGTTGGACGGGGTATGGGATTTATGAGGCTGCCAATATTGGCATTCCGCTGACGTTCCTGCACTTCTCGCGTGAGTTTGAGGCGCAGGCGGATTACCTGGGCGTTCAGTATATGTATCGCGCCGGGTACGATCCGCAGGCGTTTATCAGCTTCTTTGAGAAGGTGCAGGCGCTTGAGAAGCGGAAGCCGGGCGCGGTGGCGAAGGCGTTTGCGGATCATCCGCAGACTCCGGATCGCATCGAGCACTCGCAGGAGGAGATTGCGCGTATCCTGCCGGCTAAGGATGAGTACACGGTTACCACTTCGGAGTTTGACGATATCAAGGCGCGGCTGGCTCGGATTGAGAACAAGCGTCGGCTGACCGACTCCAAGGACGGCAAGCGGCCTTCGCTGCGCAAGGCGAGCACTACGAAGGATGACAAGACGGCACAGCCGGCTGATCCGAATGCGAGCCCGGATGACAAGCCTACGCTGCATCGCCGGGAAGATAACAACTAGCCCATTTGAATCTGTTAGTCCCATCCTTGTCAGGAAATGCACTGACAAGGATGGGACACAGGCAAAAGTACAAAAGCAGATCCTTCGCTTCGCTCAGGATGACAATCGAGGGTGTGTCAGTTTGGAAGCATTTGTTGATCTCACCCTTGTCAGGAAAAGCGCCTGACAAGGATGGGGCACCCGCAGGGTTGAGTTCCCCCTGTTGTTGAGTAGGGAACCCGTCTTCCTGGGTGATTCGTTTTCGGTAATATACTGGGAATCGATCGGTGAGCTGGCTGGCGGGATGCTGATTTTGCCGGCGCGTATTCACTGCGAGACTACTGCCCCTACATGAAAAAGATATTGATCATCGCTGCGGTTTTTCTTGGGATCGTGGTGCTTACGAATCTGGCTAACCGGGTTCCGGCGGACAATTCGTCGGGGATTTCATTCAGTTTGAAGGCGCAGAAGGTTGTGGCCTGCTCTTCGAATGAGATTGTGCTGGTCGATCCGCATCAGAACGCCACCCGGTTGGATAAGGACGATACGTGGCCGGATTGCTCGGCTTTTCAGCCGGATAAGCTTGAGGACTTTTATCTTTCGCGGGGCGAAAAGACGAAGTTTGAGAAGCGGGAGCAGACGGCGTGGTGGCGGAAGGTTCGGTGAGCTGGGGCCTATGATCCCACATCTGACCACAAAAGCGGTGGCCAGATATGGGGCACCCACTTTAGTGAGGATGGCTGACGAAGTGCAAAAGCAGATCCTTCGCTTTGCTCAGGATGACAATTGAATTTAGGGTTGTGGTATCCCACCCTAGCCGCAAATACAAAAGCGCGGCGAGGATGGGGTACCCGATGTGTTGTTTATATTTGGAGCGGAATACTGCTCTAGCAGCCGTTTTTGCAGCGGGCCATGATGGCTGCGTGCAAGCGCTCGCGCACTGCGTTGGGTAGTTCGTAGACTTCGTGGGAGCGGTAGATTTCGATTGTTTTCCGCGTGGTGCTTAACGTCACTTCGCAGTGGTCGCAGCCTTCGAGGTGCTGCTGCAATAGCGCACGCATCGGTACCGAAACTTCGTCGTCGATCAGTTCGTCGAGCAGTGCCAAAAACTCTGTGCAGGTCACTTCTCACCAGCCTTCTTTTTACGGAAGTAGCGGCTAAGGCGTTCGCGCAACTGGAGCCGCGCACGCAACAACCGCGATTTTACTGCCGGAACACTCAGTCCGAGTGTCTCGGCTGTTTCTTCCGTGGAAAGTCCATCCACGTCACGCAACACAAACACGATCCGGAATCCGTGTGGCAGGCCCTGGATAGTCTTACGCAAAATCTCGGCTAGTTCTGCCTGGCCGTAGTTCTGCTCGGGATTGGGACTCCAGTCGGCGAGGTCGCGAGGGACGCTGCCTTCTTCAGTCTCAATATCGTCGTCGATCGAAACCATCTTGCCTGTACGCCGTTTGCGCAGCCGCATCAGGGATTCGTTCACCGCGATTCGCACCAGCCAGGTGTAGAACTTGCTGTTTCCCTGGAACTGTTCGAGCTTCTCGTATGCCTTTAGAAACGCGTCCTGCACTACATCCTGCGCGTCTTCCTTGTTTTGCGTAATGTGCTGCGCAATCCGGAAGATCTGCCGGTCGTACTTGTTTACCAGCGTTTCAAAGGCATGAACGTCACCCGATTTGGCACTGGCAACCAGTGCTACATCAGGATGTTCTTCGTTCTCCTGTATTTGTTGGATGGTAGCCATTCAGGTTGGATGCGAAAATTCCGCTGCCTTTCCGTTGGGGGTCGCCGGGCGGCCACCGAAATCTTAGTGTAACGGACGCAACGGGTGCGATCCAAGCGGCTCGCCAAAACCGGGGGAAGAAGTCTGATTATTGTGCTGAGTGGGTGACGGCAGTGATTCTCCCACAAAGGTGTGTGCGCGTAGAAATACGAATAGGCATAGAGTGATGCTATGAAGCAGTTTTTCCGGAAATCTTCATTTCGGGCGGCTCAACCGCAAAGTTTCTCTGGAGAGGGAAGCGATCGGAAAAACCCGGTAATCGAGTGCGCTGGAACTCGGGCGGGTGGCAAGAGCTTTGCGGCAATGGCGCTGGTTTTGTTGCTGAGCGCGGGTGCTGTTGCGCCTATTTTGCATGCGCAGGACGCTGCGAGTTCGACTGCGGCGAAGCATCGGACTAAAAATCGTCAGGGGAGCAAGGCGACGGCTGCCAAGGGTAAAGCAACGACCGCCAAAAAGCTGGGGAGCAGGGCTAAGGCTTCGCCAAAATCGGCGAAGGGGCGCGCGGCGCGTTCTGCAAAGCTGAAGCAGGCATTTGTTGCTTCGACTGAATTGCGCCCGATGGCGCAGCAACTGGCTACGACGCGCACGGCGGCTGCCTACGCGGGAGTGAGCGCCTATGCGCATTCGCATACTGGCGAGGCTGGTGCGGCGGCTTATCTGGCCCTGGGGCATGCCTACCTGCTCGACAACCGCTTTGCCGATGCGGCTGCCAATCTGCGACAGGCGCGGGCGGCGGGCGATGCGCTGGCTGACTATGCGGAATATCTTGGCGCGAAGGCGGCGCATGATGGCGGCAACGATGCTGCCGCGGAGGAACTGATCAAGGGATTCGCGACCCGCAATCCGGATAGCATTTTTGATGCGCAGGCACCGGAGCTGGAGGCGCAGATTCTGCTGGGGCTGAATGACTTTGCGGGTGCGCGCCGGGTGCTGACTGCGAGTCCTGAATCGTCAGGCCGGGCGGGTTATCAGCTTGCGCTGGCTGAAGTGACACAGGCGCAGGGTCAGGCGGCTGAGGCGGGGCGGCTCTACACGCATGTTTTGCTGACGTGGCCATTGACGTATGAAGCGACAACTGCGCGTTCGCGGCTGACGGCGCTGGGTTTGGAATCTTCGATGACGGCGGCGGAGCTGCGCAGCCTGGGCGATGCTTATTACAACGGCGGAAGGTACGCGGAGGCTTCGGAGCAGTACCATGCGCTGGCTCGCCAGAGCGGCGCGGACGCGACGGTGCGCAACGGCTATGCCGTGGCTGCGGCTGCGTGCGATCTGAAGCTCAAGCGGCTTACGCGCGAACAGGCAGAGGCGCTGGCGCCGACGAATGATGAGAACGGCTCCCGGCGGCTCTACCTGCTGATGGAGCTGGCGAGGAATCGCGACGATGTTACGGCGCAGGCGACTTACGTGGACCTGCTGCGGAGTGGTTTTCCTCATAGCAAGTGGCTGTCTGAGGCGCTCTTCTCGAGCGGCAATATGTACCTGTTGCGGAAGGACTATCCGAGGGCGGTGAATTATTACAAGGAGCTTGCGGAGGCGTTTCCGCAGGACACGAATGCGGCGGCGGCGCACTGGCGCGCCGGATGGTGGTCTTACAGGCAGGGGCTCTATCCGCAGGCTGCGCAGATATTCGAGGAGCAGATCAGGCTTTATCCGGGCGCGAAGGAGACGGTCAGCGCTCTCTATTGGCGTGCGCGCTTATACGAACAGCAGGATAAGCAGCCGGGAATTGCGGCGGCGCACTATCGGACGCTGATTCGCGCGTATTCGCACTACTTCTATGCGCAGATGGCAACGCAGAGATTGGTGGCGCTGGGCGATGCAGCGCCGGTTTCGCTGCCGCAACTGGATAAGTATGTTCCGGCGACGATTCCCAAGCTTGACGCTACTTTTCCTGAGGGCGATCCGCACCTGGTGAAGGCGCATTTGCTGGTGAATGCGGGGTTGAGCGAGTATGTGCCGCAGGAAATTGCGGCTGCTCCGGGAAGCTCGTCGTGGAGCGGCATTGCGGAGGCGCAGATCTACACGTCTTATGGCGAGACGTATCGCGCGATGCGGGTGCTAAAGCGAGCGCTGCCGTTTGCTGCGTCGGCGCCGATCAAGTCGATTCCGCTGGCATACTGGCGCATTCTTTTTCCTGAAGTGTACTGGGACACGATCAAGGCGGAGTCGGCGAAGAATGGGCTCGATCCGTACTTTGTCGCTTCGCTGATTCGGCAGGAGTCGGAGTTCAATCCTTCGGCGATTTCAAAGGCGAATGCTTACGGATTGATGCAACTGCTGCCTTCCGTCGGAAAGCAGATGGCTCGCGAGGAGGGTATCGGTTCGATCGAGACGCGGCAACTGCTCGATCCGGTGCTGAATATCCGGCTTGGGACGCGCTATCTGCGCGAGACGATGGAGAAGTTCGGCAGGGTGCCAGAGTACGCGCTGGCGGCTTATAACGCCGGCGACAATCGCGTCACGGATTGGCAGGCGGCGGGACCGTATCAGGGAATCGATGAGTTCGTCGAGTCCATTCCGTTTACGGAGACGCGGGAGTATGTGCAGGGGATCTTGCGCAACCAGGACATCTACAGGGGCATCGACCAATATGCACAGAGTTTGAAAGCCAATCAGCACGCGGAGACAACAGCGGCTTCGGCGCCGTCGCCGGTGCAGATTCCTCAGCCACGGCCTGCGGTAGCGCAGTAGGCTTTTGGGGAGCAGGGAATTCGGATCGATACTGTTCTAACGGATTCGATTTTGATTGACGAAAAGCGCTTGATCGCGAAAGACTGACGGCAAGTAACCGAACAGAATCACGCTTCATAGCACGGCACGCTGCGAACCACGCGAGGTTGCGGCTTACCTTTAAGCCGCAACCCTGTCGAATTCACCCATTGGAGGGAAGAATGACAGCTGAGTTGCAGTTCCTCGAAGCATGGATTCCCGAAAAGATGGAACCGGGCACGGTCTTTCTGCTGGAAGGGCCAAACTCGCTCGGGCACGGCAATAATCCCTTCGTTGCCGTACTGGCCTGCCCCGGATGCGGGACGGTTGGATTGATTACCCGGCGACAGCTTCACGGCTTTGAGACGATGATTTGCGGAGGCGATGCCTGCTCGGCTGAGTTCGGGTTCGATGGAGATAATATTCGCTATCGGGCCGCGCAATAGGCGACTCAGATGGAGGTTGGGAAGATCGCCGATGGCATTCCTGGATGCTACCCTTCGGTGGGCCGTCTCCGGTAGCATGGTGGTAGCTTCCTGCGCTCTCTGTTGATGGGCGGGAAGGCTCTCAGCCCGGATGGCGAAATCGGCAGACGCAGCGGACTTAAAATCCGCGGACCGCAAGGTTGTGGGGGTTCAAGTCCCCCTCCGGGCACCAGATCATCTTGTTTATAATCAGTTATTTAGAAATACCGCTGGAATCGTGTACCGCTCCTGTGCAAGAATATTCCATGCTTACCCTCTACCGAAGGCATCGCGCGAAGTGTAAAAGTACCGCTCGAAAGGCAAAGTGCTTCTGCCCAATCTGGGTACAGGGAGTGTTGCGCGGTGAGAGCATACGCAAGTCTTTAGACCTGACCAATTGGGAAGCCGCGAATAAATTGATTCGTGATTGGGAAGTAGACGGCGTAGTTGTCGTAAAGACAACACACGAGGCCGTAGACACCTTTATAAGCGACCGGGAGGCTATGAACCTATCCGAATCCATGATGAGGAAATATCGGGTTGTAGGAACTGAAATCAAGGCGTTATTCGGGGGTCTACCCGTGAACTCGATCACCTCGGATGACATTCGGGCAATGAGGAAACGATGGAAGCTCGCGCCGATCACCGCACAAAAGCGTATGGAGATGGTCAAAAAGTTCTTTTCCTTTTGTGTGGATGCTGACCTGATAGAAAAAAGTCCGGCGAAACTGGTCAAAACTCCGCCGGCGAACTATGACCCTACCCTCCCGTTCACCGAACAAGAAATGGAAAAGATTTTGTGGGCGGCTGATTCAATTCGGGAAGCGCATCCGAAGATCCCAGAGGAAACACCGAAAAAATTAAAGGCTCTTATCTTGCTCATGAGGTATTCGGGAATTCGCATCTCTGACGCCGTGATGTTCCGGCGAGAAACGTTGAATAATGGAAAATTGTTCTTACGCCAGGAGAAGACGAAACATCCGGTCTGGGTTCCATTGCCAGAACACGTCGTCGAGGCGATAGGGAAGTGCGATGAGGGGAATGAGTACTTTTTCTTTTCGGGAATTGGGAAGCCGAAAAGCGCGATCACCGATTGGCAAAGAAGACTAAAAAAGGTTTACGACATGGCCGGGGTAAAAGACGGACATTCCCATCGGCTTCGGGATACTTTCAGCGTAGACCTACTCTCGCGCGGAGTGCCGATACACACGGTTTCAATTCTGCTTGGGCATAAATCCGTGAAGGTAACTGAAAAGCACTACGCCCCGTATGTGCAAGCGACACAAGATTTCCTCGAAGCCGCAGTCCGGGCGACGTTCTAACTCCAAGAGAAAAAGAGCAGAACCGCAATCGCTCCCAGCGCGAATATGCAAAGCAACGGTGATGGGTTTTCCTCGAACTGATTAATGTAACCTGCGATTTTAGCCATATAAACCTCGTGGCGCGATTGTACGCCCGGTTCCCTGAATGAAAGTGTATAGAGTAGACCGGATTAGAAGCGGCGGTTAAGGGGACGTGGTAGTACACTTCTCGGCATGAAATCCACACGCTTTTTGTTTGTCCTACTGCTGATCGTTGCCGGTCTTTCGTGTACCAAACCATCTCAAGCCGAGACGACTGAAGAGATGCTGTCCTCTTGCCGTTCACTCTCGCAGGCGAATGTCACTGAAGGAAAAGTTGAGATGGACACTGACTTCTCGACGGGGGTCTGTTGGGGAGCGTTCGCAGCGATCCAAGAACTGCTTACCGCTAGAAACTCTGAAACCAAAAAAATGATGTTGTGGGCTTGTGCGCCAGCGAAGAGTAGCAGAACCCAATTGATTAGCATCTTCGTTCACTACGCCGAGAACCACCCAGAGAAATATCACGACGACTTTTTATGGACAGTGGTTGATTCGCTGCAACAAGCTTTCCCGTGTCCTGTGAAAAAATGACATAGGACGCCGAAAGAAAAAAGGATTCGCAACCATTCCCACGTTTCTAGTTTTTCATTGATTTATGTTCTCGACCTTTTCCTGAGATGAATATAGGAAAGGAAAGAGCCAGTGTGTGGTTTTGTTTAGAACAATGATTGTTTGATTTCAATTCCGGCGGCGGTTTGTTTTAGGTGATCGTTCGATACTTTGAACCGTTCGTAATGCTGGACGTGCTTACAGGGGCGGCAATAATCCCACTCACTAAAATAGTACGGCTTATTTTTCATCGCCGTTTCTTCAACGCCGTGATACCGCCGTTCCATTGGCCTTTTACATTTCGGACACAATTCTCCAATAAGCATAGTTCTAGTTTTCTTTTTTTATCTTCCCGACTACCTTCATGTTTCGGGGGATATGCGACTTCCCCGCCTTTTACTCTTTGAGAGAATAATCGGTCGGCGAAATCGCATACGCTACCCATGTTTCGTACTTTGCGATAGATCGTCTTAAAACATAATTCGTTGAGAGCTGGCAGAGAGTGTGGTGAATCTTATTTATAGCCACCGTCAGACGCTTGGTTAGAGCAGACTTGGAGCATGCGCGCTACCACCCTTGTATGTTGGGGGATGAGGCGTGAGGATAGGTTCACGCTTTGGCGGAGAGGCCGTTCCCACCCGAGGCCAGCGTTGAGTTGAGCCTGAACAAAGATCGGCCGCCGTCCCTCTCTTG
>Ga0182024_10003914_pt1 | contig 34863 bp, 26 predicted proteins | sample P32metaG_FD_120480 | JGI IMG/M metagenome (GOLD analysis project Ga0182024, IMG submission 120480) | Permafrost microbial communities from Stordalen Mire, Sweden - P3-2 metaG (Illumina Assembly) | ecosystem: Environmental > Terrestrial > Soil > Wetlands > Permafrost | place: Sweden: Stordalen...
AATTGGTGCTGGTCGCAATTCATACGCCTACGTAGGAAATGATCCACTAAATAACTCTGATCCGCTTGGGTTGATTCCTGCGGGTAGTCTAGTAAAAGGAGGCATTAATCAAGATAACATGTACGACCCTAGCCTTACGAACTGGAATAATAACGACCTATCCGGCAGCGGATTATATAACATTCCGCCAAATGGGTTCCCTCCGGCTCCGTGCATTGACCCGAATGACATCGCCCAGCAGCCCCAGCAGCCTCCGCCACCAGCGGGTCCCCCAGACGGCGGTGGCGGCAGTGGTGGCGGCAATATCGGAGGCAGTGGAGGCAGCCAGACCGGCAGTGCGGCATTCAATCAAGGCGTTAACAAAATTTTTCAGAATCTGAGTAAATCTTCCACCATGTCAAAGGTGGATCCCGCCTTAAACATGCGTGAGGCGGCTGCACATTTTCATGATTTTCCGTGGTTTAAAGCCCAGGTAAATTCCGGTGGTCCGTGGGACTATAAAAATGCATTTGTCCGCCAGAACTTGCTAGCACCTACTTGGGTTCAGAATTTTGGTAACTTTCATTATGGTATTACGGCATACGCCCTCAACACAGACGAAGATTTTGCCTTAAGGATGGCTGGCAGAGCCCAAATAGAAGCAGGTACGTCGAAACCTGAATGGGGCACATGGACAGGTATGAATGCCAAACCGCCATATGGAGATGATCCCAACGATCAGGAATGGATTAAGAAGGGCTTCAGCTATGCCCGAGAGCACAATGGACAATGGTTTGGTGGTCTCTGATACTATATGAATATGGCGTCTAAAAGCCTTCGACATGCGTTTGCAATACTTCTAGCCTTGCTCGGCACGGCTTGTTCTGACGTCGAAAATCAGTTTTCGGATGCGGTAATCCGGAAGAAATTCGAAGCTTCTCGAAAGGAATTTCAGTGTCTAGCGATTGATTTGCGGCAAGTTTCCGACACACAGCACAAGCCAATAATGCTTTATCGCAACTCTCCGGAGGGATCCAAAGGACTGCCGAATTATGACCACTACAACAATGTGATGAATTCACTTGCTATATCACAGATTTTGGCCGATTCCGTCAAAGTATGCTTCGTAGTTGAGAGAAAGACACATGCAGAAAAGCAACTTGTCTGGCATCCAGACCACTTCTGTGGCTATGCACCCGCGCTTTCTGACAGAAACTTAGAGATGAGTAATATCGGTAAAATTGATGATGATTGGGCCATTTTTTATTGTCGCTATGAATAGGAAATCCAAAGCTTTATGTGCGCTCGGGTCTTGTTTCCCCACCGCCGGCGGTCCGAGGCCAGGGAAATCCATTATTTCTAAATGAAAGGTGGTCCCCTGCCGCAACCTGTCCCAGTATATATTTGGTTTCAGGTATTGGTGGTTGTGGCCGGCAGACAAATTATCGAAAGTAGACGCCAATATCTATCGCCCAACGAACCGATCTCACCACGGGTAGCCGGGCAATCCAGTGATGTGGTGCCCGGGCCGGCATCCATTGCCGAATTGGCGCGGGCATTGATGAACAACGTGGATAACATCTTCGAATGGGTGTACAACAACGTTGATTTTTTGCCTACATACGGACTGCAAAAGGGCGCTCTGGGAGCCCTTGTAGACAATGCCGGCAGTAATTTCGACCAGTGTGAGCTGCTTGTGCAGCTGCTTACGCAAGCCGGCTACACGGCCTATTACGAGCTTGGCGAAATCACCATGAACACAGCCCAGCTTTCCGCCTGGCTGGGCACCGACCCAACCAATTTTTTCTCGTCCTACGATGTTTTCCAATATGGCGGCTACCCCTTGAGCTGGAGCTACGAAGACTCCGATTACTGGATTACGCTCAGCTACATGTGGGTGAAATGCACAATCGATGGCACAGACTATCTCTTCGATCCCAGCTATAAAACCTGGAGCACAACCACTGGTATCGATCTCGCCTCAGCCATGGGATATGTGCAATCGGACTATCTCGCCGATGCCGAAGATGGCGCCACCGTCACTGACGACTACATCCAAAATGCCAATCGCACGAATGTGCGTGCGAGTATTTATTCGCCAGCGAGTTGCAACATCAGCCCGCTGTATTCGTCAGCTTCACCAATATTACTGTCCAGGAGCGAACGGGTTGCGAGTTTGTGCAACAGAGACAGCTTTTCATCAAGGGCTGTTGCTGCAGCCAGCTGGATTATCCAGCGCTTCTTGCACGTGGATGACACGCGAACTATTGTTACGATCAAAGCGCAAAACGCAGCCCAAGCCATACAAGCCAACCGGAAACGACGGCGCATCCCTCTCGATTGTAGGGCTGCATTATGTCGATACGATCTTCGTCGATGTTCAAGCATTCCAAGAAGATCGCGGTTTGCCTAACAGAACACCGGTATGTTTCCCGAACATCCCAATCTGATCGCTCAGAACTGATGCATCCACTGGATTCTCAGTCAGCTTGACGCCACCATAGGCGATGCGCAGAAGTGTTCAGTTAAAAATGCTGGTACATTTTCTTGAGGAACCGAAGTACAAAGGTTTCTGCTTTTTACAAAATTGCCTAAAAACTGTATTTTAAGTAATGCCTGCCAAATGCTTTGAGGTTTTTACTAGCTTTTACGCTACCACCGACTCAATTTGCTTCGAAGTGGGTATGAAACTATCTTCAAAAGTGTGGCGAGAAAGTGCGGTGGAGCCGAAACTAAACGATGATGTTACACCTATCAATGACTGTGCAACCGACCGCATTAGTCCAAGCACTGAGTTTCTACCCGGCCAGACATTAGATGGACGGTATCAAATCATTTCCCATCTCGGAAAGGGCGGTATGGGCGTTGTCTACCGAGTAAATCAGATCTTCCTCAACAAAGAATTTGCTCTAAAGACGATAGAACAGCACTTCATGACTGACATCGTCATCCGCAGGTTTCAGCAAGAAGCACGTACCGCTTTTGCGCTTGACCACCCGAATATTATCGCCGTCAATGACTTTGGAGTCTTAGACGATCAGACTCCTTTCCTTGTCATGGAGCTTGTAAAAGGCGAGACTCTGGGCGAACGCTTGAAGAGAACCGGCTGCCTGACGGTTGAAGAGGCAATACCAATTTTTGTGCAGGTCTGTTTTGGTTTGGCTTATGCCCATGAGTGCGGTGTAGTCCATCGCGATATCAAACCAAATAACATCATGCTCCTGTCTGGGATGCCTCTGGGCGCCGAAGGCAGCATAAAGATATTGGATTTCGGCATTGCCAAATTCATTGAGCGGGAAGGCGGTGAGATCCAAGCCCTTACCCGAACAGGAGAAATTTTCGGAAGTCCACTGTATATGAGTCCAGAGCAATGCTCAGGCACCAGCGTTGATCATCGCGCGGATGTGTATTCCCTCGGTTGTGTTTTGTTTGAGGCGCTCACAGGCGCACCGCCATGCGTTGGTGAAAGCGCGTTAGCCACGATGATGAAACATCAGACAGAGCACGTGTTAACGCTGAAACAAGCTTCTCTGGGGAAAGACTTTCCGCAAGCCATCGAGGACATAGTGGCGACGATGCTTGCGAAGTCTCCAGACCACAGATACAAAAATCTCGGCATCGTAGCCCATGACCTGGGAGCACTGAAAAGAGGTGAATCTATTTCACACACTGCGTCTTTTCACACCAGACAACAGGCTAAAGCTAAAACAATCTCGATGGCGAGCACGTTGTTGCTTGGCATTGTAGTGTTGTTAGCCGCTATAGCCGTGACTTCTGGCTACCGGACGGAAGAAGCAAGGAAAGCAGATCAAGAAAGAGACAACGCGATCTTTCAAGCGGAAGAACTGAAAGTGAAGGTAGCGAAACTGCAAGAAGTACTGAAAGCTAAAAATGCCGTATCGAGGAAGCCAGTCAAAGATGGAGGGGAAGAATATGCTATTTTCCAATTTCCACAAGGTGAGGACTTTGGTAATTTCGACAGCAGCGTTGGAGTCCAACCAGCCGCCTCAGGCGAAGTTAGACTTGCCGCAATGGACAAGACAACGTTTCATGCAAATAAATCTTTTTTTCAAAACCCCAACAATCTAACAGTCTTTCAGCCAAACGATCTTGTGGGTTTGTACTTAACCAATTGCATTCATGAGCAGCGACTGGCCAGTCCAATAATGCACCAGATTGGTACATTGACCAGACTGCAGGAGCTAGGGTTAGACCAAAATGATGGTATCAATGACGGTGCTTTGGGCGAGATAAGCAAACTGCCTAACCTGAAAGAATTGAGTGTCTCCGATACAAAAATTGACGGCGCTGCTCTAGCCCAATTGCCAAACTTGAGACAACTTACCTTGCTTGGTTTTGTCCACTGTAAAGGTGCTAGTGATCTACTTAAAGTACTAAAACACGATCGCCAGCTGACCGAACTATATCTAGATAAGAACCCGCTAAGTGCTGGCGATTATAAGGCGATTGGCACTATTTCTGGGTTGCGGATCTTATATGTGAATACAACGGGTATGCATAATGCCGACCTGTCCTCACTCACGGCACTGACCAAACTGGAGGAGCTGCAGGCGAAAGGTTGCGCCGCCATCACCGCGGATGCTATCCCGGCGCTTAAAATCATGGCTGGCAACGGGTTGCGAAAGCTCAGCTTGAGCGCGGCTTCGTCAGATGCCTACGTGATCAGAAAGAACTTGCCAGGTGTCGTTTTTGAAGTCAAGGACGCTGATGGGGATTTCCAGAAAGACACAGACTGGGGTGATTTGGTCAGGAGTGATGAGAGCAAGTGACGAAAAGAAGCCCTTAGCAGTTAGAAATAGAAAGTTCATACCACCCAATTGGAGATGTGTTAACGGCCGCAAGTATTGGCGGCTATCCCGATGTGCAGAACCGTACTGCGGATAGGCGAACCGGCTGGTTCGGAAGCTACTCCACAATTAGTGAAGGGCGCTGTGACAAAGAATTTGGTTCATCATTTTTGGCAAATAATCACGCCCAAAAGCGTGCACAATTTGCCGAAAATAATGCACCACCGAATCGCCTGGTTTCTTGTTGCGCCAGCCTTACAGACTTGTGGTCGCTTGCTTGGTCAATCTTGGCAAAGTATATGGAACTATTTCAAATTCTACGATTTGGCCGCATATTTTGCATGTTCTGAAATGCTCTGAGCGCCGGAATCATACAGTTTGCGAGGCATAGCCTCTCAGTTTAGCATGGTCATTTTTCTCAGTCACAAGCTAGGGGTTTGCATACTACTGTACTACGTTACTATGTAGTTAGCACACTACAAGATTCTCAAAGCAATTATTAGCAAGGCAGGTATCTGATGGCATCACAGTTCATACGGGGTGGGTCTAAATGGGTGAACAAAATCACTGACCTTTGCACAACAGCTCTAGGCAACCGAGCTGCCACCACTCAGAAACAGCAAAACGCTTCGTTCTATCCAAACCGTCAGAACATGATGGAAATGACCGGTGAGAGCCAAGGCCAGGTGGTTGAATTTCGGTTGCGCGAAAGCGAAACAAAGCATCAGATAGAAGAATTCTGGCTCAGTGCCTGTGAGGATTCGCTGAATTTAGACCATGCCCCTCGCGTCTTGGGACTTTCAGCTGAGGCTGAACTTTATCGTGTGTCTACGACCCATCCGTCCAGAACCACCTGGCAGGGCTTAGATCCTAAGAAGCATTCAAATTACGTTCCCCTGCGGCCGTCCTTTACGACCGCACCGTCCTATAACCCATGCACCGAGACCGGAAACACAGGTACGTAAAAATTAAATTCTGGTTTCGATAATACCGTAGGCAATGTCTTTAAGACGACTCAACCAGTCGAGCGCTTCCTTATGTTTTCTAGCGAAATCCATATATTAACATAGGGTTGAATGGAAACAATCTGGAAATTTAGTGCCAGTTGAGCTTCTTCAGCCATCACTGATGCCGGTGACAAGCAAGTCAGACGTAGACAATGATGCTACATTCAGAGTACGTCACTCCTCTCTCCTTTTGCCTCGACAGTATCGGTTTAGAGCTTCGACGCCTGACACAGGTATACACGTGGATCCGTCGAAACTCAAGCAGATAAGCTCTGCCAACCGTTCAGTTGTATTGATTCAAGCAATTGTTCTAATCGCTTCAGTGTGGGGAATCGCAGCAGGAATCTTGTCCTTTATCGGATCGTGGTTAGCCATTACCGGCATTTACAACGGCAGTCTTGCCTCGCAATTCATATCACCCGGCACCGCTATCAGTTTCGTGTTAAGTGGCGTCGCCCTGCTGCTGTTAAATAAGCCTGATTCCGGCAGAGCCGCTCTCAAATCAGCTGTCCTATTGGCTGTATTGATACTGACCTTTGCAACTGCTCAGCTTGTTTTTTCGATCACCCACGGCATGTGGTACGACTGCCTGGCCAATTTGCTCGTCGGCTATTCGCGCATACCCGTACCTATAGCTATTCAGACTTTGGCTAGCATCGTGTTGCTGGCATCAGGAATTCTTTTGACCGCCAGTGATAAACCCAAGAATCACTTCGCTGCGCAACTATTGGCGATACCAATACTTTTAGTAAGCACGGCAGCGATAATTGGCTACACATACGGTTTCGCCTTCCTCAAGAGCACCGGGTTGCCCACGGATATTTCGTTTACCTCTGCCGGCGTTCTTTCTGTTTTAGCGACAGCGCTATTGTTCTCTCGACCCAATGTCGGACCGATTGCTATCTTTACAAGCGACACCCTGGGAGGGAGCGTGGCGCGACGCTCAATTCCTCTCTATTTCGTCATACCACTTTTGGGTCTTCTCACTGCCTCGACTCGAAACACCGTCAATGATCTGTTGTTCATTGTGCTTTTTGCGGCTTTTGGATTGCCTGTGTTTGTCTGGTTGGTAGCACATGCTCTAGAGCGCTCAGAAAACGAAAAAATGGCCGCCTACGATCAAGTGCAAGTATTGAATCAACAACTGAACAAGCAAGTCGATGAACTTGTAAACTCTCAGAGCCAGATTACAGAAGCCCTAAAGGCGCGATCTGAGTTTCTGGCCAAAGTCAGTCATGAATTGCGCACACCGCTCAGCGGGGTGATCGGCACCACCGAATTGCTTTTGTGCACGCCGCTCACGAGCGAACAACTCGAACTGGCAACGATCTCTCTCGACTCGGCCAACTCCCTGCTCACATTGATCAATGAAATCTTGGACTTTTCAAAAATCGATGCTCGAAAATTGCATCTTGAAAAAATTGATTTCGATCTCAATCAGTTGCTTGAGACGGCAATTCAAACATTACGCGCCAAAGCCGAGAAGAAGGGCCTCGTTCTAGTCAGTTTCCAATCAGCAGATGTACCAGCCAGGGTAAACGGAGATCCAGGCAGGTTGCGCCAAATCGTTGTCAACCTCATTGATAACGCCATCAAGTTTACCGATCAGGGAAAAATCCTGCTGCATGTCTGCCTTGAAGAAAACGCCCAACAGATCCGTTTCGCTATCACTGATACCGGCATTGGTATAGCAGAAGAGCAAAACGCCAAACTCTTCCATCCTTTTGTCCAGGCAGACGGATCGACAACTAGAAGGTATGGCGGAACCGGTCTTGGTCTTTCGATTTGCAAAAATCTAGTCGACTTGATGGGCGGCAAAATCGGCATCCACAGCACACCCGGAAAAGGATCTACCTTCTGGTTCACTGTTCCGATGGAAAAAAGCTCTGAGCCAAACGTTGCCGAAGTAGTCCAGGAAAGGCCCCGCATCACTACGACTGCTAAATTGAACTGGGTGCTTCTTGTCGAAGACAACCCTGTGAATGCAAGACTAGCTCTATTGCAGCTCAAGCGGCTGGGCTATCTTGCTGATACAGCCAGTACAGGCAGGGAAGCCGTTCAAGCGGTCAAACAAAAACAATATTCACTAATCCTTATGGACATTCAAATGCCTGATATAGACGGCTATGAGGCCACCCATCTGATTCGAAAGATGGAGTTGCGATCTGGACTGCACGTGCCCATAGTTGCCACCACGGCTCATGCCATGCCCGCTGATCGAGACAAGTGTCTAAATGCGGGCATGGACGATTACATGACCAAGCCTTTATCGCTGGCAATGTTGGCAGCGAAGTGCAAGGAGTGGATCGCCAGCAGTGAAACGGCTCCGACACCAATCAAAGCGCTCACTGTAATTCCATTTCAGAAACGACGTATGTAGGCTGCTCATCCCCAAAAATTCAACTTGTGGAGAACGGACAGGATTTGGTCAGGTTCTCAAACTACATTGTCAGCTGAAGCTCCACCCAAGTAGCAGTAGCTTCATCACCCAAGCTCGTTCCGTAATCACTGCGCCTTAGCAGCATCCTAGCAACACCTCTAGCAACATCCGTTGCGATGATAGGAACACCTGAAACGGAACCGTTTTCAAAAATATTTTTGGTCTGTCCAAAAGTTTCTCATCCTGTATAAACACAAACACTAGAAGTTCACTTACCACTTACCCAACAGACAGAAGAAGCTAATTAGCGCTCCTGTCGGTTTTAAATTGCGAGGAGCAAAGAGATGCTCGACTCCACAAACACTTTTTCTCAACAAAACGGCGCCCTGACCACCACGTCACAAGCCGCGGCAGCAACGGCAAGCATTAACGGTCTAATGCAAGCGATAACATCATGCGATCTTTCCCGGTTGGAAAAATACATGCGTGAATTCAAGCACGAGCCCAGCCAACTTCTTCCCGTAGTGGAAGTGCTGGGAAAGCTTGTGAATTCACGTGAGTTGAGAATCACAGCGAGAAAGTTCAGCTGGAAACAACGAGGTATAACAAAGTGGGGAGTGGTGTGTGAATTCACCCTGGTGCGCGCTCAGCGTATTTTGCTTGTTCCTACGGAAAAGGAATTTCCCAGTGTTGTTCTCGCCCACACCCCTGGAACAGTAGGAGTCGTCTGCTGCGATTGCCCAAAACTGATGTTGCGCCAGGTAGGCAGAATCGCCATTCTGCCGCCCGTGATGAGCCCGCCGCCATTGGCGTTCCACAATCCAATGCCTAGTTTTGCCAGATAGGACAAAAGAATTTTTGGATTCTCTGTCCAGAAGTTTTTGATCCGGTATAAACACAAACACCAGAAGTTCATTACCACTTATCCAACAAACACAAGAAGCTGATTAGCCTCTTTGTTGGTTTTAAATTGCGAGGAGCGAAGAACATGCTCAACTGCACAAACACTCAACAAACCGCCGGCATGCCAACAACGTCACGAGCCGCAACCATTGAAGGTTTAATGCAAGCGATAACATCGTGCGATCTTGCCAAACTAGAAAGTTACATGCGCCAGTTCAAGCATGAACCCAACCAGCTGTTGCCCGTAGTGGAAACGCTGGGAAGACTTGTGAATTCACGAGAGCTGAGAATAACCGCAAGAAAGTTTAGCTGGAAAGAACGGGGCGTAACTAGATGGGCAGTCACTTGTGAATTCAACTTGGTGCGCGCTCAGCGTATTTTGCTTGTTCCTACGGAAAAGGAATTTCCCAGTGTGGTTTTGGCATATACTCACGGAACAGCTGGGGTTGTGAGCACTGATTGTCCGAAAGTAATGTTGCATCGAGTAGGCAGCGTAGCCATTCTGCCACCAGTAGTGAACCTGCCGCCCTTGGCGTTCAAGCCAATGCCGAGTCTTGCCACTGCTTAGAGCGCCGGTCAGAAAATCTCTGCTTAGAGCAAATCCCTCCGGATTGTCTGGGTCCAAGAAGCCCGACGGCTGGCTGAAGACCGAGCATCATTTCTAGATGTGGTTTTTGTTCGCGGTCTATCATAACTATGCAATTATGATATTGAATATTAGATTTGCATACTTAACGCCCGGTCTCAGCCCGCTCTAATTGGAATTTTGGGATTCTGAGGTAGGGGTTATCAAATTTGGTAACCTTTGCAACCGGCGCAAGAAAAGTTCAACGCCCTGTAAGGCAGACAGGAACTGCTTCTCAGGGCTTAGAGGGAAATGGCGTTTAATCTTAGGGGTTACCAAATTTGGTAACCCCTACAAGTGCCTGTTTGGAACACCCTCCAAGCAGCTAATGAGATCGCAGTTTCTTCTCCTGAACAAACAAAGTGACGATCAGTGCCAAAAAAGCAAAAACCGCTCCTAATAAAAAGATGCCGTGCAACGCGTACACGAGCGCCGCTTTGATGTGCTCAATCACGTAACCGGCAGACTCTAGACCAGCCGGCGTCTGTCCATAATTCTTAGCCAGGATCATCCTTATCTCAATCATTCGCGCCGGGTTCGCTAGAATAGGAACTATCTCCGCTGGCACCGCATGCGATACCAGAGCGCTGTTGATGCTTTCCATATATCTTAGCTGCAGAATGGCTCCCATTACCGCCGCACCTACCGTTGCTCCAATTGACCGGCAAAACTGCGACAGGGCGGTCGCCGCACCAATCATGGTTGGCGGGGCAGCATTTTGAATTGTTAGAGTGAAGACCGGCATTGTCAGCCCCAGACCAAGACCGGTTAAAATCAGAAATACGATCAGAATCTGGCTGTTGGTGCTTGTCTTTAGTTGAGAGAGAAACAATAAACCTGCGGTCACGAAAGAGAGTCCGACCAGGGCAATTACCTTGTAGCGTCCGGTGCGGCTCATAATTTGCCCGCTCGATATGCTACCCGCAGACATTGCCAGAGTCAAAGAGGCAAAAATGATACCAGCTTCGGTGGCGCTGACCCCCAGTACCGACTGCATAAAAAGCGGGGCAAATAGGATGACGTCGAACATGCTTATGGCAGTGCAAAAGAGCACGATAAGGGCCAGGCGAATGTCTGCGATTGCTAACAGCTTGGGAGGCATAATCGGCTCGGCAGCGCGTTTTTCGATGCAGGCGAAGAGAACAAAAATTGCCACTGAGGCAAAGATAAGAGAGATTACCTTTGCCGATGCCCAGCCGCTGTTGTTGCCAAAAGTGAGACCAAGCAGAAGGGGCACAAGAAAGCCAATCAACGTAAGGGCGCCCCAATAGTCAATTTTGCGTTGAACATTTTGCGGCTTGATATAAGGGAATGCTAAGAGCAGCACGATAATGGCTACGATACCCACTGGTGCATTTACGTAAAAGACCCATCTCCATGACCAATGGTCGGTGAGCCATCCGCCTAGGGCAGGGCCGATCATCGAGGCCAATCCCCATACTCCGGCGAACAAACCCATGTACTTGCCACGCTGAGCTGGAGGAAAAATATCGCCTATGACAGTGAAGACAATAGCCATAATGACACCACCGCCGATGCCCTGTAGTCCGCGAAAGACAATCAGTTGGGTCATGCCGTCCAAAGGCAGCGGGATCTCTCCAGCGGCACCACACAACAGCGAGCTGAGCAAGAAGAATATTGCCGCTGGTAGAAGCACCCACTTGCGACCGAAGATATCTGAAATGCGGGCAAAGATAGGACCGGAGGCGGTAGAGGTGAGCAGATAGGCAGTCGTTACCCAGGCATAGCGGTCAAAGCCATTCAGTTGGGCGACTATGCTGGGCATGGCGGTGGCCACGATTGTCTGATCGAGGGCTGCCAGAAGCAGAGTCAGCTGCAGACCGATGATTGTGCCCACCAGTTGCCTTTTGGTCAACGTGGTAAAGCTGGAGGTCACTTCCTGGGAGTTTCTAATGCTTGTACAGGGCTCCGGCGGCTGAGCTTGTTGCGGTCTTTAAGAAGAAGCAGGTGTCTAATTATAGCTGGAGTGGAGGGGTTGCTCGGCTGTTTGGACGTATCCACAAACTTGTACTGTGGTACGATGATTTTAGCCTGTCCATGGAGATCGACCGAATGGGAAGACGCGAGGACAAAAAAGAGCTGACCAAGCAGCAGATGCTGACTGCGGCAGCCGATTTGTTTGCTGCTAAGGGCTACGAAAGCACTGGTGTGGAAGACATAGCCGAGCGGGCAAATGTCGCCAAAGGCACATTCTATTACCATTTCGAGACCAAAGAAGCGCTTGTGGTCGAGCTTCGGCGCTCGATGCTGGCGGGGACGGTGGAACAAACCTACGCTCTATTGGCGCAAGGACACCCGCCGATTACGGTTTTGGAGAGGCTTTTGTTAGAAAGAGCGGCCTTCACCCAAAAGGAGCCAGAACTAGCCAAAGTGTTTTTTCTGCAACGCATTCAGGTCATCCTATTTAAGGATGAGGATCTGATTGTCCACCCGCCACCGCTTGAGCCTGGTGCCAAGCGCACCTTACGCTTTCGCGCTGTCATCTATGAGTTAGTCTGTGAGGCCCAAAAGCGCGGCCATGTTCGCTCCGATCAGTCGCCCGCCGAGATAACAGGGATGATTATTGCCTGCTTCTTACACGCCCAGGGGGCATGGTTGGCCAGCGATCGCAGCACATCGATGGTGGAAAAGGTTCACCGCTGGCTGCACGCCCTTTTCGATGGCGTAGGCAACAAGGGTTATCGGGACCATGCACCTTGTTTTGTCCCCAATCAAACCAACCTGCAAGGATTGCCCAGCTAGCCACAGTCAGCCCTCGGCACCACGCACCCCCCGCACCCACAGCCGCGCAGCCGGCCGAGGTTGCTTGGTGAGCCAAAGATCTGATTGAATAGCTGGAAGCTGCTACGCGACTCTAATTGTTGAAGGCGTTGTCGTTCAATGTGTTGACATTGAAGATATCGATAACGTTGTCGCTTCCTACGATACTTGTAGAAAAAACCATAATGTAGATGGTGCCAGCAGAAGAGTTGCTTGCATACCTTATGTTTAAGGTGTTCACTGTTTGAGAGACGAGCACGGGCGAGAACTGGAATGATTGCACCACGACCTCGTAGACATTGACTCCTTGTGCCGAGACCCCCAAGGTTGATGCGGAGGACGCTGTATGTAGGAAGCCGTCACTTGTTTGAACGAAATAACGAAGCCCCGCATCGGCACTTGGTCCAAGGTCTGGGACTTGATAGAAGTAGACAAGCTCCTCGAAGCTACCTATTGCAGGCAAGATTCCACTAGCCCGGGACGGAAAATTTACACCGACAGATGGGTATTGTGGTCGTATCGCTGGCTGCAACTGATACTGACTGAAGTCCTCAAAAGGGGGAGGCGGGGACACAAACGTGGTCGCAGCCCCATAACCTTTGAAATTATTATTAGTGCGCACACCTGCAACTGTAATCTTAGGCGATGTCGCGAGTGCCGGATGCATCATAAATGATAGGGCGCAAGTCGATGCGATCAGTCCTACGGCGATGTTTCTAAGTCGTACTAGTTTGGTCATCACTTACCCACAGTTTGCTCATTTAGAGAAAGATTCCAAATATGTACCACGATTCCTCTTTTTGAACCGACCGTCAGATAGGAACGATTGAGTTTCATCCCTGGACCACTTCCCCCATCGAAACCGGAAAATGTTGGCCGGCCTGCTTATACAGGTTGGGCTCCAATTCCCCAAGGCTCAAAGGGAAATAATGCTCTCTATTGTGGCAAATTCGTGACTTACTAGATACGCGTACATTTTTGTACTCACGCCCAGAAGTTAATGTGATTTTCGTATTTTCCCCATCCCATCCACAAAAGTTGAGTCGTATTATTCAAACCACGGAGCAAGCAATTTTTATTGCCACTCCCGAAGGCAAAGCGGACCAACTAAGTTACTACACCAGGCGGGCGAGAGGCTGATTAGCTTCCCTGCGGTTTTAAATTGCGAGGACAAGATGCTCAATAATTGCAGCAACGGTTTTTCTCAACAAAACAACGGTACAGCAAACGACGCAGTAGACAATTTTATGGAAGCGCTGACTTCCACTGAGCTCTGGAAACTGGAAGCATTCATGCGAGGGTTCAAGGGCCAGCCTGACGTAATCCTTCCCATAATTGAAAGGCTGGCAAATCTTGTCAATACACCAGAGTTGAAGGTAGTAGGCAGAAAATTCAGCTGGAAAGACTGCGGTGTAACCCGGTGGGGAGTTGTGTGTGAATTCAATTTAGTGCGCACGCAGCGTATTTTGCTGGTTCCGACAGAAGCAGGATTTCCCAGTGCGGTGATTGAGCACGCTCCCGGAAGAGTTGGAGTAGTGAGCACAGATTGTCCGAAAGTGATGTTGCGCCAGGTCGGCAGAATAGCCAACCTGCGATCGGCACCATGCCCGCCACCAATGGCGTTTAGCTACGGTTCGATGCCGCCTCTTGCCAGAGTGTAAGCGCGATTTGCGCAGGGGCAGGCAGCAGTCATTACAAAGAGAAGACTAAAAAAGAGAGGCCGTAAATGTTTGTGATTAAGGAACTGTACAATCCAGCAGCAACTGTAGAGGAACTACAAAATTTGGTGGTCCTGGATCGTTGTCGCATTTGGAACGATCAGTACGGACAAATCACTATGCTCGATGGGCATACCAAAGTTGCCTGCGACGATTCCGGACGACTTGTCCAATGCGATTTCGCGGACGGCTCTACAATTTCACGTTACAACGATCATGTGATCTCGATCGACTCAGTCAGAGGTGCCTGGTTCTTCGGCGGACACAAGGCGTGGAGCCCGCTCAATTGATGACGGACAAAGCGCAATTGAGCGCGGCGCAGTAAGTACGAAATAAAGTTTAGGGAGTACCTTATCCAGTCTGCTAATTAGCAGGCTGGTTTGGTTTTGGGTGTGAGACACAGAGTGAGGACTGACTTCATTTTTTGGGGAGCGCTTCTTCTACCTTGTCGCTTGCGCTACGAATCAGCATTGTGTGACGACCGTCCTGCTTCCAACCAGCAAAGTTATACGGATCAGCCAAGTCTTTGTCGTCGCGACTTACAAACATAACAAAGTCCCCAGCTTCTGCTGAATCCGGTTCGGCTTGCAAAATTAGCAACTCCTGCTGATCGTTAGCATTTGGATTCTCAAGCGAGTGCGTGATGTGCCAGACGACCAGATATTTACTGTCCGGGGACCAGTTCTTGGGTTGATCAAGGGGGCCTAGAATGTCAGCGAATTCTTCGCCGCGATATACAATCTTCGTCTGTCCCTTATATATTCGCTCTAGTTTTTGTGCGTGGCCGATCGTTGAAAAAACGAGCAATGCCTTTTTGTTGGGGCTGCTGACCCGGATTTTGTCCGGCTGGCGGGTTCCTTTCGAAGCAGGCTGAGCGTGCTTGGAATTTGGAGCGCTTGGTTTTCCATCGGTGGAAATGAAAACCGCCAGGACAATCGCCAATAGAGTAGCTAAGGTTGGAAGTTTCATTGTTAGCTGGCACTTTGCACGATAACGCTACACTTTTTTGCAACATAATTTCTCCATTGCATGATACTTGCAAAAGGCTAGCCCGTTCTACCAAAATTCTTCTTGAAACAGTCGAGATATTGAAGGACCCAGCTTCTGTGTAATTAGACAGAAAGAAATGTGTGATTGAACGATGCCAACCGTGGTGGCTCACTCTAGAATGGGGCTCATTACCACTTTCTTCTGACACAAGCTGATTGCTTTTGTCGGTCTTAAATTGCGAGGAGCAAAGACATGCTCAAACACCTGCTCGAATACAGCAAAAATTCCTCTCAACAAAACAGCGCCAAGACTGGCGATTCACAGCTTGACGCTCTTGTGCAAGCGATAATTTCATGTGATCTTGGCCGGCTGGAAACATTCATCCGTGAGTTCAAAAATGCGCCCAACGAACTTCTTCCCATAATTGAAAAGGTGGGAAGACTGATTAATTCGAAGGAGCTGAGAATAACAGGCAGAAGGTTCAGCTGGAAACAGCGCGGCGTAACCAGATGGGGAGTTGTTTGTGAATTGAATTTAGTGCGGGCGCAGAGAATTTTGCTGGTTCCCACAGAGAAGGAATTTCGCTGCGTTGTTCTCATTCACAATCCTGGAAGTGTCGGTGTTCTCAGCTGCGATTGCCCGAAACTGATGCTGCGCCAGGTCGGCAAAATAGTCGGCTTGCGACGGCCAATGAGCCCGCCGCCAATGGCGTTCAACCCGCAACCAATGCGCGTTCAACACCCGCCCAACCAGGCGGTTTCAGCAAACTGCTTGGTTTGAATGGACCGGAGACCGATCTCTTCTTCAAAGACAAAACAATCGACGAGTCTCTGGCCAGCCCTCGGCGCAGCTTCAAGCAAGCATACCCAATCATGACGCCTGAGGGGCAAGCACTGGCTGATGCCGAGTTGGCCAATACCGATGCCGCCATTATTCGCGCCAAAGGGCGCACGCAGAGTTGGTTGCGTCAAGAGTTGAAAGTTGCCGAAGGTGAGCAATTGCCCAATGTTCCATACTGGAATTCGGATCTAAAATATCCCAATCGCGGAGCTCAAGAGCTGGAGTGGTGGCGGGTGCATAAGATCGCTGCCCACCGAACCCCTGTCGAGCAATCACTGTGGACTGACAGCCGCTACACCGGCTTAGACCCGCAACAGATATCAGACTTCCAATTTGCGGCCAAAGTTCGCGACCAGATGGTCAACGAATTGCGTAAAGAGCAACGGGTCGACGGCAGCCTGCCACCAGCCTACACGCAGGTGATGAAGCCTCGATAAGCCCTACCAAAACTGGACCGTGTAAAACTGCTGCACTTTTCGCATGCTGCCGGTACCCCTTCTAAATCGAATGGATTCTAGAGCGATAGAATCGCAAAAGATATCACTTTCGGAGGCTGTATCACTTTAAAGATATAGAAAATCCCAAAAGCTATCACTTTTAGGGGCTGTTATCACTTTAAAGATATAGGAATTCGCAAAAGCTATCACTTTAAAAAATCCGAAACCTAAACTCATCCGCCTTTTCCATTGTAGGATCCTCTTTTCGGCAAACGGTCACTCTCCCATCGTGCCGCCGAAGGTTTGCAGGTGGCGCCCGCTTGCGACATCCCAGAACTTTATCGTCTTATCTTCACCACAGCTGATCAGAGTCTTGCCGTTGCCGCTAAAGTCCACGGACTCGGCGTGATCGGTGTGCCCTGCCAGCGTCAGTCGCTGGCGACCCGTTGCTGCATCCCAAACCTTTATCGCTCCATCGTCAGATCCGCTTGCCAGTGTCTTGCCGTCCGGGCTGAAGGCAACCACTCGACTTCATCAGTGACCCTCAAGCGGAGGCAGCTTGCGCCCGCTAGCGACATCCCACAGCTTTATCAATTTAGCGTTGCAGCTACCTCTAGCTAGTGTTTTGCTGTCTGTGCTGAAGGCTACATTGCTTGCCGGATCGTAATCCTTACTAATGGTGCGCACCGGCTTGCCGCTTCCCGCTTCCCACAGCCTTATCGAGTCATCGCTGGCGGTGGCAAGCCATTTGCGATCGGGGCTGAATGCAACAGACTCAACGGCGAATTTATGACCGCTAAGTTCGTGCAACTCTTTTCCGGTGGCTACATCCCAAAGGTTGTTGCCGCTGGCCAAAATCTTGCCATCTGGGCTGAATGCGACTGTGCCTGAATGGTCGCCAAAACGGCGCACTTGCTCAGCGCTAGATACATCCCACACGTGAATGCCTTGACCCTCACCAGCACTGGCAATGAGCTTACCGTTGGGGCTGAATGCCACAGCCGTAATGGTAAAACTTTTCCTCGACACTGCATGAGCAGATAGCTCTGAAAAAGCAGGTATGCAAACTAAACAAAGAAAGATCAGTATCCTAATTATTGTTCTGTCCTCATTGTTATTCTTTGATTCGGTGACGCAGCTTTTGAGTTCAGGGTTGCTGCCAACATTGCTATCATCACGCAATGCCGTTAGAAATTTGTTAGGACTGATGAAAGGCTGCGTCAAAAATCAAGAGTTCACTTTCGGGCAGAATTGACGCCAGAACCAGGCTATCACTCTAGAATTCCAAACAGCCCATTTTTTTATCTCTTTAGAGAGATAACGGCAACTTGATCAAGCCAGACGCAGCCATCAGAACTATTATGCAGGCGGGACGCCTCGCTCCCGGGTAAATCAACCAAGCTGCAGCAAGCGCGTCTTTGCCAGTTTATCGCCGTGATTTGCTGCCTTCTCATACCACTGCCTGGCTTGCTGCAAGTCTTTGCCTACCACCTCGTAATGCGCACCAAGTTCGTACTCGGCTTCCGGCAAACCTTGCTCAGCGGAGCGATGTAACCACAGATCGTATTCGTCCATATTCTTTTGAACGCCAGTACCATCTCGGTGAGCAAGAGCCAATTCGAACTGCGCATTTTTTTGCCCTTGTTCGGCCGCACGCAAAAACCAACTGGCTGCCTGCGTCATATTCTTCGTGGTGCCGCGGCCGTCCCGGCACATGCATCCCAGTTTATATTGAGCCTCTGTATGCTTTTTCAGGGCTGACTTTGAATACCACTTGAACGCCAGCGGCAAGTCTGGTTCTAAGCCGTTCAAGCCCACTTCGTAAAAGTATGCCAAGTAAGATTGTGCCTCTGCATCTGACTCGGCAGCTGCCTCTTTCATCCAGCGAAAAGACTCCAGTTCGTCTTTCGGCACTCCCGTGCCATCAAGATAGCAATATGCCAACAGGCGCTTGCCCGCCGCGCTGCCCTGCTGGCCGGCGCTCAAATACCATGCTGCAGCTTCCTCTTCGTCTTTTTCAATTCCCAGCCCCTGCATGCAGATATTTCCTGCTTCTAATTGGGCCTCAACATTGCCGGCCTGAGCGGCTTTAAGAAAGTACTCAGCAGCTTTTTTCAAATCAATGTCGACGCCCTTGCCGTTCTTGTGAAGCAAAGCAAGATTTCTCATGGCGGTGCTATTGTTCTGGTCTGCCGCTTTCTTGTACCAGTAATATGCCAGATCGAGATCTTGCCCCACTCCCTGACCCAACTCGTAGAGAAATCCAACCATCGCCTGGCTTACATCATCGCCAAGTTCGGCTGCCAGACGATAATAATGGAGTGCCTGTTCGTCATTTTGTTCTACACCTTTGCCATCTCGGTACATGGTGGCGATCCAATAAGACGCCAACATATTGTTTTTGTCAGAGGCTTTCTTGAGCCAATGCATCGCCAAATCGTAGTCCTGCTCCACGAATTGACCAGCGTAATAAAAATATCCCAACTGATTTTGAGCGTCAGTTTCTCCGCTCTGCGCTTTTTCTATCAATTCATTTAACTTAGAATCTTCGCTTCTCAGTAAGGTCTTTTCGTCAGGATGAATTGCAGTTGGTGGTGGAGCCGGAGTGTCGCTGGTGGTCGAAACTTGCTGCAGATGTTTGGTGAGGAAGTTTCCCAGATCCCGTTTTAGCTCAGCCATGCTGCCGTAGCGATCGTCTGCGGATTTGTTCAAAGTTCGCATGATCATCGCTTCCAGTTCTAGTGGCAGTGAGATATCAGGACAAACCTGAGCAAAAGGCAAAGGCTTATCGTTCAGATGTGCATAAACCAGGGCGAGAAAATTTTCGCCTTCAATTGGAGGAACACCAGTCAATGCCTCGTACATGACACAGCCAAATGAATAAATATCCGATTTAGGAGTTACCTCTCGCCCCATGCACTGCTCCGGGCTCATGTACAGGGGCGATCCGAAGACTTCGCCAGTCTGTGTAAGTCTTCTTTCGTTTCTTCCGGGCTGAGCGAAAAGTTTTGCAATGCCGAAATCGACGAGCATTGACCGTTCTGAGCCGTCATCGTCTGGTATCAACATGATGTTGCTTGGCTTCAAATCTCGATGCACGACATTGCGTTTGTGTGCGTGCTCAAGCGCGCCGCACAATTCGATAAAGATTCGCAGTGCCCGCTCTATGGGCAACCGCCCTTTGGATTCGAGCAGATTCGAGAGCGTGTCGCCTTCGAGATATTCCATTATCAAAAATGGCAATCCGTCAGGAGTGACGTCGAATTCGAAAATCTTTACGATGTTAGGATGGCTCAAGATGCTTGCCGCTCGTGCCTCGACAAGGAAGCGCTCCATAGAAGTTGGGTCTGATCCCGCACCAGTCAACAAAAGTTTTATCGCCACGTGGCGATCCATCAACCCGTGATGCGCTTTATATATCGCGCCCATGCCGCCTTTGCCGAGTTCTTCAACGATCGTGTAGTGGCTGCCCAACTTCTTCCCAATCATGTCTGGAAGAACCACTACCAACCCGCTTCCATCTTTGGCGCAAAAAGCGACCTCAGGGCCGTAAGTTTCGCTGCATTCCATACACTTTTTGTGAATCATCGGCGTCTATCCTGCTTCTGGCTTCTTGATATTTGCCCCCATTTCAAAGAGTTTGTGCCCACCTTCTGCCACAATTCGGTGCCATAGTAGCGTGGTGATGGAAGTCAAGAGGCGAACCGCGCTCCAGTGGACAGATTGCTTGAAGTCTCTGGGTATAAAGTTTTCAAAGAGGCTGATCGATGGGACTTGAATCTCCGGAAAAACCTAAACCCGAGCCGTCAGCGCTTGCTGACTTCGGCAACTCACTGCTAAATTCGGCTGTGCAGAACCCGCTCAACAGTTTGAGCCAAATCGCCAGCGCTATTACAGGCGAGAAATTGCCTGAAATGCACTACTTCGATCCGGCGCAGGCCACCACCGGCACAGCAAAATTTGCCGAGCAAGCCGGCAACGTCATCGGCATGGCAGTGCCGTTCCTGATTTCGCGCAAAGCAGTGGGCCTGGCAGAAGCAAAAATGGGAATCGTCGCCTCAGGCACTGCGCTTTCGATCGCGGCAGAACAAGCCGCCATCGGCGGTTTCATGGGTTTGGCATTGACGCCCTCAGATCAAGGTTTTGTGGGAAGGTTTAAGAATGGCATTGTAGACGCAGGCACGTTCGGGGTTATGGGCGCAGCGTCGGCAAAATTACAATCCAGTTTTGCTTTCACTGGCGAGTTGCCTCTTTCCAGCCGAATTATGAAGAGCTCACTCATTGGTCTGACCAGCGGTGCTGGTGGCGGCTTAGCCAACGCGGAGCTGAACGCCGTTGTAAACAAAGGTGAGGCTGTCGCTTCGTTTGAAGATTTCCGCAACGATGCGCTGAGCTTTGCTGCCTTAGGCGGAATTTTTGGTGTCGTCGATGGTCTGCACACAGGAAAGACAGCCGCCAAGGCAGGTGACGGGGTTCCAGCCTATCCGGCAGAACCAGTCGCAAGCGGTCGCTCGACCACGGCAGAGGGCGCAGTTGTCTCTGATGCACAGCCTGTGGCTAAGGGGGCTGAGCAGGCCGAGACTCTTGTTAAGAAGCCTGAGACCGTCGATCCCAGGCCAGCTGCAGATGGTCATTTTGAACGGCTGGCGACCGAATGGGGTGTGCTAACGCCTCTTGATCTGCAAGGGTCCAATCTTCTTGTTCAACATGACCTTGCTGACTTTAAAGTCGTTTCCCCGGAAGGCAAGCCAGAAAGCGTATTGGATGTCTGGGGCAAGGCGCAAGCTCGTTTCACTCAAGGCTGGACTGCGCAACCAAAACTAGGCGAGGCAACCGATCATCTGGTCCCATTTGCGCTCGGCCGTGAATCCTTGCTGCAGGCGCAAGCAAAACTAGGGGAGGCAACCGATGTTTGGGGCCCGGTGATGAAGGCCAACGCCTTGATTCGGGAGCATTTCGCCAGTTTAACTGACAATGGACACATTCTTGCCGATCAGGCCGCAGGCTGGACGCACACCATGGGCGAGCAGGCGCGTGTTTTGCAGGCTGCCGAGGCCAGTCACCTCACGCCTGAACAGACTAAGTTGGCTCTTCTTGCCAGCGCTTACTCAGACGCAGCGAAATATTCAGAAACCGGTGTTACAACTTCGAATTTCCAATGGCATCACCTCGATGGTGCCATCTCGGCAACGTTGCCGGACCTGGGGCTGAGCCCTGATGAAGTCAATTTAGTTACCAGTGCTATTAAGGCGCACCAGATAGCGCCGCCGGAATTCATGGCCAAACTCTATTACATGAGAGCAAACGGTCTGAAAAATTTGCTTGGCGCGCCGGATTCGCCCTCTGTCCTGCCTGCTGGCAGTGAGTTGCGCTTGGAACTGGACAGACGGTTTACGCCTGAGGAGCAAGCCCGGCTTAAAGGGATTCTCGATCCAGCCACGTCATCTTACATAGGTAAGAGCAAGGATGGCATGCCAACGTTCAAATTTATTGCCGACGCCATGACTCGTGAGGCAGAACCGACTGCTGACGGTGATTTTGCCCTGAAGTTGAACAGTGACGAACAGTTGCTCTTGCGCCTGTCTGGTTTGCAAAACATTCATCAAAACGGCAAGCCTACGCTGATCGAGAATCTCGACAAATGGTACGTTCCCCACGATGCCACCACAGATCCAGGATTTGGCAAGTTGCCTGCTGCCGAGCAACAGAGGCTGGTTGATCTGAACAAGATTACCAAGGCCTTGCTTGCCGGCGACAACGCTCAATACGCCACCATAGACGGTGCATACAAGTATGTGCAGATTCGTGGTCCGGGCACCTACTTCAAAGACGGCACCGTATTTGATTCTATCGCCAGTATTCGTGACAGCTACGATGATGCATACACAATTTTGGATCCTACCGCTCGCAGGCTGAATGATTTGCATCTGGCCCAAACCAGCAGCGCCTACGAACCCGGCGGGCAAATTCGAAACCAGCTTGATGCCGCAATACAGAAAGAATTTGGCACCACAGACGTCGCTTTCTACGGAAAGAAACTTAACGCCGACGAATATCCCAAAGTTTCGCCGGCCGATCAGGCTACGCTGAATCAATTGGCGGCCAAGTTGGACAATAAGAGCCTGACTGCTGGTCAGCGTACGGAGATTTATACTGAGGCACAGACTTTAAGCGGACTGAACGAACAAGCATCACATGATTATATCGATGCTATTCGTGTAAAAAATATCTCTGCTCGCGTGATGCGTGAAGCAGCATCAATGGATCCCGCAAATGTTTCGGATGACTTTGTCGCCGCAAGAAGTGGCAACTGGCGAACGACATTGCCGGGAGGGCTAGTGGCGCAGCGAGATGGCAACACACTGCGGATCACCAAGCCTGACGGCAGCAGCGAACTGCAAACATATAACAGCGATGGCTCGCTCGCATCCAGGGTAAATTCTCCATGAAGTTGGCGGGGTTGAGGCGAGGTCGATCATAGAGCTTATGATGCTGACGAATGTTCCTACGGAAGCGTTGCTGCAAAAGAGGCAGGGACTGGATAATTTGGCTATGATGTCCACTCTCAACGGAGTCGCAGTGCCTGATTCGACGTTTGCTGAGATGTCTGCGATTGAGGACGAATTGAGTCGTCGTGGCGTTAAGGATTTGTCGCACGATGCCTGGTCAGGTTGGATAGGAAGAAAAATAGACGACTTCAAGATAGAGCACCTCCTTTCCGAAAGCCCTCATGCTTATGTGCTCAGCGCCACGCATTTAAGCACGGCCGAAGCAGCAGTATTTAAGATTGCAAAGTCCTTCAAATCGCCCGTCAAGCGTGCTGCCACCGCTCAACCTGGATACGTTCGCGTTCGTCCTTCAGGGGAGGAGGCAGCTGATCTTGGAGCGCACGACTCCGACGCCGCTTCGCAGTGGTTGTCGAGCCTTTCATGCAACGAGATTATTTCCAGACAGATCGACCAGCTCAACTCGGTAAATGATCCGTCATTAGTTGCCATTGCCGGCAGTGGCATAGTCGATGGCAGGCAGTATTACCGCATGCCGCGGACCCCCGGTATGACTCTCAGACAGTTAATCGACCTGGGCAAAGTTCCTCGACTCTTGCAGACATTTACAGAATTGGCACAAGCTCTTCGCCGGCTTGAGCACATGGGGTTCCGTCACGGCAATTTGACAGCTGAGCACGTTTTTATCCGCAAGGGCGGCGTCACCCTCGTGAGCCCTGGCATTCGATCGGCAGTTACGAATGAGACATGGTCACCTGGGCCGACACGGCCTGGTCCGAATTTTGATCCGGAATTAAACACCGCGATCTTTGTTACGACGTGTTCTTATTACCCGCTTGGGGTGGGAAACGATCTTCTTGCTCTGGGCATTTTGTTTTGGGAAGGGCTTACGTTGCATCATCCTCTTGAGCCAAACGATGAGAAGAGCCTGGAACGGCGTCTGGCACCACCTGCAGTGCAAGCACTAGGTTTGAGCCTTGATGCGGATGGTCGCATTGACAATGGAAACTTCTGCCGCGATTACTCTGCGTTCATAGATGTGTTGCAGAAGCTAAACCTGCAGGGATAGTTGGCTCGGGGATAGCGAAGCTGTCACCAGGTGCAAAACCTTTCAGGTGCCTTTAAGAGCCATGGGTTCACTAATTCCAGTGTTGGTGGTAGCGTAGACGCACTGTTTTTGCCATGATCGCTAAAGTTCCGACTTTTATAATGGTAACGGAAAGCAACGGTTTCTGAAAACGAACTTTGGGCGTTTCGCGATTCAGTGTACTCTCTTTTGGTCCATTAAGTTCCTGCTCTATGCATTCTAGGAACTTCCAAGAGCACCCAGCACTAAAAAAGAGAGACTCAATGAAGCGAGATTGGACGATCCCCGAATTGCGGGAATACTGGACACTTCAGCCAGGTGAGCTAAATTTGCTTACAAGCAAAAATGACGAAAACAGGCTTGGGTTAGCACTTTTGTTAAAGTTCTTCCAAATTGAGGGGCGATTTCCAGAGACTAAGAATGAGATCCCAAAGAAATGCGTTGGATTCATTGGCGAGCAGATCGAAGTTTCAATTGAGGCATTCTTCAAGTACTTTGACTATGACAGCGACAAAAGAAACGTCATGTATCAAAGAGCGCAAATCCGCAAATTTACAGGCTTTAGAGAGTGTACTGTAGCCGACTCTGACAAAATGACCAAGTGGTTACGCAATAATATTTTGCCACACGGCAACACAGAGGAACAGGTTAAAGCCGCAGCATATAAGCGTTTTATGGAACTCCTGATAGAGCCGCCAGAGAAAACACGAATGGATAGGCTGGTTAGATCTGCTATAAAGTCGCATGACGAGCTGGTTTTACAGAGGATCATGAATAACGTTCCAAAAGCGGCAATTCCGTGGTTTGATGCGCTGCTGGAGAACAAGGAAGATAAGCCACCGGATAGTGAGGCGCTGAACATGAGCGATCTCAGGGAGGAGCCCGGCAAAGCTAATGTCAAAAACCTCATTCGCGAGATGGACAAATTAGAATGTCTGCGACAGATCAGATTACCGAAACACATCCTGACTGGGCTGTCTCCAAGAATGCTTGCAATTTATAAGCAACGAGTCGCTACCGAACCTCTCAGAGAATTGCGACGCCATCCGGACCGGATCAAATATCCGTTACTGGCTATCTACTGCCGATTGAGGACCGAAGAAGTTACAGATATGTTAGTTCAGATGTTGTTCCAAATAACGCATGGTGTAGACAAACGCGCAGAGAACAGAGCGGTAAAAGAGTACGTAGCCGATGTTAAGCGTATTCGAGGGAAACCGGAACTGCTGTATAGAATCGCCAAGGCTGCCGTTGATAATCCTGACGGCACGGTACGCGATGTGATTTTTCCAGTCGTAGGAGAACAGACACTCAAGGACATAGTCGATGAATTCAAGGCTTCTGGTCCTTATTTCACTCAACAGGTGTTAACCAAAGCGGCGGCATCTCACAAGCATCACTACAACAGGATCTTTCCCAAGGTCTTGCGAGTCCTGGACTTCCAGTCCAAGGCGCCAGCGCTAAAACCATTGAAAAAAGCTCTCAAGATTCTCACGGCTAAAGATCAGCTTGATTCCAAAGACCTGGCAAAGCTACCAATTGAGGGAGTTATCGATAAAGAGGATAAGGAGCTGGTTTTCAGCGTCGACGAGAAAGGAAAGAAATCTGTCGACGAAACAAAGTACCGAATACTCTTTCTCAGAAGCCTCCACAAGCGCACCAAAACCAAAGAGGCGTTTGTGCCCGGGGCTAACAAATTCAGAGATCCAGATGAAGACCTGCCTGCAGATTTTGAGGAAAAGCGCGCGCAATACTATTCAGACTTAGAGCTTCCAACAAATCCGGAAAGCCTGATCCATGGACTCCAGGCTGAGATGGTCGGAGCTTTAACAGAGTTGAATGAGACAATCAAAACAAACGAGTACGTAAAGATAACGCCGACTGGCAAGATCAAACTAACTCCGTTAAAGCCCCAGATTACGCCAGCTAATCTCGAAAAACTCGGTGATGAGCTAGAAGAACGTTGGCCTCAGACAACTATACTCGACGTTTTTAAGGAAGCCGAACTTAGAATTGGCTTTACCGATGAATTCCACAGCGTTGGAGTACGTGAGGTTCTAGACCGAGAGACCATAAGAAAAAGACTGGTCGTTGCTCTTCATGCCATCGGCACAAACGCCGGACTGAAGAAGGCGCGCGCCGATCAAAAGTATGCAGATCTAAAATATATAACGCGTCGATATGTTACCCGTGATGCGGTTCGCAATGCTATCCGGCGAGTAGTTAATGACATATTCAAAGTCCGACAGATTCATATTTGGGGCGAGGGCACTACTTCTTGCGCTGCTGACTCTAAGAAATTCGGCTCCTGGGATCAGAATCTTATGACCGAGTGGCACACTAGATACGGTGGCAAAGGAGTCATGATTTATTGGCATGTGGATCGAAAATCCACCTGCATCTATTCACAGCTAAAACGTTGTTCTTCGTCAGAAGTAGCGGCAATGATCGAAGGTGTGCTCCATCATGGCACCAACATGCAAGTTGATAAAGCGTACACAGACAGCCATGGGCAAAGCGAGGTGGCCTTTGCTTTCTCATATCTTCTGGGTTTTGAACTCCTACCTCGTCTCAAAGGAATACGAAAGGAAAAACTCAACAGTCCGGGAATTGGTAAGGCTGGCGACTATCCGAATCTACAACCGATTATGGACAAGGCAATCAACTGGCAGTTGATCAAAGAACAGTACGATGAAATGGTCAAATGCGCAGTTGCAATAAAGACACGAACTGCTGACGCAGAGGCAATCCTCAGGCGTTTCACCAAAGACAATCTGAGCCATCCTACATACAAAGCATTCTTAGAACTTGGACGTGTGCTCAAAACGATTTTCCTCTGCCGCTATCTTCGCTCCGAAACATTGCGCCGTGAAATTCATGAAGGGCTGAATGTTATAGAGAACTGGAATAGCGTCAACAGCTTCATTCACTTCGGTCAAAACAGCAAAATAGTTTCCAACAATCTCGAAGACCAGGAGCTATCTATGCTTTGTATGCACTTATTGCAGGTCTCGCTCAACTATATCAACACTCTTATGCTGCAAGAAGTTCTAAGTGAACCGGACTGGTCGGAGCTCATGACACTGGAGGATTGGCGCGGTCTCAATCCACTCGGATACGCCCATGTCACCTATGGGAATTTTACTTGCAATATGAAAAAGCGAATTAAGCTCAAAGCAAAAGCAGCATAGGGAGCCAGGCATGACAAGAACAAACCCACAAAAAAAGGCCAAAGAATTGGCAAAGCTGCTGCGCAATGAGCGCCCTGACTACCACTATCTAAAAGCTGTTTTCAGGCACCTTCGGGCCGAACTAAATGTGTCGGTGGTAACAAAAGCCAAGTCTCTGCCTGATATTCCGACAGAAGACGAAATGAAGCAATACTATGAAATTGTCTGGACCGGCAAAAATACTCAAGACTTGCTCATTGTCAAAACGCTCTTGTACACCGGTGCTCGGGTAAGTGAACTGGTGAACATAAAGCTCTCTGATGTTGATTTTAAACGCCTACAAATCCGCATTGAGTCAGGTAAGGGTGGCAAAGACCGGATGGTTCCGTTCCCAGAGTCATTCAAAGAAATATTGGCCATGCACGTCAATGATATGAAAGTTTGTGGTGCTACACACCTGTTCGAATCATCATGGAAGAAGCTTTATACCGACCGTGGCATACGAAAAATCCTTCAGCGGTACGCTACAGCAGCGGGTCTAACAAAGACTATCTCACCACACAAACTACGCCACTTCCTATTCACCTGGCTAAAGAAGCAGGGTTTGGATGATGCGATGATTCAACCATACTCAGGACATGCATCCAGACAGTCTTTGGAGATTTACTCTCGTATGAGTTTGGCTGTAGCACAGGAAGAATACGATCAAGCAATCAAGAAGTTCCCAGTATGACTGGGTTCGACTGCATTACATGCATGCACGCAGCATAGCAAGTGCTGCGAAGAAGTTGTGTGGGACAAAACAACAGCACCCGAATAAGGCTTTGTGAGATACTAATTGTTTCCTCTTATTACTTAAAATAATCTTTTTAGGCAATTATGTAGAAAGCCTATCAGCTCTTTTATTTTTATCGGACACTGGCTTGTTCGGCTAGCTTCAATCTCAATCATAGGAGTTCACAGTCCGAAAATTCACGAGTGATACCGTATATGGTGCCTGAGTGGGCAAATTTTTTTTTCAACATTGTGTTAGACGACAGCCGATCCCAGAACGTCAGCAATTGTGACCCCAGTTTGCTAAAATTTGCTTGTTTGGCCTATGATGGTTTTATGAAAACCAAACGCACGATTTTTATCTCCCTTGCGCTGGGAATTGTTTGTAACCAAGCGGTTCTTGCGACCGACAACAAACAAATTGATGCTCCTTTAGAGCCGCTTCTCAAGGCCGCTCAACAAAAACGACCGGAAATTTGGACCAAAGAGATTCCCGATATAAAGGAGCTCAGACACGCATACAGTGCGCTATTCAGCTTTATGACTCTTTATGCCGGAAATAACAAGGTCGTATCGATTGAAAAGTCAGGATCTAACTGGGTGAAAGATCTAAGAAACTACTCGAATACCCATCCATATGCCAGCAATGGAAATTTGATGCTTGAGTCATCCAGATACAGACGAAAGTTGGTTGATTTTAGCGACGAAAAAACGGTGGACACCATAGAACAGCAGTGTCCACCGCCCGAAATCGAGAAGCTATTGCCGCCGCCACCCTCACTGCCTTTACAGGCTAATTGACAGAGATAGTGTCGTGCGTAGCAAATATTATTGGTGATCCAACAGGCTCTGAGAATGTAACAGTCTGGCTACCAATATTTATTACATTGTTCGAGCCAGGTTGTGCAGTCACACCGCCAGACCCCCAAAACAACTGACCGCTTGTATTGTTGACAGTTATGTTCGGATTTGGGGTTCCCGGAACCTGCGAAATTGTTCCTACTGCCAACGTCACATTGCTGGTAGCTGTGAAGGAAGCGTAGTCACCTAACGAAATCCTTCCAGTTTGTGTCTGAATTGTGATGGAACCCCCAGTGGCTAGCATTGAGGTGACGGCGCCAGAACTGCCTTCCAGGGTTGAAATGTTACCGCTGGTTGTTTGGACACTTATGCTGCCAGACACAGTAGAAATGCCACCAAGGCTGAGGTTTGGTTCTGAGGTCGAAAGGGTGAAACTTCCTAGCTTTACAGTCGCCAAGATTACAATTGGAACATTGAATGTTTCCCCATTGAGCCCATTTTGAGATACTGTGACGCTTCCACTGTTTGAAGCGATCAACCCCAGAACCACGCATTGAAGCGATCCGGTCCCGGCGATGTTTAGTCCAGCCTGTGAGCCGTTCTGCACAATCAGGTTGCCGCCAGCGCCCGTTTTACCAGTGGAGATCTGCCCTTCATTTGTGATGGTTGGCGTTGTTATGGTCAAGCCGACGTTTGCCCCTGTTAGCGCGAATTCGTCGTTAATGGTGTTAAGAGTAACTCCCATAGGTGCAGTGATGGTGGCTATTTGGTTGCTGTTTATGGTCCAGGTTGCTGTGTCCTGGATCGTGAGATCCTTGGAAGAGGAAATGTCAATGTTCGAAGCTGTGTAACTCCCAGCTCCTTCAATCAGAATCCCGTTTGGACTGGACTGAATTTCGATCGCACCGGGCTTATTTGTTCCCTCAGTAATGGTGGCGATCGTGCCTGTATTGTTCAATACAAGCCCTGAATTGCCCGTTACCGTCACGGTGTAGCCATTTATCGTGCCAGCATTCGTAATCTGTGGAGAGGTCACAATGACGGGACCTCCGATTAGACTTCCCCCAGCAGTCAGACTAACAAGGCCGCTAGCGGAAGTTGAGAGCATTAACACACCACCTATTGTGGTTCCATTGTCCGAAACAGTGGCAGCGCTGATTGAGATATTGGCCACAGAGGAAATAGTAATGTTCCCTCCAACCCCACCAGCGGGCCCACTGTTGGAATTGATGTTTGAACTTATTGTGATGTTGTTGCCACCGCCCGAGCTCGTAATACTGATGGGGCCACCATTTCCATTCCCCGAGCCGTTTGCGCTGATCGTGCCTTGTAGACTCAGAGTGCCCGCGTTGAGAGTGATACTACCCCCGGTTGCAGTTCCAGCAGTTGTGCCTGCATTTGCATTTAAGGCCCCCGTCAGAGAGATTGAGGAGCCTTGCAGGTTTATGGCACCCCCATTTCCATTTCCCGCGGTGACTAAAATGCTCGGCCCGTTCACCACTAAGGTGCCACCGCTGACAACTTGAACGGATCCTCCATTTCCGGTAGAGCCGATCGCGCTCGCTGTTAGCGCCACAGAACCGCTCCCAGAACCAATTGTAATGCCGTTACCCGCGTTGATCGAGATGGAAGGAGTGGTTTGTCCCGTTGGGTAATTGCCGTTGGCAGAGACCGTAGCAGTGGCACCAGTGAACATTACGGAACCTCCACTGATAATCACACTTCCCTGATTGCCAGTGCCCTGCGCGCTTGCGTCCACATTGCCGGCTTCAAGTAAGAATGTGCCGAAGTTGTGGAAGTTAATCTGGCCGCCATTCCCCTGTCCTGCCGCGGCAACGGAAACAGCAGTGCCGCCGTTTATAACGTTAAGCGCATCGCTGAAGCCAACCTCGATCGTACCGCCATCACTGGAGTGACTTTGGGCTGACAAGGTGAAAGCATTTCCGCCCGTGCCTAAATTGACCGTTCCATTCCCTAGAAGGTGGACCTGCCCCCCGATACCGCCGACGGTGCCACCATCTGCGCTAACCGTCGCTTGCGTGCTGGGGCCCAATGTCATTGTATGGGTCCATGTGACAGATGCATTGCCGCCAGCCCCCGTTCCAGTTGGTCCCTTCGCATTGACTGTAAATGTCGCAGAATTGACAATTGCGTCATCAACGAAAATCGTGACATTGCCACCAGCCCCACCGGAAGTTCCTGAAGCGTCGAGCGTGACCGTGCCAGTGCCGCCGAAGGTTAAGCCGGTTTTTCCAGACAACCCGCCAGGGTTTATGACATTGACGCTGTGTCCAAGCTTGCCTGTTGATTGAAGCGTGACCGCACCTCCGGTGAAAGAGATGGGATAGGCAAAAACACCCACCAACGCGTTGCTTCCGTTTGCGGTAACTGTCAACGGCGCCGTGCCACTGCCATTTACTGCGAGACTTCCCTGCGCGACACTACTGTTAGTCACAAATATGGTCAGATTCTCAAAATTTCCTGAATCTGAAATACTCGTTGCACCTTGAGGGAGCAGATAAGCAAAGCCCCGTTGCCGTTAGCGGTCATCTTTAACCCGGCAGTGCCACCATATGTGATGGTCGCCGCCGCAATAGCCACTCCATGGTTCGTATTGCCTGATGTTTGGTTTGTTGATAAGGTCCCACCCGAGGGGAACTCGACAGTCGCCGCCAATAACTGGATCTGACCGGCTGGGCTGCCGGTTGATTTCAGTGTGCCGCCTGGCATTTTCAAAGTGCCGGCCTGCGCGTTGAGAATGATGTAGTCGCCAGAGTTGGCAGGAAGGGATATATCAGCATCCGATTTGAGCTGGAGGGTGCCTGTCGAAGCGCTCGTTCCATTTGTGACATACACGATGCTTGAGGGCATAGCAACGATCTTCATGATACCGCCGGTACCGATCGTGAGGTTGCCGCTACCGCCCTGGTTTGCCTTGATATCGATGTTGAAATTTGGGGCACCGGTGATAGTTGCACTGACTGTGATGTTGCCTTGTGAGATCATCAGGATGTTGCCGGCTGTGTTGGTTATCGGCATCGTGTCCGTAATGGTGCTCCCCAGAATTTCAATGGAAGCGCTAGCGCTGAGTGCTACGTCAATACTGCAGGCGGTGTTCATGTCACCGATAACGGTAAATTGACTGAGGTTAGCCATGTTCGCATTGGCGCACGAAACCATCTGCTGTGCATTTGCAATTCCTGAAGCGCCGAGCATGACGAGCATTGCTAGCGCGAAACTTGTGAAAAGTCGTTTCATACTTTCTCCAATATTGAATTCCCTGAACCAAAAAGGACCAGGTGGTTAAACATCGGTTTATCGGTTGCTAAGCCAGAATCGCGTCAACATTCACTTCGCAGATGCGAAAGTGGAATGTTCTCTAATTGTTGAAAATGCTTTTAAGAGTGGCGATCGCGGAGTGCAAATTGAAGGGGAGAGTGTAACCTCAGCCTAGCAAAAGCCACTAGCCATCTATGTCAGCGCGGAGATAGCTGGCCAACTCCTTCAGATTCGACGGATGGGGAAGGATCTGACGGTTTACATTTGTCCATCAAGTGCCATTAAGAAAACCTGAGGATTTCAAGAGAGCTAGCGAAAGCTGGTGACAGCTCGCAGTGTCCCACTTGAGAATCGCGAAAGTGTCCTGGTTGATCCTGCGCCTATCAATGCGGCCAAGCAATGCTGGAAAGAAGTGCCAGAGGCTAGCGAAAGCTAGCAGTGGCTTGGCTTCCAAAGACAAAAGTGGATCGGTTCGCGCGATCGAAATATAATAATTGAGTCTGGATGCTCCCCGCTTAATACGCCTTGAACGAGGGGCGGCGGACAATGCGCACCGCCTCTCTGTTTCGGATTCCGGGGCGTCGTTATCACACCCTCCGACCATCACCGATGCAATCAATTCCCGCTCAAACCTTCATCGCTAGGGCGGCTAAGCCGCTGCGGAGAAATCGTTTCATGGTGGTGTATATCCTTTCAATTTCGAATCATCGATTTTCAATTTCTTTGGAGATTTACTTTTTCCTTTCGTATGAGTTTGGCTGTAGCACAGGAAGAATACGATCAAGCAATCAAGAAGTTTCCAGTATGACTGGGTTCGACTGCATGCACGCAGCATAGCAAAAACTATCCGATCCTGAAATACTTATCCGGCAAGGATTTGCAGCTTCGTATTGCACCTGGTGACAGCTTCGCTATCCCCGTGCCAGAAATTGGGCCAAACAGAATTCCCACCCCTCAGGGAAGAATTGTTTGCGGGCAAATTTAGTCGGCACGCTCGCAGTAGCTGAGCGCGCTTGAATCCGTCCGGTAATAGCTGGTCTCCCAAAGTTAATAAGGGATGTGTTGACCCAACCAGACCATTCGTCTATCCTGAAGTCACTTCGCGAAACTTGCAAAAACGCGACGACAACTGAATAACGAGGTCCTTAAAAAGGTCTCGGCAAAGACATCGCCACAAGCGATGTTTTTTGTTTTTGGGCTATTTGTCCTTTCCAGGAGGCAACTTGGCCTCGATATATCTTTTAGATACGCACCATTAACGGTGGCATCTCTCGGTGACACTATATTGGTTTGACTAAAACCGATCAACTCTTGGCGACTCGGAAAGATCCATTGGTTGGGGGTTTCGCTGGTCTAGAAATTTTCGAGCCTTCAGGCTGGAAATTGCTTGATGCCTTAATTACAGGGTTTCCACAGAAACGTTTTTTCAGCATGCCAGAGCAGCTGGAAGCAGGCTGAAAATTTCTAGACTACCCGGAAATGGATTTCCATGCCGCCAGGATGGGCTAGAAAGACAATTCGCTACAGGGCTGGAAATATCTGGAAATGCTCAGTGCCATACTAGAGCGCGCATCAATCCATTGACAAGCACCACTCTCAAAACGACCGATTGGGCTTTTCGAGACCACCCTGGAAACGCTTCGAGCCACTTCCAGGACTAGGGCTAGAAATTTCTAGCCCGCCTGGAAAGAAATTGGTCGCACGCTTCCAGCCTTTTCGAGGCAGTTCGAAGGAGTCGCCAGAACGCCCACGTAAACGTCATAACCAGGTGGAAAAATATTCGAACCAGGCTAGAAAGCAATTAGAAATGCCACCACCAAGTCACCACAAAAAATTTCTAACGGCTGGAAATCGTTTCTTGGTCCGTTTCCAAAGCCCAAGACCTTTTCCAGGTGATGATTAGAAGCATTTCGAGCCAACCGCGTGACGGGTGAGTGGTGGCACCTTTCGGCGATATTTGTCATTTATTTTTTGTGCGTTAAGCCCTATAATGCAGACTGGGTAAGGGTTTCCATATCCGGCGGATAATCAATGGATATAGAGGTGCCAGATTGAGAACGATATCTGTAAGAGAAGCTGCTGCTGCTTTGGGCATCACCCCCAGAGCCGTCACGTACCGATTGGAGAAAGGACAGCTGAAGGGCACGCTGGACGAAAACGATAACGGCGTACCTGAATGGCATATTTATCCAAACAAGGAAATCCTGAACGGCTTAAAGCAAGCGGCGGCTGTTTTGTCCAGCCTAAGTAAAACTGGGCCCGATAAGACGAGTGAGATTGACTTCCAGCCTAATGATAATGATGTGGTCGATGCAGAATCGGTCGAGGCTGCTGGGGAGAGCAGTGGTACCAGTCAGCAAGCAAATGATCAGGCTACGCAGTTTCATTCAATCGTAGAGCAGTGCGTGCGGCCGCTTGTAGAAGAGGTCAAGGCTCAAACGTTAGCCATTGCTGAACGAGACAAGATAATCGAGGATCAGGGCCGTCAATTGAGGTTACTGCCCGATCTGCAAAAACGTGCAGAAGAAGAGAAGGCACGGGCGGAACAAGAGCGGAACGTAGCAGAACTCAAACATGTTGAGACTGAGGCTTTGAAAAAGCAAATAGATTTATTGCAAGCCTCTACAGTGCCCAAAAATCAAGTCGACGAACTGGAGCAACAGATAGCCCAGCTGGAAAGAGAGAAGGTTGAGGCGGAGCAGTCGCGCCAAAAGGTCGAAGAACTAGAACGCACTTTATCCGAGAACAAGCGCTTGGCTGATGAAGAACTCGAGCGCT
>Ga0182024_10003915_pt1 | contig 34859 bp, 39 predicted proteins | sample P32metaG_FD_120480 | JGI IMG/M metagenome (GOLD analysis project Ga0182024, IMG submission 120480) | Permafrost microbial communities from Stordalen Mire, Sweden - P3-2 metaG (Illumina Assembly) | ecosystem: Environmental > Terrestrial > Soil > Wetlands > Permafrost | place: Sweden: Stordalen...
CGGGAACCGGGCGTCCGCCGGGTTCCGGCGGGTTCCCTCGAGAATGCCGTTGGCCAGCACGGTCTTGCCCGCGTTGACGGTGTCGTCGAAGTCGTAGGTCGGCTTGGCGCCCGGGTAGTCGTTGAGCGGCATCCAGTCCTCGGTGCCGACCGGCTCGGTGGTCACGAAGCCGCCGTCGCCCTTCGGCTGGTCGGACCGGAACCATCCCTCGGTGGTGCCGTCCCCGTCGTTGTGCACGCCGGGCCGGCCGGTGTAGGCCACGGTGACCTGGAACGTGCTCCCGTCGCGGAGCGGCGTGGCCGGGGTGATGACCAGCTTGTTGGCCGGGCACGGGGTGCCGTTCCCCGATTCCTTGGTGGCCGGGTTGGTGGAGGTCAGCTCCGGGGTGCAGGCGGGCGGGAGGGGGTTGTGGTGCGGGCCGCCGACCGGGTTGGTCTCGGAGGCCTGGTGGGCCAGCGGGTTCGGGTCGCCCGCCCCGTGCGGGTCGCCGGGGTAGGTGGGCTGCACGAACGTGAACGCGGCCGGGCGGCCGTTGACCTGGACCGAGGTGACCGTCATGTCCGGGCCGGCCGTGGTGTTCACCGACCGGCGCTCGAAGTCCAGGCTGAAGCTGGTCAGGCACTGGGCGGCCCGGTCGGTCAGCGTGACGTGGTTGCCGGGCAGGAACTGGTTGGCCGTCGCGTCGTACACCAGGTGCACGTCGGTGTGCAGGCTGGTGTAGCCGCCGTTGCCGGTGTCCGGGTACAGCCGGGAGCCGGGCGGGGCCAGGGTGTGCGCCCCGGCCGCGCAGCCGGTGGTGGCCGTGCCGGTGGTGGCCGTGCCGGTCGTGGCCGTGCCGGTGGCGCCCAGGGCGGGGGAGGCCGCCGTCACGAGCCCCGTGATCAGCGCGAGAGTCGTCGCTCCGGCGAGCGTGCCACGGTAACGGGCCATCTCAGGCCCTCCCTCCGTATCCGGCGTACCACCAGCATCCGTCTTAACGCTGATCTACCCAGGAAGGAAGGGTTGTGCCCGAAATCGCAGCGCCAGGGCCGCGGTCCCGGCGCTGGGGCCCCTCAGAAGGCGCCAGGGCTCCTCAGAAGCGGTGGCGGGTGTGCGTGAACGTGCCCTTGGTGAAGGCCAGGACCTTGGCCGGGGCGACCCCGAACACCAGGATCGGCGCCTCGCCGCCCGGGTGGTGGAACGCGCCGCCCCGGGCCTCGTAGTGCCAGCGGCCGTCCCACTTGGCCGCCCAGGCCCGGGCCAGGCGGCCGAGCGTGCCGTCGTCGGTGACCCGGACCGCCTTCCCCTCGGCCATGACGTCGAGGCCGCCCTCCCAGCCGTTGCAGCCGGTCGTCAGGACTACGCGGGGGTTAGCGGCCAGGTTGAGGGCCTTCTGCTCGGCGTCGCCGGTGCAGAAGTACAGGGCCCCGTCGTCCCACACAGCCACCAGCGGGGTGACGTGCGGCCGGCCGTCGGCGCGGACCGTGGAGATCCAGAACAGCTCGGCGGTCTCGAGTGCGTGGCGGGTCGCCTCCCAGCTGGTCGCGGCGGCGGCCGGATCGCTGAAGCGCTGGTCCAGGGTGGTCTGGGGCACGGTCACGGGCATGGTCATCGGGCTGCTCTCCTCGGGATGTCCGCTGGTCTCTCTATCTAGGACTGAAGAGCGCTGCCCACATCATCGGTACGGCCCCGGGCCGCGTGGGCTGGCCGGGACGGTTCAGGGGCGCCGGGCGACGGCGCCCAGAATCATCGAGGCCTGGTCTGCCGGTGCGGCCGGCGGCGGCTGCACTCCCCAGGTCGCGCAGTCCGCGATGCCCGGCGGAACCAGGTCCAGGCCGTCGAACAGGGCTGAGATGTCCTCCCAGGTGTGGGCGTAGATCCGGCTGCCGTCCTGGGCGTTGTAGGTGCTGGCGAACTCCTGGCCGGCCCGGCCCTGGCCGTACCCGATGGAGATGATCAGGTACGAGCCGGGAGCCAGGGCCCGGGTGAAACCGTCCACCACGCCTTTCGCCGTCCCGGCGTCCAGGAAGTGCAGCACGCAGCACAGGATCACGCAGGCGGGGGCGTCCAGGCTGAACCCGGCCCGGCGGATGTCCTCGTCGGTCAGGATCGCCTCCGGGTCACCCATGTCCCCGCTGACCGCCACGACCTGGCGGCTGCCCGAGGCCAGCAGGGCCTGCGAATGGGCCACCGCCACCGGGTCGTAGTCGATGTAGGCCGTCAGCGCGTCCGGGATGACGGCCCGGGCCGCCTCGTGCGTGGCCAGCCACAGCGGCGCTGCGCCTTCTCCCCGGACCGGGGACGTGGGCAGTCCCGAGCCGACGTCCAGGAACTGGCGGACGCCCTGCCCGGCCACGTACCCGATGACCCGGGTCTGGAACTTCTTGTTGTCCAGGGCCTGGGCCGCCACGTGGGGGCGCCGCTGCCGGATGGCCTCGGCCGCTTCCCGGTCGGCCTCGTAGTTGTCCTTGCCGCCGAGCCAGTAGTCGTACATCCGGGCGATGTTCGGCTTGGACACATCGAGCGGGGACATGCGCGCCCTGCTTTCTCCTGCGGCGGGCCGGGGTGAGGGACAGGTGACGGGTGGTCGTCGCCGGGCCCAACCAAGGTTATCGGCCGCGCGGCGGGGGTTCCCGGCCGCCGGACCGCGGCGTATCGCGGAGCCCGAACGCCGTCTCGATGTCCTCGCGGGTCACCGCGGGACCCGGCATCCCCGCCGGGCCGCTCCCGGCCAGCCCGTTCACGAAGATCGCGAGCTGGCGCCCGGCGATCAGCGGCCACGCGGGGCCGTGCGGCAGCGGCTGGGTGATCAGCGCGCTGAACACGATGACGTCGGTGGCGGTGACCGCGGCGCGGATACTGCCGTCTTCGTGGCCGCGCTCGATGAAGCGGTCGAGGCGGCGGTTGATCTCCTGCCGGGCGTGCACCGCCTGGTCGCTGACCAGCGGGGGTGCGCCGTGCAGGGGCAGGATCAGCTGGTCGCCGATCGCGACGGTCGCGGCCAGGAACTCCCGGACCGCGTCCAGTCCCGGGATGTCCCGCCGGGCAACGTCGTCGAGGATCTGGTTGAGCCGGCCGTAGGCCCGGTACTCGAGGGCGTGGAGCAGGGCCTCGCGGTCCGCATAGCCGCGGTACAGCGTCCCGACACCGACCCCGGCCTCGGCGGCGATGACCGCGAGGGGGACGTGGCGGCCTTCCCGCAGCATCACGGAGACGGCCGCGTCCAGGATGCGCTCGCGGTTCAGCTCGGCGTCGCGCCGGGGACGCCGGCGGCGGACGGTCATCCCGGCTGCTTCCCCGGCCAGGCCGCTCGCGCCGGGTGGAGTGCCGGGGCGGTCCGCGGCACGTCTGGGGGCCACGTGACCTCCTGTCCGGACGAAAAATTCCTCTTAACGTATCCCGGGTCCCCGGTACGGTCTCCCCGGATGCTGCACTAGGCTGGGTGATACGGACGAATTATTCCGGATAGATGCCTAGTGCCCGGGGACAAGGAGCAGCGTCATGACCGACAGCCAGGACACTTCGCCCCCGGCGGTTCCGCCGGACGACCCGCAGCGGACGCTGGCCGTGGCCCGGCCGGATGAGGACGCGTCGCTGGCGCACATAGGGCTGGTGGGTGACACCTACACCATCCTGCTCAGCGGGGAAGATACGGCCGGCCGGTACACGCTGATCGACATGCACGTCCCGCCGGGCGGCGGGCCGCCGCCGCACCGCCACGACTTCGAGGAAATGTTCACCGTGCTCGACGGCGAGGTCGAGCTCACCTTCCGCGGCGAGCGCATGGTGGCCCGGGCCGGGGAGACCGTCAACGTGCCGGCCAACGCCCCGCACGCCTTCACCAACGCCTCCGGCCGGCCGGTGCGGCTGCTGTGCCTGTGCTCGCCGTCCGGCCAGGAGGAGTTCTTCCTCGAGGTCGGGGTTCCGGTGGCCACCCGGACCGAGCCTCCGCCCAGGCTCGACGGGGCGGAACAGGCCGCGTTCATCGCCAAGTCCCAGGCCCTGGCCCCGCAATACCGCACCGAACTCCTGCCGCCCCCCGGCGGGCCAAGGTAGACCCGGCGGCATCCGGCGGCCCGATCAGGCCGTTGGAGCCGTGGACGGTGCCACTGGCCGGGATGGGCAGTGCTACCGGCGTGAGAAGGTCAGCAAGGGCTGAAAGTCTCCGTCGGCGTCTGCGGCCTGGAGCGCCGCGATGTAATCCCGGCGGAGGGCCCCCGGGTTGGCCAGGGAAGCTCCTGCCCAGGTCCAGACCTGGTCATACATCCTCCGATGCAGGCGCCTCAACCCTCTTGGAGTCCGCGATTGAACCTCGTCAGGACCCGGGGTGATCGACTGGGCGTGGTTGAGGACCGCATTGAGGTCATCCGAATATTGGCTCGCGGACAGCATTCAAGCGATCACAAAATAAAATGCGGCCAGTCCGGGCGAGCCAGGGAAATAGGGCGTTACCTGCAACGTTGGCCGTCACGGGCACCGCGACGCGATGCTGGCCGTGCGCGGCGGGCGGGCGCGGAAGAACACCTTTAACATGAGCCGGCTGACCGGGGGTAATAGGTCCGGTGACTGTCATTGCGGGCCTGGCGGGAGAACCTCTGATGACCGAGGACGGCGCGGATCCGGAGCCGGAGATCAACACGGCGGTGCCGCATTCGGCCCGGATCTGGAACTACTGGCTCGGCGGGACGGACAATTACCCCGTCGACCGCGAGGCCGGTGACCGGTACCGGGCGGCCTACCCGGGCATCGTCGACACCGCGTTAGCCGCCCGGCAGTTCATGGCCCGCGCGGTCCGTTTCCTGGCCGGCGAGGCAGGCATCCGCCAGTTCCTCGACGTCGGCGCGGGCCTGCCCGCCGAGGACAACACCCACCAGGTCGCCCAGCGGGCCGCGCCGGACTGCCGCGTCGTGTACGCAGACAACGACCCCCTCGTCCTGGCCCACGCCCGCGATCTGCTCACCAGTACGGCCGAGGGCGCCTGCGCGTACGTCCACGCGGACATGCGCGAGCCCCGGACCATCCTCACCGCCGCCGCCGGCACGCTGGACCTGGCCCAGCCCACCGCCGTGCTCCTGCTGGGAGTGCTAGGCCACGTCAGCGACTACGCCGAGGCGCGGTCCATCGTCAGCGGGCTGCTGGACGGACTGCCCCCGGGCAGTTACCTGGTCCTGGCCGACAGCGTCAGCAGCGGCCCGGCTCACCGTGCGGCCGGGGAGCAGTACGCGCAGACCGGCGCCGTCCCGTACCAGCTCCGCAGCCCGGCCGAGATCCACGGCTTCTTCACCGGTCTCGAGCCGGTCGGGCCCGGCGTGGTGCCGATAGCCGGCTGGCGGCCCGAGCCCGGCCCCGTTCCCCCGGCCCGGGTCGCCGCGCTCGGCGGGGTAGCCCGCACGCTGGCCCCAGCCTGACGCGCGGCCTTATCCAATAGGGTAGATCGGTGACAGATCCCCTGTTCCTGGCCGGACATCCTGGACTAGGCGGCCGGGAACACCGTTTTGCGGCCGCCCCGCACACCCGGCCGCGCGCGGGGGACCCGACATGACCGGCCAGGCCAGCGCGACTACCTTCGACGTCATCGTCATCGGCGCCGGGCTGGTGGGCCTGGCTACCGCCATGGCCCTGCTGGACGAGCGCCCCGGGCTGCGGCTCGCGGTGCTGGAGAAGGAGCCGGCGGTCGGCACCCATCAAAGTGGTCACAACTCCGGCGTCATCCATGCGGGCCTGTACTACCAGCCGGGCAGCCTGAAGGCGCGGTTCTGCACCGCCGGGCGGCTGGCCCTGATGAAATTCGCCGAGGCCCACCAGATCCCCTACCGGCAGACCGGCAAGCTCGTGGTGGCCAGCCGGGACAGTGAGCTGCCCCGGCTGGCCGATCTGGCCGACCGCGGGCGGGCGAACGGCCTCGCGGTCCGGGAGATAGGCCGGGCCGAGATCGGCGAGATCGAGCCGTCGGTGCGCGGCCTGCGGGCGCTGCACATCCCGGAGAGCGGAGTGATCGACTACCGGCAGGTCAGCGCCGCGTACGCCGAGGTCGTCACGAAGGCCGGCGGCCAGGTGCTGAGTGGTCACGGCGTGCGGGGCCTCACCCGCAGCCGGGACGGCTGGGTGACCGAGACCGCCGCGGGGCCCCTGCTGGGCCGGACCGTGGTGGCCTGCGGCGGTCTGCAGGCTGACCGCATCGCCGCGATGACCGGCCAGGGCGGCCGTGAGTACCGGATCGTCCCGTTCCGCGGTGACTACTACACCTTCCGCGCGGCTGCGGCCGGGCTGGTCCGGGGCCTGGTCTACCCGGTACCCGACCCGGCGTTCCCGTTCCTCGGCGTGCACTTCACCCGGGGAATCGACGGGACGCTGCACGCCGGGCCGAACGCGGTGCCCGCGCTGGCCCGGGAAGGGTACGGCCGGCTCTCGGTCAGCCGCCGCGACCTGCTGGACAGCCTGCGCTTCCGGGGGATGCACCGGCTGGCCCGGCGCTACGCGGGCACCGGGGCCCTGGAGATCTGGCGCGACCTGGTCAAGCCGGCCTACCTGGCCGAGATGCGGCGGTACATCCCTGGGATCACGTCCCGGGACGTCACGTTCGGGCCGTCCGGGATCCGGGCGCAGTGCCTGAGCCGGTCCGGGGCCCTGGTCGACGACTTCCTGATCGAGGAAGGTGACGGCGTCATCCACGTGCTGAACGCGCCGTCCCCTGCCGCCACCGCCTCTCTCGTCATCGGCAAGCACATCGCGGCCCGGGCGTCGGCCCAGCTGGCCTCCTAGGCTGGGCGGACGGCTGTTGGTCAGCTGGCCGCTGGATCAAAGGGATTGACCAGCGTCACCCCGGTGCGGGCGATGTCTGCGGTATTGCGGGTGACCAGAGCCCAGCCGCGGACCTTCGCCGAGGCCGCCAGCAGTCCGTCGATGATGGGAAGCGGATCGCGAGTATTCAGGCGTCCCCATTCCTCGGCGATGGCGGCGTCCACGTTGACGATCCGGTCTTTATAGGTGTGACGCACTCCGTGGAGCCAGCGCTCCAGGAGTTCGGCCCGGGCACCATCTTTTTTTCGTAGTCGTTCTATTCCCAGCCGGATCTCACCAATGGTCAGCACGCTGACGAAGATGTCGCCCGACGCGACCTTGCCGTACCAGGCCAGGACGTGGGGATCTGGGTTCCGTTTGCGGAGCTCGGAGATCACGTTGGCATCGAGCAGGTAGGTCATGTCTCAGCCGCCCAGTCGGTGTCCCGTGGGCGTTCGGCACTTCTGGTCAGGTCGAGGTCCTCAAAGTCAGGGCCTGCGCGCAGGTAGTCCTTGAATTCGGCGATGTCCCCTTTGAGGTGCCAGTAGTCGGCGATGTCAATGACCACGGCTATCTCCTGCCCATGACGGGTGACAATCTGCGGTCCCTCAGCATGCGCTGAGCGGAGGAGCTCACTGAAGCGCTGCTTGGCATCCTGAACCTGCCATCGCATGGATCCCCCCTGAAGTCTAGACAGTCTAGACAGATTTTAGCATGGGTCAGGCGCAGTCGCGGATGATGACGTGGCCGGGGGCGTGGGGGTGCACGATGTCCGGGGGAGCCTGGACGCGGTGCGGGTGGCCGCCGCCTGGAACGCGCCGTCCGGCGCTGAGAAGCCCGGCCGGGAGAAGGGCGGGGACCATGCGATCTGCGGCGCCGTCCCGGGTGGTGTGCCGGCCCCTTGACTGGGACCTGAGCCCGGCCGATGTGCTGCGGCTGGTGCGGGCCGACCCGCACCCCGCCGCCCTGCTGGGGACCTGGGCCGGCGGCAGCGACATCGTGGCCTCCGACCCGGTCCGGGTCTGCTGTGCGCCCGGCCGGCCGGGAGACGTGCTGGATGCGCCGCTACCCGGCCTCGCCCCGGCCCGGGCCGGGGCCGCCTTCGGCGGGGGCTGGATCGGCTACCTGGGGTTCGGGCTGGCCGGCGAGGTGCTGCCGGTGCCACCCGCGCCCGGTGCGCCCGGCCAGCTTCCCGCCTGGTGGTTCGGCTACTACGACCACGTGCTGCGCCGTGACCGGGCCACCGGGCGGTGGTCGTTCGAGGCGCTGCCGGCACCCGGCCGCGGTGACGCGCTCGAGCACCGGTTCGCCGAGCTGTCGCACCGGGCCCGGGCCGGCGGCCGGGCCCGCAGCTACTCCTGCGGCAGCTTCCGGCTGACCCCGCCGCCGGAGGAGCACCGGGCCGCGGTCCGCCAGGCGGTCACCTACATCCGGCGCGGCGACATCTTCCAGGCCAACATCTGCCTGCGCCTCGAGGCGCCGTTCGCCGGCGACCCGCTTGACGCGTTCTGCCGCGCGGTCACCCGGCTGGACCCGCCGTACGCGGCGTTCCTGCGGGCCCCCGGCGGCGCCCTGGGCAGCCTGTCACCGGAGCTGTTCCTGCGCCGCACCGGGACGACCGTATGGACTCAGCCCATCAAGGGCACCCGGGCCCGGCCCGCCGGGGACCAGGCCGCGCGGCGGGAGCGCGAGGCGCTGGAACGCTCCGCCAAGGACCGGGCCGAGAACGTCATGATCGTCGATCTCATGCGCAACGATCTCAGCCGGGTCTGCGTGCCCGGCAGCGTCCGGGTGCCGGCGCTGCTGCGCGCCGAGGCCCACCCGGGCGTGTGGCATCTCGTCTCGGACGTCCGCGGCACGCTGCGGGCCGGGACCGGGGACGGGGAGCTGATCGCCGCGGCGTTCCCGCCCGGGTCGGTCACCGGGGCCCCGAAAGTCCGGGCGCTCGAGATCATCCACGAGCTCGAGGCCACCCCCCGGGAGGTCTACACCGGGGCGGTCGGCTACCGCAGTCCCGTCGCCGGGCTGGAGCTGAACGTCGCCATCCGCACCTTCGAGTTCGCTGGTGACCGGGTGTGGCTCGGCAGCGGCGGCGGCATCGTCGCCGATTCCGACGCCGCCGCCGAGTACCGCGAGTGCCTGCTGAAAGCCGGCCCGCTGATCCGGGCGCTGGGCGCCACGCTCCGGGAAGAACCCGCCGCACCGGCGGGTGCCGGGCCCGCGGCCATCCCGCCCGCGCTGCGGCCCCGGCCCGCGCGGGGAGTGTTCACCTCACTCCGCGTCACCGGCGGCCAGGCCCACGACCTGGGCCTGCATCTGGCCCGCCTGGACGACAGCACCTGGCGGCTGTTCGGCAAGCACCTCCCGCCCAGCCTGCCGGCCGACCTCGCTTCTTGTCTCTCCAACGGTCCGTCCGGCCGGCTCAGGCTGGCCGCGCGAGCAGTCGGCGGCCCGCTGCAGGTCACCGTCGAGGTGATCCCGGCTAGCGACCCCCCGGAGACGGTGGCCCTGAAACCGGTGATGATCCCCGGCGGACTCGGCCCCCACAAGTGGCAGGACCGGCGCCTGCTGGCCCATCTCGCCGGCGGGGCCGGTCCCGGCCCGGACGAGCAGCTCCTCATCACCGATCACGACGGCGAGGTGCTGGAGACCGACCGGGCCAGCGTGTTCGCGGTGATCGACGGGGTCCTGCGCACGCCGGCCGCCGATGGCAGGCTGCTGCCCGGCGTCGCGAGGGCGGCGGTGCTGCGGATCGCCCGGGAGGACGGCCTGACCGTCCGGGAAACCCCCCTCAGCCGCCGGCAGCTGCTGGCCGCCAGCGAAGTGTTCGTCACCAACTCCGTCCAGGGCGTCGTCCCGGTCCGGTCCCTGGCCCGGACGACTCCGGCCGGCACCGGGGCGGTCTGGGAGGCCGGGGCGGCCTGGGAGGCCGGGGAGGCCGGGGCGGCCTGGGCGGCCGGGCCGGTCACCGGCCGCTTCCAGGCGGCGCTCGCCCGCCGTCCGGCCAGCGCGCCGTCCCCGGCGGCCGGGCCGGTCCCCCGGAGATGGCCTGGACCGGTTCCGCGGGGTCGGCCCGGCGCGACCCGCCCGGCGATCGTCCTGATCGACAACTACGACTCGTTCACCTACAACCTCGCCCACCTGCTGCTCAACCTGGGAGGCCAGGTCGAGGTGGTCCGCAACGACGAGGTCGGCGCGGCCGACGTCGCTCGCTTCGGCCCGGCCGGCATCGTCATCTCACCCGGCCCCGGCACCCCCGCCGACGCCGGCGTGAGCATCGAGACCGTCCAGGCCTGCGCGGCCGCGATCCCGCTGCTCGGCATCTGCCTCGGGCACCAGGCCATCGCGGCCGCCTACGGCGCCCGGATCACCGCCGCGCCGCAGCCCGTCCACGGCCAGGCGTCAGTGATCACCCACGATGGCGGCGGGGTGCTGTCCGGGCTGCCCCGGCGGTTTCCCGCGGCGCGGTACCACTCGCTGATCGTCGAGGAGGAATCGCTGCCGCCCGCGCTGGTCATCACCGCCCGCGGCCCGGGCGGGATCCCCATGGGGCTGCGGCACACCCGGCATCCGGCCGAGGGGCTGCAGTTCCACCCCGAGTCGATCCTCACCACCCGGGGCCACGACATCATCCGCAACTTCCTCCGTCTCGTGACCGGGACGCCGGCCCTCCCCGTGAACCCGGCCCGCGGATCCCGGCCCGGGTTCACGGGAGGGTCGGTGTCCCCGTTGGCGTGACCGTGGGGCTGGGAGTGGCCGCGGGCGGGCTGGGCGTGGTGGCCGTGGGGGTGGGGGCCGCGGTCGCGGGCGGCGTCGTGGTGCGGCGGGGAGCGGCGGTTGCCGGGTGGCGGCCGGACGGCGAGGCGGCCGGCCGGGTGGCGGGCGGCGTGGCGACGGCCGGGCGGGTGGCTGGGTGGGTGGCGGAGCTGGCCGGCGTGCCTGCCGTGCCGCCGACCGGCGCGGGCGTGTCGGGCCGCACGAGTATGTAGGCGGCCAGGGTGAGCAGGAAGAAGGCGCAGAGGACGAGGGTGGAGCGCCGGATCCGGAGCCGGGTCATGGCGACGCCGTCGGCTCGGCGGTGTCCAGGCCGGCCGGCACGTTGATCCCGGCCCGGAGCAGGGCCGCGGTGATGCGGACCCGCAGTGCCCGGCCGACCTCGAACTGCTTGCCGGGCATGGTCCGGGCCACCATGCGGATCTGGAACTGGTCGATGTCCATGCTCTCGACCCCCATCACCGTCGGCGGGTCCAGCAGCAGGTCGTGCAGTTCCGGATCGGCGTAGGCGTCGGTTCCGACCCGGGCCAGGAGTTCGCTGACCGCGGCGACATCCGCACTGGCCGGGACCGGCACGTCGATCACGGCCCGGGCCCAGTCCCGCGACAGGTTGATGACCTGGACGATCTGCCCGTTGGGCGTGGTGACCACCTCACCGTCGACGGTCCGGACCCGGGTGATGCGCAGCGTGACCTCTTCCACGGTCCCCGTCACGGGGATGGACACCCCCGTCACGTTGAAGCGGACCAGGTCCCCGAAGCCGTACTGATGCTCGGTGACCATGAAGAACCCGGCCAGCACGTCCTGCACGATGCGCTGGGCGCCGAACCCCAGGGCCACGCCCACCACCGTGGCCGGCGCGACGAACCCGCTCAGCGGCACCCCGAACCGCTGGGCGACCAGCACCGCGGTCAGGCAGTAGACCAGGACCAGGAAGCTCCAGGTCACGACCTGGGTCACCGCGTGCCGGTGCTTGGCGGCCTCGGTCCGCAGGAAGCTGTCCGAGTTGCCGGACTGCGCGTCGATGTGAGCGGTGATCCGGCCGCCCAGCCAGGTCGCGAACCGGGTCAGCAGCAGCGCCCCCGTCACGAACAGCACGATTTCCAGTCCGCTGCTGCGCGCCCAGACCCCGATGTCGGTGAGCGATGTCACCGCGCCGAGCATCGTCATGATTGCCTCACTTTGACCGGTTTCGTCCGCTTGGGCCGCAGCGACCGAGGATAGCCCGGCCGGCAATGGCGCGGGCCAGGTCTTAAGAGCCAGCGTGGTGGGCCAGGACCCGGCCGAGCAGCCCGATCAGCTGGTCCCGCTCCTCCGGTGACAGCGGGGCGAGCAGTTCGTCCTGGACGCCGGCCACCAGGCTCTCCAGCCGCTGGAGGCTCGCCGCGCCCGCCGGGGTGATGGTGACGATGTTGCGACGATGATCGGCCGGATCGGGCGTACGGTCGACCAGGCCGCGGGCACCGAGTTCGTTGAGCGCCGCCACGACGTCGCTGCGGTCGATGCCGCTGCGGCGGCCCAGGGCGGCCTGGCTGGCCGGCCCGGACTCCTCCAGCGCGGCCAGCAGGCGGTAGTGGTAGCCGCGCGAGTCCGCAGCGGCGAACGTCCCGCTCAGCAGCCGGTGCGCGTGCGCCGCGGTCTGGCTGATCAGCCAGGTCAGCTTCCCGGCCAGCCGGGCGGGCGTGGTGTCGTCGGCCGTGGTCATGCGGGCCAGTGTAGGTCAGTTGTTGGCCGCGCCAATGATTGATAGTGTTGGCCGTGCCAACGTTGGCTCCACCAATCAAATCCGCTCATCGACATCGGAGGCGACGGACCCATGTCCACCACTCCCGCATTCGGCGCCCAGATCCTCGGCCAGACCGAGAAGGCCCTCAACGCGATCCTGGACCGGCAGCTGGCCGGGACCGGCCTGGCCGAACCGGACTGGATCACCCTGACCCTGACCGCCGCCAGCGGCGGCACCCTCGGCCGGGACCGGCTGGCCAGCCAGGTGGCCGGGGCGCTGAAGGTCAGCCCGGCGCAGGCCCGGGCCCGTATCGACGGCCTGGCCGCCGCGCAGCTCGTGCAGATCGGCGGCGGCGATGAGCCGCAGGTCACCCTGACGGGCGCGGGACGGCAGCTGCACGGCCAGATCCGCGGGGCGGTCACCGAGATAACCGAGCGGATGTGGGGCGACCTTCCCGCCGCGGACCTGGTGACCGCGGGCCGCGTCCTGAGCGTCGTCCTGGCCCGGGCCAACGCCGAACTGGGCGCCGCTTAGCCCGCGGCGGCGCCGGGGCGCGGCTGAGCGCCGGTGTCGAACCCGGGCCGCCGGTTCCGACTGCCTGGTGAACGGGGCCACCGGGGCCCCGGCCAGCGACAGGAGCCGTCACCATGACCACCACAACCCGCCACACCGATGCCCGGGACACCAGTGCCCAGGAGCCCAGTGCCCGGCAGACCGCCGGCACCCGGGCCGCCTCCCGGTTCGCCGCGCTGCCGATTCCGGTGGCCGGCGCGGCCGCTGCCCTGGCCGGCGCGATCGTGCTGTACGGCTACGGGGCGCTGGCCCGGGCCCTGTCGGTGCCCATGCGGGCCGGCGAACCGGGCGCCAGCCACGCGCAGGCCATCACGCCGCTCAGCTTCGCCACCGGGGTCATCTTCTGCGCCATCCTCGGCACGATCCTGGCCATGATCCTCGCCGCCCGCGCCGCCGGCCCCGCCCGGGCCTTCCTGCGCACCGCGCTGGTCCTGGTCGCGGTGTCGCTGGCCTTCCCGCTGGCCGCGGGCCATACCGCGGTCGCGACCCGGTTCGCGCTGGCGCTGGGCCACCTGATCGCCGCCGCCATCGTCATCCCGCTCATCACCCTGCGCCTGGCGCGGGCCCGCGAGCATCGTCATGCCTGAGGAGCGGACCGGGCTGCGTCTCTGCTCAGGGCTCCGTGATGACGTAGGCCACGTCGACCTCCCACTTCGAGGGGTCGGGTTCGGTGGCGGGGTTGGTGAGGTAGTGCTCGGCGCGGGCGCGCCAGGCCGTGCCCTCCGGCGTATCCCAGCTGTCGAATGTGATCCCGTGCTCCTCCGCCCACCGCTGCAGGGCTGCATTGCCGGCCACCAGGCCGTCGTAGGGCCCGGTGTGCCGGAGGACCGCGTACCGGCCGGCCGGGAGGACGCCGGGCCGGATGCGCCCGTCGCCGTCGGTGGCCGTGGCGACCGGTACACCCATCTCGATCTGGAGCCCGGCCGCCATGTCGATGACGAGGTAACGGATGATTGGCGGACCGGCGGGCGCGATGGCGTGCCCGGCCAGCCAGGCGAACAGTTCCGGGAAGGCCTGGTCGACGGCCCCGGACAGCGTGTCCATCGTGACCTGCATCGGGAGCGCGGCGTAGGACTGTGCCCCGCGCCGCTGGATCTGCACCTCAGGGTCCATAGCGGGATCTCCGGCCGTTGGGTGTGGGTCTCACCCGGTAGGACCGGCCGCCGGCCCCGGACTCATCGCTAGACCCCGTCTGAGTCCCGTTCCGGGAAGGCCCGGGTGACCGCAGCCGTGCGGCTGGAAACGTTCAGGCGGCGGTAACACCCACATCCATGACAGCCACCTGGTTACTTTTCGTGGGGTCAGTTATCTCTGGTAATCACCATGATCCTCGGGCGGCCTGGCCTCGGGACAAGGTCGTGTTACGGGTTTTTCGAACAATTCTGTTGTGCGAACGAACATTACCAATGTACGTTTAGGTCATGGACGCGGCAGAACGCATCGACCGGCTCGTGGAGGCCCTCCGGCGTGACGGCCGGGTCGACGTCGCGGCGGCTGCGGCTGAGTTCGGGGCCGCGGAGATGACCATCCGGCGCGACCTGGATGTCCTGGTCGATCGCGGAGTCGCACGGCGGGTCCGTGGTGGCGCGGTCAACTTGATGATGCGGGGCGAGGAGCTGCCGTTCACCATGAGGGAGCTCGACGCTCCCGGCCCCAAGAAACGCATCGGCAGCGAGGCCGCGAGCCTGGTCGCGGACGGCGAGGCGATCGGGCTGGACAGCGGCACGACCGTCGTGGAAGTCGCCCGCGCGCTGGCCGACCGCCGGCTGACGGCCATGCCGCTGTCCCTTCATGCCGCGATGGCGCTGTCTGGTTCGGCGTCGGTCCGCCTGCTGATGCCGGGCGGCGAAACCCGTCCCGGCGAGCTGGCCATGGTCGGCCCGCTCGCCCTGGCCAGCATCGCGTCGGTCCGGTTCGACACGGTGGTGCTCGGCTGCTGCGGGATCTCACCCGACGGCTACGTCATGGCCCACGACCTCGGCGATGCCGCGGTAAAGCAGGCTCTCTTCGCGTCGGCCGGACGCCGGATCCTGGTCGCGGACGCCACCAAGTTCGGGCGGTCGGCCCTGGCCATTGTCGGCCAGCTGTCCGCCTTCGACACTGTCGTCACCGAGACATCCGCCCCGGCCGGGCCGCTCGCGAAGCTTGAGGCCACCGGAGTGGACGTGCGGCGTGTCTAGCTCGCCCCAGGTGCTTGCGCGCCGCGCCCGGCCAGCCCGGAGCCTGGGACCGCGCATCGCGGTCACCGCCGTGTTTGTCGTGCACGGGCTGTTGTTCGCGTCGTGGACGGCGCACATCCCGCACGTGATGCGGCACCTGGGGCTCACGGACGGAACGCTGGGCATCGCGCTCCTCGGGGCACCTGTCGGGTCGGTCACGGCGATGCTGCTGGCGTCCTACCTCATCCCGAAGGTAGGCAGCCGCCGCGTCGTGCAGACGGCCCTGGTGGGCTACTGCGCAGCCGGGCCCCTGGTCGGCATGACCGGCAGCCTGGCCGCCCTGTTCGCCGCGCTTTTCGTCTGGGGCGCGTTCCAGGGGACGCTCGACGTCGCCATGAATACCCAGGCGATCACGGTGGAGCGAGCCGGCCGGCGGCCGCTCATGTCGGGCCTGCACGGAAGCTGGAGCATCGGCTCGTTCGCCGGGGCGGGCATCGGCGCGCTGGCCGTGAGCGCCGGACTGGGCCTGACCCCGCAGCTCCTCCTCCTCGGCACGGTCGCCCTGCTCGTGGCCGGCCTGCTCACGACGCGGATGCTCCCCGATGCGATGGGGCGGGCGAGCACCACCGGACAGGCGGCGGACGACATCCGGCCCGCCTCCCGCTGGTCGGGCGGGATGATCCTGCTCGGCGCGATCGCGTTCGCCGGGATGCTCTGCGAGGGGGCCAGCGCAGACTGGGCGTCGGTCTACCTGTCAGGACCGCTTCATGCCACCGGCGCCGTACCGGGCCTGGGCTACGCCGCCTTCGCGCTGGCCATGGTGATCGTGCGGCTGTCGGGCAACCGGCTCCTGCGCCGCTTCACGCCGTCACACCTGGTTTCCGCGCTGGCCGCCGTGGCTACGGCCGGTTTCGCGGCTGGGCTCGCGCTCGGCCGGCCGGCCGCCGCGATCGCAGGCTTCGTCTTTCTGGGTATCGGCCTGGCCTCCGTGGTACCCGCCGTCTTCAGCGCCGCGGGCCGCATCACGGGGCTTCACCCCGGCAAGGCCGTCGCGACGGCGTCGGCCTGCGGCTGGGCCGGGTTCGTGTGCGGCCCGCCGCTGATCGGGCACCTGGCCTCGGTCGCCTCGCTGCCGCTGGCGCTCGGGCTGCTGCCTTTCCTGACGGCGTTTGTGGCCGTGGGTGCTCTTGTGTCGCCGGCCTTGCGTGCTCCGCATGACGGTCCCTGAGGTCCCAGGCCAGCTGTCACAGCGGTGACGGCCAACTCGTCCTATCGGGAGGAGGCATCCAGTCCGAAGGGGGACACGATGAGTCCTGCAGGGGGTACTCGTCCCGCTGGCCCACCGCCTCCGGCGCTACCGGACCATGCATTACGAACTTCGGCCCGATCCCGGGTAAGCCTCCAGCCCCGGATGTGGGCAACGGTCAATCCCGGCCGGGACCCACCCGCGGAGCGCCGTCTACCAGGCCGTCTGCTCGCCGATCCACAATCTGCTGCCGGACCAGTTCCGGCGAGGGCAGCGACCGGCCCGGTCCAGTTCCACGGCCGGTCGCCTAGCCGAAGTGACCCCAGTGGATGGCGATGATGAGCAGGACACCCGCGGCCGCGAGGGCTACACCTGCGACGATGGTCCGGGCGGTGCTGAGCTTGAACGCCGGGATTTGCGCCGCGGCGAGCCAGATCCCGGCGATCAGGATGAGCAAGAATCCGATTTCCGCCAGGCGCCGGCCAGCGTGATGAGCCAGGGCGACGACATGCATGCCTGGCATTCTTCCCGCCTGCGTCAGCCGTGTCGAGGCCGGGGTGACGCTGCGACTGCGATAGCCAAGTGCCCGGTGGCCGGACCGCTCCGGCGGCACCGCCACCGGAGGCGTGGCGATCACGGTGCGGCTGGCTACGGTGCTAGCCGCCGCTGCAGGGCAGCCAGGGACTCGGCGGTATCCCGGCGCATCCTGGGCGCGAGGAGCCGGAACAAGGGCCCGAACCCGCCTTCCACGTCAGCCCGCTTGACCACCCGCACATGTCCCTCGGCCGCTGGCTCAAGCGAGTGACCGAAGATCACCTTGCCCAGGGGCAGCGGACATTCGGAGACCCAGCTCCGCCCGGCATCCACTGCGGTGATGGTGAAGGAGCCGCCGAGGTTGCCGCGTTGCTTGGCCCAGCCGCTGACACCCGGCTCAAACGGGCCATCCAGCCGCGCGAGATCTTTGCTGACATCCCACTCGGGCCAGCGGGCCACGTCGGTCCACATCTTCCAGACCGCATCCGGCTCGGCCTCGAAGGTTGCCTCACATTGGAATAGGTACATAGCTGCCTTTGGCAAGCATCGGCCCAGACATTCAATCTAGCCGGCCTGCCCCTTCGCGAGTGGCCGGACCGCTCAGGCGGCACCGCCACCGGGCGCGCTGCGATCACGATGAGGCAGCACGTTCCGGCGGGACTACTGGTGGGAGCGGCGCGGGCGGAACTTGATCCAGACCAGGATGCCGATGGCCACCAGCAGCCAGGGGGAGAACAGGATGTGCATGGTGAAGCTGAGGACGGTCAGGGCCACGATGGCGATGAGGACGAGGGCGAGGATCCGGGGCATGCTGATCAATCTCCGTTCGGGTCAGGCTGGTTAGCGGGCCAGGGCTCAGCGGGAGCGCTGCGTTCATGGTCAACACTGCCGCTGGCGGAGGCTCCGGTCGATCGGGATCAACCCCGGTTCGACCCTGGCCTGCACCCCCGATGGCATCAGGGTCAACCCGGCCGGGCGGCCGGGCGGGCAGCTTCCTTGCATACAGTGGCTGTACTTCTCCTGCATGCGATGGAAGGGACGTGCAAGCCCGTGGGTCATGCGGCCACGCAGCAGGCCGGCTCCGGCGGCCTGACAGCGACCGAGCACCGTCTGGACAACGGTCTGCGCCTGGTGCTCTCCGAGGACCACCTCACTCCGGTCGCGGCGGTTTGCCTCTGGTATGACGTCGGCTCGGGACAGGAGGTCGAGGGCCGTACCGGCCTGGCTCACCTTTTCGAGCACCTCATGTTCCAGGGGTCGGCGCAGGTCAAGGGAAACGGCCACTTCGAGCTGGTCCAGGGCGCAGGAGGTTCCCTGAACGGTTCGACGAGCTTCGAGCGCACCAACTACTTCGAGACCATGCCCGGGCACCAGCTGGAGCTGGCGCTCTGGCTGGAGGCGGACCGGATGGGCTCGCTGCTGGCTGCGCTCGACGAGGAGTCGCTGGAGAACCAGCGTGACGTGGTCAAGAACGAGCGCCGGCAGCGCTACGACAACGTGCCCTACGGCACCGCGTTCGAGCGGATGACCGCGCTGGCCTACCCGGAGGGCCACCCGTACCACCACACGCCCATTGGCTCCATGGCCGATCTGGACGCCGTGACGCTGGAGGACGCGCGCGCGTTCTTCCGCGCGAACTACGCGCCGAACAATGCGGTCCTGGCGGTCGTCGGCGACATCGACCCGGAGCAGACGCGTCGGTGGGTCGAGAAGTACTTCGGCTCCATCCCGTCCCACGACGGCAGGGCGCCGCGCCGCGACGGCACGCTCCCCGACATCATCGGCGCGGAGCTCCGCGTGGAGGTCCCGGAGGAAGTCCCGGCGCGCGCGCTGATGGCCGGCTACCGGATGCCGCGCGACGGCACGCGTGAGTGCGATGCGGCTGAGGTGGCGCTCACCGTGCTCGGCGACGGCATGTCGTCCCGGCTCTACAACCGGCTGGTGCGCCGCGACCGCACCGCCATCTCGGCAGGCTTCGGGCTGCTGCGGCTGGCTGGTGCCCCCTCGCTGGGCTGGCTGGACGTGAAGGCCTCCGGGGACGCGGAAATCCCGCAGATCGAGGCCGCCGTCGACCAGGAGCTGGCGCGGCTCGGCGCGCAGGCGCCGGCCGCTGAGGAGATGGAGCGGGCGCAGGCCCTGCTGGAACGCGGCTGGCTGGACCAGCTGAGCACGGTCACCGGCCGGGCCGACGCCCTGTGCCGGTACACGGTGCTGTTCGACGACCCGCAGCTCGCGTTCACGGCCATCAACCGGATCCTGGACATCACCGCCGAAGAGGTCCGGGCGATTGCCGCCGCCCGGCTTCGCCCCGACAACCGTGCCGTGCTGATATACGACCAGGTGACCGGCGGCCAGGCCAGCCCGCCCGGGGAGAACGGCAAGCCGGAAGGAGACGGCCGGTGACGGACGCGACCGTGACCATGGACTTCTACCCGCAGCCAGCCTCAGGGCGGCCGAAGCCCTGGACGTTCCCCGCGCCCGAGCGTGGCAGCCTCGGCACCGGGCTGACCGTGCTGCACTGCCACCGGCCCGGGCAGCAGGTCGTGGCGGTGGAGATCTGCCTGGACATGCCGCTCGACGTCGAGCCCGACGGGCTCGACGGGATCGCCACGATCATGGTCGATGCGCTGTCTCAGGGCACCGGCAAGCACACCGCTGAGGAGTTCGCCGCCGAGCTGGAACGCTGCGGCGCGACACTCGACGCAGACACCGACTACCTGGGGGCGCGCGTCTCGCTGGAGGTTCCGGTCTCCCGCCTGGCCAGGGCGCTCGGGCTGCTCGCCGAGGCGCTGGACGCGCCCGCGTTCACCGGCAGCGAGATCGAGCGGCTGGTGCGCAACCGTCTCGACGAGATTCCCCTCGAGCTGGCCAACCCCGGCCGGCGTGCCGCCATGCAGCTATCTCAGGAACTGTTCCCGGCGTCCGCGCGGATGTCCAGGCCGCGCAAGGGCACCGCGGACACCGTCGCGCGGATCGACGCGGCCGGCGTGCGCGCCCTTTACCAGGCTCACGTGCGGCCTGCCACGGCGACCGCGGTCATCGTGGGCGACCTGACCGGTGTCGACCTTGACGCGGTGCTGGCCGGCACGCTCGGCGGGTGGACCGGCGATGCCGCCGAGCCGGCACCCACGCCGCCGGTGACCGCCGACGACACCGGCCGCGTGGTGATCGTGGACCGGCCTGGTGCCGTCCAGACGCAGCTGCTCGTCGGGCGGATCGGCCCGGACCGGCAGGACCCGGTGTGGCCGGCCCTGCTGCTCGGCACGTACTGCCTGGGCGGCACGCTCACCTCGCGGCTGGACCGGGTTCTGCGCGAGGAGAAGGGTTACACCTACGGGGTACGGGCCTTCGAGCAGGTGCTGCGGTCGCCGGCGCCGCACGCTGCGGGCGGCGCGACGGGTGCGTCGGTGGTCGCCATCAGCGGCTCGGTGGATACGGCGTCCACGGGGCCCGCGCTGGATGACCTGCGGGCGGTGCTGCGCACGCTCGCCGCGGAAGGCCTGACCGAGACGGAGCGCGATACCGCGGTGCAGAACCTGGTGGGTGTCGCGCCGCTCAAGTACGAGAGCGCCGCGTCGGTCGCCGGCACGCTGGCCGACCAGGTGGAGCAGCACCTGCCGGACGACTACCAGGCGCAGCTGTACGCGCGCCTGACCGAGACCGGTACCGCCGAGGCGACAGCCGCGGTCATCGCGGCGTTCCCGGAGGACCACCTGGTGACGATCCTGGTCGGCGACGCATCCCAGATCATGGCGCCGGTGAAGGCCCTCGGAATGGGCGATGTCAAGGTACTCACAGGCTGACCCTCCGGAACCCGGCGGGCCCTGCGGGGGGGTTCGGGTCCTGGCGTCTTTCACGTCCCGGTAGGGCGGGCCGGGGTGAGGCCGGTCAGTTCCTCGCTGAGCTGCCACAGCCTGCGGGCGGCGGCGTCGTCGCGGGCGGCCGGGGACGGCTCGCGCGGCTGGCTTCTGGCGTAGTAGCCGCCCGTCGCGCCTGCCACCTGCGGGGAGGTCGCCAGGTAGATGACGGTGCGCGCGCCGCGCTGCGGTGACAGCATGAACGGCCGCGCGAGGGTCACGGCGACGCGCATGGGCAGCCGGGCCTCGCGGCCGAACCGGGTCCGGACCAGCCCGGGGTGCGCGCAGTTGGCGGTCACCGCGCTGCCTTCGAGCCTGCGGGCCAGTTCGCGGGTGAACAAGATGTTCGCCAGCTTGCTGTTGGCGTAGGCGCGCCAGCTCTGCCAGCCGTGCTCCAGCTGCAGGTCATCCAGATCAAGGCGGGCCGCAGTGTGCGCATCGGAAGTCACCGTGATCACCCGGGCGGGGCCGGCCGCGGCCAGCTTGCCCAGCAGCAGATTGGTCAGCAGGAATGGTGCCAGATGGTTAACGGCGAATACCTCATCGAAGCCATCCGCGGTGACCCGCCGCTGGCCAGCCATCAACCCCGCGTTGTTGACCAGCACGTCGATCCGCTCCAGCGCGCCCAGGCGGTCCGCGAGCGTGCGAACCTGCCCCATCGAGGCCAGGTCGGCGACTTCCAGCCGCGGCACCGGCCCGCCCGCCGCCGCCAGTTCCGCGGCCGCCGCCTCTCCACGGCCACGGTCCCGGCAGACCAGAACCACCTGCGCACCCCGCCCGGTCATGGCCGCCGCCGTCGCCTTGCCGATCCCCGAGGTGGCACCGGTCACCACGCAAACCTCACCGCTCATCGCCACAGGCTAGCCCCAGCCGCCGGGCGGAAATGGAAGCCCTTGGGCGGTGCCGCATCATCGCAGCGGTATCGACCCGCGGCTTTCTGCGGGGTCTATTCATGCCTTCCGGGGGGAAGATGTGGGTGTGCACCCTGAAGACGCGGGCCGCCTGGTCAGCGATGCAGCGGCCGGCGACGCGGCGGCGTGGAAGGAACTCGTCGAGTCCTTCAGCGGCCTCGTCTGGTCGGTCACCCGCGGCTACCGTCTCAATGCCGCCGACGCGGCGGACGTGTTCCAGACCGTGTGGCTTCGCCTCGCCGAGCATGTCGGCCGGATCAGGAGCCCCGACCAGGTGGGCACCTGGCTGGCGACAACAGCCAGGCACGAGTCACTGCGGGTCGCCCGGGCCAGCACCCGGATCATTCTCACCGACCGCCAGGACCTGCTGGATTCCGGGCTGCCCGGTGAGCACTCGCCGGAACAGGCCTTGCTGGACTCCGAACAGGCCGCGCTGAACGTCGATCGCGCCACGCAGCTGTGGCGGGCACTGGGCCAGCTGTCAGCGCGCTGCCAGCAGCTGCTCCGGGTGCTGACCGCCACGCCGCCGCCGAGCTACGCCGAAGTTGCCGCCGCGCTCGGCATGCCGGTGGGCAGCATCGGGCCTACCCGAGCCCGCTGCCTGGACCGTCTCAGGCGACAGCTGGCGGGGCAGGTATCTCGCACTAGCTAACTTCCTCTTGAGAATGAGCGGGATACATGGCCGAAGTAGCGGATGGGAGGTCCGGTGGGTCAGGAGCCTGACGACACGGACCTGGAGGAGGAGCTCCGGCGGGCCGTGGCCCGCCTGGACGGAGTGCCCCCGCCGCTCTTCCAGGCTGCCGTTGAGTCCTACACCTGGCGGGCTGTCGATGCTGAACTTGCCGAGCTGGTCTTCGATTCGCTGGTGGACTCCGGCCGCGCCGGCGCCGTCCGCGGTCCGCAGCAGCCGCGGCTGCTGTCTTTCGATGCAGAGGGCCTGAGCATCGATGTCGAGGTCACCGGCATGGGACCTACCCGCACCCTGATCGGCCAGATTGTCCCACCGCAGCCAGCGTCGGTCGAGGTGCGCCAGGGGGATGAGGTAACCGCGCTCGATGCCGATGAGCTTGGCCGGTTCCGGTCAGGCCCGCTCGGCTCAGGCCCGTTCCGTCTGGCCTGCAGCGTCGGCACGGAGCTTGCCCGCCGCCGGGTGGCGACCGAGTGGGTGGCAATCTGACCCGCAGGGCGGGCCGCCCCGGCCCCGCCGGGCCGGCCGGGAACGGCCGATGACCTCGCCGCATGGCTGAAGCGGGCCGCCAGGGTTCCCGGCGGCCCGCATCAGTGGCTGGCTGTCCTACTTGCTGTACACGAGGTAACGGTTGGGCAGGTCGTGGCGCCATCCCGGTGGGGCCGGCGGGACGAACAAGAAGCCAGGATCGCTGTCCACGTCGATGAAGTTCGTCGCGAAGGCCGCGTAAGGCTGGCCGGGGTCCACGATGTCCAGGGTCACGTTGGCCTCGTACACGGCCGCGTCGGGCCCTGGATCCGGGGTGGGCAGCGTGAACACCACGAAGTCGAACGCTGGTGCCTGGGGGCCGTAGGTCCCGGCCTGGACCAGCGTCGTGTGGGTAAGGTCGGTGAGGTCAACCAGGTCGAGCGAGACCCGCCAGCCCCGTCCGCCCAGCTGCACGGTCGGCGGTACGGCGAAGCCGCTCGGGATGCTGGCCACCGGGTTCACGAAGGTGAACGCGACCAGGAACGCCAACTCGCCCGCCGCGATCACCTTGCCCGGCTGATACGGGGGCAGGCCGCTGACCTGAATCGGCGACGTCGCCGCCACGTCGAACGCGACGTACTGACCGACGGTGGGTTCGCCGATGCGGGACTCGATGCCCCCGCCGGAACCATTGGCGCGGCCTGCGATCTGCGCGAGGCGGCTCGTGGACTTCTCGGAGATTGAGGCCAGGTAGCCCTGGGCCCACTCCTTGACGGCATTCATGGCCGCCTCTTGTGGTTCGGGTGCTGCCCCGGCTTCGGGTGCGGCGGGTGTGTCGGTGACGGCAGTCATCTCGGGCTCCCCTGAATGTTGGCGGCGGCCGGCTGGCCGCGGTTGCTGTCATCTAACAGAGAGAGCCGGCCGCCACCGCAGATACACAATCAGCCGGTTTTATCTGCATTCCGGGGTTCCCGGATGCTGCCACCCTCAGCGGCCAGGGACCGGGCATTCCTTCCTGTGGTGGTGCGAGCCATGACCGCCCCGGTCGTCGCACGCCTGCCCGGGGAAGATCACGGGGCCCACAGTCGGGATGGTCTGGGCGCGGGCCCGGGCCAGCAGAGCCGCCGCCGCCTGCGGACCGTTCTCGCCGGTCCCCGACATGCGCGCCGCGACAAGACCGGCCACGAGCGGCGTCGAGAAAGACGTTCCGCTCCAGCGGGCCATGCCGTCAAAGGTTCGCTGCTCGCCCACGTGCGGTGGCTCGGTGCACCGGTACATGCCGGTCGCAAAGGCGTTGACCAGTCCCTCACCGGGCGCGAAGACATCTACCCACGGACCGTAGTTGCTGAAGTGCGCCCTCTTCCGCCAGGTCGCGCTGAGCGCGCCCACGCCCACGGCCCAGGGGAAAGCCGCAGGCCAGAACGGCCGCCTCGACGCGCCGTTCCCGGCGGCGGCCACCAGGACGACGCCCGGGTAATTGCGCAGGAGTTCGCCCAGAATCTCGAAACCCAGGGAAGCGATGTCCTTCCTGGTATTGCTGCCGAAATCGAGCGAAATGACCTCGGCGCCCCCCTTGAGCGCGTCGGACACCTCCTTAACCAGGTCAGACTCGTAATACGCGCCGACTTTCGTGAACGTCTTGCCTACCCACACGGCGGCCTCGGGCGCCATGGTCCGCACGACGCCGGCGACGAAAGTCCCATGGCCGGCGTAGGGAAGAATGCGCGGTGGGTCGCCCCCGAACGGATCCTCCGGCTGCCCGTCCACGCCGGCCAGCCAGTAGTGCTGTGCTGCCGCGTCTGGCAGCCAGCCACTGTCCAGAACGGCGACCAGGACGCCGTCACCGCCGCACGGCTCCCTGGACACGCCAGGGTCGGGGGCCGCACCCGCCGGGACCACTTCGGGCTCCGTGGCGGGGCAGGCAGTGCCGGTGCAGATGTAGAAGATGTGGTCGGGGGTGACCACCCCCTCGCCGAGCACCCGGTCGGCCTGTATGCAGGCCTCCTCCACGCTCTTGGGCTCATTGTCGGCAAGCTGCAGACGGGTCAGGCCGCGCAGGTTGTTGTCGTGGTCGACCGGCGCCCCCGCCACGATTGGATCGTCGCCCCCGATAACGCGATGAACGTCGGCATCGCGGACGAGAAGGGTGCGCTCGCGATAGAGGTAGTCCACCTCGCCTAATGTCGCCCAATCGCCGGGGTGAACAGCTGCTCCTTCGAGACCGTCCTCGACATCCGGGATGCCGTGCAAGAGCAGCCCGATCTGTGCGTCGAGCCGGCTTCGCGGCTCACCTGGGCCCTGCTCACCAATCGACATGATCGCCCCCGGATATCACATGTGATTTGCATTAAGAACTGTTTAGCATTATTTGCATGATGTCGGGAGATCCGGATCCGGGGAACTTGTCTTCCGGGCCTGGCCTGCTCCCGGCGCTCGCCGTGTCGCGGCCTCATGACGCCTTGCTGGCTGCCCGCCGCATCCTGGCCGGCCAGCCGAGCGCCTTTGACGCCTCGCTGGCTCACCATGCCGTCGGGATCGTCCTGCGTGACCGTGGGGACCTTCCCGGTGCGATCGCCGAGCTCAGGCAGGGGGTGAGGCTGGCCCGTGCGTCGGGCCGGCCGGAGCGTGAGGTCGATGTCCAGGCCACCCTGGGGATCGCGCTGGCGTGGACCGGGCGCAGCCAGCAAGGGCTGGCGATGCTGGACCAGGCGGTGGAGTCCTCGCGAGGCGCCCTGGCCGGACGGGTGCTCATGCGGCGCGCCCTGGTCCTCTGGGACCTGGGCCGCTTCCACGAGGCTCACCGGGACCTCTGCCGCGCCCTGCCGGGCCTGCGCCGGGCTGGCGACAGCGTATGGGAGGCCCGGTCTCTGACCTGGCGGGCCCATGTCTTCCTCGGGCTTGGCCTCCCCGGGCGTGCTGCCACGGATTTCGCCCGTGCTGAGGAGCTGCTCGCCACCAGCGGACAGGGACTCGAGTACGCCAAGGCCCGGCATAACCGCGGACTGGCCGCGCTGAGCCGTGGCGAGCTCCCTGAGGCGCTCACGTACTTTGACGAGGCAGGCAGCCGGTACGCCGCGCTGGGTTTCACCAACCCCGACCTCGCTATTGACCGCTGCTCGGCACTGCTTGCCGCAGGGCTATCCGGAGAAGCGGCGGCCGAAGCCGACGCGGCTATACGCCGGATATCTCCGGCGGGAGGGATCGCGTTCAAGCGAGCGGAGCTGCTCTTCGCGGCGGCCACCGCCGCGCTGGCCGCCAGTGACCCGGTCACCGCGAGAGACCGGGCACGTCAGGCGCGGCGGCTGTTCCGGGCGCAGGGGCGGCCCGCCTGGGAGGCGCGCGCCGACCTGGTCGCCGCCGAGGCCAGGTACGCAGGCGGTGAGCGGTCCGCCAGCCTGCTCCGGCACGCCGAGAGTGTCGTGGCCCGTCTCGAAGCGTTCCGGGAGGGCGACGCACTGCGCGGCCGCCTGCTGGCCGGCCGGCTGTCCCTGAGCCGGGGATACGCGGCCGAAGCCGACCAGCATCTTGACCGCGCGGCAAGGTCGCGCCGCCGCGGCCCGCCGCTGACCCGCAGCGTGGCGTGGCTCGCCCGGGCACTGCAGGCCAGCGCGCGGGGCAATGCCCAGGCCACCCGCGCCGCCTGCGCGCGCGGGCTCGACGCCCTCGGCGAGTACCAGATGAGGCTCGGGGCCACTGAGCTGCGCGCGTACGGGACAGCGCACGGAGCTGAGCTTGCCCTGCTCGCTCAGCGCGATGCGCTCAGGAGTGGCGATGCTCACCGGCTGCTCGCGTGGAGCGAGAGATGGCGGGCGACCGCATTAGCACCCCGGGGCGGTCCGCCCGGGCAGGACCGTGAGCTCGTGGCCGAGCTGACCGCGCTCCGCAGCATTACCCGGCTCCTCGAGGCGGGCGGGGCGGGTGGTCCTCGCCGCAGCGCGCTGGAGCGTGAGCGACGACGGCTCGAGGCAGCCGTGCAGGCTCGCACCCGCCGCTCACCGGGCAGCGGGGGCGCCATGGGAACAGGGAACTTCGACCTCGAGACGCTCTTCGAGGAGCTCGGCGGGATGAGGCTGATCGAGCTCGTCGAAGCCGACGGGGTGCTGCACGTGATAACCGTTGCGGACCGGCGGGTGCGCCTGCACATGGTCGGGGGCCTTCCCGAGCGCGAAGTAGAGATGAACCGCTTCATGCTGCGCCGCCTGGCGTACGGCCCCCGGCGACGCAGCGTGGAGGAGATGCTGCCGCAGGCCGGCGCCAGGCTGGAAGCAGCGCTGCTGGGCCCGGCTGCGGCGGATCTGGGCGATGGGCCAGTGGTGGTCATCCCGCCGGGCCGGCTCCACGCGGTGCCGTGGGCGCTCCTGCCGTCGCTGCGCGACCGCGCCGTGAGCGTGGCGCCGTCCGCGTCGATCTGGGTGCATGCCCGCCGCAAGAAGCCTCCCGCCCAGCGGCGCGTCGCCCTCGTCGCGGGACCAGGGCTGACGTCCGGGGGCGCGGAGATCACGGGCCTGCGTCCGCGGTACCCGGAAGCGGTGCTGCTCGGTCAGGGTGACGCGACAGCCGAGCAGGTGCTCCGGGCACTGGACGGGGCATGGCTCGCGCACATCGCCGCCCACGGCACCTTCCGCGGGGACAATCCCCTCTTTTCGTCGCTGCAGATGGACGACGGGCCGCTCACCGTGCACGACTTCGAGCGCCTCCACCAGGCGCCGCACCGCCTGATCCTTTCCAGCTGCGACTCCGGGGTGGCGGCCGCCGTGGGCGCGGACGAACTCCTGGGCCTGGTGAGCAGCCTGGTTCCGCTGGGCGCCGCCGGAATCGTGGCCGGTGTCGTGCCCGTCAATGACCTGGCCGCCGTGCCCCTCATGCTGGCTCTGCACGATGCTCTCCGGGGAGATGCGACGCTGCCTGAGGCGCTGCTGGCCGCGCGCAAGGCGACGAGCGGCGACCCGCTGGCCGAGGCGACCGCAGACTCCTTCATAGCCCTCGGTGCCTGAGGGGGCCGGGCTGCGCGTCACGCACTGCCTGGCCCACTGGCCGCGGGACCGGGCCAGGCGTGTTGTGCCGCCCAGTCCCGGTACTGCCGATGCTGTCCAGGCCGCAGGCCTGCCGCGTCAGCCGACCCGCACCTCGACCTCGTGCGAGGCGATGCCGTTAGCAACGACCCGCAGGTCGTAGTGGCCGTGGGGGAGGCCGGTGGGGACCGCGAACGAGGTATGCACGTGACGATGGCGGGTGGCCACGGCCATGGTGCTGTGATCGAACGTCCGGCAGTAGTGCACGTGAGCGTCCTCGCTGACCAGTCGTACCAGCGGGTAGTTGGTGGCCATCGTGGCGTCGTCGCCGTAGGCCACGGCCTGGGTCATTCCGTTGAATCGCTCCCCGTGAATGACATAGGGGTGCCCGGGCTGCAGGTCACGCGGGTGCTCGGTGATGTGTGGCCGCCATTCGTCGTCGGCTTCTCCCACCGGGCTGTAGACCTGAACGTCCGGGCTCCCGGCGCTGTACAGGACCTGGCCGCTGGGCAGGAGCAGCATCCGCCCGTCGTAAACGTTGCCGCCCGCGTTGGCGGGCGCAGGCGCCGGGTCAAGCAGCTTGCCGTCGAACTCGAAGAACTGGCCGTTCTGGGCGTAGCCACCGGCGTCGGGCGCGGTGCCGGCGACGCACAGGACATGACCATTAGGCAGCACGCACCCGGGCGCGTCATTGGCCTTGAGCCGCTGTCCCGGGGGGTTGTCAGGGAAATCCGGGCCCATGGTCCATATCCCGGGGGTCGCGGGATCGTGATCGGCCTGGTAGACGGCGGTATGGCCGTTGCCCCCGACCTGGAAGGCCGTGCCATCTGGCCGGAGCAGGCAGGGACCGATCTCGATCGAGAAGTTGCTCTCGACCACGGAGACGGGCGTCTGGCCGGCGCTGACCCAGATGCCGGACGAGATGAGGTACTTCTCGGCTTTCGGCGGGTCAGAGTCTTCGATGGCCAGCACCGTGCCGTCCGGCAGAAGGGTGAAGCCTTCCTCGGAGCTGGAGTCCTCTTTGCTGCCCGCCGCCGACCAGGTGTCGGTCTTCGGGTTGTAGACGGCCGTCCTGGTGTCGTCGATCGATCCCAGCAGGACCCGCCCGTCCGGGAGCACGCAGCACGGGGCATCCCCGATGTGAGTCCAGCCCGGCGCCGTCGCCGGCTGCCACGCATCCTGGACCGGGTTGTAGATCTCGGCCCGGTTCCAGTCCACCTGGGCACCGTTGTGGTACTCGCCGCCGGCCACGAAGACCCGGCCGTCGCTGAGCACCGCAGAGGCATAGTACAGGCGCGAGTCAGTCATGGGGGCCAGCTGGGACCATGTGCCATTCACGTAGTCGCCCCACTGGTCAGGCGCCAGGCGCCACCAGTTGGTGCCTCCCGCTTCCTGGCACATCACCGTTCCGTCGGTGAGCAGGAGCATCGTGCTGGCAGGGAATGTGGGCTGGTTGGCAAGCGGCTGCCAGGTTCCGGGCATCGACGGGCCTCCTTGTGCGCGTGGCTGTTGCTAGAAGAGAGGGAAAACGGTCCGGGCAGATACACCGCCTGCGCCGGCCGGGTCAACTGGCCGGTTACCGGTGCCGGTTACCGGTGCCGGTTACCGGTGCCGGTTACCGGTGCCGGTTATCAAGGCCACGGGTAGGCCACCAGGTGGACAGCCAGCACGGTGAGGCCGGCCAGGATGATTACCACGGCGGGATGCCACCGGCTGTCGAGGTCATCCAGCGTCCGGAAAAGCGTCGGGAACGGCACATCCCTCGCGAACCAGTAGGCGAGCACGTTCGGAATGATCAGGAATGCCACCGCGATCAGGCCATAGATGACATAACCGACGGCGAACTTGCTGCCGCCCAGTGCGGCGGCGCCAGCCCCGGCTCCGGCCACCAGGACGACCGCGATCGGGAAGTACCACCGTGCATACCTGAACTCCTCGGTCCTGCCGCCTTCAGCCTTGGTCAGCCGGCCCTTAGCGGTCCTCCACCGCTGCGGGCGCCGGTCCGGCAAGCGGAACTCTCGCTGTCGCGGCGGATAACTGAGTGTCTGGATCGCTCCAGCGACGATCAGGGCAACAACGATGATCTTGACAGGGCTCCATAGCTGCTCGAGATGGCCGACCGTGGCTGAGATGGTCAGCCACCACGGATTCCCCGCGACTGCCCACAGCTCAGAGACACCAATCACGCAGCCCATAAAGAGCCAGACAGCATAACCCCACCACTCGCTGCTGCTGACGCAGGCGACGCGGTCTCGCCACCGCCCCGGATGGCTCAGCGCCTGGTCTGAATCAGGATTCCGCGTGAGGGTCATCGGACTCTCCTCGCCGCTGGCGGATATGGCCTCTGAAGTACAGAGCCAGATGGGCCAGGCCAGATACACGGCTGCGCCTGACCAGTCCCACGGGACGCCCCGTTCGCCCCGGCCAGCGGCCCGCCAGCGATCAGAAAGCCGTGACCGCCATATCAGCGATCAGGCCTCTGATCGGCGACTGCGTGCTGGCGATAGTGCCTCGGCTGGCTAGAAGGCGGCGGAGAACAGGTAGCTGGTGGCCAGGCTGCGGTAGGGGCGCCATTTGTCGGCGATGGCGATGACCTCCTGCTGGGCGGGGAGGTGGTCGAGCTGATAGGCGGCCTGGACGGCCTTGCGCAGCGCAAGGTCGCCGGGCAGGACGACGTCTTCCCGGCCGAGCGCGATAATGAGGGCGCCCTGCACGGTCCAGGGGCCAGCGCTGGTCCCGGGCACTGCTGATGGAGGCGGCATCAGACATGAGATTCGCGACCTCTTTCCCTGCTGTTACTGGCGTTGCGGGTGCACTGCGAGCGTGGCTACCACGGGGACGCTATTACTCCTTCAGCAGGCGGTCGGTGAGGACGATCTCGACGATCGCCGGGACCGTCTCCTGGCGACCCCAGTCGCGCTGCAGTTCGCAGGCGAGCGAGACCCAGCTGACCGGCTGCCCGCCGGCCTGGACCACCCGGTCAAGGCCAGCGCGGTGGGCCTCGGGTGAGGTGCCGGCAACCGCGTCGACGACAGGGTAAACGTCGTACCCATCGCGCAATGCGTCGAGAGCAGTGAAGGCCATGCAGACTTCGGTCCACAGGGCGCAGATGATGAGCTTTCTGCGCCCGGTCGCGCGGACGGCCTGGAGGAATTCGATGTCCTCCCAGGAGTTGACGGTGGTCCGGTCCAGCGGCTTGTCGTCGGCCAGCAGTTCGGCCAACTCGGGCAGCGTTGGTCCCTGGCCGGCAGCGACGTTGACGGTCGAGTGCACGACCGGGACCCCGAAGGTCTTGATGGTCTTGACCGTCGAGACGGTGTTCTTAAGCAGGAGCGCTGGATCCATCGAACGGATCGTCGCCAGCTGTGCGGGCTGATAGTCGATGAACAGGAACGCAGCGTTCTGCGGAGTGAGGAAATGGTCGGCGAGCGGGTCGCGGACCGGGGCACTGGTCATGGGAGCGGCACCTTCTCGTAGCAGGATCAGGTGCGCCCGAAGTTAGTGGCCATCACGGTGAGCGGCGCTCGCCTGATTCTGGTGATCTGCGCTGGCAGGTGACCTGGCGGATCTCGACCAGGTCGAGCCCGAGCGCTTCCACCTCAGCCAGAACGCCGTAGAGCGCCGATCGATCAAGGAGGCCGGTGAGCACGGTGTCGGCACCGTGGTGCTGCGGCACCAGCGCCGGGAACGCAGACAGCACCGTGGCGCCGAGGTGGCCGTGGATCCGGATCGCATAGAGGACGGGTGCTGGGTCCATGAAGCCATGGTCGAGCGCAGGCAGGTGAACCCTCATCACCAGGATCAGGTGAGCGCCGTGCTAACGCGCCAGGCCTGCCGACAGTAGCCGCAGCTCCCGCGCGCGCTGCACGGCCAGGAGCGGTCACGGGCCTGGAGCTTGGCAGAGATGTTGCGGACGTGCGTGCTGACCGTGTTCACCGAGACGGATAGTTCGCCGGCGATCTCGTGAATCACCATGATCCGGTGACGACCTTTCACCTGCCCGGTGGCGAGCCTGGGTCCGTCATGAAGGTTTGCACGGCTGCATAGAGACGTGCCCGAGACTCAAGGGGGATGCGTCATGAGCGCAAAGGTGGCGATCGTGGCCGGGGCAGGCGAGCTTGGTCACGCGACGGCGGCGATCCTCGCCGCCAGCGGCCTCACGGTGGTGGCGGTCGACCGGAACGAGCACGCGATGCGTGAACTCCCCGACGGTGTCCGCCCCGAGGTGGCCGACACCACCGACCCCGCCGCAGTGAATAGCCTGATCGACCGGATCGCCGGCGAGGTTGGGCCCCCTGACGTGCTGGTGAACACCATCGGTGCCTTCCGGCTAGGAGACGCGCTCGCAACGACTCCCGAGACGCTGCAGCTCATGATCAACGTCAATCTGGGACCCGCGCTGTGGCTGAGCCAGGCGGTAGCGCCGCACATGCGGAAGCAGGGTTCAGGTGCCATCGTGCACGTGGCAGCCCGGCCGGGGCTTGAGCCAGCTGCCGGCATGGCCGCCTACAGCGTGAGCAAGGCCGCCCTGGTCCACCTGACCCGCACCCTCGATATCGAGCTCCGCCCGCTCGGGATCCGGGTGAACGCGGTCGCGCCGCAACTGCTCGACACCGCCGCAAACCGGGCTGCGTTCCCGGCGGAGGCGTTGGCGCAGGCGGTCGCGCCGGAGGCGATCGCCGGCGTGATCGCCTTCCTGGTCAGCGACGTGGCGGCGCCGGTGAGCGGAGCAGTCTTGCCGGCGTACGGCGCTTAACGGGGCTGACCCGGCGCCCCGGCGGAGCAAATCACCATGATCCGGTGACGATCTTTCACCCGGCTGGCGGACAGCCTGGGATCCGTCGCGAAGGCTCGCACGGCCAGCAAGGGACGTGCCCCGAGACTCCAGGGAGATACCCGTGACATCACCAGCCTCCGGTGCCAGCAGCGCAGCAGACCTGCCTGAGTACGCGCCGATCCCCCGGTCCGCGCTCGGCCCGGCCCTCAACGACCAGGGGTACTACGTCGGACGGGTCGAGAGGAACCTCTACTACGTCACCGACGGCGTCTACCAGTCGGCGTTCCTGACCACCCCCGACGGCGTCGTGCTGTTCGACGCGCCCCCCTCCATCGGCGGCAACTTGCGGCGGGCCGTGGACGAGATCGCCGCCGCTAACGGCGTGACCAATCGGGTGACCCACCTCGTCTACTCCCACCACCACGCCGACCACGGCGCCGCGGCCTCGCTTTTCGACGGGGACGTGGTCCGCATCGGGCACGAGGAGACCCGGCGGCTCCTGCTGCGCGACGGTGACCCGGCCCGGCCGGCACCGGAGGTCACCTTCGCCGACCGCTACACCCTGCAGGTGGGCGGTGAGCGTGCCGAGCTGGCCTGGCTCGGCCCCAACCACTCGCCGGACAACATCTACATCCACTTCCCCGACCACGACACCCTCATGTTCATCGACGTCGTCAACGCCGGCTGGGTGCCCATCTACAACCTCAACCTGTCCGAGGACGTCCCGGGATACATGGCCGCGCCTGCCACCGCGCTGTCCTACCCGTGGACCCACTTCATCTGCGGGCACCTCGGCAGGCTCGCCACCCGCGATGACGTCTCAGTGCACCAGCAGTACATCGCCGACATCGAAGCCAGCTCGAAAGAAGCGCTGGCCAGCGTCGACCCGGTGCCCTTCTACATGCACTACGGGGAGAACTTCTGGGCCGGCGTGAAAGCCCACCTCGACGCCGTCACCGACCGTGCGGCCGCGCCCATCATCGCGAAATACACCGGCGTGCTGGCCGCCGCCGACATCGAGATTTTCACCAGGACCACCACGTTCGCCATCATGCAGTCGCTGCGCCTCGACAGCGGGCCCAGCGGACCGGTCCACCCCTGACCGCAGCGCACCGGGGCCGGGCAGTCACCGGCCCCGGTGCGGGCCTGACTGATGAGCTCGTCGCGGCCGGCGCGCGTTCCGCCTGCTGCCGGTCCGGGTTGCTGATGTCTCAATGAGCCGTCACCGACCATCGAATCACCATGATCGCTGGCGTCAGCACCTACTGTCTGCCCTGGCGCCCGGCCAGTAAGGCAGCCGGAGGCACGCTCGCCGGCCGGGAATGGCGCCACAGCCCGGCCTAGCCGCCGAGCGCGGAGGCTGCGAACTCCCTCACTCTCCGCGCGGCGAGGGAGCCTGGCTGCGTCGTGCGGCGCGGGCCGACGCCAGGCGCGCAGCACGCCTGGCCCGCCACACCCGGCGCCGGCCGATCTCGAGCACGATCACCCCGGCCATGGTGGCCACCACGATCTCGGCGGTCGAGGTCAGGTTGCCAATGTCGGACAGGCCGAGCTGTCCAGCATTGGCGTGCACGTGGATGACCGCGCCCTGTGGAGCTCCGGGCGGAGGATGCACGCCGGGCGGCAGCCGGGTGATGCCGCCCCTGAGCACGCGGCCATGGTCCGGAAGCCTGGTAGCGGTCCTGCCGCCTGGCGGGGTGATCCAGCCGGCCGCGCTGCTGTGCTCCCACCCCACGCCCAGGGCGGTGACCGCCGCCACCACGAGCAGGACTGCGCCGAACTGCCGGACGAACTTCACCGCAGGCCCCGCCCCGGGCCGCCGGTGCGCCGGGTAAGCACGCGGCGCCCCACCCCCACGATCCACCGCCAGCGCAGCGCGGCGTGCACCGGGACCAGGCCCAGGGTGATCTCCGCGGTCAGGATGTGCAGCCGATTCCAGAACAGGTTGCTGGTCAGGAAGAACCCCAGCGAGGGCAGCGCCACCCGGGAGATCACGATGCCCGACACGATGCACAGTGTCATGCCGAACAGCAGCGCCAGGTTGACCAGCCAGATGACCCGGTCGTGGCCTCGCCGGCCGAACAGCTTGCGGGTGGTTCGCACCACCCAGTCCCAGTGCAGGGTGAGGTGGACCAGCAGGACCAGGCCGAGCGCGAGGCCCAGCCACTCGTGGATTGCGTCCCCCGTGAACCCGTAGCTGTAGGCAAATGTGTAGCTCACCAGAATGACCACGTCGAGCCAGAAATCCAGCCGCGTCCCCACCGGGAGCTGCCGCCTGCCGGCCCTGCGCCGGACCTGAGTCAGGTCACCCCTGCCGATGTCATCCATCTCGCCGTCTCTGAGTCCTCGGGCAAATACGCCGCACCATCATTGTC
>Ga0182024_10003916_pt1 | contig 34856 bp, 29 predicted proteins | sample P32metaG_FD_120480 | JGI IMG/M metagenome (GOLD analysis project Ga0182024, IMG submission 120480) | Permafrost microbial communities from Stordalen Mire, Sweden - P3-2 metaG (Illumina Assembly) | ecosystem: Environmental > Terrestrial > Soil > Wetlands > Permafrost | place: Sweden: Stordalen...
CTCCAGAGCACGGGTTTCCTGATGGCCTACGACGACCCTGTCGGCGTGGCCCGGGAGCTGGCGGCGTTCTGTGGGTAGGGTTCGACGGGCGGGTGGGGCCCAAATAAAACCAAGGAGAGCCGATGCCGGACAAGCAGCTGTGGAGTGGAGAGACCTCGAAGGCCGTCGATAACTTCCCGATCTCGGGCGAGACGGTCCCGGTGTCGGTCGTGCGCTGGCTGGCGCGCGTGAAGGGCGCCGCCGCGCTCGTCAACGGCGAGCTCGGGCTGCTCGAGGAGAGCCGCGCGTCGCGGATCGCCAAGGGCGCCGCCGAGATCGCCGCGGGCAAGCACGACGGGCAGTTCCCGATCGATGTCTTCCAGACCGGCTCGGGCACCTCGACGAACACAAACGCCAACGAGGTGATCGCCGCGCTGGCCGGCGCGAATGTGCACCCGAACGACCATGTCAACTTCGGCCAGTCCTCCAACGACGTGTTCCCGTCGGCCGTGCACCTCGCCGCGCTCGACGTCGCCCAGAATGAGCTGCTGCCGGCGCTGAAGCAGCTGGAGCGGTCGTTCGCGAAGAAGGCGAGGAGCTTCGAGAACGTCGTGAAGTCCGGGCGCACGCATTTGATGGATGCGGTGCCGGTGACGCTCGGCCAGGAGTTCGGCGGGTACGCCGCGCAGATCGCGCTCGGTCAGGAGCGCGTGCGCTCAGCGCTTGTGCACGTCGGCCAGATCCCGCTCGGGGGCACCGCCACCGGCACCGGCCTGAACACCCATCCGAAGTTCGCCGAGAAGGTCCGCGCGCGGTTAAAGCGCGAGTCCGGCCTCAAACAGATCGCCGCGCCGCGCGACCCGTTCGAGGCGCAGGCGAGCCGCGATGCGCTCGTCGAGCTCTCAGGCGCGCTGAAGGTGATCGCGGTGTCGCTCACGAAGATCGCCGGCGACCTCGCGCTGATGGGCTCCGGCCCCCGCGCCGGCATCGGCGAGATCCGTCTGCCCGAGTTGCAGAAGGGCTCTTCGATCATGCCCGGCAAGGTCAACCCGGTGATCCCCGAGGTCGTCCTGCAGGTCGCCGCGCAGGTGATCGGCAACGACACGGCGATCACGATCGGCGGCATGCAGGGGCAGTTCGAGCTGAACGTGCGCATCCCCCTGATCGCCCGCAACCTGCTCGAATCGTTGCGCCTGCTCTCCTCGACCGCGCGTGTGTTCGCCGAGAAGTGCGTCGACGGAATCGAGGCCAACAGGGCCGGCACGAAGGCCTCCGCCGGGGCGACCCTGGCCGTCGCCGCCGCGCTGAACGGCGCGATCGGCTACGACAAGGGGACGGTGATCGTGCAGAAGGCCACCGCCTCGGGGCGCCCGCTGCGCGAGGTCGCGCTCGAGGAGGGCGTCGATGCGAAGCTGTACGACGCGACGATCGATTTACGGCGGATCGCGCGCGGAAATAACGGGTAACTTCCAGGGATGAACCCACGCGCCGGGATCCGCACCTCGGCCGCGGCGCTTTTGGCTACCGCGCTCGCCGCCTGTGGCGCCTCCGCCCAAGGCACGAGCGGCACGGCGGCTCAGTCCCCGGCCCATAGGCCGGCGACGATCGCCTCCTCTCCTCAAGCTCCGGGCATCGCTCGGACGCCGTGCGGTCCGGCCGCCGCGGAGGTGCTCGCGAGGGCCGCCGGGTCGGTCGCGACGCGGATATACGCCGGCGAGCTCTCAGGCTCTGAGACGCTGAGCGACAAGAGCCAGGTAGAGCGCTTCGCCCCGCTGCTCGCGGCCATCGCAAGCGGCGAACGGGGGGCGGTGAACGCGGCTGTGAACAGTCTTGTCTTCTCCCACACGCATGTCGTGCGATTGCGCGTGACCCGAGGCGGCGTCGTGCTGGCCGACGTCGGCGGGCCCTACATCCTCGCGCCCGTGAGCGGCACCCTGCGATTTCACGGCCGGCCGGTCGGTCGCTATGTGCTGTCGGTCCAGGACGACCTCGGCTACGTCAAGCTCGTGACGCGCTTCATCGGCGCGCCGCTCGTCCTGCGCACCGGATCGCGCACGGTGCCCGTGGAAGGCGTGTTCGCGCCCGGGCCGGCGAGCATCCCCGACCATGGGCCGGTCAGCTACCGGAACACGGCCTACGAGGCGTTCTCCTTCAACGCGAGCGCGTTCCCGAGCGGGCCGCTGCGGATCTCGCTGTTGTTGCCATTGCCTCGTTCGCTCTCCGCCAATACGTGCGCCGAGATCAAGAGCCGCGAGCTCGGTCGCGTCGCGCAGCGCATATCGCGCCGCTTCGCGCTGGCGCCCGGGAACTTTTCCGCGTACATGGAGGTCACGCGGACCCTCACCGGCGGGCTGATCTACATCCGCTTGGGCTCACGTCAGCTCGCCGGCAGCACCCGACCGAGCCCGCCTCGACTTCCGAGCGAAGGCTCCGTCAGATACCGCGGGGTGAGCTATGAGGTGTCCTCGTTCCTGGCCAGAACCTCGGTCGGTCAGGTTCGGATCTACCAGCTCGTGGCTCCCTGAGTGGGTAAGCCGTAGCAATACCGATCGCGAGAGAGAGACAGACTTCTTTAGGACCGGCCGAGGGGGGACACATCCCCCGGGAAGTCCGTATAGCCATGGTTACACGGCGCGCGCAAACAGACACATGGGACTGGCCGGGCGCAAGAAACACGTTCGCGCGGCGCGTATAGCCATAGCTATACCGACCACAGCGCCTCCAGGTTTCTGCATGCGCGTCAGCCGTCCGGCAGTGCCCTGAACAGGCGCGCGACGACGCCGACGGCCGGCTTGGCGGTGCCTGCGTAGGTGAACAAACCCTTCTGGTTGATCCCTTCGATGAGGCGGAGGTGGGGGAGGCTCGAGTGGATCACGCCGCCCTCGAAGGCTGGGATGACCGGATAGTCGCGCAGGAGCCAGATGAGCATGCCGCTGAGGGCAGGGTCGGCGGCGTAGACGGCGATGTGGCGGGCGAGAAGGCTCGCCTGAAAGCCGTAGCTCCCCGGCTGCCCGGGCCGGTTGAGGTTGTTGGATTCGGCGCCGAACTCGCTGATCACGAGCACCTTGCCGGCAAACGTCCGGTGCATCGCGGAGAGGCGTGAGCGCATCAGCGCGATCTGCTGGGCGGGTGTGTCCTGGGGTGAGTCGTACCAGCCCGTGTAGTCGGTCTCTGCGACGGCGTCGACTTCGCGGTAGAGCGCGCCGGCGCTCGTGGGGGGGTCGTCTCCCCAGACGTCGACGGCGACCATGCGGGTGGGATCGTTCGCGTGCAGCCAGCGGGTCGTGTTCTGGACGTAGCTGACCTCGGCGGCGTCGCGGCCGTTCTTGGCGACCTCGTTGACGATGTTCCAGGCGAAGATTGAGGGGTGCAGTTGGGCGGCGAGCACCGCCGCGCGGGCCTGCTGTTCGGCTGAACGCAACAGCGAAGGCGTCGTCTCGTGCCAATTGGCGGCCCCTTCCACCGGTCCGACCCCCTGCCAAACGAGGATCCCGGCAGCATCGAGGCGTTCCAGGAGCGCGGGGTCGAGCGGGTGCTGGGAGCGGACGGCGTTCGCTCCGATCGCCTTGAGCTCCTGCACGAGCGTGTCCTGATCGCTCGGGGTCAGCGCGTCGCCGTGGCCGAGCGCGTCCTCCTGCAGGGAGGCGCCGTGCAGCTGCAGCCGCTGGCCATTGAGGTAGAGGTGGCCTGCGTGCCAGGTCAGCTCGCGCAGGCCGACGTGCGCGGAGAAGCTGCTCTCCTGGCCGATGGCGAGTGTGAGGTCGTAGAGGGCGGGGTTGGAGGGCGACCACAGCTGCGGGTCGGGGACGGCGACACCGGCGGTCTCGATAGCGGTCCGGCCATGGGCGATCGTCTGGGCGGGAAAGCCGATCGCGACTGTCTGGGTGCCGAGGGATAGCGTTCCCTGGGCGGCGATCTGACGGGTGGGACCGTTGTTGTGAACCTGCACGCCCACACGCACCGTGGCGGCCTGGGCACTGGGCGTGTCGGGGACGAGCGTGGTTTGGATCGTGGGGTCGATCAGCTCGCTGGCGCCGATCGGGCGCACGCTGACGGCGCCGTCGAGGCCGCCCCAGTTGAACCAGGTGCGATGAAAGCCGGCGCCGCTCTGGGCGCCGGGGTCGCGCCAGTCGACGCGCACGACGACGGTGTGCGTGCCGGCGGCGAGCTCGGCGCGCCCTTCGAAGGACAGGTAAGGGCCGGTGTGGGAGGCGATCGGGTTGCCGTCGAGCCAGACGTTCGCGTGGAAGTTCGCGGAGCTGAAGGTGAGCGCGTAGGTTCCGGCGAGGGGCGCCTGGAATGTCGTGCGGTACCAGGCGATGGAGCCTTCGTAGTTGCGCGTTCCCGCCGGTCCTTTGAACTGGTTGGCGTTGACGACGTTGGGGACGCTGACGGTGGAGCCGGCGAAGCCGCCGCGCTGCCAGCCGAGGCCGAGGCCGCGACTGGCCGGGTCGAGGCTGAACGTCCACGAGCCGAGGAGGGTGCGGCCGCCCGGGCCTTCGGCGCCGAGTGGCGGGCTCGCCGGGCCGTCGGCGGCGGCGGGGGCGGTGGCGAGCGCGACGCAGACAGCGACCGCGGCGAATGCAGTCTTGCGAGAGATGAGAAGCACGATGTATGCCTTCAACAGCCGGACGGGCAGTTCAGAGCGGCGCCGCGACGGCGGCGGGCGGCGCTGCGGCGAGCATGCGCTCCAGCAGCAGGCAGGCGCCGGCCTTGGAGAGGGGCTCGTTGAGGTTGCCGCACTTGGGCGACTGCACGCAGGACGGGCAGCCGCTCGAGCAGGGGCACTCGGCGATCAGTCGGTGAGCGTCGCCGCAGAGCTCCTCGAAGCGAGCGAAGGCCGTACGGGCGATGCCGATGCCGCCGGGATGGCCGTCGTAGATGAAAATCGTCGGTGCGCCGGTCTGGGGATGAAAGTTCGTGGAGAGCCCGCCGATGTCCCAGCGGTCGCACATGGCGATCAGCGGCAGGACGGCGATCTGGGCGTGCTCGGTGGCGTGAAGCGCGCCGAGGAGGGCGTCCAAGGGCAGGGTCTCGCCGAGGTCGCCGGCGTCGAGCTCGAACCAGAGCGCCTGCGTGGAAAAGGTCGTCGGGGGCAGATCGAGCGCGAGGAGGTCGACTTGGGCGTGGTCGGCGAGGCGCTTGCGCTGGTAGGCGAGGACGGTCTCGGTGACGCTCACCTCGCCGAAGGAGAGCGTCACGCCGAGCACCTCGCGGCGGTCGAGCAGGCGCACGATCGCGGTGTCGGTCGCGCGCTTGGGCTGGGTGTACCAGTCGCCGGTGAAGGGCGCGACGAGAGCGCGCTTGCGCGGAAGATCGAGCTCGCGCACCTCATAGGAGTGGCCTAGGTGCATGTAAATCGCGCCCTGATGGACGGTCGAATGGGCGCTGGCGGCCTCGGTCGAGCCGAGTAGCTCACCTGATGAGACGTCGACGATCGCGAAGCTGTCGGGGGAGGCCGAGCGCAGCGACACGTCGGCCGCGGGGTAGCCGCCGGCGCGACGGAGAACGTAGGGGCCCGCGGTCGAGCGATCGCGGGCTGAATCCTTTTTCTTATTGTCCTGATTGCCCTGTTGGGCGGTGTCACCGGGTCTTCTGCGGAGCTCGCCGGCGCTGAGGAGGACCTCGGCATGGGCCTCCCAGCGCGGACCGAGGAACTCACGGTCTTCGTGCGAGAGAGGCCCCTCGTGAGCGCAGCAGAGCAGGTGTTGGCGGAATATCAGCGGGCTCTCGTGGTCGAGTATGGCGGCCTCGACGGGACGGTCGAGGAAGTCCTCTGGGTGGCGGCAGAAGAATTGGTCGAGCGCGTCCTCGCCGGCCACGTATACGGCGAGGCCGCGCCCGCGGCGGCCGGCGCGGCCCCACATCTGGCGCAGCGAGGCGACGGTCCCGGGGAAGCTCACGACGACGGCGGCGTCGAGCTCGCCGATGTCGATGCCGAGCTCGAGCGCGTCGGTCGTGATCACGGCGCGCAGCTCGCCGCGAATGAGGCGGCCCTCGAGCTCGCGGCGCTGCTGGGGGGTATAGCCGGCGCGATAGGGGGCGATGAGCTGTGCCAGCTCCGGGTGCGTTTTCTCCAGGTCTTCCTTGACCAGCCTGCTCAACAGCTCGACGCCCTTGCGCGACTTGATGAAGCAGATCGCGCGGGCGCCGTCGCGAAGCAGGCGCGCGAGCAGCTCGGCGGCCTCGGCGAGCGCCGAGCGTCGCACGCCGAGCGCCTCGTCGGTCGCGGGCGGATTCCACACGGCGATCCGCTTGTCTGGGGCGGGAGAACCATCGTCGTCGATCAGGCGCACGTCCTCTAGGCCAGTCAGGCGCTCGGCGAGCTCGACGGGGTTGGCGATCGTGGCCGACGTCAGCAGGAAGCGCGGCTCGGTGCCATACGCTGCCGCGACTCGCCGCAGGCGGCGGAGCACGTTGGCGACGTGTGAGCCGAAGACGCCGCGGTAGACGTGCGCCTCGTCGACGACGACGACGGCGAGATTCGCGAACAGGTCGGCCCAGGCGGCGTGGTTGGGGAGGATGCCGACGTGGAGCATGTCGGGGTTGGTGAGCACGACATTGGCAGTGCGGCGGATCTGAGCGCGCGCCTCGCGCGGGGTGTCGCCGTCGTAGATCGCCAGGCGCACGCGCTTGGTTAGGCCGAAGGTGGCGAGCGCGCGCGCCTGATCCTGGGCGAGCGCCTTGGTCGGGTAGAGGTAGAGCGCGCGGGCGCGCGCGTCGCGGCAGAGGACGTCGATGGTCGGCAGGTTGAAGCACATCGACTTGCCGGACGCGGTTCCCGTGGTGATGATGGTCGGCGCCTCCCAGGCGGAGTGCACGGCGTGCGCCTGGTGTGAGTACAGGCGCTCGATCCCCAGGCGCTCGAGCGCGGCGAGCACGTCCGGATGAAGCTCTGAGGGCGGGTCGGCGAGTCTTGCCCGGCCTGGTCCCTCGCGCGCCTCACGCACGAGCCGCCCGTCTGCTCGCCCCGCATCCAGGAGCGCGGTCCACGGGTCGGTTCGGCGATCCTTGCGCACGGGTTGCGATAGTAGAGGCGATGTCCTCGACAACGGCCGCGCGCTGGGCGGAAAGGCGCTCGTTCCATCATTCGCTCTACCCGGCGGCGCGGATCGCGGCCGAGCGCGCCGTGAGTGGCCTGAGCGTGTCCGTCTGCCTACCCGCGCGCGGGTGCGCGGAGACGGTCGGACAGATCGTCCGCGCGCTTGCCGAGTTGCGCGAGGCCGGGGCGATAGACGAGGTCGTGGTCGTCGACGCCGCCTCGGCGGACGGCACAGCCGCGGTTGCCGAGCGCGCGGGAGCAGTCGTGTGGCAGGAGGCGGAGCTGATGCCGTCATACGGGGCGGTGCTCGGCAAGGGGGACGCGATGTGGCGCGCGCTGTCAGTGCTCGACGGGGAGTTGGTCTGCTTTCTAGACGCCGACACGGAGGGATTCACGGCGCACTTTGCCACCGGCCTGCTCGGCCCGCTCGTATGCGAGCCGGGAGTGTCGTTCGTCAAGGGCTTCTATCGTCGGCCGCTCACGCTCGGCGTCGCCTCCGAGGCCGATGGCGGCGTCTCGGCGGTCAAGCGTGGCGTCTCCGCGGTCACGGGCGGCGACTCGGCGGTCACGGGCGGCGACTCGGCGGTCAACGGCGGCGACTCGGCGGTCACCGGTGGCGTCTCAGCGGTCACGAGCGGCGTTTCCGCGGCGACCGGCGGTGCCTGCGGCATGGAGCGTGGCGTCACTGACGCCGAGGGCGGGCGCGTGAACCACCTGATGGCGCGTCCGGCGCTCGAGCTGTTCTACCCGCAGCTGGCGGGGGTTCGCCAGCCTTTGGCTGGCGAGGTGGCGGCGCGGCGCGAGCTGCTCGAGCGGCTGCCGTTCGCGACCGGGTACGGCGTGGAGATCGGAATGCTGATCGACGTGTGGAAGGAGGTCGGGCTGGAGGGGATCGCACAGGTCGATCTCGAGGAGCACCGCAACCGCCACCAACCGCTGTCGGCTCTGACGCCGATGGCGTTGACGGTGCTGGCGACGATCGCGGCGCGGTTGGAACGGGAAGGGCGACTCGCAGGTTCCGAGGGAGCCGGGTCTGCGGACGGCGATGGCGGCGAAACGCGTTCGCCGACAGAGCGCCAGGTGCTCGCGCGCGCGGAGCTTCCACCGCCGGCCCCGGTCGAGCGCCCGCCGCTTGCGAGCGTACGGGTCACATGAGCATCCGCTGCCTGTACGTCGACCTCGACGGCACGCTGCTCGGCCGTCGAGCGTCGCTGCTGCACGACGGCGATGGAGGGGTGTCGATCGACGGTGTGCGCGCGGTGCAGGCGTGCTTGCGTGCGGACGTGGAGGTCGTGCTGATGTCGGGTCGCCGGCGCGTGCAGGTTGCCGAGGATGCGCGGCTGCTCGGGCAGGACTCCTACATCTTCGAGGCCGGTGCGTGCGTGGTGCTCGGCGGGGAGGAGCACTGGCTGACGGGTGAGCTGTTGCCGGGCGAGCTGACGATCGCCGAGCAGATCGAGGCCTCGGGCGCGCCGGCGCTGCTGCTGGATCGCTACGAGGGGCGGCTCGAGTATCACGAGCCGTGGCACGTTGGTCGAGAAGTCTCACACCTGTTCCGCGGACTCGTCGATGCGTTCGAGGTGGACCGGCTGCTGGCCGAGCGCGGCCACGAGAACTTGCGCTTGGTCGACAACGGCGTGGTCAATCGCCGCTCTGAGGCGCTCGCCGCGCTGCCGCACGTACGCGGCTACCACCTCGTGCCGGCGGGCGCGTCGAAGGCGGGCGCCGTCGTGTTCCACCGGCGCGCGCTCGGCTACTCGCGGGAGGAGTGCTTCGCGGTGGGCGACTCGCGCGAGGATCTCGCGTGCGCAGCCCACGTGGATGCCTTCTGGCTCGTCGCCAACGCGGTCGAGCGCGACCCGTCGATACGCGCGGTCCTCGCCGCCCACGAGAACGTGCGGGTCGCCGATTCGGGATACGGCGCGGGCGTCTACGAGGCGGTCGTGAGCACGCTCATGAGCCCGCCCGTATGAGCGTCGTCAGTCGATGATGCCGGCGCGCTTCTCCTCCTCGTAGAGGCGCTCGACGACGAACTCCTTGAGCAGCGTCTGGTAGCCGGTGTTGCGCAGGGCAGCGAGGGCCTTCAGCCGGGTGAGGGTGAACTGATCGAAGCGAATCGCGATCGGCGTCGTGCGGCCAGGACGCACGAGGTCCTGCATCTGGAGCGCCTTTTCGCGCCTGGCGTGCTGCTCCAGGAACTGCTCCGGGTCCATCGACAGGCCTTTGACGGGGTCGACTTCGTTGGGGCGGCGTGGCATGTCTTCCTTTCGTGCGGACGAGCGCTATGGTATTTGCGCGTAGCTACTATAGCTATCCGCCAAGGAGCCGCCGCCACGCGCGCCGCCAGAAGCCAGGCTGCGGGCGCCTGCGCCAGCGTGCCGGCGGGGGGACGGTCGCGCGCACGAGCGCGACCCACGCCTCCAGCGGCAGCTCGCCGGAGATCAGCCGGCCGAGCGCGCTGGTCACCGGCGCTCCTACGCCCGCGCGCTCGAGGGCGCGCGCGAGCAGCGGCACGGACTCCAGCGCCTCGACGGCCTGGCCGACGCGCCCGGGGATCTGCGCGGACGGCAGGCCGGCCGCGAGCAGCTCGCCGGCGCGGCGGTTGCGGCTCTCTCGCGCGAGCGCCGTCGCGACGAGGTCGCCCGCGCCGGCCAACCCGATCATCGACTCCGGCCGCGCCCCGAGCCCGTCGGCGTAGCGCCAGACCTCGGCGAAGATGTGCCCGGCGGCCGCTCCCGCGGCGTTCAGCCCCTGTGCCTCAGTGGCCCCGGCGGCGAGCGCGGCGGCGTTCTTGGCGGCGCCCGCGAGCTCGACGCCGAGCGGGTCGTTGGACTGCTCGCAGACGACGCCCGCGCGCGTGAACACCTGGGCCAGCGAGCGCGCGAGCTCCTCGTCGCTGGATGCCGCCACCAGCGCGGCGCCAGCGTGGACCATCTCCCGCGCATGCGCCGGTCCGCCTACGCAGGCCACTCGCTGGGCGCCGAACGTCGCGCTGAGGACTGCCGTGGGGGGCAGTCCCTGGGGCGGGACGAGCCCCTTAGCCACTGACACCACTGCGGCACGCCGACCGAGACCGGCCGTGCCGAGCGAGGCGATCACCTCGCCGAGACCGCTCGATGGCACCGCCAGAAACACGTAGTCGGCCCGCTCCACGCCCACCGAGGCGGGCTCGATGCGCAGCTGCGCCGGAAGCTCGACGCCGGGGAGATATGTGCTGTTCTCACGCTCCTCCACCAGGCGCGTGGCCTGCTCGGCCGTGCGTGCCTGCAACGTCGTGCGCAGCCCGCCCCGGGCGAGCAGGACGGCGAGCGCGGTGCCGAACGATCCGGCTCCGATCACCGTCGCGCGCCTAGCGCCGGGCGAGGGCAGCGAGCGAGCGCGCGAGGCGCGAGGAGCCGGGCTCGGAGTAGGCTCGGGCTCGGTCATCTGATGAGCGAGCCTAGCGATCCGCACACAAGCGCCGCCGGATGGCGAAACTGGGCTGGCGATCAGCGCTGCGCGCCAATTGCCGTCCAGCGGCCGGCGTCTGTCGCGGAGGTCGCGGCCGCGGTCGAGCGAGCCCGCGGCAAGGGCTTGAGGGTGCGCGTGGCCGGCGCCGGACACTCCTTCAGCGACATCGCATGCAGCGACGGGCTGATGCTGAAGCTCGACCGACTCGCGGGCGTGACCGACGTCGATCGCTCCTCTGGACTCGTGCGCGTGCAGGCGGGCATCACGATCCGCGAGCTCAGCTCTCGACTGGCTGGACATGGCCTGGCCCTCGAGAACCTCGGTGACATCGACGCGCAGAGCATCGCCGGCGCGATCTCCACGGCGACGCACGGGACTGGTGCCCGCCTGCGAAACATGTCCGCGCAGGTGAACGAGCTGACGCTCGTGCTCGCCGACGGGTCGACGCTCGTGTGCTCGCACCAGCACGAGCCCGAGGTCTTCCGCGCAGCCCGCGTCGGGCTCGGCGCTTTGGGGGTGATCGTCGAGGTGACGCTGCAGTGTGTGCCTGCGTTCACACTGCATGGCGTTGACGCCCCCGCGCCGCTGCAAGACACGCTCGAGCGCTTCCACGAGCTGGCGCTCGGCAACGACCACTTCGAGTTCTTCGTCTTCCCCCACGCCGAAGCAGCTCTCACGCGCACGAACAACCGCACCGAGCAGTCGCCGAGGCCGCGCGGGCGCGTATCCGCCTACGCCAACGACGTGCTGCTGACGAACCGCGCCTTCGAGCTGTTCTGTCGCCTGGGGCGCCGTTTCCCCGCCATGATCCCCCGGATCAATCGACTCGTGACGCGGATGGCCGGGAGCTCCGATCGCGTTGACTACTCCGCTGAGATCTTCGCCAGCCCGCGCCTCGTGCGCTTCACCGAGATGGAGTACGCGCTGCCCCGCGAGCACACGCCGCAGGCCGTCCGCCGGGTCATGGCGATGATCGAAGAGCGCGGTCTGGCGGTGCCGTTCCCGATCGAGGTGAGGACGGTCGCGCCCGACGACGCCTTCCTCAGCACCGCCGCCGATCGCGAGAGCGGCTTCGTGGCTGTGCACATGTACCGCGGGATGACCTGGGAGCCCTACTTCCGTGCCGTCGAGGCGATCATGGACGAGCTCGGCGGGCGCCCGCACTGGGGCAAGCGCCACTTCCAGACGGCCGCAACCCTGCACCGGCGCTACCCCGAGTGGGATCGCTTCCAGGCGGTCCGTGCGCGGCTCGATCCGCAGGGACGCTTCGCCAACGACTGGACCGACCGTGTGCTGGGGCCAGTCGATGGCGCCCGTAAAGACGCCGACGGGTTGACTGGCCGCGGGTCGGGGGGCGCGGGTGGCTGAAGCTGCATACGAGCGTCTGGAGCGCGCGACCGCGGGCCTGGAGGCGCCGTTCGCCGTCGTTGACCTCGACGCGCTGTGGGCAAATGCCGATGACCTCGAACGGAGGGCGGCGGGCAGGCCGATCCGGCTGGCGAGCAAGTCGGTGCGTTGCCGCGCGCTGCAGGAACGCGTCCTGGCACGCGAGGGCTTCCGCGGCACGCTCGCCTTCACCCTCCCGGAGGCCCTGTGGCTCGCGTCGCACGGCGTCGACGATCTCGTCGTCGCCTACCCGAGCGCCGACAGGCGCGCGCTGCACGCGCTCGCGGACCGACCGCGCGTAGAGCGTGGCGTCGCCGCAGGCGATCGACCGGACGGGTGGAGAGGGGCGCGCGTGACAGTGATGGTGGACTGCGTCGATCAGCTCGAGCTGATCGAGCGGGCCGCCGGGAGCTCGGACGGCGGTCCGGTGCGTGTGTGTATCGACGTCGACGCCGGCTGGTGGGCCCTGGGCGGGCGCGTACGCGTGGGCGTCAAGCGCTCGCCTGTCCACACCCCCGACCAGGCGGCGGCGCTCGCCCGCGCGATCGTCGCCCGCGATGGCCTGCGGCTGGTCGGGATCATGGCCTATGAGGCGCAGATCGCCGGGCTCGGCGATGCACCGCCGGGGCGGCCGCTGCGAGCCCGCGCGCTCCGTGCCGTACAGCGACGCTCCGCGCGCGAGCTGGCGCCACGGCGCGCGGCGGCCGCGGCGGCCGTCGAGGAGGTGCTCGCGGAGCACGGGCAGGCTCCGCTCGAGTTCATCAACGGCGGCGGCACGGGCAGCCTCGAGCGCACCGCAGCCGAGCCAGTCGTGACCGAGGTCACCGCGGGCTCGGGGTTGTATGGGCCGACGCTGTTCGACGCCTACCAGGCGTTCACGCCCCGCCCTGCCGCTCTCTTCGCGCTGCCCGTCGTGCGCCGTCCGGGCTCCGGCGTGGTCACCGCGCTGGGCGGCGGCTACCTTGCCTCCGGTCCGGCCGACGCCGCGCGATTGCCCCGGCCTCACCTTCCAGCCGGGTTGCTCCTGGACCGCCAGGAGGGTGCGGGGGAGGTGCAGACGCCGCTGCTCGGCACAGCCGCGGATGCGCTCGCAGTCGGCGACCGCGTCTACGTTCGCCACGCGAAGGCCGGCGAGCTGTGCGAGCGCTTCTCGAGTCTGCACCTGATCGAGGGCGAGCGGATCGTGGAGGAGGTACCGACCTATCGTGGTGAGGCACAATGCTTCTTGTGAGCCCAGATGGGCTTGAAGGCGTCCTGCGCGAGGTCGTGGAGACGCTCGCCCCGATCGATCGCACCCCCTGCTCCGCCGGCGAGCGGCAGGCGGCGCAATGGCTCGCGGCGCGGCTCGCGACAGTGCCGGGGGTCGATGTCGCGCTCGAGGACGAGCCGTCGTGGGGGACGTTCCCGCCGACCGCCACCGGGCTCGGCCTGCTCGGGATGACCGCCGCGGCGCTCGTCCTGCGCGGCCGCCGTGCCGCCGGAGGGGTGCTGGCCGCCGGCGTCTTTGCGGGCATCGTCGATGAGGCCCAGAATGGCCCGCGCATCGTTCGGCGACTCCTCCGTCGCCGCCGCACAACAGTCAACCTGATCGCACGTGCCGGTGAGCGGGACGAGCTGGACACGCTCGTCGTGCTCGCACACCACGATGCCCCCCAGACGGGGATCCTGTTCAACCAGACGCTCCAGCGCCGGCTTCACGAGCTCGCGCCACAGGTGATCGAAGCTACGAAGACGCCGCCGCCGCAGTGGTGGGCCGGCCTCGCGGGACCGCTGTCCACGGTTGCCGCTGCCGTCAGCCGCCGCCGCGGGCTTGCCCGAGTGGGCCTGGTGATCGGCGCGTTCGGCGCCGCGCTCGTGGCCGACATATGGCGCAACCAGACGGTCCCAGGCGCGAACGACAACCTCTCCGGGGCGGCCGCGCTCGTCGCGCTGGCCGAGCTGTTGCGGGAGGAGCCGGTGCCCGGCCTGCGCCTGCTGCTGGTCTCCTGCGGTGCCGAGGAGACGCTCCAGGACGGCGTACGCGCGTTCCTCGCCCGCCACCGCGATGAGCTGGCGCTCGGGCACACCTGGTTCGTGAACCTCGATACCGTCGGCTCACCGCACCTCGTGCTGCTTGAGGCCGAGGGTCCCGTCTGGATGGAGCCCTACACGGGCCCCTGGCTGCGCGATCTGCTCGCCGCGCGCGCCCAGCAGCTCGGCATAGCGTTGGAGCGCGGCTTCCGTGCGCGCGCGTCGACCGATAGCGTGATCCCCAGTCGCGCCGGCTATCCGACTGCGACGCTCGTCTCGATCACCGACTGGCGCAGCCCCGCCAACTATCACCTGCCGAGCGACATACCCGCGAACCTCGACTACGCGACCGTGGCCGACGCGACGCGGCTTGTTCACGAGCTGGCGCGCGCGCTCGCCGAGGACAGTCGAGGCGATGCCCGAGGGTGACACGATCCACCATGCCGCCGCGCGCATCCGGGCGGTGCTCCAGGGCACGTCCCCAAGGAGATTCTCACGCCGCACCCGCGCCATCGAGCCGATCGCTGGCCCGAGCGGCTTGCGGGGCGGCACGGCGAGGAGCTCCATCGGCGCGCGTCCTGTCCTCAGATCAGGGCCGCCAGCCTGCGCCCAGCCGCCGCGAGCGCTCGTGCGCTCCCGGCGAGAACTATCGCCTGCAGGTCGAGGATGCGCGCGTCGAACGAGTCCAGTCGGTTCTCTGCCGTGACCGCGTACGTGGGGACGCCCGCCTGACGCGCGCGCGTGGCGATCTCAAACGCTGCGCTGCCCTCCAGGGTGCGCTCCGCAAGGCGCCACTCTCCCAGGACCACCGCGCGCGAGCGCCGCATGCGCGCGTCGAAGTCCAGCGCGTCAAGCAGCGCGCGTATGTCGCTTCGCGGCGCGTCGCTCGGGACGATCGGGCACAGGTCTGGGGCAGGCAGTCCGCCCGCCTGCAGCCCCCGCGCAATCGTGGCCGCCACGTGCTGCGCGGCAAGCCGGGGACCGAACGGTCCGGCGGCCACCAGCGTCGTCGTCGGTATCCGCCCCTCCGCCGCGTCCTGCCTCGCGCGTGCCATCAACACACCGCGGCGAGCACCGCGGCGAGCGGGCCGGTGCGCCCCGCTCGAGCATCAGCCGGCGAAGGGGTGTGGGTGCGCAACGTCACGATCCGGCATCCTTCCAGCCATGGCCAAGGCGCGCGAGCACGCTGTCGTTGACATCTGCGGCCATGACGTGCGCGTGAGCAACCCCGGCAAGCTGTTCTTCCCGGACCGCGGCCTGACGAAGATGGATCTCGTCGACTACTACGTGGACTGCCACGAGGCCGTCGTGCGCCACCTGCGTGAGCGCCCGACCGTGATGAAGCGCTGGGTGGACGGGGTCAAGGGCAAGCCCTTCTTCCAGAAGCGCGTGCCCGACGGCGCGCCCGACTGGTTGCAGACCGCGACCGTCACCTTCCCCAGCGGCCGCCACGCGCGCGAGCTCGTTCCCAACGACGCCGCCCACCTCGTGTGGGGGGTGAACCTCGGCGTGGTCGACTGGAACCCCTGGCCCGTCCGGCGGGCGGACCTCGACCATCCCGACGAGCTGCGCATCGACCTTGATCCGTCTCCCGGCGTGCCGTTCGCAGAGGTTCGCGAGGTCGCGCTCGTCGTTCGCGAGGTGCTCGATCAGAGCGGCCTTCGCGGTTTCCCCAAGACCTCCGGCTCGCGCGGGATCCACGTGTACGTGCGGGTCGAGCCCGAGCACGCCTTCGAAGAAGTGCGCCGCGCGGCGCTCGCGCTCGCGCGCGAGGTCGAGCGCCGGATGCCGGGCCGCGCTACGAGCCGCTGGTGGAAGGAGGAACGCGAGGGCGTCTTCATCGACTACAACCAGAACGCCCGCGATCGCACCGTCGCCTCGGCCTACTCCGTGCGCGCTGTGGCCGACGCGCGCGTCTCCTGCCCGCTCGAGTGGGAGGAGGTCGCCGACGTCGAGCCGGGCGAGCTGCGCCTGGACACCGTGCCGGCGCGCCTGCGCGAGCGCGGCGATCCTTCGGCGGACATCGACGAGCGCGCCGGCCGGCTGGATTCGCTGCTGGAGCTCGCCGCCCGCGACGAGCGCGAGGGCCTCGGCGACGCCCCTTGGCCGCCGCACTTCCGCAAGCAGAAAGGCGAGCCGCCCCGTGTGCAGCCGAGCCGCGCGCGCGCGGCGCCCAAGGAGCAGGGAGGCTAGGTGCTCCCGCTCACGCCGCCGCTGAAGCCGCAGCTTGCGCTGTCGCGCAAGGAGCTCCCTACCGGCGAGGACTACTCCTACGAGGTCAAGCTCGACGGGTTTCGCTGCGTCGCCTTCGTGGACGGCGAGGAGGCGTTTCTCCAGTCGCGAACCGGCAAGCCGCTCGGGCGCTACTTCCCCGAGTTGAGGCTCCCGAGTGGCCGCTACGTTCTCGACGGCGAGATCGTCGTCCGCGACGCGAACGGTCGCGAGGACTTCGACGCTCTGGGCCAGCGCATTCATCCGGCGGCCTCGCGCATCGAGCGCCTCGCCGCCGAGACACCGGCCGTGTACGTGGCGTTCGATCTGCTCGCCGATCGGGCGGAGTCGCTGCTCGAGAGCACATTCGCCGCGCGCCGCGCGGCATTGGAGGAACTGCTCACCGCCGGGAGCTTCGGGGAGGCGCCAGTAGAGCTGATGGATACGACCGGGGACATCGCTGCTGCCCGCCACTGGCTGATCCACGCCGAGGGCACGATCGCCAAGGAGCTCTCCGCTCCCTACCGTCCGGGCGAGCGCAAGGGCATGGCGAAGGTCAAGCGTGTCCGCACGATCGACGCCGTCGTCGCCGGCTGGAGACCCGGCAAGGAGCCGGACACCGTCGGCGCCCTGATTCTCGGTCTCTACGACGGCGCGGATCTCCGCGTAGTCGGACACTGCTCAGGCCTTACCGCCTCGGAGAAGCGCCGCCTCGTCGGCTTTCTCGCGGCGTATGAGACCGGCGAGCGCGGCACCGCCGATCCCAGCCGCTGGAGCGCCGGCAGGGACCTCGAGTGGGTGGCGCTGCGCCCGGAGCTGGTCGTCGAGATCGACTTCGACCACGTATCCGCCGGGCGGATTCGCCACGGCGCGAAGCTGAGGCGCTGGCGCGAGGACAAGGGCCCGCGCGAGTGCACCTTCGATCAGCTCTCCAAGTAGGGCGCTCTCCCCGTGGCGGCTCGAACGCGGGGGGGGCCGCGAGGCGTCCACTAGCATCAGCAACCGATGACGAGCCACAGCGCGACCGTCGCCGAGGAGGAGTACCTGCAGAGTCTCTTCTGGCTGCAGGAGGCCGGGCTGCCGATGACGGGGGCAAACGTCGCGCGCGCGATGCAGCTCTCGGCGCCCACCGTCCACGAGATGGTCGGGCGGCTCGAGCGCGACGGCTACATCACGCGCGACCGCGACAGGGCGATCGCCTTCACCGCGACCGGCGCCGAGCACGCCGAGGGGATCGTGCGCCGCCATCGCCTGATCGAGCGCTTCCTCACCGATGTCCTCGGCGTGCCCTGGGATGAGGTCCACGAGGAGGCCGAGCGCCTCGAGCACGCGATGTCTCCCGTCCTCGAGGAGCGCATGCGCGCGGCGATCGGCGACGCCAAGACCTGTCCCCATGGCCACCCGATCGTCGCCGGCGCGCGCCTGGCGGGCGTACCCCTGGCGGACGTCGAGATCGGCGCCTCCGTGCGTGTGCTTCGCTTTGAGAACGAGGCCGAGGACCTCCTGCACTACCTCAAGGGCTCGGGCCTCGAGCCGGGCCTCGAGGGCAGCGTCTCCGAGCGCGACGGCGAGCGGGTGGTCCTCCAAGCGACCGATGGCCGCCGCTGTACCGTCACGGCCAGCGTCGCCGAGACAGTCTCCGTCGTCGCCGACCCATCGCCGCCACCCCGCACGGCGCTGCCGGAGCGCCTCGTGCTGGGTCAGCGCTACGGCCGCTAGCCCGTGGCGTTCGCGAGCCAAGCCCCGGCACCGACGAATGCCGTTGGTGAGGACGCAGCCAGCGACGTATACCGATCGAAGGTCGGGGGCACCGCCGCCGGAGGCGATAGTCACATGGGCCCGGAGGACGCAGTAGCGCGCCGGCCATCGGCCTCAGCTTCTCCACTGCGCGATCCCGGCCACCACTGCCGCCGGCGCTGGAGCGCCCGTGCTTGTCTCCCAAAGGACGCCCTCACAGCGAGCGATAGGCAGCGGCGAGTCGCATTACGCCCTCGTCGATCTGCTTCGGCGTGACGCCCGCGTAGGCGAGGCGCAGCGTGTTCTCGCCCCCATCGAGCAGGAAGTCGGTGCCCTTCACGAAGGCCACGCCGCATTCGGCGGCGGCCTGGTGAAGCGCGTGGACGTCCGTACCCGCCGGCAGCGTCACCCACATGAAGTAGCCACCGTCCGGCGCGACGAACTCCGCGTCCGGCAGCTCGCTGCGCAGGGCCTGCGCGAGCGTCGCAGCGCGCTCGGCGAGCGCCGTGCGGACCGTTGCGATCGAGCGCTCTATCGCACCGGACGCGCAGAACTCGTAGACGATCGACTGCGAGACCATGTTCGGCGAGATGTAGGTGTTCGTCGCTAGCTGCGCGATCGCGTCGATCAGGTCAGGCGGACCGACGAGGTAGCCGACGCGAATGCCCGGGCAGACCGTCTTTGAGAACGAGGACGCGTACACGACCCGGTCCGGGTCCATCGAGAGCATCGTCGGCAACGACTCGCCGCGGAAGCGCAGCGCCACGTACGGGTCGTCCTCGAACACGAGGAATCCGTACTGTGCCGCGAGCGCCAGCATCTCCCGGCGCTTGGCCAGGGAGAGCGTGTAGCCGGCCGGATTCTGGAAGTTGGGGATTATGTGCGCGAGCTTGGGCCGCGACCCCCTGCCGCCGCCGAGCAGCCGCGCGAGCTCCCCGGTGTCGATGCCGTCCGGCTGCAGCTCGATCGCGTGCAGCCGCGCGCCGCGCTGGCGCAGCGAGAGCAGGGTGCGGTCATACGTCGGACGCTCGACCACGACCTCGTCGTCGGGGCGCACGAGATGCTCGAACAGGAACGCGTCCGCCTGCATCGAGCCGTTCGTGACCAGCACCCGCTCCGGCTCCACGCCGTGGCGGTCCGCGATCCACGTGCGCAAGCGCGGGTAGCCGATCGAGGTGCCGTAGGCCGTCGTGCCCCCCGGGTCGCTCGCGAAGGCGCGCACCGCCGCGTCGCTGAGACCCTCGACGTCGATGATGTCCAGCGACGGAGCGCCGCGCGCGAAGGAGATCGTCGGACCCGGCGGAGCTGGCACGGACGCGTACCTTAGGCGACCGAGCAGCTCGTCGTAATCGTGGGTCAGCTCGCTCGCCGTTCGCTCGAGGCGCTCGCGGAAGCGCAGCAGCTCAGCGGCGTCCGGGGGGCTGGCGGGCCCGACGCCCTGCACCCGCCGCGTACCTGGCGCTGAAGTAATGCCCTGGGCCGACGACGCGCGCCCGCCGGCAGGCCGCGCGCCTGCACCCGCCGGCGCGCGCGTCGAGTCTCCGACTCGCACGGTCCGTTCGCGCTCGATCGCCTCGTCGACCAGCCGGCTGCGGCCGATGGGCTCCTCGGGGGGGGCCGCCGCGCCGTCGGCGCCGGCGTCCTCGCCGTGGCCGATCGCCGTCAGCGCGCGTTCGAGTTCGTGGAGCTTTCGCTCCAGCTCAGCCAGCGTGCTTGCGATCTCCCGGTCCACGTGGCCAAGCGTAGCGATAGCCACCTGGGCCGGTCACATGCGAGCGGGGAGGGCCCGCCGAGCTCGACCGGCGTCCGCGTGCGAGCTGACGCTCCTCCGCCGTCAGGACGCCGCGACGGATGCGCCGCCGAGGACCTCGACCGCGATCTCGGCCACCTCTGTCGGCGTGCGCCCGACAGGCACGCCCTTGTCTTCCAACGCCTTCGCCTTCGCCGCGGCCGTCCCCGCCGTGCCCGAGACGATCGCCCCGGCATGGCCCATCTGCTTGCCCGCCGGAGCTGTGAAACCTGCGATATAGGCGACGACCGGCTTGGTCACACAATCGGCGATGTACTCGGCCGCCTCCTCCTCCGCGGCGCCGCCGATCTCGCCGGAGAGCACGATCAGCTCGGTCTGCTCGTCGGCCTGGAAGAGCTCGAGCACGTCCACGAACGACGAACCCGGCACCGGGTCGCCGCCGATGCCGACGATCGAGCTGCAGCCGAAGCCCGCCTGGGCGATCTCGTTTCCGATCTGGTAGGTCAGCGTTCCCGACCGCGACACCACGCCGACGTTGCCCTGTTTGAAGAACGATGCCGGAATGATCCCAACGTTCGCCTTGCCCGGCGAGAGGATGCCAGGGCAGTTTGGGCCGATCAGGCGCGTGCCTGGGTGCTCGCGCCGAAGGACGTTGTAGACGCGCAACTCGTCGTGCGCCGGGATGCCCTCGGTGATCGCGATCACCAGCGCCATCCCCGCCGTCGCCGCCTCGAGGATCGAGTCTGCGGCGAAGCGCGGCGGGACAAAGATCATCGCCGTGTTCGGCTGGACCTCCTGCGCGGCCTGCGCCCAGCTGTCGAACACGGGGATCCCCTCGACGTCCTCACCGCCCTTGCCCGGCGTGACTCCGCCGACGACGTTCGTGCCGTAGCGCCTGTTGTTGAGCGTGTGGAACGAGCCCTCGCGGCCCGTGATGCCCGCCACCGCGAGGCGTGTCTGTTCGTCGACGAGAACCGCCATCAGCGCCGCCCTCGCGCGCTTTGAGGAGTGATGGACATCACGCCGGCGCGCCCACGCTTTGCCCCGCCGCGAGCGCCACTACCTTCTCGGCGGCCTCGTTCATCGTGCGCGCCGCATACACGTTTCCCAGCTCCGCCTCCTGCAGGAGCCTGCGTCCCTCGACGTCGTTCGTACCGTCGAGACGCACGACAAAGGGAACCGACGGTTTGATCTCGGCGAACGCCGCGATCAACCCCTTGGCGACCTCGTCGCAACGCGTGATCCCCCCGAAGATGTTGAACAGCACCGCCTTCACCGCATCGTTGGCGAGGATCAGCTCGACAGCCTGCTTGATCTTCTCGGCATCCGACCCGCCGCCCGCGTCGAGGAAGTTCGCCGGCGAGCCCCCCGCCTGGGCAACGACGTCGAGCGTCGACATCACCAGGCCGGCGCCGTTGCCGAGGATGCCGATATCGCCGTCGAGCTTGACGTATTGGACGCCCTGTTCGCCCGCCCGCCGCTCGATCGGGTCTTCGTTCTCGCTGTCCGACAGCGACTGGTTCTCGGGGTGGCGGAAGAGCGCGTTGCCGTCGAGCGACACCTTCGCGTCCAGCGCCTTGACTTCGCGCTCCGGCGTGACTATCAGCGGATTGATCTCGGCGAGCGTGGCGTCCTCTCCCAGCCAGACCTCATACAGCGCCACGAGCGCGTCCGCGACGCCGTCGATCACGTCCGCGTCAGCCCCCCCGTCGCGGGCGATCTGGACCGCTTCCTTTCGCGTGAGGCCCTCGAGCTCCTCGACGTGGTGGCGGATCAGCTTCTCCGGGCTCTTCTCCGCGACCTCTTCGATGTCGACGCCGCCCTCGACGCTGAACATCACGAGCGGCAGCTTGGCCGACCGATCGAGCAACACCGACGCGTAATACTCCGTCGCGATGTCCGACGCGTGCTCGATCCACAGCGTGCGTACGGTGTGTCCGTGGATGTCCATTCCGAGGATGTTGCTCGCATGCTCGCGCGCCTGCGCCTCGTCGGCGGCGAGCTTCACCCCGCCGGCCTTGCCGCGTCCGCCGATCAGCACCTGCGCCTTGACGACCACCGGGTAGCCGACCACGCCGGCCGCGCGCACGGCGTCCTCGACCGTCGTGACCGCCTCGCCGGAGGACACCTTCAGCCCGTGGCGGGCGAACAGCTGCTTGCCTTGGTACTCCAACAGGTCCATTGCCGGCGCGGGACTCTAACGGAAACAGAGGTGGGCGCGCCGAGGCGCCGTCGCAGGGCATAATGCCCGCCGGATGCCAATCCCCAAAAATGTCACCTTCGTCACATTCGACGTCTACGGCACGCTGATCGACTGGGAGACCGGGATCTACGAAGCGTTTGCCAAGGAGGCCGAGCGGGACGGCTTCGAGATCGACCGGAGCGTCCTGATCCCGCTGTTCAACGAGATCTCCCGCGAAATCGAGGGAGGCTCCTATGAGCTCTACGCGGAGGTTCTCAGGCGCACGGCGATCGAGATCGCCAAACGCCTCGAGTGGCGTCTGGAGCCCTCGCGCTCGGGCTTCCTGCCCGACTCCGTGCAGAGCTGGAAGCCGTTCAGGGAGACCAACCCACAGCTTCAGAAGCTCGCCAAGAAATACAAGCTCGGCCTGCTCTCCAACATCGACGACAAGCTGCTCGGCCAGACCCGCCGCCACATCCCGATCGACTTCGACCTCGTCGTGACCGCCCAGCAGGTGCGCTCCTACAAGCCCGAACCCGCCCACTTCACCGAGTGCGCACGGCGTATGGGCGGCAAGCGCGGATGGGTGCACGTCGCCGCCAGCCACTACCACGACGTCGCTCCCTGCGTGAAAGCGCGCGTCCCCGTGATCTGGGTCAACCGCTCCAAGGAGGTCCTCGACTCCTCGCAGAAGAAACCGACCGCCGAGGTCCCCAACCTGCGCGAGGCCGCCAAGCTGCTGGGCATCTCCTGACGCCGTGCGGGCGATCGCCCTGCACCCCGACGTGCTCCTCGTCACCAGCGCCGTCCTGCACGTCAACTGCGTGATCGTCCGTGGGCCGGCCGCGCAGGAGCAGGCCGGCGAGACGTTCGTGATCGACTCGCCCGTCCTTCCCGACGAGCACGATGCCCTGACCGCTCTCGTCGAGCAGGCCGGATTCCCCGCCCCCAGCGGCCTGCTCGCCACGCACGGCGACTGGGACCACCTGCTCGCGCGCCTTGCCTTCCCCGGCGTTGCACTCGGCTGCTGCGAGAGCACCGCCGAGCGCCTGCGCGGCTCGCCGGGCGAAGCTCAGCGCGAGCTGCGGGCGTTCGACGAAGAGCTGATGATCGAGCGCGAGCGCCCCCTTACGCTCGGCTCGGTCCAGGCGCTGCCCGTGCCCGGGCGCTGCGCCGTCGGTGATCACGAGCTCGAGCTGCATCCAGCCGGCGGGCACACGCCGGATGGCATGGCGATCGTGATCCCCTGGGCGCGCGTCCTCGTGGCCGGCGACTACCTCTCCGCGGTCGAGCTGCCGACGCTCAACGACGGAGGAGACCTGGAGGGCTATCTCGCAACGCTGGAGCGCCTGCGTCCGCTCGTGGGCAGGGCCGACCACTTGGTTCCCGGTCACGGGCCGGTGTTGGACCGGGCCCGGGCCCTGGCTGTGCTCGAGGAGGATGCGGACTATCTGCAGGCGCTGCGCGAGCGGCGGATCGAGGCGGAGCTGCCCGCTGGGCGCCGTTCCCGGGCGCAGCGGCGCATCCACGCCGAGAACGTCGGGGTGATCCAAGGCATGCGGGACTCGCTCAACGATCGACCCCTCGAGAACTGACACCTGGTCGTTCGAAGTGCCGGGCGCGCTTTCCGGGCCACCGTTCGGCGGTCAGACGCCGCGTCTCCCCGTGATCGTTTGGGTGCCAACAAACACACGTGGGTGGGCACTTCGCAACGTCAAGTCGCCGGTGCCAACGCTCGATAGATCTGTGTGGAGTCCGATGGACCGCAGCCAGATGAGAGTGCGTTCGGCGAGACGCCCGATCGCTCGCGCTGGTGGATTCGTCCGCGAGTGCGACTCTCGGTGCTGTTGGTGTGCCTCGTGGGCACGCTCGGCGTCGCGGCCAGCGGCAGCGGCAGCCTCGACCTCCACAGCGGGAGCTCGAGCGCCCGAGCGACATGGTGCGTTCCAGTCAAGCCACCTCCGCTTGCCAACGCCCGCCTTGACCAGATCGTCGAGTTGCGCGCGAGTCTCCTCCCCGTAGTCGAAGCTCTTGCCGGGCGACGATATGCCGCAGGGTCTGTCGTGCCCGAAGTCGTTTGGACCGACAATTCGCCCGAGAAATTGCGCTCGAGCCGGCTGAACGACGGCTTCTGGCCGGGGAGCTTTGAGATACGCACGTGGGCGCTGAGCCGCGATGACATCGTGGCCGACGCCTTCGCGTTCACAGACCCGGCACAGGCGCGCCGGTTCTTCCAGGAGGCCACGAGCGTACGCTGCCATCTCAAGGGACAAGCTCGGACGGCATCGCGGCTCCCCCAGGCCCGCAACCTAGTGTGGGTCAACCCGGACGGACCCACCCAAGCGGACGTCTTCCTGCTTCGCGGTTCTCGCGTGTACCGGATCGGCGACGTACCCGCGCGGGTCCCTCACGAGAGCTCGGGCCAGCAATTGAGCGTCTTGATGGTAAACGCGCTGGCCTGCACATTGCCCAACGCGGACTGCTCGTCGCGTTCGAGGCGAGCAAACCGGGCGGTGGCCGTCGCAGTAGCCGCTTAGCCCGGCTCAGCCGAGACGATCGTCGCGATCGGCGCGCCCGCTTGGATCGCGGCGCCCTCGACGATCGGCAGCTCGGAGATCGTCCCGGCCTTGTGCGCGGTGATCTCGTTCTCCATCTTCATCGCCTCGATGATGCACAGCAACTGGCCCTCCTGCACCGTGTCGCCCTGCTTGACGAGCACCTTCCACATGTTTCCCTGAAGCGGCGATGACAGCGTGTCCGGGCCGCCGGCGCCGGAGGCCGTGCGCTGCGATCGCTTCCTAGGGGCCTTCGCGGCGGCGCTCGCCCCGGACCCGTTCATCGCGCCGGCGGCGCCGGCGAACGGCGGCCCCACGACCCTCACGTCAAAACGCTTGCCCGAGACCTCCACGGCGTAGCTCTGCTCCACCTTCTGCTCCTCCTCCTCGCCCCCGAGGGTCGCATCCCCGGTCGCAGGGAAGGCGAGCGTCTTCAGCCACTTCTTGTCCTCGAGCAAGTCGCGGCACGTCTCACCCTTGGCCCACTGCTCGGTCTCAAGCAGCGCGCGGTGAAACGGGATCAGCGTCTTCAGGCCCTCGATCTCGTATTCGCCCAGCGCGCGCAGCATCCGGCGCGTGGCCTGCTCGCGATCGGCGTCCCACACGATCAGCTTCGCCACCATCGGGTCATACATCGGCGAGATCTCGCCGCCGGCCTCGACGCCCGAGTCCACGCGCACGCCAGGGCCGGCCGGCTCTCTGTAGGCGCCGATCTTTCCCGGCGCCGGCGCGAAGTTCTTCGACGCGTCCTCTGCGTTGATGCGGCACTCGATCGCGTGGCCGCGCAGCACGACGTCCTCCTGGGCGTAGGCCAGCGCCTCGCCCGCCGCGGCGCGGATGCCCTCCTTGACGATGTCGATCCCAGTCGTCATCTCCGTCACGCAGTGCTCGACCTGCACGCGCGTGTTCATCTCCAGGAAGAAGTACTCGGCCGCTGCGCCGTCGTGCGAGGCGAGCAGGCCCTCGATCGTGCCGGCGCCGACGTAGTCCACGGCGCGAGCCGCCTCCACGCCGATCTGGCCGATCCGCTCGCGCAGCTCCGGCGAGACGATCCACTCCGGTGCGGGCGACTCCTCGATGACCTTCTGGTGGCGGCGCTGGATCGAGCAGTCGCGCTCGCCCAGGTGGATCACGTGGCCGTGGCGGTCCGCGAGGACCTGCACCTCGACATGGCGCGGGTCGGGAAGGTAGCGCTCCAGATAGACGGTCGCGTCCGAGAAGAACTTCTCGCCCTCGCGGCTCGCCCCCTCGAACGCGCCCTCGAGCTGATCCTCGGAGAGCGCGACGCGAAAGCCCTTGCCGCCGCCGCCGCCCGCCGCCTTGACCGCGACCGGGAAGCCGATCTCGGCCTTGGTGATCGCCAGCGCGTCCTTCACCGTCGCGACCGGCTCGGTCGTACCCGGCACGATCGGCACGCCGGCCTGCTGCATAAGCTCGCGCGCACGCGTCTTTGAGCCCATCGCTTCGATCGCGCTCGCCGGTGGGCCAATGAAGACGATCTTCGCCTTCTCGCACGCCTTTGCGAACGGCGCGTTCTCGGCGAGGAAGCCGTAGCCGGGATGGATCGCCTCGGCGCCCGCCCGAGCCGCCACGTCGAGGATCTTCTCGACGTTCAAGTAGTTCTCCGCGGCCGGACCCTCGCCGAGGTTGTATGCCTCGCCCGCGCGCGCCACGTGGGGCGCGTCGCGATCGAGCTCCGAGTACACGGCGACGCTCGCCACGCCCAGCTCATCGAGCGCGCGCACTATGCGGACCGCGATCTCACCGCGGTTGGCGACCAGTACCTTCGCGAACATCCGGCCGCTAGCTTAGTTAACGGCGCGACGCCGAGGCCCGCTCTGGCGCCGGCTGCAGGCGGCGAACCATCGCGCGCTCAGGGGGCCACCGCGGCGATCAACCCCGCACCGACGGTCTCGTTGCTCGACTCGTCGATCAGGATGAAGCTGCCGGTGCGACGGTTGCTCGCGTAGGGGTCGAACGCCAACGGGACGCTCGTGCGCAGGCGGACGCGGCCGATCTCGTTCAGCTCGAGCTCCCCCGGAGGCTCGGCGCGCTCGAGCGTGTGCACGTCCACGCGATCCTCGATCTGATCCACGATCGCCGTCGCGCTGCGCGAGGTCTGCTTGAGCACGTATCGCCCGCCCGCTCGGAGCGGAGCCTGCGACATCCAGCAGACGTCCGCCTGAAGCTCCCGCGACACGCTCGCCGTCTCCTGCGGGCGGCAGATCAGCTCGCCGCGCGAGATGTCTAGCTCATCCTCCAAGCGCAGCGTCAGTGACATCGGCGCGACCGCCTCATCGAGCTCGCCGTCGTAGGTGTCGATCGCCGCGATCCTCGTCTGACCCCCGCCCGGCAGCACAGCGACCTCGTCGCCGCGCCGCAGGGCGCCGCTTGCGAGTTGTCCGGCGTAGCCACGGTAGTCATCCGCTCCCACCCCGCTCGCCGGGCGGATCACCCACTGAACGGGAAACCGCGCCGGCCTCTCATAGGGATGGTCGTAGGCGACCTCGACTTGCTCCAGCAGCTCCAGCAGGGTCGGCCCCCGATACCAATCCATGCGCTCTGAGCCCCCAACCACGTTGTCGCCATTGAGCGCCGACATCGGAAGATAAGAGATCTCCGGACGCGGGCTGGCGTGCTCCGCTCCCTCATAGTGTCTGCCCGGGCCACGGCTCAACTTCTGCGCGAAGCCCTCGAACTCCGCGACGAGCTCGTCAAAGCGCTCCTGCGAGTACTCGACGAGGTCCATCTTGTTGATCGCGACGATCAACTGCGGGATCCCCAGCAACGCGTTTATGAACGCGTGGCGCTTGGACTGCTCGGTCACGCCGCGCTTGGCGTCGACGAGCACGACGGCCAGGTCGGCGGTCGACGCGCCGGTCACCATGTTGCGCGTGTACTGTTGATGGCCGGGGCAGTCGGCGATTATGAAGCGCCTCGCCGGCGTGGCGAAGTAGCGGTAGGCGACGTCGATCGTGATCCCCTGCTCACGCTCCGCGCGCAACCCGTCGGTCAGCAGCGCCAAGTCCAGCGCGCCCACCCCGCCGCGCCGCTCGCTCGCCCGTTCGACGTGCTCGAGCTGGTCCTCGAACACCTGCTTTGAGTCATACAGCAGTCTCCCGATCAACGTGCTCTTGCCGTCATCGACCGCGCCTGCCGTGGTGAAGCGCAGCAGGTCGAGAGTCACTGCGCCCCCTGACCACCCGTACGCGCGCCTGCCCGCGCGCGAAGCGCGCCCATAGAAGAAGTCCTACCTCCCACTAGAAGTAGCCGGCCTTCTTGCGATCCTCCATCGCCGCCTCGGAGACCCTGTCGTCGGCTCTCGTCTCGCCGCGCTCGGTGATCCGCGTCGCCGCGATCTCTACGACGACCTCCTCGAGCGTCGTCGCCTGCGATAGCACGCCGCCGGTGCAGCTCATATCGCCGACCGTGCGATAGCGAACCGTCTCCGGGAAGACCTCCTCGCCGTCGATCAGCTCGGTGCCCTCGCGCCACGCGTACAGCATTCCGTCGCGTTTGAACACCTGGCGCTCGTGCGCGAAGTAGATCGACGGCACCTCCAGCTGCTCCTCGTCGATGTACTCCCACACGTCGAGCTCGGTCCAGTTCGAGATCGGGAATACCCGCACGTTCTCGCCCTTCTTGATCCGCCCGTTGTAGAGGTTCCACAGCTCAGGACGCTGGTTCTTCGGGTCCCACTGGCCGAAGTCGTCGCGAAAGGAGAACACGCGCTCCTTCGCCCGCGCTCGCTCCTCGTCGCGCCGCGCGCCGCCGAACGCCGCATCGAAGCCGTGCTCGGCGATCGCATCGAGCAGCGTCACCGTCTGCAGCTGGTTGCGCGACGCCCGCGGCCCCGTCTCCTCGACCACCCTGCCGGCGTCGATCGACTCCTGCACGCTGGCGACGACGAGCCGCTCACCCAGCTCCGCGATCCGCCGGTCGCGGAACTCGATCACCTCGGGGAAGTTGTGCCCCGTGTCCACGTGCATCAGCGGGAACGGGAACGGTCCCGGGCGGAAGGCCTTCTCGGCGAGCCTGAGCAGGATTATCGAGTCCTTGCCGCCGCTGAACAGCAGCACCGGGCGCTCGAATTCGGCCGCCACCTCTCGCATCACGTGGATCGCCTCGGACTCCAGCGCGCGCAGGTGACTGAGCTGGGGGCGGGCGGCGACGCTCATCTTTCCTCGACGATCTCCACGTGAATGCCACACTCCGTCTTGTCCGTTCCCGCCCAGCGGCCGTCGCGGCCGCTGCCCGGCTGGGTGCACGGAGCGCATCCGATCGACTCGTAGCCCTGGTCGTGCAGCGTGTTGTACGGGAGATCGCGCTCGTGGATCCGCCGCCACAGATCCTTGTCGGTCCAATGGGCGAGCGGGTTGTACTTCCACAGGCCGCGCACCTCGTCTCGTTCGATCAGCTCCGCGCCGGCCCGCGTGGGGCCCTGCTCGCGGCGGATGCCGGTTATCCAGCCCTCGGCGCCGGTCAGCGCGCGCTCGAGCGCCGCGACCTTCGCGCCCGAGCAGCAGTGCTCCGGGCCGCTCCACGGCTCTCCTGGGCTGCTCGCGTCGAATACCTCGATCTTCACGCCGAAGCGCTCCTCGAACGCGCGCCACGTCCGCATCGTCTCGTCGAACAGCACGCCGGTGTCGATCGTCAGGATGCGCACCGCCCGGCCCGTTCCCTGATCGAGCCGCAGCAGCTCGTCGAGCAGCACCGACTCCTCCTTCTGGAAGGAGCACAGCAGCACGGCCTGCGACCCGTGGCGCGCCGCCTCGCGCAGCGTGTGCGTGAGGCTCGGCCCGGGGTCGAAGTGGGAGGTGGTCTGGGCCATCTGGCTATCTAGTGGGGTCATCTGATCGGTCCTTCTCTAACGGTCGCATCTGATCTATACCGCGCACTCGCCCTCGCCACGAATGACTTCGAAGGGAACGTTGCGGTTCCAGTCGATGAACTCGTTCATCGACTCCAGCCCGAAGTCCACGGGCATCGACAGGTCCTTGACGAGCGCCTCGAGCTCGGCCGTCCCGACGCGGGCCAGGTAGTCGTTCCACTCCTCGCCATCGTTGCGGTTCGCCTCGTACTCGCCGATCCAGCGCTCGATCGCGTCCGGGACGCGCTTGGAGGGCAGGCGCAGCTTCAGACGCGTGCCGAACGCGACCTCGCCGCCTTCGAACACTCCGCCGATGTACGGGATGTAGGCCGGAATCGTGTGCTCGCCGACTTTGATCGACGCGCCGGTGAAGCCGATGCTCGCGACGTGGTGCTGCCCACAGCCGTTCGGGCAGCCGCTGATCTTGATGTTCAGCTTCCGTGTCAGCTCATCGGTGATGTTCATCGCCTCGATCCGTTCCTGCACAGCCTCGTTGAGTCCCATCGAGCTGGTGATCCCGAGCTTGCACGAGTCGGTGCCGGGGCATGAGACGACGTCGTTGATCTCGCGCGAGCCCGCATCGCCGAGCCCCAGCTCTGACAGCGCTCTCCACACGTCGTACACGCTCTCCTCGCGCACCCACCGCAGGACGAGGTTCTGCTGCACCGTCGTGCGTGCGTAGCCGCCGGCGTAGGAGCGCATGATGCTCGCCAGGCCCCTGAACTGCTCGGGCGTGAGGTCGCCGCGGGTGACCTTGACCTCGACGGTCACGAAGCTCTCCTGCTTCTGCTCGCGCACGTTGGCTGTACGGAAGCGCTCGAAGTCGGAGCTGTCGCCGTTGGCGCTGCCGTAGGACTGCGGCGGCGCCGGCGCGGACTCGCGCTCGTCGTCGACGAACAGTCGCTGCTCGATCGAGAAGTCGCGTTCGGCGACCCACTCGCCTTTCAGCTCCTCCTCGGCCTGCTTGCGCAGCTCCTCGATGCCGTACTTGTCGACGAACACCTTGATCCGCGCGCGGGCGCGGTTGACGCGCAGCCACTCCTGGCGGTCGAAGATCCGCATGACCGCCTCTGTGACCCTCAGGTATTCGCCGTTGTCGAGCTCCAGGAAGTCGTAAAGGACCGGCGCGACCCGGGGCATGATCGAGGTGCCGCCGCCGACGAGCATCTCCACGCCCCGAACCTCGCCTCGACCCTCGATCTCGCGGACGCGTGCGCGGAAGGCGACGTCGTGGATGCCGCTGATCGCGCGGTCGCGCGGGCCGCCGTCGAAGGACGTCTTGACCTTGCGCGGCATTCCCTGGGTGGTTGGGTGGCGCACGAAGTAGCGCACGTAGGCGCCCGCGTAGGGCGTAAGGTCGAACAGCTCGTCCTTTGCCACGCCCGCCCACGGGTCGCCCGTCACGTTGCGCATCGTGTTTCCGCACCCCTCGCGGCTGGAGAGCCCCGACTCGCCGATCTCACGGATCAGCTTCTCGGCCTCCACGAGAGGGACGTGGTGCATCTGAATGTTCTGGCGCGTCGTGATGTGGCCCTTGCGCAGCGGCACGTACTTCTCGATCACCTCGGCGAACGCCTCCATCTGCTCGGGCGTGACCCCACCGAAGGGCAGCTTCACGCGGATCATCTGCACGTCCGCCTGGCGCTGGCCGTACACGCCCTGCTTCAGGCGGAACTTGATGAACTCGTCTTCCTCGGTCTCGCCGGCGAGGAATTTCCTCGCCTCGGTCTTGAAGTCGTCGTACTCGCGCTGCAGGATCGGGATCACGTGGCCCGGCACGTTCTGGAGCACCTCGGGGTCCTCGAGCGTGCCACGGTGGGCGGTGATGGAACCTGGCTCCATTACGAAACCTCCTGATCCGGGGTCTCCGCCCGGGGTGCGTTCGACGATGTGCTGCCGATGAGAGGAATATTGAGGCTAAAGCCTAGCGGCTTTTAGGTATTTATCCAGGGGTCAGGAACATCTCCCCGTTGCTCGCGTTCGACGCCCTCGAGGACAGCCGCGTGCCGCCACTCCTCAGCGCCCTCGGCCACGGGACTCGCGGCCGCCGCCGTCGTGCGCATGAAGCGCTCGAGCGCCGCGACGATCGCGGCGGCCTCCTCCGCCGAGGCCGAGGGCGCGATCAGCTCCGGCTGCCGGCGGCGATCGATCACAGGGGGATGTTGCCGTGCTTGCGCTTGGGGCCCGGTTCGCGCTTGCTCTGCAGCGTGTGCAGCGCCACGATCAGCTTCGGACGCGTCTCGTGCGGGACGATCACATCGTCGATGTAGCCGCGCTCGGCGGCCGTGTACGGGTTTGCAAAGCGCGCCTTGTAGTCCTCCATCAGCTTGCCGCGGCGCTCCTCCGGCGTCGGGCTTTGCGCGATGTCGCGCCGGTAGATGATGTTCACGGCTCCCTCCGGCCCCATCACCGCCACCTCCGACGTCGGCCACGCGAAGTTGAAGTCCGCCAGCATGTGCTTTGACGCCATGACGTCGTATGCGCCGCCGTATGCCTTGCGCGTGATCACCGTCAGCTTCGGGACGGTGGCCTCGGTGAACGCGTACAGCAGCTTCGCTCCATGGCGGATGATCCCGCCCCACTCCTGGCTCGTGCCCGGCAGGAAGCCCGGGACGTCGACGAACGTCAGCAGCGGAATGTTGAAGGCGTCGCACGTGCGCACGAAGCGCGCCGCCTTGGCCGACGCGTCGATGTCGAGCACGCCCGCAAGCTGGGCCGGCTGGTTGCCGACGATGCCGATCGAGAAGCCGTCAAGGCGGGCGAAGCCGCAGATGATGTTCTTCGCGTAGTGCTCGTGCACCTCGAAGAACTCCCCATCGTCGACGATCAGGCGCACGACGTTGCGCATGTCATACGGTTTGTTCGGGTTGTCCGGCACCACCTGGTCGAGCTCCGGATCCATCCGCTGCGGATCGTCGGTCGGCTGCACGCGCGGCGCGCTCTGCAGGTTGTTCTGGGGTAGGAACGAGATCAGGTAGCGGCAATCCTCGAGGCACCCATCCTCGTCCTCGGAGGCAAACTGCGCGACGCCCGACTTCGTGTTGTGCGACATCGCGCCGCCGAGCTCCTCGAAGCCCACTTCCTCGCCGGTGACCGTCTTGATCACGTCGGGACCCGTGATGAACATGTGCGAGGTCTCCTTGACCATGAAGATGAAGTCGGTGATTGCCGGCGAGTACACCGCTCCCCCCGCGCACGGGCCCATGATCAGGCTGATCTGCGGGATCACTCCAGAGCACTTGACGTTGCGTACGAACACGTCGCCGTAGGCGCCCAGCGACACGACGCCCTCCTGGATGCGAGCCCCGCCCGAGTCATTGATGCCGATCACCGGGCAGCCGATCTTCGCCGCGAGGTCCATCAGCTTGCACATCTTCTCGCCCATCACCTCGCCGAGCGAGCCGCCGAAGACCGTGAAGTCCTGGCTGAACACGCACACCCTGCGGCCGTCGATCGTGCCGTGGCCAGTCACCACCGCATCGCCCCACGGCCGGTTTTTCTGCATGTCGAAGTCATACGTGCGGTGGCGCACGAACGTGTCCAGCTCCTGGAAGGACTCCGGATCGAGCAGCTTCTCCACGCGCTCTCTCGCCGTGTACTTGCCGCGCGCGTGCTGCTTCTCCTCCGCCTCCGGCGCCGAGTGCAACGCCGCGGCGCGCAGCTCGTGCAGCTGCGCCAGCTTCTCCTCGTAGGTCTCCGGCGCCTTCTGTCGCGGCGCCCGGCGGTGCCCGCTGCGAGAAGCCGCCAGCAGCGCCGCGTCTGCCTGTCGATCGTGCGAGCTGGCCATCGGACGCGGGATGTTATCCCGCGCCTCCTCCGGCGCCGGTGTCACGCGTGCGATAGCGCGCCGCTCAGGCGCGCGAGAACGGCCGGTGATGCGCCGCGCCCAGCCGGTCCAGCACGGAGGTGAGAACCGCCGTCACCTGCTCCGCCGCGAGCGCCTCCTCCGCCCTGATCTCGGCGGAGATGTCACTGGCCTCGTGAGCGGGCGCGTCCGGCTGCGCCTGGCTCTTCGCCTCGGCCGGGACCTCAGGCTCAGCCCCGCTTTCCGACTCAGCCGTAGTCACGGGCTCGGACCAGCGCTCCACGTTGGCGGCGCCTGCCTCCCCGCCGGCCTGCGGCTCGGTCCACGCGTGAGGCTCGGTCCACGCGGGAGGCTCAGTCCACGCGTGAGGCTCAGTCCACGCGTGAGGCTCGGCCCAGGCCTCCGCCGGCTCCTCTGTCGGCGCCGGTTGCTCGATCTGTGCCGGGTCCGTCTTCGGTGGGGCGGCCGGATGGGCGGCTGCGAAGGGGTGCGCGGCCGCGAAGGTCTCAGGTGCGAGCGCCCGCTTCACCGCCGCAAAGGCATCGGGGTGCTCGGGCGATTGCTCCGGCCCGGCCTCAGCGCACTCGAAGCTGGGCTGTGCGATCGCGCGGCGACGGAAGAGGCGCGCGAAGAAGCCGGGACGGGGTTCGAGCTTCGGCATGAAGTCGTGCTCGAGCTCCTGCTCCGGCTCAAGCTCATGCTCGTGCTCTGACGCAGGCGCTTCGTCGAACGCGATCGCAACCTCTGGGTCGGATTGGAAATCCGGCTCGGGTTCAATCGGCGAACCAGGCTCGGTGCCCGTCTCAAATGCGGGGCCGGGGTCGACCGCTATCACGGGATCGCCTTCGGCTTCCGCCGAGGCAGAACGCTCAGGATCGGCCTCGACGATCGGCTCGGGCTCGGCGAGTGCGTCGGGGGCTAGCGGCGAACCGGCCTCGGGGATCTCGCGGGTCACCGTCAGCGTCACCTTGGTGCCCCATCCAGAGGGGTCGATCGCCACGGTGCCGCTCGTGTGCTCGGCCTCCCACTCGACCTTCTGTTCGGGCTCAACGCGGGTGATACGGATCTCGCCGAGCTCGCCGAGGTGGCGGGCAAGCGCGGCGGGGTCGCTCAGCTCCGCCCACAGCTCAGGCGGAGACTTGACGAGGGTGCGCTGCACCTCTGAGGAAATCATCGCCCCCCATCTTCGAGCGATCTGGCGCTACTCCTTCTGCGCAGCCGACTACGCAGGCGAATGTGCCGATCGCGCTCCGCTCGCGTGCGCGACGACGATGAGGCCGCGGGCGTGCAGCAGCTCGGCCAGCTGGACGGCGTTGGTCGCGGCTCCCTTGCGTAGGTTGTCGGCGACAATCCACAGGTCTAGGGCGCGCTCGTGCCCCGGGTCGCGGCGGATGCGCCCAACGAACACGTCGTCCCTGCCGGCGGCGTCGATCGCGAGCGGATACATCGCGGCGTCGGGGTCGTCGACGACGGTGACGCCGGGCGCGTCGCGCAGCAGCTCGCGCGCCCGCGCCGGCGAGAGGGCATCGCGCGTCTGCACGTTGACGGCCTCGGAATGTCCCGTGATGACGGGCACGCGCACACACGTCGCGCTGATGCGGATCGTCTCCTCACCGAGGATCTTGCGCGTCTCGCTCATCAGCTTGCGCTCCTCGTCGGTGTGATCCTCGCCGGCGGCGAAGCTGCCGGCGTGGGGGAGCGCGTTGAAGGCGATCTGGTGTGCGTACTGCTCGGGCGGCGCTATCTCCCGCTCGTGCAGGAGCGCGTTCGACTGGTCGAGCAGCTCGTCGACGGCGCGCCTGCCGGTACCGGATACGGCCTGATAGGTGGAGATGACGAGCCGCTCGATCCCTGCCTCGTCGTGCAGCGGCTTGAGCGC
>Ga0182024_10003917_pt1 | contig 34849 bp, 33 predicted proteins | sample P32metaG_FD_120480 | JGI IMG/M metagenome (GOLD analysis project Ga0182024, IMG submission 120480) | Permafrost microbial communities from Stordalen Mire, Sweden - P3-2 metaG (Illumina Assembly) | ecosystem: Environmental > Terrestrial > Soil > Wetlands > Permafrost | place: Sweden: Stordalen...
CACTTACGCACCAGACTATGCCATCAACTCAGGCGGCTTGATCAATGTTGCCGCTGAGCTGGAAGGATACAACTACGAGGGCGTGCGCCAGAAAGTGACCAAGGTCTACTTCACCATCGAAGAGATTCTGCAACGCTCTGACACTCAGGGCATATTGCCTCATCAAGCTGCCGATGCGATTGCTCAGCAGCGGCTGGAGACTGTGCGGGCAAGCGGTTTGGCACCAAAATCGTTCTTAGCGCCTGTGGGCAAGAGCGATAAGTTGCCAGTAACGGTCTGAGGCAGTGTCATTCAACACTGTCTATGCGGAGCTGATTTGCCCTTTCTGTGACGAGAAAGTGACTTCTGGAGTCGGTTTCAGGCTAGGGGCGATCGATCGCAGCCAATACAAGTTGGGCGAGAAATTGAAGTGGCAGGGCGATCATTGCCGTCCCAAGTCGCCGCCCAGTTGCGAGGTTATTCGCAGCGTCGGCTATTTCAACTGCGACAACATCAAGTGTAAGACCTGGTCAGACTGCTATCCTCAGGTCCAGCAGGCTCTTGTTACAGTGAAGAATGGCATTATTGCTGATGTTAGCGTGCTTCATGAACACAAAGCAGGTCAAAATTTTGACATCGTAGAGCCGGAAGGGCTATCCTAATCGCTGTCTTCAGGAGCGATTTTATGCCTATTCCTATTTCTATTCCTATTCAAGCACGCGAGTTTCTCATGATTCCCGGACCGACCCCGGTGCCGGACGCTGTGCTGGAAGCGATTGCCAGGCATCCGATCGGTCATCGCTCAGCTGAGTTCTCGAAAGTGGTCGAGGATGTGACGGCAAATCTTAAGTGGCTTGGACAAACGGAAAGTGATGTGGCGGTTTTGACAGCCTCCGGTACGGGCGGCATGGAAGCGGCGATCTCAAACACGGTAAGCCCTGGCGACAAAGTCTTGAGCCTTGTCTGCGGTGTCTTCGGCGAGCGTTGGGCCAAAATTGCCGAAGCCTTCGGCGCCCAGGTTGAGCGCCTCAAAGTTGCCCCCGGCACCGCCATTGGTGCGGACAGCTTAGAGGAAAAATTGCAGTCTGGAAGTTATGCAGCTGTCACCATAACTCACAATGAGACGTCCACTGGCGTGATCAACGACTTGCAAAAGCTTGTCGCTGTCTGCAAGAAACACAACGTTCTCTCAATCGTCGATGCCGTCACCAGTTTTGGTGCCGTGCCCTTGCCAATTGATGAATGGGGGGTGGATGTGTTGGTGACAGGCAGCCAGAAAGCGCTGATGCTGCCGCCAGGATTAGGGATCATATTCTTTGGCGAGAGAGCCTGGGCTGCAAAAGCCAACTGCAAATCACACAGCTTCTACTTTGATCTTGCCAAATACAGGAAATCAACAAAAGAGAATTCCACGCCGTTTACACCAAATGTCTCCCTCTTTTGCGGGCTCCAAGCATCGCTGAAGATGATAAAAGACGAAGGCGCCGAGTCAATTGCGGCTCGCCACCATCGTTTGCGAAAAACCCTGAGAGCCGGACTAGAAGCCATGGGACTGCAGCTTTTTGTCGATGAAAGCTGTGCTTCGCCAACCATCACTGCGATAAAACCGCCTGAAGGAATAACGGTTGATGCCATCCGCAAGTCTTTGAAGGGGCAATATCGCATCACAGTGGCCGACGGTCAGGAGGAGCTCAAAGGTCAGATCTTCCGCATCGGGCATATGGGCTACGTTTCCGACCGCGATATCTTGATGACGTTGGCCTGCCTGGAAGCGACTCTCACCCAACTTGGCTATCACACCGAACCTGGAAAAGCGATGCAAGCAGCTGCCCAACTTCTCGCCGCCCGTTGATAGCTGCATCGGAAATAAAAGATAGGACCCCGCAGCGACACCATCGCAGGCAAAGCGATTCAATCAAACAAGCCGCAGTTAGCTCGTGCGCTGATAGCTGGAATAATAACGTTAAACTTATTCGAATTAATGCGCCAGTGAGGGTTTTTAGTGGTATCAAAGAGGTCTGGGGCTTGAATTAAGACGTCCATGATCAGCAAACAGAGAAAGAACAAGAGAGTAAGTGCGGCATTGGCCGCTGTTCTTCTGTGTTCGCTCACTCCTGTACCGGCGCAAGCGCAATACTGGGGCAATCTACCCTACATGGCGCAAAGCACCCTCTGGCCGCTCACCCGCCTCTTTGGTTTCGGCTACAACGGTTTTGGCTACAACAACAACGCCTTGAATCCCTATTATTTGACAAACATGGCTGCCAGCCGAGCTGCCATCAACAGTGGTTACTTTCGCGCCCCCGGCTACGGTCCGTTGCCGATGGGAACGGAAGATTACACCGATGAAGAGCCGCTGAACAACCCGCGCCAGCGAGTGCGACCGTATCGCATCGGGCAATTCGGTGTTGATAAGAACGTCTCCGCCGGATGGGCTCCTGCGCAAGATGCGAACAACCAGGCGCCAGGAACAATCACATCCGGACCCGCGCAAGCTATGGCTCAGACCGGACTTTTGATGCCAGAGGCGACGCGATCAGCGCCATCCCCTTTGGCCCCAACCCAAGCCGTCTCAGCTCAATCCCAAGCGCCCTCGGCCCAAGCCGCAGCCCAAGGTCAATTCGCTTCGAGTCAAGCTTTCGGCACTGGTGCGAATCCAACCAGCGCGCTGCCGTCCGGCCAAGCCACCTCAGCGCAGACCGCCACCGGCATGGGACTGCAAAGCAACTCATTGCCGCCCTTGCAGACCTACAGTTCGACCATGCCACCAATTGCGCCCTCGCGTCATGGCAAGCTGGCTACGGCATCAACAAAACACGGCAAACATTCGCAAGCCAATCAGCAGTCCGCCGCTGCAGCGAATGCCGCTGCACCGAATATGGTGCAAGGTAGACCGTCGCCAGCACCGTTGGCGGCAGGATTTGTGGATCTGGTCAACATGAAATACGATGGCGACATCAGCAAAGCCTTGTTCAATACCGACACTAGAGCTTGGGCTCACGCCGTTGGATTGGTTGATAACGAGCAAATATTTGGTGCCGACTTGAGTCAATCAAGAATTACGCTTATGTCAGGCATTATGAAAGATCCGAGCCTGGACGCGGTCAGCAAGCTAGATGCCGTCAAGATTCTGCTTCGCGGCGCCACCACAGCCACTCCAGTCGCCGGTCACTAAGCCGCGAGCAGTGGCTTGAGTCTGGTTTGAGCCTGTTCGTTTAGTAGCTTGGTGGGCCGAAAAAGCGATATACGTGACGCGTATAACGTGACGCGTATAACGTGCCGCGTATAACGTGCCGCGTATGTCGCTATATGAAGTACCAGCACATCATAGGCGCGTTCATCATCCCCTTGGAGTGCATTGGTTTATCGGGTAATATAACAAAGCCAGGCAGGGGCTAGAAACTTAATAGGGGCAGTCCTGCCCAAGAAACGGTGGATGACCATTGAAAAAGGCAGTTGATAAACAGGCTGCGAAAAAAACAGCTTCAAAGAAAGCGTCGCCGCAGTCTGCCAAGAAAGCCCCGACAATCAAGCAAAGTCAAAACTCCGCTCAGGCTAAGGAAGCGGCGGTGAAGAAAGAAGCGGCGAGACATCCTGGAGATATTTTGTTCGACGAATTCATGAAGCCGCTCGGCTTGAGCGCGAGCCGGCTGTCAGTGCTGTTGCATGTGGTACAAACCCGAGTCAGTGAGCTCCTGAATGGTCGCCGATCGATCACGTGCGAAACCGCCATGCGATTGGCTAGGCTCTTTGGCACCACTGCTGAGTTTTGGCTCGAATTGCAGTACGATTACGAACTCAGTCAATCACAGCAAAAATGGTCGACCATTATTGACCAGGAGATTAAGCCGATTGGTGAGAAGGAACTGATCGGTCAAGCAAAATCGCTTAGTCAGGTAAGGTCGGCGGCGCAGGCGAGGTCGGCCGCGAGGTCCGCGAGGTCGGCAGGACTGCCATCAACTACTGTTGATGCCAAGAAAAAAACTCCAGAGCGCTTGCTGAAAATGACGGACAATCAGAAGAAAATCTATGCGCTACTACTCGACGACGAACTGGTTGATTTCGACGTCTTGTTTGCACAGTCTGGCCTGAAAGTGTCGGAATTGACGGTTGAACTGACGACGATGGAGTTGGATCATTTGGTAGAGCGGCATTTTGGTGATCGATACCGACGAGTAATTGAGTAAGCAAGTTACGAGGATTGGAGGCGTTGCGACCGAGGATTGGAAGCGTTGCTGCGAGCGAGGATTGGAGCGTTGCAGCGAGCGAGGATTGGAGCGTTGCGACCGAGGATTGGAACCAGGATTGGAAGCGTTAAGAGGCAGCGCAGATGGTTGGCCCGCTCACTTGATTGCCGGCACCTGCGCGTCGAAGGTGATGGGAAGGGCGGTTAATCCTCTGAATCCCATGGTCGGTTTGTACTGCACTTGATCGACATCCAGGCGGATGTTCTTCAAGCGGCTGAGGAGCTGTTCAAAAGCCAATTTCCCTTCGAACCGAGCCAGTGGCGCTCCGACGCAGAAATGTATCCCCTGACCAAAAGCTAGATGTTTATTGGGATGTCGTTCAATGTTGAGAGTGTGAGGATTCTCAAACTGCTGAGGGTCACGATTGGCTGCTCCGAGAATCATGGAGACACGGTCTCCCTTCTTTAGGCTCTGCCCTTCAATTTCCAGATCTTCTTTGACATAACGCTCGGTTATCTGCAAAGGACTTTGAAAGCGAAGAAACTCTTCAATGGCTGAGGGAATGAGATCCTGATTGTTTCTCAGTTTCTCCATTTCGCCTGGATGTTGGATAAGGGCAAGTGTTCCGTTGGCGATCAGGTTGACGGTTGTCTCGTGACCTGCAATCACCAATAACAGCAGATTGGCCAGGATCTCATCCAGGCTTAGAGTGTCGCCTTCTTCCTCTGCTTGAGCCAGGGCACTGAGCAGGTCTGTGCGTGGCGTCTGCCGTCTGTCTTGAAGTTGTGCGCGGAAGTAATCGAACATTTCCTTTGCTGCTTTGCTGCCGGCCTCAAGTGCCTCATCTGACAATTCAGGCTCAACTGTCGGCACAATGGCGTGCGTCCAGCGTTTCAGCGACTCATGATCCGACTCAGGAAAGCCAAGCACCCCGCAAATAATCGTAAGAGGAAGCGGAAATGCGAAATCGGCAATCAGATCCATCTTTCCCGATTCAACTACGCGGTCAAGAAGGTTGGCAATAATCCCCTCAATTTTATGAGACATTTCAGCAATCTCTGCCCGCGTAAATGCCTTGTTCACGAGCTTGCGAACTCTTGTGTGTTGCGGTGGATCCTGAGCCAGCATGAATTTTGTCAGACCCGTAATCAGATCAGCGTGCTGTGGGCTGTGACGAAGAGTACTAAATTCCTCCCAAGACTCCTCTGATGCTTCCACGCCAAAGCGGCTGTCGTTGAGCATGGTAACGTTGGCCTTGTAGCCGACAGCAATCCAACGCTTGCCTGCGCCGCTGCTCCAGACAATGTTTCCCTGCTGCCTGATTTGCTCGTAAAACGGATAAGGATCACAAATCAGCTGCGCTGACGCGTGTACAAATGGATCTGTGTCCGTAATATCAACAACGGTCATCTCAGCACCTTCGATAAAAGTTGGAAAGTCAGAATAGTAACCCGAAAGCCGAGTTAAATATTCAGAATTGAAAACTCCGCCACAATTCGCCAAGATTACTGTTGATAAATCTAGAGGGCGAGGCCGTATCGTAGCGTTGCCTGTTTTCATAGCGAAAGGGTTTCAAATGAAGAAAATTGTATTCCTGATGAGCGCGCTAATGCTTACATCCGTCCCGTCTTTTGCCGACGAGCCTGGAGCCCACCATCCCTGGCTCGATGCCCAGCTGAAAAAGGACAGGTACAAATGTCCGCTGGGTAAGTCGCCCTTTCGAGGCCCCGCTGATGCCCAGGTGACGATCAACGAGTTTATTGACTACGAGTGTCCTTACTGCACTCAAGAAGAGCCGATTATCAAGAAGGTTCTTGCCGCTTATCCAACTCAAGTAAAAGTGGTGACCAAGAATCTTCCCCTGGACATGCATCCCAAAGCGAAACATAAGGCGTTGGTGGTGGAGTGCATGGGAGCCCAGGACAAGTTCTGGCAGGGGCACAATCGATTCTTGGCGCAAGACCCGCCGAAGAAGGTGCGAGAAGGCTTAGACCAGGGCAAATTGGATGCCTTGATTGCCCAAGGCGGTGATGGGCAAGTAGACAGGGATATTGCCACGGCCAAGAGACTAGGCTTGGCAACAACACCCAGCTTCGTCATCGACGGCATCCGGCAGGGAGGGATGATAAATTTCAATCAGTTCAAGCTGCTTATCGACGCCGAGCTTGCTCGCAAGGCCGCCAAGGCTGCCAAGGTTGCCAAGTCCGAACAAGAAAAAGCTGAGTCTGAATCGGCCACAGATTCGGTGCCTGCAGATGGCGCTGGCTCGGGCTCCGGCTCTGGCACTAAAACCAACTGACCTGGATTCCTAGATTACTTGAGCCTGGACTTGAGTGCTTGTGTCCTTGCTCCGGTCGGCACGAACCGCCTTGGCTCTCTACTTCTTGTGCGTTTTCTTTGCCTGCTTCTTAGGCTGCGGCATTGATTTCAGCTTGTCTTTGTCTTCCCGCTCGATCAGTGCGCAAACCTTGAGGCGCGATTCGTATGCTTCCCGGAAGTTCGGATTGCGCCGAATCGCCTCGTTATAGTCATCAAGGGCACGGTCCAACTTTCCCTGCAACTCGTAGATCAGCCCGCGATTGCGCGCGGCGTGCTCGTAAGTGGAGTCTTTGTTGACTGCTTCCGTGTAGTCAGCGATCGCCAGCTCATTCTCGCGCAGCGCTTTTTCATCAATTGCCAGCGCCGCATGCGCTTCTCCGCGGGTGTTCCACACGCTTACGTCGGGTGCGCCAAGATTGATGGCGGTTGTGCAATCATCAACTGCATCTTTAAACTTGCTCAAAAGCAGGTTGGAATAGCCTCGAATCTGAAATGCGAAAGCATTGTCGGGAGCCAGTTTGAGCGCCTTATTCAAATCTGCCAGGGCTTCCTGCGGACTGTTCAAGTCGTTGTATGCATATGCTCTTTCCACAAGAGCATCGACGTAATCAGCATCGATAGCCAGCGCCTTAGTAGCCGCAGCTATGGCGTTATCGCTCTTGTTTTGCCAGTTATCAACTTTTGCTTGCACGACAAACGCCGGCGCCCATTTCGCGTTTAGATCCAGAGCCTTGTTGGAGTCAGCCAGGGCATCATCGTACTTCTTCTGGGCCAGCTCGACCGATGCTCTGCAAATATAGGCATCAGCGTGATTCGGTTTCAGGGCGATGGCTTGATTGAGATCTGCCAGCGCCTTGTCATATTCTTTGAGGCGCAGGTAAAGACAACCTCGCCCCCGCAGAGGCTCAGCGATACTTTTCCCTTTCGCGGTCATCAGCTCGATAGCCATATCGTAGGCACTCAGGGCTGCCTCCTTTTCACCATGGGTGGTGCTATTGGCGTTTGCTTTGCAAATGTACGTGTCTGGGTCGGTGCTATCTAGACTGATGGCCTCATCGAAATCCTGATTGGCTTTGTCCAACTGTCCCAATGCTGCGTAAGATCCTGCTCTATTGTTGTAGGAGGATTTGTCTTTGGGGTTGATATCCAGGGCTTTGTTGAAATCTTCTATAGCTTTGTCATACTGTTTCATCTCGAAGTAAACAGTGCCTCGATCGTAATACGACACCGCATTTAGTGGCATCAATTCGATCGAGCGTTTGTAATCAGCCAGCGCTTTGTCGTTGTGACCGAGATTGTTATAGCAGTTGCCTCTGACATCATAGGCTGAGGATGCCGACTCGGTGTTGCCCTCGAGCTCAATGGCGCGAGTGGCATCGTCCTCAGCCTGCTGAAATTTGCCCATTCTGAAATAGCACCAGGCTCGTCGCTGAATTGCGCCGCTGTTATCTTTGTCGGTAGCCAGCACCTGATTGAAATTTGCCAGAGCCTCGTCGAACTTCTCTTTCTCTATAAGCTCCATGCCCCGGTCTAGAAGACCCTGAGTAATCTCCTCTGGGGTGTTGATATGGACTATTGGGGGTGTTGGAGTTGTCGATGTGGTCGTGCTGGTTGTGGAGGGAGTCGACATTGTCGTGCTTGTCGGCGACGGGGTCGATGTGGTGCTGGTTTGAGAAGGAGTGGATGTGGTCGGGGTCGTTGTCGGGGAAGCTGGCGCTTCGGATGGAATCGGCGCTTCAGATGGGATTGGTGCTTGAGCGAAGACTGATTGTTGCAGAAGAAGCAGACCCACAACTTGCGAAATGGCGATCACATGACCAGTGCCGTGTTTTCTTCTTCTTGTCATTGCGATCCCTTTTAAATTGATTGGACTCGGCGATTATTATACCAATCAGTCTTTGACGCTCTCCGCCCTGAAAGACGGAGATGTATTTTCAATCTACAAGTGCACTTGGTCTTCGCGACAAAATATCGCCGACGTATTTTCACAAAGACGGATTCTGGAGTTACTTTGCGGCATCCTGTGGAGGCGCACAATTTCCATAGTGAAACAGTACATCCAGTCTCAATGTAGTCTCAATGTACTCCCGCCTGACCGCTACGCGGTCGCTCCTTACATCCCCGCCCTAAACGCCCCTAAACTTTACGGAACATTCGCTAAAATGAATTGAGTTTCATTGGAGCGACAATGCGGATAAAGACGCTGCCAGCAAATGGATTTTCCAGGCTGTACCCCACTTTGGAGGCTTTTTTAGGGGCATTGATGATTCTTTTTGCCTGTTCTGATTATGTACTTGCCAGCCCCTCTTCAAATCCGGTCAACATCTTTGCACCAAGGGACATACTTGCGAGCTTTTCCGACTACCATGAGGTGACTGGCGATCCGTTTATTGCTGCTCTTTCGTGTGAGCAAAGAACTGGATATAAAATTTCACGGAAAAAATGAGAAGGGGCTGGAAGCCGAACTCAATCTCTCACGCATAGACAGACCGCCGACAATGTCGATGGAGCAGTTTGCCGACACTTATGAGCAGACCTATCTGAAGCCGTTAGCGAATTTTAGAATTGAAGCCACTCATGGCTCTACATTCGGTATCACGCGCGATGAAGGACTGATCAACTACTGCACATTCTTAGTGGAAGGACGACCCATGAGGCAGGCTAATGCCTTCTTCTCAGACAGCAAGCATTACTACTGTGTAGCGCTGAATACCGCCGGCTGGACCGAAACGGAGGCTAGAGATTTGTTCGAACGGGTTCTTGCCACTGTCAAACAGTCAGGGTAAAGGATCTGCATAGTCGATCGGGCCCCGAGAACGTCCCGTGACTAGATAGTCGGGAGCGTAAGAATGGCATTCTCCAAACTTGTCACTTTGCCTGCTCTCGCCGTTATAGTTTCAGACCGAAAGCCCACTTACAAACTTTGAAGATCTTGCTGTTTTCAAGCCTGGCGAGCTGCTCTTTCAGTGCGTCCAGCTCTGTTTTCTGAGCATCCAGCTGCGCTTTCTGAGCATTCAACCCTGTCTGCTGAGCGTCCAGAACTGTCTGCTGAGCCTCCAGCTCCGTCTTCTGAGCTGTCATTTCCATTTTCAGGATGTCGTTTTCTCGGTCGGTCAAAATCGCCCGGGCTGCTCGTGTACGCAGTTCGGGCAAAACCTTTAGCTGCTCATGAAGGCTCTCTACTTGCGCCTCCAAATAGCCGACCCGATACATGGCGCCTTCGAGGCGGATGTTGGCGAAATCGAGGCTATCAAGCAGAGTGGCTACGTTCTTTGATGTTATTTGATCGCGCTCCTCTTCCGTCAGGGCCTTGCTGCGAATAGGTGTCACTCCCGTTAATGGATCGCTATGCTCGTCGCGTGTAAAAGCGGGTCCTGAGCCATCGAGGCCGTCCTGGCTGAATAAATCATCAAGCCCGGCAACGTTTTTGGCATCCACTTGCACTGTCTTCATATATGTCGAACGCTGCGCTTCAGCGCAATGGCGATCTACTTGATAATCACCAGTAGTGGCGGAAGGCGAAGCACACAAAACCTCCCTCTTAATCAAAGTCCGCACTTCAAGTGCACTAATGCCCAGAAATGATGCTGCTTCGTCTAATGTCATGTGCTCGCTCTCTTGCTCACCAGATTTGGTATCAGCAAGGGCTGCGTGGATAATGTTGTGACCGGCAATTTGAGTTTCTTGCCAGGCATGCTGCAATTGCGACTCTTGTGCGCTCATTATTTTGACCTTCTAGGAACGGGCAGGCATCGACAAGATTATGATGCCACCAGGCGCCGATGTCTAGTAATTATATATACACCAGGCACCAGATTTGGTGAAAGGCACCATTTCCTGGCAGGCACTTAATGCGGTGCCTGGTATCAGAACATGGAACTTAGAACTCGGAACTTAGAACTCGGAACTTAGAACTCGGAACTACTGACCTGCGTTGGATCTAGCAGGGTCAGGGGCAAGGCAGGGTCACGGGCAAGGCAGGGTCAGGGCAAGGCAGGGTCAGGGGCAAGGCAGGGGCAGCGCAGCGAGAAAGCTACTGCGCCTTGGCGGGGCCAAAAGCACCTTCCTGAGCAGATTTAAGCTGCGTGGCAAAGACAATCGTCGACAGATAAACTCCCAGTGGAAGTACTGCGGCAACGCAAGCTGCAATCACTATTGCCTTTATCTTTTTGGGAAAGGATTCTTTGGGGATGGACAAAATCGCAATCAAACCGACCAGGAGAATCAATTCAATTGCGCAAGGCAAACCGAACCACAGGTTTAGACACCACCAAGCTTTTTGTTCTTCCGTCATGACACCCATATAGAGCACTGAGCTTCAGTATAGACGGTCGGCGAACTGGGATGAGCCGAACTGCTTAGCGAGGTGGTCCAAACCATGGACACCTGCCGCCCCTGATCTGTCTGTCATCTGTCACGGGATGTCACGTGATCCGTGACAGCTTTTCGAGGTTCTCTTTTGGACTTTTTTCGGGTCAATGTGATGGAACATAAGCTCTTCTGATCGCTTCTTCCCGATTGTAGTAAGTGTAATTGGCGCTTCCTGGAAGCAGATGCGACCCAAGAGTGCTCTGTCTGGGCAGTTGTATATGAGCATCGAGATTGCCCATGTTGACATACAATCCGTGGGCAGATGAAGGGCTTGCCCCGTGGTAGCGCAGGTCGATGTGCTGATTGGCTGGCAGTTGAGCGTTCAATTCTCGCTGCAATTGGGTGGCTCTTGCTCGATAGCTTTGATGCCAGGGCGTCTGCATCATGTAATCCGCAATCGCGGCTCTGGCCTCGTAAGTCAAGTCGCCATTGGCCTGAAATCTGCCATTCTCCATCAATCTCCTGATGTGATTTACAGATCCGAAATCTTCCGGGGCGCCAGGAACATCACTGGAGGTAAGGCGAGTGCTGGAAGCGATCGTCAATTCAGGCAACGAAGCATGCCTTGCGTTGTTCTCCAGACTCGTGTGTGCAGTTGACGGGTTTATAGCGCGGTAGTCGGAAGAAACATCTCGTGTCGGCACATCTTTTGGTGCTGGCGTTGCACGGACTGCGAATATCTCATAACTCATAGCATTCTCTCCCAATTCAGGTGTGTCACCCACAGGTGGGGTTACCCAGGTTTGTCACCCATTCTAGGAGTTGAATTTGACCAAGTGTTGACCAACTCCGGAAACCTTCAGCGCCCTTTCGTGGCGCCGCAACTTGTTAGACTATCCAGCATTACCGCTTTGGAAACCGCGCTCTTGAAAATCGTAAAAGCTAACAGAGAATATGAGGAATGGTTTCGGGCCAAGCTGACCGTGGTTGATGCTGATCTGGACATCAAGCACGCAAAAATGCTGGCCAATGAATTCGCCTTTTTGCGGGCCACTTACTTTCGCTGGGCGCAACTCTTTCCGGAGCTTTGTCAGAAGTTATGCGATGCGCCGGAAGTGCTTGCCGTCGCCGATTTGCACGTTGAGCAGTTCAGCACCTGGAGAGATTCGGAGGGGCGGCTAGTTTGGGGCATCAACGATTTTGACGAGTGCTACCCGCTGCCCTATACAAATGATCTTGTGCGCCTGGCCACCAGCGCCTCTAAGGCTATTGAAATCGGAGACCTGCAGATTAGCCTCACTAAAGCCTGCGAGGTCATTTTGGCAGGATATCTTAGCGGTATTGAGCGTGGTGGCATGCCGTTTGTTTTGGAAGATAACCAACCCAAGCTGCGCACAATGGCCGTTGGTCGATTGGGAGATCCGGCTGCTTACTGGACAAAACTGCAGACTCAGATGAAGCCCGTTGATAAAGCTACAGTGCCTGATGACGCGATTGCCGCCATGAGTGCCTTGATGCCCCCAGCGGTTGCCAATCTGCAGTTATTCAGCAGAGTGGCCGGGGCAGGCAGCCTTGGCAGACAACGCTTTGTCATGGTGGGCCAATATATGGGCGGAAGAATCATCCGAGAATGCAAAGCCCTGCTTCCCTCTGCCGCTGCCTGGGCTCGTGGAGACGATAAAACCGAGTCGCTTTTGCAAACCGTGTTGCAGCGCGCAATTCGCTGCAAAGATCCATTTTTGGAAACATACGGCAATTGGGTCGTACGCCGCCTGGCACCCGATTGTTCACGCATCGAACTGAGCTCTTTGCCGAAGGTGCGAGATGAATCACTGCTTTTGAAAGCTATGGGTTTTGAAACTGCGAACATTCACCTGGGCACTCCAGGCGCCAGGCAAGCGATCTTAGAAGATTTGCAAGCGCGCTCAGATTGGCTCGTCAAGGCGGTTCGCGATATGTCTCAAGCAATTCGAGATGACCACCAGGAATGGTGCGCGCGAAAGGACGAGCCGTGACAGCAAAAAGACGACTAAAAACAGATCCTTGAAATATCGGAAGAGGGAACTTCAGGGCATTTCTACATCTTTGCATTTTGGATGGGCATTCTTAAAGGCATAGATTGCAGCTCTGCTGATTTTCTTGCATCCCCTAACTTTAAGCTTTCGCAGCTTATTCAGGTCGTTCAAATAGTTGAGCCCCACATCCGAAACCGACGTATGGCACAGATCCAAATATTCGAGATTACCCATCTTGCCAACATATTGCAAACCGGCATCAGTGATGTGTGTTCGATAAATTTCAAGCTCATTCAGCCGCTTTGCTTTTTGCAAAAGATCAAGCGCTGTGTCTGTGATGTCGGTTCCTCCAAGATCTACTTTCACCAAATGTTCCATCGCCAGTATGGAGTTGATGCATTTGTCTGTAACACGAGTGTCTTTTAAATCAAGTCTGGCAATTGGTAGATGTTCCAGGTGCTTGATGCCGGCATCTGTGACTGCGGTATGGCCAAGGGCGAGCAAGGTTAAGTGGCTCAAATTAGCAATTTTTGCCAACCCTGAGTCGCCAAAGGCATTATCGGAGAGATAAAGTTTAGTCAGCGACGTCAGGTTGCTCAGTTGAGCACCGGCGCGATTTGTTATGCCCGTCTTACCGATGCGAAGATCTTTCAGATTTCGATTTTGCAGATAACCTATGCCACTGTCATCAAGAGCATCCTTGTATAGGTCAAGGATTTGCAAAGATTGCATCAAGCCCAGGTCTTTCAACGCTTTTCCAGTTATTCGCACCTCCGGCAGTACTATTTCTCGCAATTTCTTTGCCCCGGCGAGCAACTTGACGCCTTCGTCATCGATATCGGTGCCCCTTGCTTCAAACACGGTGAGGGCTGGTAAGGCGGCAACAGTTGCCATGCTTTTGTTGGTTATACCGGTGTGGTTGAGAGCCAGGCTGTGTAACATTGGCATGCCTGCCAGTTCTGCGACGCCACTATCGGTAATGGCAGTGTCGGTTAGATCCAGCGAGGTAATGTTCTTGTAGGAGGCGATGTATGGCATCCAAGAATCGGTCAGCGTGCTCTTGTGCAGATCAATCTTGGTAGCGACAGCCAGTTTGCTGATAATGTCGGAAGTCATTCCCTCGGGAGCGTTGCCTTGACTGGGCGGCAATTTTGTCGGTGCCGATATGCTGGTTTGGTGCTGTCCACTCTGAAAATAAAGGACTACCACCACAAGCACCAGGCACAGCGTTGCCGCCAGTGCCGCAGCGCCCAGTATGATCCGGTTTTTGCTGGTCGTCCAGAGACCTTGCGGCTGTGCTGCGGATTTTTTCAGATTCTCAAGATCGCTCAGAACCGCGTTCATCGATCGATAGCGTTGTTTAGCATCCACCGCCAGAAGTTTGCTCGCAAATGCGTCTAATCGTGGAGGAAATTGCAGGTCCGGCCTGGCTTCTGAGAGCAGCGGTGCTTTCTCATTGACGTGCTTGAGCATGGTCTCGAAGGGCGTTGACGCTTGATGTGGTGGGCGTCCTGTCAGGCACTCGAAGAGAATGCAACCAAGTGAATAGATGTCGCAGCGTTCATCGAAGCGCATGCCCTTGCACTGCTCGGGGCTCATGTAGGAAGGGCTACCAAATATCTCTCCCGTCTGAGTTATCTGTTTGCTCTCCTCACCTTCCCGCTCCATAATCTTGGCGATGCCAAAATCGACCAATTTTACAGCAACGCCGAATTTGTCCTGAGAGATGATGATGTTGCTCGGTTTCAGGTCGCGGTGCAAGACTCCATGCTCGTGTGCATGTGCCAGGGCGTCGCAGATTTGCTCGAAAATGTTGATCGTCAGGGGCAATTCCAGATAACCATTTTCGGCAATCAACTCGGATAGGCTGTTTCCTTTCAGAAAATCCATCACCATATATGGTTGCCCGCCGGCAGAAAATCCAAAGTCGTGAATTTTGACGATGTTTGGATGATCCAACTTGCTGATCGCCTTGCCCTCTCGCTGAAAGCGCATGGCATTGCGATCGTCTGTAGTCAGATGTGGATGCAACATTTTGATCGCCACAGTTTTATGCAACAGTTTTTGCTCGGCTTTGTAGACGACACTCATGCCACCTTTGCCGATGAGCTCTTGAATTTCATAGCGATCGCAAAATTCCGGATCAGATGAAGGCGGCTCGCTGAGCTCAAAACCGTCTTGAGGACAATGGCTGGCTGACCCGGGCACCGTTAACCCGCATTTAGGACAAGAGCGAAGAGATACCGCCTCTATCGGCTGCTCCAGTGCGTCTATTTTCGGTGTTCCTTCAAAATCAGTCATCATTCCTGCTCTGCCAATGACTGTTCCATTTTGCCCGAATCGCGATTAGACAAGCAAGACTATTTAGTTGGTTGCTGTTCATCTGTTTCTAAAACATATCGACACTCTGTGCGTACAGAAGGGTATGGCGAATCCGTCAGGCCTTTTTTGAGATATGGAATCGCCTGCGCACCATAGACAAGCTTCAACTGATAGGGCAGGTTCGAAAGCTGATGACCAGACTTATCAGATTTGCGGTTTTTCGAAAGCAGGCCACCTAACTTTGGTAGGTCGGCCGGGTCGCCTAACCAGCTAAGACAGATGATCGCTTGTTCGCGCCCTGCTTCAGAAGATTCCGGTTGTATCACTTCCGGTCGTTCGACAATTTTCCACAACAGTACACGGGCCTGTGCCCTCGACTGCTTAACAGTTCCAAGTCCGAGATACTGCGCCAATGCATGGTCGATCGCTTGGCTGTGGCGCGCGACCAAACTTGGGCCGGCGGCAAGCACGCACTTGTCGGCGGCAATCAACGTGGAAGAATCGGCGGGCCAATGAAACTTTTTCCGATTAGCAAGATAGTACAGCAGCGTAAGGGAGTTGGATACTTTGTTGTTGTCGCGTGCATGCAGAAACGGCAGCGTTTCCGTTACCAGCTGTTCTTTTACGTTTTCAAACTGAGGGGCATTCCAGGAAATGTAATAAGCCATGAGCTCGTTGGCACCACGTTGGCGGATGGTGTTCAGAATCAGACTTGTGCTATCACGCTGATTGAAAAGCTCCAGGCTGGTGGCAGCATAATAGGAAGCCGGTCCTGCATTTGGCACTGCACCGTGGCCGGCACCATCATGGGCATAGATTTGCCGCACCAACACCTGTAGCACTGCCTGATCGGGTGCCGCTGACAGCAAAGATGGAAGATACTGACTGAGCAAATCCTTTTCTGAGGTAGGAATATTTGCCAGTTTTTTCTTCAACCAGATTTTGCGCTCTTCGCCGGTCGATGCCTTGATCGTAAAGGTAAGCCAATTTGATCGGGCCAACACTGTTTCTTTTTCTTTTATGGCACCACCAGTCAGACTTTTGCGCACTTTCGTCCAGCGCACCTGGTAAACGCCCGGCTTATCCAGCGGAAATTCTAAGTGAAGAGGCAAGCAGTTTTTGGGAAGCCTCGGTCCAAAGGGTTGGTCAAAATCCTCCCCGCTCACGGGTCCGCTTGGAGCGACCGCGATTGCTCTACACGAATGCAGGGCAGCGAGCGGATGATTCTCAAACCTCCTCATTTCAACCAGGTTATTACCAAAATCTCTTGGGTCATCAGAATAGGGATAATGAGCCGGTCGAGGCGCATCGCGCTCTCCGCGAATCCAAACGGGCAGTCCGGCGCTGGCTGGTTGATCGACTGTGATGCGAAAATTTTGCAAGGCGGTCTGGGCAGGCTCAGCTGAAAAGGATGCTACCGTACCATTGACCAGAGCATACGACGCTGTCAGGCTGGCGATCAAGGCGAACTTAACCGTGTCAAGCTTATTCATTCATGATTCAGATGTCATTCATGATTCAGATCTTGTCGCCGTGTAGCAGTTGCTCCAACTCGTCACAAGACTTGGAGATCTGCTCGTGCATGTAGGCATCGCTGTCCATTGCCAGAGGCAAATAAACTTCGCGCGTTTCGACGAGATATCGTTTTTGGAAGGGCTCGTCTGTGCACTGACTCGCTTCGCGTATGTTGTCGAGCCTGTCGGAAAGCTTCACCAGCCGGGTAGAAAGAGCAGCTTGACCGATTCTTTCATGGTAGGTATGCAACTGTTGGTCGCGGGGAATCTTTTTGTCTGCTGGTGGTTTGGTCAAGACTGATACCATCAGCGCTATCGTTCGTCCGAATTCAGCCTCCAGGTCCGCTGTCGTCACTTTGCCGTCGCTGTCTTCAACGACGTCGTGCAGCAAAGCCGCGCACAGAGCGTCAATATTCCTGCATTTCAGCTCATCGAACAGTATCAGCGCTACCCGCATCGGGTGGATAACATACGGATCGCGCAAATAGGAATCGATCTTAGGCGGCTTGCGAAACTGACCGGTGTGAGCCTGTTCCGCCACGGTGAGAGCTTTTGCCGCCAGCACTCGGTCGGCCGGCTTAAGCTCGTCGATTCGAAGCATCAGTTGATGTCTGATTTGTGCTGTTACGTTCGGCATGCTCTTTGATCTTGGGAGGTCTTTGAGGATTATAAAGCTCGCCACGCCGCTTTGGACGTCAGATAATTGAAATTAGATCCATTTTGGGCTGAAAAGTTATACTGCGTAAAAGAGGCATTTGATGCAGTCAGCCAGATCAGTGAGCAAGATGCAATGAGCCAGATGAAGAGTAGAAAGGCCAGTCTTACAGCAGTTGCGATTTGCTCTTGCATCTGGTGCTTTATGGCGGGCATCATCTATGGCGTGAAAAGGCCGGTTGTCGACCGCTACGCCGTCGATCATAAGAAATTGGGCCAGGGCTACCACCTTGATTGTGAGCGACCACTGAAAAGTAAACTTCGCCAGCAAGTGGTACCGCCATCTCTTCCGTCATTGGCAATAGATAAAGTGAGGCCGCAAACTCCTCTGTCCCGCACAAACAACGGCGATGTTGTTGAGTCCGCGAATCCTTTGGCCCGCGAGGAAAAGGCTAAGATTTCTCCAGGCTGCATATTGTTAGGAATATAACTGATACCCCTCGCAGCTCTAAGGTTTGTTCTTGTGAAGTAGCATTGTGAATCAGAGAAAGAAAACTCTGACTCAACTGCCCACGATTTCGCTTAAGCCTTCGACTAGCTTGTCCACCTCTTCTGGACTTAATCGTCCGAGCTTTTTGCCAATTCGCTCAATTGAGAGAGTTCGAATTTGACTGATCTTTACCCAGGACTTTGGCAGTTTTACGCTGGTAAGTTGGAGGGTCACCGGAAATCCTGCCTGCTGTGGTTGGCTTGTAATTGCCATTGCGATTACTGTTCCAGACCTGCTGTTAAAAACATCCTCGCTGACGATCACTACTGGTCGAGCGCCGCCCTGCTCGTGGCCGCGAACAGGATCCAGATTGGCCCAGACCACATCGCCTCTCAATATGGTGGCCATTCAGCAAAATCTTCCTTGAGTGCTTCGTCAGCCAGCATTTGTTCGCTCGCCCCATCGAGCTTGGCGCATTCACGCGCGAGCCGGGTCTTGTTCAGTCGGTCGAGCTTATCGCGAACAGCTTCTTGAACCGCCCGGCTGCGGTTAGGAAAATAATTCTTCTCGACGAGTCGGTCTATTTCGGCGACGAGTTCTTGATCTATCGTAATTGCAATTTTTACAGCAGCCACAATGCACATCCAAAGGTATGATGATTAATCATACCATGTGTTATTGAGGCGGGCACACGATTTCCTCCATCCAATCACCCGCATCTTTGCCCGTGAATCCTCTAAGTTTCTATATTGTGGTGTTGCTCAAAGCCGGGCAGAGGTGCTTCATGGCCGGGTTGCATATCCATTACTTCCAAACTGATTTTTCGAGACAGAATCAGAGAAATAGGACAAAGAAACAAGAGCGTTCTTGATATAGTGGCGATACATCGAATGCACTTGTAAAAGGTAGCTGCGAGGTCGTCTTAGTGAAAAACTGCAAAAGCCAAATGGCGTCGATATTTCCGTGTCTGATGATCATCCTCTGCATCAAGGGGGCACTCGCGGCTGAGGCGCAGAGCCTGGACAAGATTGACGCAACAATCGCTCAGTTTATCACCCGCATCGAGAATCCATCTGGCGGCGACGACATCTCGACTGCGAACACACAATTACTCGCTTACATGAAGCGTGTTTTGGCTGACTCGCGATTGCTGGGGGCACCACTTCCGAAGGCACACCAAGCCGGTCTTAAAGCGAATAGGTCAGAAGATGGTCGCGTTTGCTTTTACTCTTGGGATGACGAAACTGGTGGCACGATGCATTTTTTTACGGATCTCGTTCAATGGAAGGGCAAGAACGGTGTTCACTGGCTCAAGCTCCATCCAAGAGAAGGCGCAGAAGGACCGAATTATGATCGCGGTTTCTTCTATCATGATGATTTGCACAGCGTTCGTACCGCAGACGGAAACACCATCTACATGCCGACATATCGTGGTATTTCTTCACACCCGGATCATACCGATGGCATCACAGCTTACTCAATCGCAGGCGACAAGCTTGTGGAAGTTCCTGCCTTTCAAGCAAAATCAAAGTCCCTTACAAGCATAGAAGTGCCGGCATCTGAAGTCGAATGGGACGAGAACGACTTGATTACGTTCAAGGACCACGCACAGACGTTATTGATTCCGATCACGACCAAGGATGGCCAGGTTACAGGCCACTTTTTGACTTACCGCTTTGACGGACACAAGTACGTCTTTGACGAGAAGGCTCACGAAAAGGCAAATCAACGATCAGGGAAGTAATACTCTTCAAGAATTGGAGTTCCCTCTATTCCTCCACCTTCTCGTCTCCTCCTATTATTTTCGGCAAAATATGATCAAAACTCAAAAATTCAAATATCAAAAATATCCAAATTACAAGACAACAACAAAATCAAAAAGAAAAAAGGAGGGAAACCTATCCGTTGATAGGCTTCCCCGTGTAAGAGTGCATCGGAACAATCGCGGAAGCGAAGTCTAATTTCGCGCTGCCCAACGTTTAACTACGCGCTGTGTCCTTATTGACTGATGTTGAATGTCTGCTGAATCACTTGCGCGATTCCCGCTTCATCCAGCATGCCCCAGACCTTGACGGCCGTGTAATGTTGAGTGTCGGTGTAATCGGCGATGAAGAAGTGAGTCGGCAGCACGCGCACATCCGGACCGTTGACCACGTCGGGATGCAAGCGCACATTGAAGCGAATGAACTTCACGTTGTCGCCATAACTCGATGAAGCTGAATCAAACTGAGCCAGCTGAGGGGCGCATTCGTCGGTTCCGACGGGATTGAAGCGCTGGCAGTCGCCGGAGTCATCGCTGTAAAACTCGATAACAATCGGCACGTGCGAGGTTTTGACATTGTCGACTTCCCAGGCTAATCCCTGCCAGGTTACGTCGCTGACTGCACCGGAGGTGGTGATTGGCTCCGGCTGGCTAGAAGGCAAAGCCGCTTGCAGCTGCTCGAAAAAGAGTGGCTGTACAGCAGGATTACGCCCGGCAAACGAAGCAACGGGCAAAAGCAGAACAACATTCAGCATCAAAAACTTGATGAATGATTTCATAGAATCTCCGAAAGTGAAAATGGATAGGAAGATGAAATTGCGAGAGAAAGATGGAGTTGCTAGAGAAAGATGAAACTCAGAGAAAGATGGAGTTGGTAGAGAAAGATAAAACTCAGAGAAAGATGGAATTGCTAACTCGGTGGCACGGCAGTCGCCATCGAAGTTTCTTGCGAAGCTTTAGAAAATCCGGTTGAATGCGTGGAATTTCAGGTGTTGGGGATTTCTTTTAACGATATTTTGGCAAAGTAGTTGATCGAAACTTACACCTTGCTCTTGCTCATGGCAACCTGCAAATGTTTGAAATTGCAGCCTTTGACAGCTTTTATGTGAATCAGGTTATGCACTGGTGCATCGGTACGCCGTAAAACGGCAGAATTGGTACAGTGTGAGTGAGCGGCGCTGCCTTCCGGCTCCCTCCAAATTCTCCGCTACAATAGTTCCACCCCTTAGCAATTTGTCTTATGCCCCTGGCTGTTTTTCTCGATCATAAATCTCCGGTACCAATCTTCATTCAGCTCTCGCAGGCGCTGAAGACTCGGATCCAGGAAGGAAAACTGGCTGCCGGCACCTTGCTGCCGCCGACCAGAGAGCTGGCCGAGTCGCTTGGCCTGTCGCGCGGAACGGTGCTCAGAGCTTACGACGACTTGATCGCCCAGGGCTATCTTGAAGCCATTACCGGTAGTGGCACTTTCGTCAGCCGGCGGGCGCAAACGGAGGCCAACGCTCTCATAAAAGTTGAGCCGCCGCCTGATGGAGACGATGATTGCGCAATCAAAATCTCTGAAGAAGGGCGCAAGCTTTTGATGCTCGACTTTTCCGATGGAATCTCGGGGGCCATGCCGCTTTTGAACTATGGCGCGCCGCCTTGTGATTTACTGCCCATTTCGCAATGGAAGGACGCTTTGACCGAGCAGATTCGCCTGCAACAACCGCATCATTTTGACAGCGCTCCGGAGAACTTGGGGCATTACAAATTACGCACAGAAATAGCTGCATTTCTGGCGCGATCCAGAGGTCTCAATTGCCAACCGGAACAAGTGGTTATCTTTCCTGGCACCCAGCAATCGCTGATGTACGTGGCCAGACTTTTGTTGGACTCAGATGACACGGTCGTCGTTGAGAATCCGGGATACGGTGGTGCGCGCGATGACTTTGGTTTGCGCAATGCCAAAGTGGTGGCCGTAGATGTGGATGCAGACGGGCTAGACGTGACCAGGCTGGCTGCAATCGAGGCGCCAGTCAAACTTGTCTATGTCAGCCCCTCTTATCACGATCCGACTGGTGCGATTATGTCATTGGAGCGTAGAAAGGCGCTTCTGCAATGGGCCGCAACAACTCAGACCATCATAGTCGAGGATGGTTGGGACAGTGATTATGTATACGTGCACCCGCCGTTACCCTGCTTGCAGAGCCTGGATACTGATGGCCGAGTGATCTACCTCTATTCATTTTGGAAGTTGCTGTTTCCTCTTTTAAGCGTTGGATGCGCTATAGTGCCACTGTCCCTGGTGCCGCTTTTCGATCGGGTAAAGCTTCTGAACGAGCGATGTTTCCCGGTTTTGGAGCATCGAGCTTTGGCGGATTTTATTAGCACAGGTAAATTGGATCGGCACATCAAGCGCACCCGGAAAATCTATGAGAGCAGAAGAAAAGCCCTGACAGAATCACTGTTTCGCGCTTTCAAGACTAAGATTGAAATCCAAAAGCAGAGCGCCGGCTTGCATCTGTGTGTGCGCTTTTCCGCCGAGCTGGTGCAAAAAGGACTGGAAAGAGCGGCTGAATCTGCCGATTTACCTCTTGTTAGCACAGCCGCTTACTATTTCGGCGCCCCTCGCGAGGGCGAATTTCTCATTCCTTTTGCTGAACTGCAGGAAGCCGAGATTGCTCAGAAAGTGGCGGCATTCGCCAAGAACATCAGCCGCGGCTGAGCCATAGTCCAAACTCATAAGAGCTTGAATGGCACCAGGCACCAAAATTAATTGCCGAAAATGATGCACCAAAATTTTTTGCGCCTGAAATTTGGACCTGAAAGCAGTGGGGAACGATGTTGTTTCGTTCCCACTGTTTCAGTTCGAAGTAAAGCACAGGCAGCCTGCCAGCCGTCACTGGTAATTGATGTTCCAGACTTCAACCGCCAGGGCGGTGGCGCCGTTGGCAAGCAAGTATTGGGCAAAGGACTTGCCGCTGGAGTCGCCCCCGGCAGCAAACCATGCTGTTTCTTGCGCGGCAACATCCATGGTGGCAGGAATTTCAAGGAAGGCTTGTTCGTTTATTGCTCCCGTCCATTGCTCAGGGCTCTGGACGATGAGAATCCGCGGCGTTTGGGTAGCGGCGGCATTGGTGGCGGCGTTGGTGGCAGCGGTATTGGTGGCAGCGGACATCTTGCGTTCTCCTTTTGGGTGGAGGAACCGAGCGAATTGAAGTTCGCACGGTTACATGGGTTCGACCAAGCTGAGGACGGCTACTCTTTTTGAGGAGGAGCCAGCTAGGAAATCGGCTACGCAACGGCGGAAAGCGATTGTGTAGATTTGGATTCGGCAGCATCGGCGCAGCGCCACAGAAAAGCATCCCGCCAGGAACACTGAAGCAGGCTTTGCAGCTAGCTTTCAAGGTTCGCTGGCGGGATGCACATGCTGCGACCAACGGTTACCATCGCCAAGCACGCCGCCATCCGGCCAGAGTGCTCTTCATGCGCGTCATCAAGCCGGTTTGGTTGGTGGCAGAGTGCTTGTGCGCGCAAGCGGCGCAGGCAGCGGGTGAAGTGGTGGTGGCGGTGATGGTGCTTGAAGCGGCGGTGAGCGGGCTTGTCACAGGCACAGGTTTGCCACTGTCGTCTACGGCAACATAAACCGCTTCGCCTTCCGTGACAGGAATCCATTCCCGTTTGCGTTGAACCTCGACCACGATGTGGACTGTGATTGAGGTGTTGCCGATGTGAGTTACTTCGCCCCAGCAAGTAAGCACATCGTTGACGTGCACCGGCTGTTTGAAGACGACCTTGTCGAATGAGACGGTGACGACTCTGTGGTCTGTCACTTCGCGTGCAGCGATGCCACCAGCCAAGTCCATGTGACTGAGAATGACGCCGCCGAAGATGTTTGTGCCCGTGCCATTCGTATCATGCGGAAACATGACGACGCGAACAGCAGGGCATTTGTCCTTGATGGACATATGAACCTCCTAAGTTAGATTGAGACGCCACTGAATGTGGTGTCTGTTGTGGGAGCCATTCAGCAAATCAAATCGCAGCGGCGACTTTGCTTAATGAGTGGCCTACTTCATGCATCGAACTGTGTTCTCTGGTGTAAACCTCAATCACAAACGTCACACGGTTAGGTGCGGCTTGAGTGGGGGCTGAGGCAATTGCAGATGATGTCTTAAAAGATCAAAGAAACAGGTTAAAGATGGAAGATGTAACTAAAACTAGATCTTGAATGAGCTTAAAAACAACAGCCAGAATAACTAAATGATCCTTTAGAAGCTCTGATTACGACGGGCATGGCTGCGCCATCTGGATGCAAAGAAGATCGAGGCAGAAAGAGACGGCATTTCAGCGATCGGGGAAAACGAAGCTGCCCGGCACTTCTTGACTGCCTGTCCGTTTAGCATTAGCGCAGCTGCAAACAGCTGGAATTTTGGTGGTGGCTGAAAGCAGCGCTAGAGTTTCCCGGTATCATTGTGGTGCATCATTTTCGGTAATTATTGCGTTGGATGTATTTGCCGAAAATGGTAGGCGTAGAAAATGAGAGGGGAAAAAGTGATAGCCGAAAAAATGAAGTGTTTTGACAAATCAAGATTCATCACTGCTCGCGCCTGGCTCGAAGATCGAGCCAGGTGGCAACAAAACGAACTGCTAGCTCTTGGCGGTCGTGGAGCTATCCGGTTCTTGATCCAAAGCCGTCTCAACGACGGGCTTGTGACCGGAAATCGTCTCCAGGATCTCACTCAGAAAGCTGGGAGCCAGGGGCGAAGCCTGGTCGATCATGCTCGGCAGCACCGCGATTGCTTCTTTGGCAAGACGAACGCCGTCGTCATACCGGCGGTGAGACAGGTACAGCTTGGAGATCTGGAGCAGGATCTCGTACGCGTCACCCAGCCCGGTGTAATCGAAGTCGGCGCCGATGTCCTTGAAGTTGTTGGCGTTGAAGGCGATCAGATTGACGATCTCGGCGTGCGCCTTTTCCGGCTCGGCGGTAGCCAGCAAAATGCGCGCCAACTGGATGTACATCGAGCAGATGTATGCGCGAACTTGCGCTCGGTCCATCGAGTCCGGAAGCACTTTGAGAGCGATGGTAATTGCCTCCCGAACCATCGCTTCGGCTTCCTCAAGCCGCTCCGTTCCGCCTTGTTGGTAAAGGTCGAACGCCACTGCGGACAGCGCGGAGAACAACCACGTGTCGCTTTGGTTGGGATTGTTGCGAGCGAGCTCGAGGTCCATACGATCGTAAATCTCCTGCTCGGCAGGCAGCTTCGCCCAGCGCGCGGCGGTGGATAGGGAGCCAATCACACCGCGAAGACGGGGATCGTTTTTGGGAAGGGACTCGGTACATTCCGAAATTGATTTCAAAAAGCTCAAGGGCTCGCATCGCCTCTCGTTTGCCGTACCCGAGGATGCGCATGGGCGTGACAAAGGCGCTCACCAACCATTGGCCGATTGGCAAAATCGAGAAGAGCAGGTTAACGGCAGGAACCAGCAAGCCCAACAAGCAGAATTCGGCGATGCGCTGGTTTGGGGAGAGTTGGGTTGTTGACCGAAGGAGCTGGCTGATGCCCATGGCGGCGCCGATGATGAGCAGAAGGAACCCGAAGTCGTCTATGCCCGATTCGATGGACGAGCGGTCCTCATTCAGGAAACGGTTGCCGAACAGCTGCGTCACCAGGGCGACCGAGAGCATGATACTGGCGGCGACCGAAATATCTCCGAAGATAGGGGTGTGGGCGTGGAAGAGTATGTGCGTCGCCAGGCTGGCCAGGGCGATGAAAAATCCGTCCGCAAGCACGCTCTCCACTCCCGCCGTCCACGAGAATCGGCAAACGAAAGGCTGTGTGATGGACGAATGCTTATGCCGAGCGCGAACGTCTTTCACGCTGAGCAAAGCATTGAAAACAACCACTGCAAAAACGACTGCAAGAACGAGAATCATGAATCTCCTGTGTTGGAAGTTGCTGTTGTTAGAGATGCTTTCGCATCGTAGCTATGTGCACTTGGAGGTGTTGAAATCCGAGGTGCTAGAAGTTTGGCTGGATGCCCGTGAGACAATGTGAGACCATGATCTCGGGAAGGTGTTTGCATTGATTCACAGGGGCTAGTGGATTGGTTGGTTGGGCTTCTAAAGGAAAGAGAGAAATGCTGCCTCTTTACTACTTCTCTTGTGATAGTGATATCAACGATTTAGAGGCTGTTGACAACAAATCGAAAATGGATCACAAAACGGCCATCGCGCCGTTTGCAGTGTCCTTGTCAGGTGGGCTGAAACTGTACCGGTCCGAATACTGCCGATCCACTTTCGAGTGATTTAGCCTTACCTCTGCTAGCGCTACCCAGGCATCATTCGCATCGGCGGCAAGCTCGAATTTTAGGTCTCCTTGGACGACCTACATGACACCCGATAACGTTCATTTCACCTTCTCTGATTTCGCCAGGCAGATTCTAGGGGCGTATCCAATCCATTCAAATGGTAATTACACTGCCGAAGCAGATGCCACCACCAGCGATGGCGCAAAGCAAGATGTGAACAAGAGTAAACTTTCTTCGCCATCCGGCTGCAAAGAATATCGAGGAGAAAGTCCAGGCAGAAAGTCCAGGCAGAAAGAAGAAGGTCTCACACCCGAGCGTGATGTTTTGGACTGATATGCAAGATACAATTGGGGGATTATACTTAGTACGAGGTAACAGCGGACGCAGTAAGAAACTGCGGAACTTTATGAAGTTACTAGGGAAAAATGAGCCATAAGAAATGGAGAGTGCTGGCGGCTTCGGCCGAACAAACTCAGAACAAAGGCAAACTGCCTGAAGCTGAGGCAGCTTGGCTGGCCGCTCTCGAGGAAGCGGAGGAGCTTGGCGCAGACAGTCCTATGCTGATTCTGAACTTGGAGAGATTGGCTGAGGTCCTTTTCCTGCAGGGCAAATATGCTTTCTGTGCCCCGATTTGCAGGCGATTGCTCGTCATTTATCAAAGGATTTACGAAGAGGGACATCCCAGTATCGGAATTTTGGCTTGCAACCTGGGAATGATTTATCACGCCTGGCACAAATATGCCGACGCAGAGCCGCTCTACAACTTAGCTTTGCGAATCAAAGTAAAAGCTTTGGGTGACACGCATCCGGAAGTGATCACTCTAAAAAACCAATACACTAATTTGCTGCAATCGGCAGCTGCAACCAAATCGGGGCGATGGACCAGGTCAGGAAATTGGGAATCTCTTTCCTTTCCTGCTGAGGAGCAACTAAGTAAAAAGCCCCAATAGCGCAGCGTTGTAAGCGCGCCGTTGTGCTTACTTGGCGCTTAACTCAACTGTTTTTGCGAACGCAAATTGGGCGCAGCCGAGTTACCAGAGGCGGCAGCGTTGGTCCTTCGGAATCATCATGCTGTCATCGCCTTTACCTTTAAACGCTTCTGCGAAGGCATCCATGTTGGCCACAGTTCCATTCACTCGGTATTCAGCGGTCGGGTGCGGGTTGGTTTTAGCAATCAAACGCTCACGTTCGGGGCGATAATTTGTCGCCCAGATCTGAGCGAAGGCAATGAAGAACTGCTGCTCCGGCGTAAATCCGTGCGCGTCTTTGACAGGCGGTTTGCCTGCTAATGTTTTCTCCAGAGTCTTGTAGGCAATTGTCAGCCCACCTAAATCTGCTGCTGCTTCGCCCGAGACCAACTTTCCTTTCAGATGCGTGTCGCCTGCCACCACATAACCGTCGTACTGCTTCTGAATCAGATCCACACGAGTCTGAAACCGTTTCATATCCTCGTCAGTCCACCAGTTGCGCATGTTGCCGGCGCCGTCGAATTTGCTGCCTTGATCGTCAAATCCGTGCGTCATTTCGTGGCCGATGACCATCCCCATGCCACCGAGGTTAGTGGCATCGTCGGCCTTCAGATCGAAGATCGGCGGCTGTAAAATTCCTGCCGGGAAAACGATTTCGTTCATCTCCGGGCTGTAATAGGCGTTTACCATGTGCGGGTACATTTGCCACTCGGTGCGGTCGACCGGTTTGCCTATTTTGTTGAGCTGGCGATCGAATTCAAATGCGTCTGCGTTAAAAACATTCCACACATAGCTGTCGCGATTAATATGCAGGCTTGAGTAATCACGCCATTTGTCCGGGTAGCCAATCTTCTCTTGAAACGATTCCAGTTTTGTCAGGGCATTTTTGCGCGTCTCAGGATTCATCCAATCAAGGCTGCTTAAATCAGCCTTGAGCACATCCTTCAATTGATGCACCAGATCTAGTGCCCGCTTTTTAGCCTCCGGAGGGAATGCCGTGCGCACGTATACCTGCCCCACGGCTTCGCCCAACGCTTCATTGGTGGCATTCACGACCCGCTTCCATCTGGGCAAATTGACCTTCTTGCCCTGCAGCAACTTGCCGTGAAAATCAAAATCTTCATCCTCAAATTTGGCAGACAGGTACGCAGCTGCCCCATCGATCAAATGCCAGGTAAGATAATCTTTCCAGTCATCCATCGAGACGCTGGCTATCTGCTTATCCATGACCTTGAAGAATTCAGGTTGTCCAACAGTGATATCGGCAATGGATGGATGTTTGATCGCCGCCAAATACTTAGTCCATGAAAAATGCGGAGTCAGTTCGTTCAATTTGGCCACAGTCATTTTGTGATAGATGAGCTCTGGCTTGCGCGTGTCTTCATTCTTCATGCTGGCCTGCGCCAACGTGGTTTCAATCTCCATGATCTTCTTGGCTTTGGCAGCCGCTTTTTCCGCGCTGTTGCCCAGAAATTCCAGCATCTTCGTCATGTGCGCCACATATTCAGCGCGTTTCTTCTTCCAATCATCGTCTGAATTGGTGTAATAGTCGCGGTCGGGCAGCCCCAGTCCACTCTGCCATGCCGACCCGATAAACTGGGTGCTGTCTTTAAAATCTTGATTTGAGGAAAATTTGAAGAGAGCATCGACACCATATGGATGCAACCTGGCAATTTCATCTTGCAGGTCATTAATATCCTTGATTGCGTTTATGCGCTTGAACTCGTCATTAAGCGAATTGACGCCAACCGATTCGATCTTTGCGGTGTCCATGCCGCTGAAGTAGAAATCGCCAATCTTTTGCTCATTGCTGCCTGGCGGCGAGTTCTTGTTGGCGGCTGCTTCTTCGAGAATCTTGTGGACGCGGGCAAGATTCTCGTCATTGATAATGTTCAGCACTCCCCAGTTGGCGTAGTCGCCAGGAATCGGTGTGTTCTTCAGCCAGGTGCCGTTGGCATAGTGAAAAAAGTCCTTTTCGGGGGCGACGCTAGTGTCCATATTGGCAACATCTATGGAGGTTGCCGCTGCCTCCGACGGCGCCATTTGCTGAGCCGAAAAAGCAGGGTAAATCGCCGTCGCCACGATGCTGCAGGTTCCTGCAATTGCAGTGCCAATCAGAAAATTTGATAGTCGAAACAAAATAATCCACCAGATGAAATGAGTGAACGTGTTAGTTTATCAGGATAGCCGCCAAGTATAGAAACCAGACGTTGCCGTTCATGAACCACTGATGATCTCACTCAAAATCAATGCAGTACCCGTGCTCTTCATAAAGGCTTTCACGGCAGATGATGTGCAGACAATTCTCGATTTCGTGCGCCACGCACATTCTTTGAAGAAAGATGCAAACAAGACGGTTCTGTTTATAGACACCCCGATTACTGCACACACTGTCGAGTCGGTGCAGAAACTCAAGCAGGAAGGTTATCGCGTCTGCTTTCGAGACCATCACGGTATCGATGGAGAGCCTGTCAACGACCGCGATAAACAGGTGGAGTCGGCCACCGCCAGGCTAGCCCAACTTTTGGGCGATGACTGTCAAATCACTGTGCGTCGGTTGCATCCGGCTTGCAGCACCCTGGTGGCAGTGGCTGAATTCGAGCATGCGCTGGCCATCATTGCCGACCCTGACGCTGATGGGCTGACAGCGGCGATGAAAGCAGCTGGCATCTTTTATGACGAATTGGATGACGACGCCGCTTTGCTTGATGGAGAGCCGCATCTGCAAGTGACCGGCAGTCTTGTTTCACAGCTGTTGGCTAAAGGCATGGCGACTTTGCCGTCGTTTGATCCGAAGGATCCCAAACGTCGAGAGCAAGCCCAGAAGGAGTTGTTTCGCGATTGGGTGGAGGTTGTGCAGGGAAACAAACGCTCGCAAGTGCGTATGGAAGCCATTGTTGTCCGCTATGACGAGGCGGTGCAAGTGGCGCAGGAGCTTGCCAGGGAAGCAAAAGAGGTGGTTGCGGGCGTCTTGCTTGTCGATTGCGTCGGCAGCCCCGTTTTTGATGTGGGCACCCTCACGACTCTGGTCGAGCAGGCAAGCGGATGTCGCATAAGCGTGATTCGTAAAGACCTTGGACCGCTGGCACAGTTGCACGGAATTCAATATAGCCTTGCCGTGGCTAAGCAGTATCAAACTGAAATCAACCTGCAGAAACTTCTGCCGCCTGAAATGAGATCTGATTTGCAATCGGGGATCATCAGCAATGTCTCTTTCCTTCTCCATGTCTCGGAGTACATCTGGCTTGAGGAAGCAGTTCCGCGTCTGCGCGAGCTTTCGGCCACGAACTGGCACGCGTTGTCTTAGCGCGGCTGGGGGCATGTCTTCGGGGCAGCGACTCAATTTCTTGTTAAATTTCCAAATTGCCTGTCTGAGTTTGCATATCTTTTGCAAAAGCGGGAAGAACTATTATTGTAGGTCCGTTCTTCCCACTCCACCTGCTGTCCTAGTCCAAGACCCGTGCCGTCCTTCCTATCCCTGACCTCTGACCGCTGCTGCCCCGACCGACCGACCTTCCTACCCCTGTACTCTGACCGCTGCGTTGCCTCTGCCCGCCCCTTCCGCCCCTGTTCTCCAGCTCCTCGGAGCTGGTTTTGGCGTTTGTATTCGTCCAACTCGATCTCGACCAATCGACCCTAGAGCATAGACATGAGTCGCGAATTTTCCGAGAGAGAACTTTTGGTTGCAGTTCTGGAAGTAATGCTGAATGCATCTCGCACATGCTCAACGTCAAACCAGTCCTTCACATCCTTTATTGATGAGCGGTTCGCCTTATCTGAAATGTCCTGCGGAGCCTTAAAACTCATCTCAGACTTAGTACCAAACTCAGTATCAAATTTTTTCAAAAACCTTTGACTAACGGTTTGTTCTCAGCCGATAGTGCCCGTAATTGCCTGACTTTCTCCGCTTTACTTGCTTTCCTGTCAATTGGATTTACTATGTCTTTCTCTTCCACTGCCTTTCTCTCAATACCAAGAACCTTTAGCTCTGCTTCTGTCTTTCGCTCAAGTCCCATTATTTCTGCTGCTTTTCCTGAAATTGGTGGCTTACGCGAAGTGCTATTAAACTGCTGATACTCGCTCGCCGGAGGCTGCCACGCTAGCCTTTTGCCTCGCGTAATTCTTTCAACCGCTTGCCCAGCTTTCTAACTTCTTTTTGCCTGTTTCCATTTCCATAATCGTTCCATTTCTACTCAGCCCGCCTGGTGATACTTGCCGAAAATGATGCCCGAAAAAATATAGAAGCTTCCATAGAAATAAAGAATGGGGTTTGGAAACGAAGGAAAGCTCCTCCATTCCCAAACCCGTCTCAGCGCAAGTCTGTTTGGTCTAGCCATGCAAGTCGTCAGCAGTCGTGGCCGGCTTATGCTTGACCAGCCAGCGGATCAACTTCATGCCGTCCGGGGTGCCCCAACCAGTCGGGTAATCCCAGCCTTCACCAGCCTTGTAGCCGGGTCCAACATCGTTACCGTTGTCACCGCTGGTGATGTCATGGAAAACGGCCGCTCTATCGGCGCCGCTGTTGCCGATCGCGTAGATGGTTTGATTGCCGCCACCAATGCGACCATGAGCGGCTTGCTCAGCCAGGCTCCACAGAGCTGCCCAGTTTGGCGCTGCTGCGCTGGTGCCTCCGATTGAGAAAAACCTCCCCATGAAACAGGTCGCGTATCCTGTTACCGGGTCGGCGACAAGCGAAACATCGCAACCCATGCGCTTCTGATTTGCCGGAAGGTACCAGCCATATTCAGGAACGCCTTTGCCGCGCTGCCATGCGGGGCGGTCGAAGTAAGCGGAGATACCACCGCCGCTGCCTGACCAGGCGACTTCCGAGAGGCGCTTGGTCTTGTCCATCAGCAATGTCGTGCCACCAACTCCGGTGACCAGCGGATCGGAGCTGGGGTAGTCCGTTACCAATTCGGCATCCGAGAACGGGCTGTCCTGGTAGTAAGCGCCGTCATCGCCTGAGGCGACGAAGATGACTATTCCCTCAGCTGCCGCCTGCTCGAAGATCTCATGCGTGGTGAGAATTTGCGCCCACCCTTCGACGAGATCAGGCAGCCCCCATGAGAAGGAGACGACATCGGCATCGTTGTCGCAAACGACCTGATTGAACGCCTCGTCCATGAGCGACTCTTCAGGCGCCGACGCCATGTACATGAGAATGTTCGCTGCCGGAGCCTGTGAGCTCACTTGTTCCAGATCCAGAGTCGTCTCTAACTCAAGCTTGCGGCTGACACCACCAATGGGAATGTTGGTTATTTTCCCGGTGTGGTTGATGTGGAACTGTTTGTAGTAATCGCTCAAGTCTTGCGGGTTGTAGCCGTAAGCCGTCACAATTGCTATGGTCACACCAGAGCCGTCCAGCTGTTCATGGGGGTCTTGCAGGTTGGCGTTGTTGGCGTTGGCGAAGTTGTAGGCGGTGGCAATTCCAGCGGGAGTGTAGACGACGTTCTTGTCCTCGTCGTCTTTAGCCTTGCTCGCTTGAATTTTGCTCTTCAGTTGGACGCGGCTGTTGAGCCCTTTAATGGACTGCACGATTTTGGCGATGTCATCGGGCAGTTGTGGCTCTTTGGTGTTGGCAAAACCGTCGGCAAACTGGCGCAGCTCTACGCCAAAAACGTTGTCTATTTTGTCGGCGGTGGCAAGAGCCTCGATCAGCAGCCGGTTGGGGCTGATTGAGACGACGCGGATGCTATGGTCGCGAAGGTACGCACTGACAGTGTCGACATCGCTCTGGGTGGGCGAGTAAGCGGCCTCGAACTGTGCTGGAGTGAGCCAGTGGTGATAGAGGGGGGAAGTGGGGTTGGATTGGGCTGTGATCAATCGCTCCAGTTGGTCCTGGTTGCGAATTCTCAGCCCGAAGACCAGGGGCAGTGACTGATCCGGCGAAACAGGAGACGACTGCCCCATCTGCTTGCTACCGACGTTGCCATCGAGTTTGACGAGGTCCTCAGCGCAAGCTAGTGACTGAATTAAGAAGAGGGCAAGAATCGTCAGCACCACCGCAGACAATCCTCGCGTGAGCTTGTAGTAGTTGAACATAATGATTTCTCTCCACCAAATTCGCTCTTTCAGAATTTGGCAAATGCATGCTGGGCATGCAGTCATGGAAATGGTTGTTGTTGCGCGAACAACAATCATTTCGGAGGCAGGCAATTTCTGTACTGAAGCCTTCGCCTGCTCGAAGGGCAATCTAGATTTAAGACCGAGCGCAGATAGGATGGCAATGGCGGCAATCTACATGCGATTGAGTGCAAGGCTCAAGGCGGGCTCAATTCGCTGTAGTGGGTGATGCGTTTCGTTTCTTGTTTGTACGGGTTGCGCAAAAATGCGGGAGGGATTGATTGAATAATTTGAACCTAACGGAATTGCCTAGGTTTATCAAGCGTCGAAAGCGCCTATTGTTCCTTGCTTGACGGCACTCACTAACCTGAGAAGGCGAGCCATTGTTTGTGGTGCAGAGGTTTTGCCAGCTTCGCCCATCCAAACAAAATAGTTCACACCGTTCATGGTGGATCTAAGTGCTTCAGTTCATATGGATCTATGCACGCTTTTGGGGTCTGGCAAGGTTTGCAAAGCTACATGCATCTAGGCTTTATGGTGGATCTATCTAGAATCGAACGATGGATCTATTTCTTGCTTGGAGGTGAACCAATCCTGCTGCTCGTGTCAAACAAGCACAGTTTAGTTGCACACTGTGCGACGAATTTCGATTTCCTATATCTCTAACGTGCCAACAGCCTGATAAAGAGATAGTTTTTTCGATTTCCTATATCTTTAACGTGCTAACACCTCTTGCTAATCGGTGCAACCCACCAGAACTAGTTTGCGATCCGACCGCATGGAAGGTGTGCTTAAAATTGGCAATGACTTTGAAGCAGAAGTACATCCAAACTCAAAATACCTCCAACTGATCGCTGCGAGGTCGCTACTTACAGCCCCACCCTAAACGACGAGGCTTTGCGGAGCATTGGGTAAAATCAGACCAGTGTTGAAAGTGTTGACGGACGGTTTTTGTTTGGAGGTACGGATGTTTAGAATTCGCAACATCAAATTGGTTCCTTTCATGATCTTGCTTGCCCCTCTCCCGAGCTGGTCTTATGACGCTCAGATCAGGGATTTACCGCCCTGTATCAGCGTTTCTGGTGAGGGAAAAGTGTTTGCCCGCCCGAATATGGCGGAGATAAACGTTGGTGTCGTGGCCGAGTCAAAAAATGCCGCTGATGCCTTGAAAAGCAGCAACGACTCAATGTCTGGACTGATGAAAACATTAACCGACAAAGGCGTGGCAGAAAAAGATGTAATCACTGTCAACTTTAATGTCAGCCCGCAATATCGGTACGACAATCAGACCCGTACGAACAGACCGACAATCATCGGTTATTCCGTAAACAATCAGGTGCATGTGCGTGTGCGCAAGTTGTCTGAGCTCGGAGACATTCTCGATGCCCTTGTGCAAAGTGGTGCCAATAGTGTAAATGGAATCAGCTTTACCATTGCTGAGCCTGAGCCAATTCTCGATCAGGCGCGACAGAAGGCGGTGGCTGATGCCAGGCGCAAAGCCGAGCTCTATGCTCTGGCTTCGGGATCGAAGTTGGGGCGAGTTTTATATATCACCGAATCTGGTGGCTTTCAACCGCAGCCGCCCCGCCCGATGATGGCGATGACTCGTGCTGTTGCCGATGGTGGGCAAGTGCCGATTGCCGTAGGAGATCAGCAAAGCACTGTTTATGTCACAGTCACCTACGCCATCGAATAGGAGCAACGAGTATGGCTCAAAGCATCGCGGGCAAATGGCGAGGTCATTATCAATATCGCGGAGTTCCTGATTCTGGTAGCGGTTTCGGTGCTTTCTTTTCCGAAACAGCGGGCCGGATAGACGGAACTGTAGAGGACGATTTTGCGCCGGGAGAAGCGTCGGTCACAGGCTCTTTCTTCTTTCCATCGGTTCAATTTACGAAGGTCTATCGCTATCCAATCCGTGACTATATAGTAGACAAGCAGTCCAATCAAGTGATGATGTATACAGCG